>Ga0265293_10000309_pt1 | contig 119986 bp, 89 predicted proteins | sample Munlanlewell138R_FD_192505 | JGI IMG/M metagenome (GOLD analysis project Ga0265293, IMG submission 192505) | Leachate microbial communities from a municipal landfill in Southern Ontario, Canada - Leachate well 138R | ecosystem: Engineered > Solid waste > Landfill > Unclassified | place...
GCATGGGCGCTTGTTCCGCCTCGCTACGCTCGGCTCCACAAGCGCCCATGCAATCCTGCCAGGAGGCGCGCTCATGAAACACAGAAACTCTCATAACAACTGGACCAAAAAGCGGGGGCTTGACAGCCGTTCACCCCAAACCGCTGCCATGGGAGTGTTATCACAGTTATAAACAACCATTCCTGAGTTATCATTACTCGGATTATAAATCAACAGCGATTCAAGCGCATCGACCACATAGAAATTATCATAGTGAGCGCCGCACGGGCTAATCTTACTTGGGTCGCCCGCCGTAATATCGCCATCGTATTTCACATAAACGGTGGTCGCTTGTGAAGCGGATACCCAAACCGGCGCGTAGTTGTTCAAAAGGTTGCTGCTTCCCGGAGCCCAAGCAACAGCGGCCATGGGTGTAAGCCGATGTTCGGGAATCATGTTAAATGCCCAGTCATATGTGGAACCGCTTGTATCCGCATCAATGATTGTAACGGCGGTAAAGGATTCGCCTGCGGAACTGATAAATTCCGTTCCCGATGCAACATCCATATTAAAGAAAGCAATACCGTTATTGGCCGGAATTGTAAAAGAACCAGTTAAGGGACTTCCCGAATGCCGCTTCCAATTGATGGTAACAGGGTCTGCATTAGGATTCACAAAATAAGCGACGGCAGGGGCACTGGAGCTAGTGGAATATACGGGGGAAACATAACTGCCGCCATTAAATTTACCCGGCAGCACCGGTATATTGCGTGTTCCGTAATTATCAATACCACCAAAGACCAGATCTACACCTACGTCTTTATTTGATAGAACCCGTGCGCCTGCCTTGATATCACTGGCCTTATTCGTGTCATTGCCCGTGTTGCCCGGCGAGCTCGCCTGACCATTGTAAAACCACACTTCCCCTTCGTTGAGGCTTTGGCTCACATCGGTCACACCATCTCCATCATAATCGAGCTCTACGATGGTTCCGTCTTCGGCAGCACGGACAAAGAGACCGGTATAGCGGAAGACTGTCGTGGGACCATCCGTCACATCTTCCCCAAAGGGCAAGATAAAAAACTGACCGAAGCGGCTTGTATCGGAAACACTGGTTTTAACATTCTGTACTGCAAAGCGCGAAGCGGCACCGGACACTTTCGATACGGCAATGTCCGACGTAGAAAAAATCTTGTCTTTGCCGTCGTACTGCAAACTTGTTCGTGTCCACGCAAAGGTTTCATCAATAATAACGAATCCACCTGCAGGAATAAGATCGTCGGGATATCCCGGTGCTATGCCATTGGTCAAATCACCATCCCCCCAAATTTCGGTACTTGGCTGGATGGGAACATTGATATCCGCTTCATAGCCGTCTTCCCAATGGTCATAAACAATGACTGTCTTCGGGTAGGGCACCGAAACGGCAAGAATCGTGCGGACTCCGCTGTTCATATCGTCGGAGTTATTGCCTGCGCTCACCAAGCTTTGGCGCAACTGTGTATCGTTTTCCGGAAAGGGCAGATAGAAGATGTGCGTTTTATTGGCTTCATAACAGGGGTTGTCAAAAGATTCCAAAACATTGACAGTAACCATTGCCTCAACACAGACCACCGGCGCGGGAGAACACACTTTGTAGATAAAGGTATCGGTTCCTAAAAAGGCGCCGAAAGAAACATAGGTCATTTCGCCGGCAGCACCAACTTGAACAAAACCGCCCACCGGGTTATGGGTAATCGTTATCGAATTCGGATCAATATCGCAGAGGTCATTATCAAGGACATTAAAACTTACCGGCACTCCTTGCATGGCGGTAACAAAATCATTGTTCGCGAAAATAGTATCTGTTACCGCATGATGTTCGGAAGTGATCGGACCATTACAACCCTCAGCAGATGCCGTAATTACAGAGGTACCGAACCAGGCGGCATCATAGGTCACGGCACCTGTGTCTTCGTCAATCGTATTGCCGGCGGCAAGACTGGCACTGTCAAGACTGTAGCTCATAGCGGTGCTGTCTGAAGAACTTGCTTCGTACACAATCGTCTCACTGCCCCGGCAGCGTTGTGAGCTTGAACCAAGCGTGAACACGGGTATGCCCGCCGTGGGAGTAATCGTGACCGTATAAACTGCGCTTTTCATGCAGGCGTCGGAGGATGCTGTTGCCGTAATTTCGGTAGTTCCCGACCAGCCGCTCACATAGGTCACTTCGCCCGTTACCGCATCTATGCTGTTGCCTGCCGCCAAACTTGCGGCATCCAAAGAATAGGTAATCGTATCTGCGCCGTCAGCCGTTGCTGTATAAAAAAGTTGCTCCGCGCCCGAACAACGGATCGAAGCAGGGCCCGGTGCAAATTCCACATCGTCAATATCACACGAAGAAATTATGATAATTTTTCCGGCAGCGCCGCGGCCGGGCTGTTGGGTCGAGTTGCTTCCTGCACGGAAGCCGCCTCCGCCGCCACCGCCGGGAGCCACACCCATAGCACCGGGAACGCCTAATTGTGCGCCGTCGCCGCCGTCACCGCCGCCGCTCGGCGCTGTGGCGCCATCTTGCGAAATCTGGCTGCTGTCGCCATAAGCACCGGCAGCGCCCGTACCCGCAGCAGAGCCGCCGCCGCCGCCAAAACTGCCGCCCACACCGGCAGCACCTGTACCGCCGTCATATTTGACGTCACCAATTCCGGCTGCGGCGCTGCCGCCTGCGCCCGGAACGTTGGAATTCGCCGCAACACTCTGACCGCCTTGCGCCAAAACGGTGGAAGGACTGTCAAACCAAGAATTTTCACCTGGCGCAGCAGAACCGGCGCCGGCACCTACGTACAGCGAATAGGTTGACCCCGGTGTAACGGAGATGACGCTGCGTGTATAGGCTCCGCCGCCGCCGCCTGCCAAAGCGGTATTGTTGCCGCCGCCCGGTTCTCGGGCGCCGCCCCGACCACCGCCGCCCCACAGTTCTACGGTGATACTCGTGACTGTATCGGGCACTTCATAGGTGGTTGCGCCGGGCGTGTCAAAGACCACTGTACCCTGAGCTGCAACAAAACCGGATCCCCACAAAAACCAAAGTCCAATTACGAAATAAGGGTATCGCAAAAAAAACCTTTTTAAAAGTGACTTCCTAAAAACAGAAGATTGCTTCATGACACTCATGCTCCTATGTTAACTATCTTTTCGACTATTCATTAAAAAAGCGTGATTTCTGATCACGCCTCACGTTATCTGTTTTTAGAAGGAACTGATTTTGACGGATTGGGTTTATAAATCGGCTGCCATGACAAGGGCATACTGCGTCAATTCTCTTCGTATGTGCGAAAATGAATAGACTGCAGAAGCACTTCAACTCCACTTGTTTCAGGCAATAATTCAAAACGAGGTCCTTTTTTATCATTTCAAACAATTACGCTCTATTTCTCGCCACAGCGTCTTTATCATGTCGATTTGTTCAATGTATCCATTTTTTCTAAATAAAAGAAGTTCAATTCAACTATTCATCTATCCGACATGCAATAATCACAAACATAATAAATTACATAGATATTTCCAGAATCACAATACAGCTACTTAGCTATGTTTGGTTATTTTTATAATTCGTATATTGTTAGGCCGTTAAAAGGTACAACATAGGACATGGATATTGTTTAAGGACAGTTTGGGAGGATCAGGAACTCCTATTTTAAAAATCCCGAAGATAATTATTTCTGTTAATGTAATATGGAAATGATTTCCCGTGCAGGTTACAATAGAGGTACAGAATGTCCTAATCTTCGTTGGATGGAAAGACATGAACGCACACATAAAAGTTAAATTGAAACAAATCGCCTTCGTCCTCTTGGGCATTACTTGTATCGTGGCGGCCCTTTTTCTTTTTTGGCCGGAATCGACCAAGAGAAAAGAAGCCCCCGACTCACCCGAACTTGTTGAAACTATCAGGAGCGCTGTTCCCAAACAGCCTGCCCCACCCCAAACGAATCAAGAAGAGGCTGTATCTGCTAAGACGGAATGGAACACTTATCATGGAGATACTGCACTTACCGGAACTGTGGATACGCATTTCTCTTCTGTCTTAGAGCGCTCTTGGCAAATCTTGCTGGGTGATCCCGTGGAAGAAGCTCCGGTCGCTGTGGATGATCGTATTTTTGTTGTCACGCCTCGTGCTCGTGTAGTCGCACTGAGCCTTGAAGGCGAAATCCTCTGGGATCGTGTTCTCCAATCTCATGATGATACGTCATCCCAGTCTCTTTACACGGAGGCGCCCATTGCCTGTTTCGCAAGCATGCTCTTTGTTGCAACCGATGATGGTCAATTGACCGCCTTAGATGTAGAAAGCGGTGATCTGCGCTGGCGCACAGATCTGGATGGATACGCCCACGGCACCATTAATTATCACGAAGCAAGCCAAAGTGTCTTTGTATTGGAACAAGGTTCCGGCGATCTGCTGTGTATGGAGAGCGATACAGGAACGCTGCGCTGGCGCTCCAAAGGAAAAGATCGTGCCGATGGCTCCCCTTCCGTAAGTGGGGATAAGGTGGTTTTCGGTAGTTGTGCTTCTGCCTTGCACGTGGTAGCGGTGAAAGATGGCAGCTATCTCCATGATATTAAAATCGAAGAGGGCGGCGGGCAAGTGGCGGGCGGTGTCGCCATTCAAGGGGAATTTGTTTATGCGGGATGCCGAGACGGACGGGTGATGCGCGCGAATCTACAAGAAGGCGTGATGGACTGGATTCATAGCGTTAGTAAAACGGAAGTGTTCTCAACGCCCGCCCTCCAAGGGGATCTTCTTTTAATCAGCGCTTTGGATGGTGTACTGCATGGGCTCAAGCAAGACACGGGCGAAAGGGTGTGGCAGCATGTGCTGGGCGGGGAAACAGGGTCGCCGGTAATTGTGGACGACAAAGTTGTTATCGTTTCTGACGACAGCTTGTTTTTGCTTGCACTCGAGGACGGAACCCGTCTTTGGGAAAGCCAATTGGCGGGATATCTCAGCGGCCCTGCCATTGCCGGAAATATGATTGTCGTGGGCTGCGAAGATGGAACGGTGACTGCCTTCGTTGCCGCTTCGACGGAAGAAAAGGAAGCTGTATCGTGAAGACTGCCTTGCTTGAAATCCGGGAGCTTGTAAAAACCTATCCGGCTGTCCCTGCCCCCTTGCGCGTTTTAAAGGGTATCAACTTCTCCTTGGATGCCGGACAGTCAGCCGCTATCATCGGGCCTTCCGGCTGCGGCAAAAGCACCTTGCTCAACCTTATCGGCGCATTAGATCAGCCTGACGCAGGTTCGGTGCACATTTCAGGACAAGATCTGTCTACTCTGAATGTAAAAGAATTGGCGCAGCTGCGGAATCAAGAGCTCGGCTTTGTGTTCCAGCAACATCATCTGCTCCCTCAATGCACTGTCATGGAAAATATTTTAATTCCCGTACTCACACAGGATCGGGAAGCACAGGAACAAGCCCACGACAGAGCCCGCGCCTTATTGGATAAACTAGGATTGCTGCCCCGCGCCCATCACCGGCCGGGTGAATTGTCTGGCGGTGAATGTCAGCGTACTGCGGTGGCGCGTGCCGTCATCAATAACCCCGCTTTGTTGTTGGCTGATGAACCAACGGGCGCACTCAACGAGGAAGCGGCGGAAGAATTGGCAGCCCTTTTGTTGAGCTTGCGCGATGAACAGAATATGGCGGTCATCATCGTTACCCATGCCCAATCCATTGCGCGCCGCTTTGGCAGCATCTACACACTTAACCGTGGACAATTAACGCGGGAGGAATAGCATGCTAAGCCTCTTTCGTTTTGCACTCCGAGGCATTCACTATCATCGACGCCTTCATCTTGGCTTGGTATTAGGCGCACTCATCGCCTGTGCTGTCTTTACAGGCGCGCGCATTGTCGGTTATTCCGTGGATGCGACCTTATGCGATATTGCCACCCTTCGACTCGGTCATGTTACCCATGCCCTCGACTGGAACAATCGTTATTTCGATCTTGCCCTTGAAGCTGCACTGGATTCTTATGTGGCGGAGAAGGCGGCCATTGGCCAAGACGCGGCTTTTGCCTCGGCGCTTCACCTGCAAGCCCTTGCGGAATCTCCGCCCGACTCCGACCTTCCCGTGAATCGTATCAACAAGATCCATCTATACGGCATTGACGAAAACTTCAATCCCTTGGCTGCGTCGGAGGATGCTCTTCCCGCGCCGGGACCGCAAGAAGCGCTACTCAATAAAGCGGCGGCACAACGCTTGGCTTTGACTGTGGGCGACAGTGTCATTCTGCGTATTCCCAAACCGACACTGATCCCGGCGGAAGCACCGCTCGCATCAGGGAAAAAGCGCGATTCCATCCCGATCCGTTTGCGTGTTGCAGGTATCGTGACAGACCGTCAGGGAGGACGCTTTTCCCTCTCTGCGGAACAGTCTATGCCCTTTAATATCTTCGTGAATCGCGAACAGTTGGGTATACTTACGGGATTAACCGACAAAGCGAATTTACTCCTCTGCAGCACGACCCTAACAGCAGAATTTCTTCGGCGATCACTGGCCGCTGCTTGGCATCCCGAACAACTCGGATTTAGAATTCATACCTTATCTTCAGGGCTCAGCCAACTTGAATCCGAACGGCTTTTTATTGAAGATCCTATCGTGCAAAGTGCTTTAACAGAAGGAACCGTTCAGCCGATCTTAACCTACTTGGTGAATCACATTGACCTAGGCGAAAAGTCCGTTCCTTATTCTTTCGTAACGGCAGGTCCTGTACCGGAGGATACGCCCGATAATACAGTATGGCTGAATCAATGGCTTGCCCATAAACTCAACGCCAAAGAGGGCGACTCCATATCGTTATCATGGTATTCGCCGCTGCCCTCCGGTGCCTATGAAGAGCATCATGCTGAAGCGCAGATTCATCGTATTCTGCCTATGGATGCCCTTGCCGTCGAACGGGAGCTTGCCCCGATCTTTCCCGGCTTGAGCGACGTGAACAGCTGCAAAGACTGGAGTATCGGACTGCCCTTGGAAGAGGAACTCCTTGCAGATGAAGAAAACGAAATCTATTGGAAAGACTATGGTCAAACCCCAAAATTACTTTGTAACTTTACCACGGGAAGAAACTGGTGGGGCAATCTATATGGTTCTGTCACCGCCCTGCGCATCGTGGCGCCAGATGCTGAGCCCCAAACTCTTCTCACCGCACTTCAATCGCAGGTAGATCCCGCATCCCTCGGACTTGTCTTCCAATCGGTTCATGAAGATGCGCTGCAAGCCGTAGCCCATGCCTTGGATTTTGGTGCGTTATTCACGGGCTTGAGTATGTTCTTGATTGGCGCAGCCCTTTTGTTGTTGTTTATGCTCCATGCCCATGGTTTACAGCAACGAAGCCGAGAAATGGGCACCTTATTGGCGGCGGGCTGGTCACTGGGCAGGATTCGTACATGGTTGCTTTTGGAGTCTATCCCCGGCTGTCTCATTGGTGCGCTGGCAGGTGCCGGCTGCGGTGTCCTGTATGCGCGGCTGCTCCTTTTCGGATTGGCGCGATTCTGGCCTGATTCGCTGGCGGGCACACCCGTCGCCTATCACAGCGCGCCCTACACGGTACTCGTCCAAGGTGTGCTCATCTCTGTCCTTATCATCGTAATTCTTTTCCTCGTCGGAAGCCTCCGCGCTGCACGCCGTCCCATACGCGAATTATTACAGCGTGATTTCAGCGGTATCGCCGGCTCTTCCAAAACGGTGGATCGCGTCTTTTTTATCTGCGGTGGTATTGCCTTTTTCGCCGCAGCCGTAGCATGGGGCATTGCCTTTTCCGGAACTGCCATCGACCTTACCCCCGCCTTCTTTATTTCGGGCATGGGACTGCTCATCGCAATACTCTGCGCCTACGGACTCTTCTTGGGATATTGGGCACGCCGCACCACCACGAAACATTTCTCATCAACACGGCTGCTTTTTAGACAATTGGCGCGCAGACGAAGCCGCAGCTTGGGCATGGCAACCATCATCGGAAGTGGATTTTTCATGATCCAGTCTGTTGTCTCCATGCAGGTGGCCATGACGCAAAACCCGGAGCGTCATGATTCAGGCGCAGGCGGTTTTACGGTCTTTGCCGCCACTACAGTTCCGGTCACAGCCAAAGAATTAGGCGCTGCCGGGCTGTCCCCTGAACAAACCGTTGCGCTTCGCGAAAAAGACGGAGACGATGCCGGCTGCCTTAATCTCAACCAAGCTCAGCAGCCCCGTATTTATGGCGTGGATCCGAATGCATTTATAGACCGTGACGCCTTCACCTCTGCCGGTGAAGGTCGGGCGTTGTGGTCTCTTTTAGACCAAGACCTTGAACCCGGGGTATATCCTGCACTCGTCGGTGATGCCGACACGGCGCTGTGGGGATTGCAAGCAGTAACCGACCCTCAAACCGGTTCTGAATATGTCTACAGAGACAGCCGCGGCGAAGACTTTCGACTGCGAACTGTAGGGAAATTGCCCATGCGTTTATCCTTATTCCAAGGCAGTCTGCTCCTGTCTGAAAAAAACTTTGTGCACCTTTTCCCCGATGAAAACGGGTACCGCACATTTTTGGTCGAATCAACACAAGCTGAAGAAAAGGTTTCTTTACTAAATCGGGATCCGAAAAAACTCGGCATGGAAGCGACGCTATCCATGGACCGACTCGCCTTTTTCTATGCTGTTGAGCGCGCCTATCTCGCCATGTTCCTTGTCCTTGGTGGATTGGGTATGATGTTGGGTGCCGGCGGCGCTGCCGTGATGATCATCCGTAACCTGACGGAACGACGTTCGGAGTTTGCCCTGTTTTTGGCAATGGGCTTCACGCCCGCAACCATACGGCGGGCGGCCATCATCGAAAATATGCTTCTGGCGAGCACGGGACTATTCATAGGATCTCTTGCTTCTTCCCTTGCCACCATACCGCTGCTTTGGAATTCAAAACAGAACGCTAATTTTACGGCGCTTGCTTTTGTCCTCACCTTAATCTTGCTCAGCTACCTATTTTCTTCCTATTTCGTTACGGTGATTCTTCTTAAAAGAATTCCTTTATCGGCGCTCCGAAAAGAATAGGGGAGAATAAGCCTGCTTTTATCAACTTTCCTTCAGCTCGGTTTAGAAAGAAAAACAACAACGATGATACATACCCTTCTAAGATCAACCACAGCCCATCTCGTCGCGATAATTATCTGCTCCCTGACCTTTATGGCAACAGCAAATCCGCCTGCAGCGCTAAAGCTTCCCCTCGTCGGAGCCATACGGTGGGACGCTTGGCATGGAACTGCGTCATCCGTAGGCGTGACCGTTGAAAAAACCATGGCGCCATCCCATTGGCATTATCGGCTGCCTTTTTATGGGAAAGTTATCGACGAAAACAGCGTAGAAGTGCGTGCCAATACCCAAGCCATCATGGATCAAGAAATCGATTATGCCCATGACGCAGGCTTGGACTACTGGGCCTTTGTCGTTTACCCGGAGCAGGATGCACTCAGCGAAGGGCTGCATCTATATTTGAGCAGTAGCAAAAAATCGAATATAAAATTCTGTCTCAATTTACAAGGCGGCTGGGAAAGCGGCGGTGGAATGAAGGGTTGGCAAGAGCGGCTTCCCCGTTATCTAAAGTATTTCCAAGATACCGACTATCAATGCGTATTGAAAGATCGGCCGCTCCTTTATCTTTTTACCGTTGATGATCTCGTAGGTCCGGCAGGCTTTGAAACTTGGGAAAGTGCCCGTGCCGCCTTCGACGAATTACGTGAAGCTTGTGCCGCAGCAGCGATACCCAACCCCTATATCGTCGCGCAAGGTTGGTCACCCCAAACACTCAAAGAACAGGCGCTCAAATTGGGACTGGACGCGATCGGCGCATACGCGTCCAATGGCGGCGCTCAAGGGGCTTCTTATGCTGATCTCGCTGCGCACACAGAAAAATGGTGGGATGAATTCAAAGATACAACCCTTCCCGTGGTGCCTCTTGCAACAGCCGGATGGGATATGCGACCCCGCGTCGAGACACCGGTACCTTGGGTTGAGGACGGCGATATAAAACAATATTATGAGACGCCCCAACCGGACGAGCTTGCCGCGCACCTCAGCCATGCCTTGGCATGGTGTCGGCAACATCCTAGCAACGCACAGGCGCAAGCAATACTCATGTATGCGTGGAATGAATTTGATGAAGGCGGCTGGCTTTGTCCTACGTTGTCGGAAGGAACCGCACGGGTGGATGCGCTGCGCACTGTCCTAAAAGAAGAGCCAGCACCGGAACCCGACATGCCCTAATATTGTTGCCGCCTAGTTTGCGAAGTTATGGGATATACGGAACGACAACCGCAGAAAAGCCGCTAAGCTCCTTTATTCCAACGGCCACAGCTGAATGGTTTCGGGCATGCCACTGATCATCTCAATAGGTCCCGGAAAGGTATCGCTTTCTTGGCGGTGTGCGTCAAAATAATCTCTTGTTATAGCGAGCGGCGTCCCATCTCGGTTTTCAAAAGGCAACCCGGGAATCGCTGCACGCCCGAGCAAAGCGCTCGTAACAATCGGGTATTTTATTTCGTCCAATACAGATATCATCGGAGCATAGTCCACATAGAAACCCTCTTCTGTTTCTTGCAGCGTGAAGGGAAGGGACACTTCGTTCAGAAGCAGCGCATCGGATTCCTGCTTCGAAGGACAGGCTCCCTCTAAAAAGACATTCCCTCCGAAATACGTGGGTAACTTCACCGTGTCATAAATGTTCAGCTTCGCAGCTTTTACAAAGATATTGTTGTAATAACGCTGATCGCCGCCTGGATTGTCGTGCATACCCGCTAAACGCGTGGAGTGGGGTTTATGATAAGGCGTAAGGCGCGGATCATAATGACCGACGCGGATATCTCCCAACACAAGATTATGTACAAAAGCGCCGCCCCGCGACATGTCGAGCAGCGCGTAGGGCGACAGGAAAAAATTGTTGTCAATGACATAGGGACCATGATTTACTTCCATGAAAAGATCCTGCGTATTGTCATGAAATAGGTTTGATGAAACACGCGCTCCTTGTGCCATCCAATCCAGCCACAAGCCCCGGCAACAGCGGTAAATATGATTGTTTTCAATCAAGACATCAATGGCGCCATGCAATTTAATTCCTGCCATTTCAGCGCCCGTAAAAAGTTCCCGCACATGAATATCGTGGATATCATTATCGACGATGGTACTGAAGGCTGCGCCCATACTGCCGACAATACCCGTTTGTTCACAGTGGGAAATATGGTTGTTTTTAACAACATGATGTCCAATCTTGTTTTTTTTCCAACCCCGTTTCAAAGCCCGATGAATCGTTTCCACATAACCTTCTGCCGTGTCTTCAGAACTGTTGTCGAAGGCATCGCCATACTTGCCCAGAGAAATTCCCGAGCAAATCGAATGACTCACCCTATTGTCTTCTATGATCCAGCCACGGCTCCAATGAGTACCAATAAGAGCGATTTGTTCCGCTGTGGGCGGTGCCCATTGTGTAGCGGCATGACACATCGTTAATCCACGCACGGTAATATAATTGATGCCCGGTTGTTTCGGATAAAACACCGCCGGGCGCACATTCACTTCGATGCACGCTTGATTAGGATCGACTCCTTTAAACTGCGCCCAAATCGTTGTATGGTCTTCTTCCGCCTGAGCAAACCACAGACCGCAATGACTTAAATCATCTTCCGGCACAGCTGTTTTGAACACAAAACATAAATTCTTGATCCCCCTTGTCGGCTTGATTTGTACGGTCACGTTTTCCCAAGCCTGCCAGCCGCCTGTACATCCAACAGAGCAGGTACCCAACAATTCTCCTTGCGGTCCGTCAAGACGCAGCTCAATGATTCCGCCTGCACCTGCCGCGGCAGTACGGATTTCCACTTGTCTTGTATCCGAAGCAAAATCCACCGCCTCATAGAGCAGCCAATGCCCATTTAAGATAAAGCCCACACATGTACCGTCTTCTGATGCCGGCGCGTTTTGCGTACCCTCCTTGGAAGAATAGGCCGTTGCAGCGATGCGTGTGCCCCCGTCTATTGCATCCTCCTTATCGGCATCACCTTGAAACGCAAACCACAGTACATTCAAAAGATATTCCTGACTTCTTTGGCGCAGCCACGGAGGTCCTCCGGGAAGGGGATTGAGAACTTCTTCCAAAGCCGCCGCCTCTATGAGCCATTCTCCATTGAGATAGACGGCGCCCCTATGATGGAGCCGGCCTTTGGGATCAAACCAATCCCCGTGAATGGTTTCAGCAAAAGGATTAAAATCACCGAAAAAGGAAGCAGGTAACACCACACGCCATGTGTCGCTGCCAAGTGCTTCCCAACCACTGACGACCTCGGAGCCTTTGATCTCCACAAGGGCGCCCGCCGCCGCCTCATACACAATGCGTTCGTTGTCTGAACGACCGCCCCGCGGCGGATTAACCCATTCCCGATAGCAGCCCTCATGAATGACTATCCGATCGCCGGGCTGTGCGGCGGCGGCGGCTCTGCCAATGCTTCTATAGGGCTCTGCGGCAGAACCATTGTTCGTATCTGCGCCGTTCACAGCAACATGATATTCTTGGCAGGTGGGTTCTTTGGCGGCAAAAACGACCATGGTCAGGGCTAGAAGGAAAAAGCCCGACAATCCAATCACAATAGAGTAGTCTCGCATTGTCATCTCTCCCTCAGGAGTTTTCTTGTCGTGAAGACAGGATCTCGGAATCAACAACTGAATGATAGTCTACCATGATCCTGCTCCCGAAAAATGATTTCCGGCACAGTAATTTGACAATGATAGGGAAGTACGCGGATAATTCTGCAAAGGCAAGGGTTCCCGTACTTACAACGGTTGGAATCGGGAGGCTATGTCGATATTTTTCAGGGTATCCCATCGATTCCCTGTCGCGTAGGATCGGGTTCATTCTCGCAACGCCGGGCTTTTGAAATAGCTTCCCCTTCGCATTTGTTCTATAGACGAAGATTCAGAGCAACGTGATTAATCAGGAAAGGACTGTTATGATGCAGAAGCGCTTCACCTTAGCCGCTTTCAGCCTTATGTTTTTATTGGTGGGATGTGCCCATATCGGCAACCCTTTCACCACACTCAGACCAGACTATTCGATCGTACCGGAAGATGAATTACGCGCCTTTGCCAAGGTCGTAGAGCAATTTGTTCTGCAAGGCGAACGGGAGCCCCAGCTGGGTGAATTCCCTTCCATCGCGTCTGACAATGAAGATGTTCTCCAGGCAATCCGCACCCGTGCCGCTCGTTCTGAACTGTTACAGGAACTCTTAGACACAGGCTTTGCCTACGAACAAAAATCGGGAACCATTTCCATCATTCGCAGCAAAGCCTATAAACGGGCATCCGATAAAAGCACCCGCGACCAGAACGCTTTGCTCGTCATGGGTGAGAATGCGAACCGATGGACTTTATACGAAACACTGGTAAAAGCCTCCGGTTGGAAGCCCGGCTCCTTGGGCGCAGTGCAACATGCCTTCTTCGAAGCACGCTGTGAATTATTATCGTCAGGGCAACGCTATGAAACGCCGGATGGCACTATCGTCACGAAATGACCGAATCCGTTTCTTACGATAAAGGCATCATTGATTTGCGCAGCGATACGCTGACCCAACCCTCAGCGGGAATGCGTCAAGCTATGGCCGATGCCGTCGTTGCCGACGATGTTTACGGTGAAGATCCCACGGTCAACCGGCTTCAAGATGTCTGCGCGGAACTGATGGGCAAAGATGCCGCCCTGTTTTTTCCTTCAGGTACCATGGTAAATCTTGCTGCATGTCTGGCACAAACAAGGCCCGGTGATTCCATCATTCTCAGTGAGTCTGCCCATCCTTTCCATTATGAAAATGCTAACCTCGCCATGGTCGCCGGGCTCTTGCCCCGCGTTATCCCCGACTTGCTCGGCAAATTCAGCGCGGAACAGGTGGAAGCGCAGGTCGTCTATAAAGATGATGCCCATCTCTCACCGACGACCCTCGTATCCGTCGAAAACACGACCAATCGCGGCGGCGGCGCCTACTGGGATTTGTACGAGATGGAAAGTGTAGCGGCAGTTTGTCAGCGCTATAAGATGCGCTTGCACTGCGACGGCGCCCGTATCTTCAACGCCTGTGCCGTCGCAAATATCGAAGCACGGTATTACGCAAAATGCTGTGATACGCTCTGTTTCTGTCTGTCGAAAGGACTTGGTGCTCCGGCAGGTTCAGTGCTTGTCGGTGATCGCGACAGCATCCACAAAGCCCGTCGTTTTCGTAAAATGCTGGGCGGCGGTATGCGCCAAGCGGGTATACTGGCCGCAGCGGGCCTCTATGCATTGGAACATCATCGTCAGGATTTGTCAAAGGATCATGATCGTGCACGACGATTCAGACGAGCGCTGGAAGCCGAGGGCATCACCTTTGCCTTGCCCTCTCCCACGAATATCCTTTATATTACTGTTGCCGATGCTGATCATGCAGTGCAACGCTTGAAGGAACGGGGCGTCCGCGTGCTTGCGCATAATGAAACGAGATTGCGCGTGGTCTTCCATCGTGACATTGACGATCAAGGCTTGGAAAAGGCGATTGAAGCCTTTAAACAATGCCTGCCCCCATTACATTGATTGTATCGGTGCTTTTGGTAACGGACTCGTTTTGCTCTCATTCCCCAAAAACAATAGAAGGGATAGAGACAGATCGAAGCGCTCTTTGTTCGCCCTTCGGAAAACGGAACCCCTCTATTGCTGTATCAACCGCAGATTAAGATAAAAGTGTAAATGTATCATGAATGAAATGAAAAATTATCTATTAGATATGGATGGTGTATTGGTTCGGGGCAAACAGGCTATCCCCGGTGCTCAAGAATTTATCAATCGGCTCAAGGAACACCAAATTAAATTCTTGGTCTTGACCAACAACCCGCTCTATACACAGGCGGATCTCGCCTATAGGCTGCAAGCCATGGGATTGAATATCCCTGCCGCAAATATTTTCACGTCCGCTATGGCGACCGCTTTATTCCTCAACGCACAACGACCGAAGGGAACCGCATTTGTCATAGGCGAAAGCGGACTGACCAGCGCCCTACACGGCATTGACTATATTATCACCGACCACAATCCTGAATATGTAGTCTTAGGTGAAACCCTGTCCTATAACTTTGAACAAATTTCCAAAGCAACACGGCTCATTTCTGCGGGCGCGCGTTTTATCGCCACCAACCCCGATCCCGCCGGCCCCACTGAACAAGGCATCGTTCCCGCTTGCGGCGCTATGGCCGCACTCATCGAAAAGGCCACGGGCCGTGCCCCTTTCTTCGTGGGTAAACCGGCACCGCTCATGATGCGTTATGCCATGAATTATCTGGAAGTCCATTCTCAAAATACCGTCATGGTGGGGGATCGTATGGACACGGACATCATTGCGGGCATGCAGGCGGGCTTGGACACGATTCTTGTGCTGAGCGGTTTGACCGATCACGAAAACTTAGGCGCTTATCCTTTCCGCCCTTCTCTGGTCTTGGAGTCTGTGGCGGATATTACCTTCTAACATGCGAGTTACCGGAATTTCATTGCGACTATGAACATTGCTCTTATTTCAGGACTGAAAAAATTAGGGTCACCCCCGCGCCGTTTTCTGATTTATGTGGCGATTAATGTTGTATCATGGCAAAATATTGTGGGGCCTGCCATGGTCCTGCTGGCGCGCAAAATCGATATGCCCGAGTCGCTGGTAGGTTTGCTGATCGCTTTCATGCCTTTTACCTCCATGTTGCTGCTCTTCACGTTGCCTCTCATCGTGCGGCAAGGACCGAAGCGGGTCATGTTATGGGCGTGGTTTCTGCGCAATGTAATCGCTTGTATCGTCTTTTTATTGCCTGTCGCTTTAGCGATGGGCAGCAAAAAAGGGGCATGGGCAATACTGATCTTTACCATTTTCGGATTCTGTGTCATGCGTGCCATTGGCGCAGGCGGTTGGCTGCCTTGGCTCCACGAAATTGTGCCTACCCCCTTGCGTGCCACCTATTTCAGTGCAGAAACATCCATAACCCAAATTATCAATGTAGGCGTCTTGTTTCTCCAAGCCCGGCTTCTCGCAGTGGAAGACCCCGGCATTTACCGATTCCTGCTCATTTTCGGTATCGGTATCTTCATGGGCTTCGTCAGCTTATTTTGGATGCAGCGTGTTCCCGGCGGAGCAGGGACTCAAGAGGTTGAACCTCATATCGGGGTGCGTGCCTACGGGCGTGCCTTACGGGACAAACAGTACCGGCACTTCCTTATCATTACAACCTTTTCCCTATCCGGAATCGTTTGGTTTAATGCCACCAACGTCTTGTATTTGCGAGACTGCCTCGCTGTGCGAGACAGCATGACCATGACCATAACTGCTTTGGGCGGCCTTGGCGTATTACTCACCGTTGGTTCTTGGGCACGCTTTACAGACAAAAGCGGCAGCGGTCTTGCCATGGCGAAAACCTTGTTCGGACACACTTGCGCCCCCGCTTTGCTGCTGTTGAGCAATATAACAGCGCCTGACAGCACGTGGCCCGCCACCGTGGCGATCATTCTCGCCTGTATATTCACTGCCGCCTTCGGCGTCGCCATCAACCGCGCCATGCTCAACCAAGTACCGGATCAAGACCGCGTCGGCTATACTGCCATATGGACTGTTTTCACCTCACTTGCCCATGCGATTACCCCCGTTGTTGCCGGCATCCTCATCGAGCACTTTGGCATTTGGGGATATCGCAGCTGCTTTATATTGTCCATGGTTTCTACCCTCATTGGCGCCTTGTTAAGCCTCTTCTTCATTCACGACTTAACGTTGGAAGGGCGAAGCTGGGTTCATCTGCTGAATCCTGTTTTGCCGCTGCGCACAGCGGGACGCGTCCTTTGGATCACCATGGGCTTAGACGCAAGCAACCGAGAGACTCCTTGACCTAAACACAGTACACCCTCTTTGAAAAGAAGGCTTTTGTGGGGGCATGCCTGTTAGGGAAGCATTGTGTGGGGCTCAACAAAATTTGTTGTATAGACGGTATATGGGGGAGAGAACTGTCGTCAGTGCCTGAGTTTTGTCAACTCTGCCGGTGGATTCGCGCCCAGCCGATAAATCTTGACTTGTAAGAGTCCGGCTGTGGGATGCAATTCGCGCATGGCTGCTTGGGAAAGATCAATTACCCGATTTTTGGTAAAGGGTCCTCGATCATTGAGACGACAAACTACAGAGCGTCCATTCTCCGCCACAACCAAAAAATATTCGCCAAATTCGCCTTGGAGCATAGCACAGGTCATTTCACCATTCTGTAGCCGCTCACCGGAAGCTGTCATCGCTCCTGCACTTTGCACGGTGTAATAGGAAGCTGTCCCTTCAAGCATGGGGGTCATAGGTTGGTGCGAGAACAGCACGAAAGCAATAATTTCAAGCATGCTGCTTATCTGACTCCGTCTGGTCAACGATCCTTAGGCACAGACCATCCCTTTCGATGGTTTACATATTCGTGTATGCGCCCGGGATCCGGTTTCAGCCCATTCCACCGGACTGTATTTATGTGACCCGACTGTTGTGTGTAAGAAGGGAAACGTCCAAGAAACAACGGACAAAACACTGCCAAGACCAGTCCTGACAGCCCTTCTACACGATTCTTTAAATATTTAACCGGTGATTATACTACACCCCAAAGCAAAATACAACTATTTTTTTTGAAAGAGGTTCAGATGATTCCGAGGAGCGGTAGATGACCGTGCGAATATGTTATCAGTGGCGCGGCCCGACGAAATTAAATGTTTAGGCATAGAGAAATCTAAAATTGAAATGTGGGAGCCCGAGATAATTAAGACAATTATCTTCTCTCCGACCAAGGCATCTCTTCACCTCGCTGGACGGCTTGATCGTACAGTGTGGTTTCGAATTTTCGGGCATCATTTCTAGAACACTCCCGCCATTTCACCTTGACCTCATCCCTGTTATCTTCTGTTATGTATTTGAGACCCGCTGTGCCGCCTTTTACGCCGCGATAATAGTCACTGAATCGTTTACGTAATCCGTCTTCGGCCTTTCCCACTTTCATTAATTGACCCCGGTATAGGATTTGATAAACTCCGGGACCTGTGGGAGCTGCTTCGTCCAAGTAGGCGGATTTCAATGATGCTTGTCCCATCCCCATTGAACGAGAAGCTGCTTTAACAAGGTTGTCTAAGAATCCCATGTGATCTCCTTTTGGCCAGTTGATAGTGATTGTGGTGTAACCCATTACCTTTGGGATAACAGTTCTCTGTATGTTCTTGACATTCTAGACTTTCTTCAAATGAAAACCAAGTTTGCGAAGAATAAAAGGCGGAGCTCCACTCGACCTTACTTTCTCGTAAACAATAATATTAGGTGTTGCATTTTATAATTGTTGCTTGAAAACTTGTCGTCATGATTTTCTGATTCACCCAAAAATCACGAAAATGATTGCCAAATATTGAAGCAAAAAAATGTCGCTTACATCATATCGGTATGAGATTCCATCATGGTCTTCAACCGGGACAACAATTCTGAACGGAGCGCTGTAGGTTCTCTGAGGGTGGCTTCGCCGCCGAAGCTGAGAACCCAAGCGAGGACTTCAGGTTTGCTCGTAGCGGTAAATTCGAGGGTGAGGCCGCCGTCTTGATGTTCGGTGATGCGCTGGTCTTTGCTCCAGATGCGCTCCCGGACGTACATGGCAGCCTTAGGGACAATGTCGACGACGACAGGAAAGGCTTTTTCACGGGCGAGGCCGAAAGCGTCTGCGGAGCCGTCGTCTTTTATTTCAATGGGTGGGAAACGCCGATCAGTGGGAACAAGTTCGATCATGCGATGAACAGCGAGCGTTCGATCTCGGGCATGTTTTTTTTTGCGGAGATCGGACTCTTCACGGCATTTCGCATAAAACCCTTCGCGGAAGGAGATAAATAGGTAGGGGGCAACCGTGAGACTGCGCGGCTCAGACCATTCCGGTGAGCGATAGAGAACTGTGCAAATGCATCGTTCACGGATAGCCTTGAGCAGGGCGTCAAGGATATGCCCAAAGTCTGAGTAGTCCACAATTCCTTTAGGTTGAGGTTGGGTAAAGGAGGCAAGCGCGCTCTCCCGTTCGTCGTAGTCGGACAGGAGCACGGTGGTTGTTTCGATGGTCTCGCTGATACGCTTGCGCAGCGCCTCCGGAAAGATCTGCAAGGTCATGTCGCGGCAGAGGAGCAGCCGTTGAATATCGTCGACACTGAGCGCAACATTGGGACGTTGCTTCGGTGTTCGTACCCGGTACCATTTACGACCCTTCTCAATCCACGCTTCAATCTGGATACGCTGCGACCTCTCGATCTGCTCAACCATACGCAGAATGGTCTGTTTCGAACAACGGAAGAGTTGCGATAATTGGGTTAATGAATAGGGTCGTCCGGTGAAAAGCAACAGTCCGTACAGACCGATGACTTTTTGGGCGGAGCTCGCATAGGGATCTTTTTTCTTTTGCATAATGATCTCAGTATAGCGTATCAACGTTTCGTTTGGCGGAACGCTCGTAATTTTAAGGATCGGATTTGGCAGTTTGTGTCTAGAAAAAACACAACTTCAGTATAACAAAAGCTAGGATAGACGCGGAATTATTTTGTGGAAGAGGAGCAGAACCCGTTGATCTGTAGCGAGCGGATTAGCGGCGTGGTAGAAGTTGTCCGTATAAATTGTTTAAGATCATTGTACCGTTCCTCAGGAAGGAATGGAAGGTGTATATACTTGGTTGTGGAAGTCCCGGAAACATCGGGCGTGGAAGCAAAGTAAGTTAGAAGGGAGATACCTGTCATGAAAAGGAAATGGTTCATTGTTGTGGGATGTGCTTTCATTGTGTTTGCCGCAAGCTTGGGCGCTGAATATGCTGACATTAGGCCTGAAGATACTACCCTGGGGATGCGTATCGCAGCGGGAGAGTCTTTCGAGAAAGCGGATGAGGAGCTGAACGCAGTATATAAGGAGTTGATGGCGTCACTTGACACAGCGCAACAGGACGCGGTTCGGCAAGCGCAGCGGGCATGGATTGCGTATAAAGACGCCGGCTCAGCAGCTCAAGGCGATTTGTTCAAAGAAGGTAATTTAGCACCCGTTGTCTCAATGCGGGCTGCTTTGAATTTGACTTTGGAGCAAATAGAATTATTGCGTTCACTTTTATCGGGGAACGAATCTTTGGCGCAAAAAGAAATACTGGATCCGGAGGCATTGCAAGGCGCCCGAAAACGAGCTGAAAAACGCGTGGAAAAGATATACGCTGATGTGTACAAGGACGAGATAAATATCAAGTCGCAGAAAACCTGGGAAGCCTTTCGAGATTCTTGGGTGGCCGCTGAAATAGCGTGCCGGCCGGCTTACGAGCCTACTCTAATTAAGGATTACTCTTTGACAGTACTAAATAACACCCGTGCTGAAGAATTGAAAACGCTATTTATGAGCCTATATGAGGAAGAGGAAGATGCAGGTGAGGCGGCTGGCAAAAAAATCAATCTTGCTGCTGATGATCCGCCTTTGATGAAAGCCGTTTCTTCCGGCAATCTCGAAGCCGTGAAACAACTGATCGAACGCGGGGCAAATGTGAATGAGACAAATTCGTCAGGCTGGACAGCCCTTCATGTTGCTGCGGAAGAAGGCACCGCAGTGATTGCTGTTATGTTATTGCGTTCAGGCGCACGTACAGACCTCTATGATTTTAACGAACGCACAGCTTCCGACATTGCTTGGAAAAATAATCACTTGGAAGTCGCGCAGATAATTGATGAGTATAATACAACTTCCAAAGGGGCAGAACCTGCGCAGCAACAACCTACGCAAGCGCCTGTAGCTGAAAAACAGCAATCCGGTCCGGAAGTGGTGGATCTACGATCGCTCTTAGATAAATTCAGCAATCTCACCGATCTTCAGCAAGAAAAATGGAGTCGTGATAATGAATGGAAGCTCATTGTCAGCGGCTCCGGCGAAGTGTCTGAGGTGGAAACCACCAGTTGGCTTTCCGAGATCAGCGATGCTGCCTATGAGGTTACCTGTGAATTATCGGACGGGAACCGTGCAATTCTCTTTATGGATGAGAATCACAGTGATTTTATCTACAGTCTGGATATCGGGGATACCATTAATTTCACAGGGAAATTAAAAACCATTAAGGAATGGCCATTCTGGTGCACTGGCTATGTGAAGGTTGACTAGTCGAAACCGATTTTATTGGGGCCGAACCCGCTGGTTTACATCTATGTAAAAAACATAAAAGGAGATGAGGAAATGTCTAAAAAAACAAAAGTGATTATCGGATGTGTCGTTGGTGTGGTGATTCTTTTGGCTATAGGTGCTGCTTTCGACGAGGACGAGGCAGAAACCGGGGCGTCTAGTACGGCAGAGTCTTCGGCAGCGAGTACAACGAGCGTGAGTTCCATCGAAAAACATGGGGCGTCGGAAAACTTTTCAATGTCAGCAGAAAAAGCGGAAACAGTGGATGTGCGAGCGCTCCTAGAGAGATTCAGTAACTTCAGCGAGCTGCAAAAAGAAAAGTGGATTAAAGAGAACGAATGGCAATATGTTGTATATGGTTTTGGTGAAGTGTCTGAAGTAGATAAAACAGGTTGGACTTCTGAGATCAGTAATGCCGCGTATCAGATTACTTGCGAATTTAAAGACGGGAACCGTGCGGTTGTCTTTTTAGACAAGAATCGCAGTAACTTCGTCGAAAACCTCGATATCGGCGAGAGGATCAGTTTCACCGGGAAATTAAAAACCATGAAGGATTGGCCATTCTGGTGTACTGCCTATGTGAAGGTTGACTAGCCGCAAATACAACCGGTTTCGTTGCGGTGATGACCGCTTGTTTATAACCATTTAGAACTCTAAAAGGAGAAAAAGAAATGAAAATTGCAGGTGGAGTTATAGCGCTTATTGCCGGTGTATTTGGAACACTTGCCGGGCTTGTTACCGTTGCGCTCGGTGGAGTCGGCGGAGCGCTTGAAGCAGAAGGCGCGGAAACTATCGTAGCGCTCGGATTTGGAGGATTACTCTTCTCTTTCCTTACCATCGTCTTGGGCGCGATGGCGCTTGGCATGAACTCGAAGAAGGTGGGCATTGCTCTTATTGTGTGCGCTATTCTTGGCGCAGTTCTCGGCGGCACCTTTGTCGCTATATTCATGGTGCTTGCATTGCTTGGCGGCATCTTAGCGACTATTGGGGCGAGCGCTAAACCCGCAATAGCGGCAGCTGCTCAACCTTCTGTTTTAAATCAACCTGAAGCAGAAAAAGCGGAATAAGATAGAGAATAGAGATTCTCTGTCGACGATTCCCGAAACGCCTGACTGAAACAAAAGAAAAAACTGTGCTATAAGATTTGCCGGAAATATTGACATTTCCATGGGTTCCTTGAGAATGCGCCTATCCATGGGACACCGGAGTTGTCGATGTTTCCGGCAGCTAATTTGAGAGGCGTAAGATGTGGGGAAGGCTTTTATTTTGGGGTTAAATCTGCCCTGTTATTTCTAGAACTTTTTCTTGACACCTGAAATAATTTTCAGTATACTGTCAGGATGATATTTCCGCTCGAAGTACATAGTTGCTATTCCATGTTGCAAGGAACGGCATGGCCCCGACAGCTGGTTGCCCGTGCTGTGGAATACGGTATACACACCCTGCCGTTGACAGATACAGGCGGGCTTTATGGGGCGCTGCCCTTTTATCAAATTGCCCGTGACGCAGGGATAAAAGCGATTCTTGGTGCACGGTTGGGACCTTGGCTGGTGTTGGCGCGTGACCGCAAAGGCTATGCTGATCTTTGTGCGCTGATCACAGCAGTTCATCTGGGAGCAGTGGATCCCTATGCTTTAGAGACTTGGCCTTTTGACTTTGACGGAGCCCATCTTTTTTTAATTAGCGACCAATTGCCCATGCTGCGCCGCCTCACTGCCCGCGGCTTTTCTCCGTTAGCGGGTATTGTGCATTATGGCGGTGCTTCGTCGCGGCGCCGTGCTGAGCTGTTCTTGGGCGCTGCCAAAGATCTGGGCATCCGACCTGTGGCGTTGTATCCGGTCTATTTTTTAAATCAGCAGCACTATCGCACCCATCGGGTTCTTACTGCTATTCGTGAAAACACATTGGAAAAAACACTGCCTTCCGGAACGACGGTTTCTCCGGAGGCATGGTTTTGTACTCCGAAGCGCATTGAAGTTCTTTACGGTGCTTGGCCGGAGACTTTGGATACCTTAGCATGGATTGGGGAATCGTGTAATGTGGAGCTTTCTCTGGGAACTCCTTGTTTTCCGAATTTTTCATTACCGTCCGGGGAAACACCGTTTTCATGGTTGTGGAAGCATTGTTTTGAAGGGTTGCGGCGTCGCTACCGTCCTTTGACGCCTAAGGTCTTGGATCGTGCTCATCATGAACTTAACATCATTCATGATTTGGGTTTTGCACCCTATTTTTTGATTGTGTCTGATATCGTTCATTTTGCAAGGCATCAGGATATCCCTGCTGTGGGCCGCGGTTCTGCCGCTAATAGTCTTGTCGCTTATGCGCTGGGCATTACGCGGGTAGACCCTTTTAAATACAATCTTTATTTTGAACGTTTTTTAAATCGCTCCCGCAAAGACTGTCCTGATATCGATCTTGATTTATGTTGGCGCGGCCGCGACCGGATTCTCGATTATGTGTACAACCGCTACGGTTCCGATCACGTTGCCATGATCAGTACGATTAATACCTTCCGTGCCCGGGCTTCTATTCGTGAGACTGCCAAAGCCTTCGGATTTACGGGACGTGAAATCGGATTGATCACGCAATCTATTCCACATTACGGAGCCGAAGATCTGGGGTTATTATTGCGCTCTTTGCCGGAATGTCGCCATTTGGACATAGACTCGGAACCGCTCAAAAGCATTTTGGAAACGAGCCAGACGATTGCCGGGCTGCCCCGCCATCTTGCCACGCACGCTTGCGGCACCGTCATTGCGCCGGAACCGCTCACCCACTACGTTCCTTTAGAACGAGCTGCTCGGGATATCATCATCACCCAATTTGACAAAGACAGTATTGAAACTTTAGGCCTGGTCAAAATGGATTTATTGGGGCATCGCGCGCTGAGCGCCATTCGAGATACGGTTCATGCCATTCGCCGTAATCGGGACGCCCACTTTGATATTGAATCTATTCCTGATTCAGACTCGGTTGCGGAAAAGCAATTGGTTTCCGGTCATACCATTGGTTGTTTCCAAGTCGAGTCTCCGGCCATGCGCGGGCTGCTTCGAAAACTGCAAGCCCGTAGCTGCATGGCGGTTATTCAAGCCATTGCCTTGGTACGCCCGGGCGCTTCCGGCAGCGGTATGAAGCAGCATTTTATCGACCGGTGCCATGGCCATGAATCGGTTCATTATCCTCATCCTTCCATGGAAGCGGCACTGGGGGACAGCTACGGGGTTATGATTTATCAGGAGGATGTGCTCAAGGTAGCCCATGCCGTGGCGGGTATGTCATTAGAGGAGGCAGATTTGCTGCGTCGTGCCATGAGCAAGAAGCGCGGTCCACGTGAAATGGCGCGTATCATGAAATCTTTTCTTGAGGGAGCGGCGCAGCAGGGTGTCCCGGAATCCTGTGCCCAAGAAATATGGGAGCTCATCGCAAATTTTGCGTCTTATGCTTATTGCAAAGCCCATGCGGCTACTTACGGTGAATTGGCTTATCAGTGTGTTTGGCTCAAGGCTCACTATCCCGTGGAATATTTTTCTGCTGTTCTCGCCAATGGCGGCGGCTTCTATGCGCCTTTGGTTTATGTCAGTGAAGCCCGACGCTGTGGAGTACCTGTGCTGCCGCCGGATGTAAATTACAGTGCTTTGAATTACGCGCAGGAGGGCGATGGTATACGTATGGGATTCGCACAGATTCTGCATGTATCGGAAAAGACAGCACAAGGAATTTTAGCGGCCCGTGAAAAAGGATTGTTTCGGGATGTGGTTGATTTACTTAAACGAGTTCCCATTGGCATGAGCGAAGGTCTGCAATTATGCCAAGCCGGAGCATTGGATTCGCTGTCCGCAGCGCAGGGAATTCCGCGGCCTGTACAATTTTGGCAGTTACAACATATACCCGAAGTCAGGGATATTCTATTCGACGGCGAAAGTGCGGCGCCGTCCCTGCCTGCGATTCCGGATGTGAGTGCTCGGTTTCGGGCGGATTCCGAGCAAAATTGCCTTGGTCAGCCTTTATCCAGCACGCTGCTGCGTACTTATGGAGCAGTAAGCTCGGATATCCCTCTGATTGCCAGCCGTGATTTACCCGCTTACGCAGGCAGGCAGGTTACGACTATGGGCACCATTATTGCCGAGCGGCGGCTGCCTCTACACAAAGGGGAAGGCATAATGAAATTCTTAAGCGTGGAAGATGCTTGGGGCGTATTTGAGGCAGTATTATTTTCTGAAAGTTATCGGCGTTTTGGTCATTTGACCCACTCCGGCAGCACCTGTTTGTACATTGGGTCTGTTAGTAATAAAGGGGGAGATACGACGGTTATTATAGAGCGTATTCTCCGCACAGCTTGATCGGAGCTTTCCCGTTGTCCGGGGAGAAATAAAATACCATAGCTCCGGGCAAAAGCCCATGACAAGTCATTTTATTCAAGCGAACTCTCTCTATTCTTAGCATATTTTTATCGAACATAGGATTATAGCATTTATATTATATTTAATCTGTCTAGGAATTTTACTAACTTTAGTTGGATTCCATTCCCGGTATCTGGTATAATTGGTTTAAAGTTGTACTCTGTGTTTATAAATTGATGAACTCTTTTTTATTTTTAGAAATTGCAGTAAATCGATAGATACACTCTAAAAAAGGAGAATCGAAGTGAAAAAGTCTTCCTCGGTTTTTAGATGCCGGCATTTTTACGCGACATTTTTATTTGCCTTATAGGCGTCGCTTTTAACGGCACGGCGGAACGGCGTATTTTACTCGTAGGCGACAGTTGGGCACAGTGGCCTTTGAAAATGGGTTCCTTTCAATCCGTATTGAATTACAACTATGGCGCAAACGCCTATCAGGTAGAAGGTACCTACACGGCACTGGGCGGTACGACTGCATCAACTTGGGCGAACAACGTGGCGCCTGCTGAAGAAACCTTTCCTTCGCCGCCCGGCCATGTCAACATGCCGTGCTTGGATCGTATCTCTTGGTCTCTTAACCAATGGCCCACCATTGATATTATTCATCTGTCTATAACGGGAAACGACATGTGGGATTGGCGTTCCAATTGGACGCCCGCACAAACGGAATCACTCTACGATTCCATCACGGCCAACTTGCAAACGGTGGTCAGCTGGATTCGCACCAATCACCCCCATGTCAAAATTCTTTTGTGCGGTTATGATTATTTGAACATCACCGAAACCTGCACCTACGGTATGGAAGAGTTCAGCATGGATATGGCGCTGTTGTCCACGGCGCTGGGATTTACGGTGGGAGACATCAACCAGAACCGTGCGAATAATGCTCAGCTTAATATGTTTTTTGCAGGCTTGGGTCCCCGTGAAATTGCCATTGCCCAAGCCACCCCGCGTTTGGATTTTATTCAGAACTGGGGTAATATCCAATGGCGTAAAGGCTACCGAAATTCCTTGGGAAAATTTTGGGAAGCCGGCACCGTCCCCTTTCCCGGCATTGCTCCGGACTACGATCCCTTACCCGGCGGCGATGTGTACTGGGGCACCCCCTCCTATTTCATGAACAAATTTGACGGCAATAAGCGGGACGCTATTCACTTAAGCGACGAGGGATACAAACTCCTCTTCGACAACTGCCTCATGCAGTATTATGCGGGCTGGCTCATGGACAACACAGCGCCTTTGGTGCAATCCATTACGCGTGTTCACAGCACACCCACCGATCGCGATGAAGTAGATTTTAAGATCCTCTTTAGCGAAGACGTACGCGGCGTTGAGATATCAGACTTTCAATTGACCGGCAGCGCCGCCGGCAATGCCCTTATCACCGGAATCTCCGGCGATGATGATACAACGACCCGCTTTATAACCGTCGATATTTCTGCCGCGCCCGAAGGCACGGTAGGACTGGATTTTATTGATGAAGGAAACGTGTACGATAAAAACTGGAATGCCATCGGCGGCGAAGGAACCGGCAACGGCGACTACACGGCAGGTCAAAGCTACACCATTGATCGCGGCGTACCGATACCTACCATTATCGCAAGCATCCCCGAGCCCACCACCTTGTCCTCGGTTCCTTTTGTGGTTTCCTTTAGCAAAGCGGTAACAGGTTTTACCGCCTCCGACATCGAACTTAATGTGGTGAGCGGCGCCGGATCGGCGGAAGTGATTAATTTTTCCGGCAGCGGCGCAAGCTACTTTTTCAATATTTTGGTCACACGGAGCCAAACGATTAAAGTTTCCATTGCTATCGCGGCAGGAGTCGCCTTCGACGTATTAAGTCAAGGAAATCTGGCAGCAAGTTACACCGACGGCGTCGACAACGCCTATACCTTTGATTACGATGAAAACGAATCGGAACCGGGCAACTTATATATGAGCGACGGCTCTCTCGGTAATCTTATCGTATCATCGGGCAATACCCTTACCATTGATACGGGGCAAACACCGCCCACCTTGCAAATTAACTCGGATCTCCCTATAGAAGGACAAACGCAAACAGTAGACGGCGGCGCTGTTGCCAAATTTAATTTTGCCACAGTCACCGTTGAAAGCGGTGTTACCGTTTCTGTAACGGGCAACCGTCCTCTGGTCATCGCTGCCTCAGGCAATATGAGCTGGGACAGCGACCTGGACGTATCCGGAACCGTGTCCGGCCGTGCAGGCGGAGGTACGGGCGGTAACGGCGGCGCAGGTGGTGCAGGCGGCAGCGGTGGCGCAGGCGCATCTACAGGCGGCACGGGCGGTGCCGCGGCAACGGGCGGCACCGGCAGCCAAAGCACAACAGCGGACTATGGCAACGGATTGGGCGTTGGTGCAACGGGCAACGCGAGCAATGCCGGTACCGTTGGTGCCGGCGGTACAGCGGGCAGCGCCGGTGCGGCAGGTAATCCCGGCAATACGGGAGCACAAGGATTTGGAGCTTTGGGACTGGCCGGAACAGGCGGCACTCAAGGCGCCGCGGGCACAGGGACTTCGCAAAATAATGGCGGTTCCCTCGGCGCAGGCGGTACGGGCGGCGGCGCAGGCGGACCATGGAAATTAGGAAATGAAGGACAACCTGCCACCGCCGGCAACGGCAACACGGGCAATGCAGGCGGGATCGGTAGTAACGGCGCTGCAGGAGGCAATGGCGGCAGTGGCAACACGGGCAACAACGCGCGCTTTACCGCAAACGCAGAGTCTTTGTTGTTGGCGGCAGGTCATGGCGGCGGCGGCGGAGGCGGTGGAGGCGGCGGTGCAGGCGGCCAAGGCGGCGGTAAAGGCGGAGGTGGTGCAAGCGGCAGCGGCGGGGGCGGTGGTGGATTGGCATGGACAAGTTATGTTGCCCAATGTAACACACCCATCGACGGCAAAGGCGGAAACGGTGGAAACGGCGGCGCAGGCAGCAATGGTGGAAATGGCGGTAAAGGCGGTGACGCTCAAACAGCTGCTCTCGGCGGTAAAGGCGGAAACGGCGGCGGCGCAGTTGTATTGGCAGCCCGGGGCTTGCTCGCTTTCAATGGTATCGTGGATATTTCTGCAGGGAATCCAACGCAAGGTGATTCCGAAAAGACGGCTCAATCGGGTAATGCCGGATCAAGCGCCGGCGATGGAAATAATGGCGGCGGCGGAAATGCCGGCGAACAAGGCTTGTGGTGGCTTAATTTCGGTGGTTGTTGGCCCAATTATGTGAATGGCGGAACAGGTGGGGCGGGCGGCAAAGGCGGCAAAGGCGGTGACGGCGGAAGCGGCGGTGCAAGCGGTCTTTCAGGCGCAGGCGGTAACGGCGGCTTGGGAACACCCGGTATGGTCAAACTCCATGCTTCGGTCATTCTCAACAGCGGATCTGTTGAATGTGAAAATCATACTGCTGATACGGACAGCGAATTGCGTGGCCGTGCCACCCTCATCAGCAACATGGCGAATCCAACGGCTCCTGTTTTTTCTGATGATTATGTCCTAGGCACAACCACCAATGACGGCTGGCTGCGCTTGAATGCGCCTTATGACGCTGTACTGCAAGTCCCCATTCTGCCGCATCTGGAGGGCGGCTTGGGCACCGGCGGTTACACCCAATCCGATTTTTGGAATAAATCCGCTTTTGATAATGCGCACGTGGGAACACCGGGCCTTGAAATTGTCGCTCTGCGCGATACGGAATCTCCCTTCTTAGACTATGACCAAATTTTTGTCGTGAATAATACGGCAGCGCCTATTCTCGCAGTAACGGTGAACATTGATGGTTACGCCCCCTACCTGCTCGGCGATATAGGCGCCGGCGCAATTTGGACAACCACCGTACCCGAAGGCACAGCCTTATCTCTGGCAGCGCCCCTAGCGGTGACGATTAGCGAAGAAAATATGGATATCTATGTGGGCGATTCCTTCTCGCTTAATGCGGTGCCTGAAGGAGGTGTTGCGCCGCTGCACTACCAATGGGAACATAACGGAGCAGCTCTGTCCGGCAGCGACAACATCACCTACACCGTGGCGGCAGCGCAATTAGCCGACACCGGATTCTACGCAGTCTCCGTACAGGACGCGTTGAGTCAAGAAGCTTCGAGCATGACCGATGTATTGGTACGTGTGGCAGAACCGCTCACCATCCTTCAAGCGCCCACCTCGTCAGTCATCTCGGTCGGGAACGCAGCACTCTTCAGCGTGGAAGTATCCGGCGGACATGGTACCCGCCATTACGAATGGCGCAAAGACGGTGTCAGTCTCGGCGCGGCGGATCAACCCTTCTTGTTGATTGATCCGGTCTCGCCAAGCGACGTCGGTAATTATGATGTCGTCGTGACTGATGCGCTTGGCGTGGCGCCACAAGGCCGCGTAGTCAGCCCAAGTCCTGCCGCCGTGTTGAACGTGGCAGATGCTATGTCAATTAGCGGTCCTGAAAACCAGCTTGCCTACGTTGATGATGGGCAGGTCACTTTTGAAATTGAAGTGTCCGGCGGTGTTGCTCCCTACACCTACGAATGGTACCGTAACGACATGGCACTTCCCGAAGGGCAGCAACCTCATGCTCCCGTACTGAATCTCAACGCGCCGTTGAATATCAAGGTCGGTGATTATTATTGCCTCGTCACCGATACGGCGACCATTTCCTCATCTGTGCCTTCTGAAACGGCAAGCCTGAGTGTCTATGAACGATTAAGCTTTACCCTTCAACCCGAAAGCGGCAGCTATGAACAAGGCGGCGCCCTCACGTTGACTGTTTCAGTAACAGGCGGTATACCACCCCTCAGCTATGAATGGGCTAAGGATGGGATACCTCTTCCCCCTGAAAACCAACCCTTAAACGACAGATTGAACCTAAACAACCTCCAATCCGGCGACGCCGGCACCTACACTGTAACCGTCTCCGACAACCAAAGTGATACCCTTAGTTCTGAAGCAGCGATCATCAGTGTTGTGGAGCCCGGTGAAGGCGAAGAACCGGGTGAAGGTGAAGGCGAAGCACCTCAGGAAGGCGAAGTGCCCGGTGAGGGCGAAGGCGAAGCGCCAAATGAAGGAGAAACTGGAGAGGCATTTGCACTGCTTTACGAGGGCCCGAATCCCCTCACTGCACAGGTCGGTTCCGCAGTTGAAATCCGTGTGAACCCCGTCAACAGCGCAGGTTCCATCACTTATTTCTGGTATCGTGTCACTGAAGACAAATCACTGGAATTGATCGAAGGTGAACAATATGCAAGCTTGAAATTTAATCCCGTTTCATATGACGATGACGGCAACTATCAATGTGTAGCCATGGATAGTGTCGCCGGTACGACACAGTCACCCGTGATCCGATTACGCGTTGTAACGGCCGTCCCCGTTGCTAAACCTCTATTCGTAGTCTTGCTCACACTCGTCTTGTTTGGCAGCGCTTTGGCGCTATTAATACGACGGAAATATCTTTCATCGTCCTTCTGATTTAAAAAGCGCTTGAATAGATACAGGATGCTTCCGATATACTGTCGCAAGCATCCTATTTTTGAATCGCCTTTGCTTGCAGCAGCCGCTTGGAAGGCTTGCCCCCGATCCTTTCCCTTGGGAAAAAGAATTGGATGTACGCGTTTCCTAGCGGCGAAGAGGCGTGCTTGACTCTGCGCATACCGCATTCGTTAGAATGCTTAGCGATAGTGATCTACAGTTTTTACTTCCTACCCGTTTGATCGGGATATACCCGAAAAAAAGGATCCTTATGGGCGCCATCATTGTGACCGGATCGGCAGGCTTGATCGGCTCCTCCGCCGTTCGCCTTTTTGCAGACCAAGGCTATACTGTTGTTGGTATCGACAATGACATGCGCGCCTATTTTTTTGGAGAGAAAGCCTCCACGCAGTTCATGGCTGAACAATTGGAGGAAGAGATTCCCGCCTATCGGCATGTCGCTATCGACATACGGGACTACGACAAACTGGAGCAATGCTTCAAGGACTATGGCAAAGATATTGTCTCGGTGGTGCATACGGCCGCACAGCCCAGCCATGACTGGGCGGCACGCGAACCCCACACCGATTTCAGCATCAATGCCACAGGCACCCTGAATTTGTTAGAGCTGACTCGGATCCACGCCCCTGATTCCGTATTTATTTTCACCAGCACCAACAAAGTCTATGGGGATCGTCCGAACTACCTGCCTCTCGTCGAACAAGAGCTGCGCTGGGAACTTGATCCCTCTCATCCCTATGCCGCGGAAGGCATCGATGAATCCATGTCCATTGATCAATGCAAGCATTCGCTCTTTGGCGTATCCAAAGCGGCGGCGGATATCATGGTTCAGGAATACGGGCGCTACTTCGGCATGAAATCTGCCATCTTCCGAGGCGGCTGCCTGACCGGACCCGGTCACGCCGGTGCAGAACTTCACGGCTTTCTTGCCTATCTTATGAAATGCGCCGTCACCAAAACGCCCTACCACATTTTCGGCTACAAGGGAAAACAAGTCCGCGACAATATCCACGCTTCCGACCTCGTCGCCTGCTTCCAGGAAGTCATCAACGCGCCCCGAGTCGCTGAAGTCTATAATATAGGCGGAGGACGATTCAGCAACTGTTCACTCCTCGAGGCTGTGCAGATGTGTGAAGAAATTACAGGCAACCCCATGGAAACCGATTACACGGAAACCAACCGTATCGGCGATCACATCTGGTGGATTAGTGACCTCCGCAAATTTAAGAGCCATTATCCCAATTGGAAAGCAAACTTCGATATACAGGCTATTTTGAAACAAATCTATCTTGATATCACCCGGCGTGAACGGCGTTCATCCTGATGCCAAACGAACTCCTATACTCCATACTCATTCCCGCGTATAACGAAGCGGAAAATTTGCCGAGAACCGTAAAAGCATTGGCAGACAAGCTGCGGAATGAAGGCATCCCCTACGAACTCTTGATCGTCAATGACAACAGCACCGATACGACTTTGCAAGTTCTGGAGGAAATCGCCAAAGAGCATCCTGAACTGTGCGTCGTGAGTAACACGCCGCCGGGCGGATTGGGCAGAGCCATACGATGCGGATTGCAATACTTCAAAGGCGAGGTCGTCGCCGTCGTCATGGCGGACAGTTCAGACAGCCCTGATGATGTAGTCGCCTGCTACAGAAAGATTGAAGAAGGCTACGATTGTGTCTTTGGCTCCCGATTCCGAAAAGGCAGCAAAGTCCTCCAATATCCCCCGGTCAAGCTTTTCTTTAACCGTATCGTCAACGCGATGCTGCGCGTCCTCTTTCTGACCCGATTCAATGATTTAACCAATGCTTTTAAAGTCTATCGCCGCTATGTGATCGAGAGCATCAGTCCGCTCCAAGCCGCCCATTTTAATATCACCATCGAAATGTCCTTGTCCAGTCTTATACGGCGTTTCAAGATTGCCGAAATTCCCATTTCTTGGAGCGGTCGTACGTGGGGACAATCCAATTTGCATTTGCGCGAAATGGGAAGGCGCTACCTGTGCACCTTACTTATGATTTGGTTTGAACGGACCCTGATCTTAGATGACCTCCTTGTAGAAACGCGCTCTAAACTTAAAGACAACGAATAAGGATTTGAAAAGAAGAAGGGCGATACCGCATGGAAGCCACCTCCACACGCTGCCCGTCAACGGCTCGTTGTATCCGCTCTTTTAGGGTATCTGCCGCGCCCTCGTTGCTGTACATCCCAATTATGGAAATGTTGAAATCGGTCTCATGGGCGCTTTCAGCCAAACAGCATCTATCCAATGCTCTAATCATCGGTTGTTTTCAGGCTTGTTTACAGGAACAACTTGGTATTTCTACTTGTTCTAAGTTATAGTATAAAAACAAAAGGGGCTGAAACTAAATGAGTTTAAACCACTGTGTTTTTTCAGTAGTTCTTGGAAAGGAACCTGCTTATGAGTAAGCTGCTTACACGTCACGATTTCACCTCAGAATCTGTATCAGAAGGACATCCCGACAAGATTTGTGATCAAATTTCGGACGCGATTTTGGATGCCTGCCTTCAAGTGGATCCGAAAAGCCACGTGGGCTGTGAGACACTGGTTGCCCCTGATTTGGTCGTCACTGCAGGTGAAATTGCCTGTGATAAATGGGATCAACTTGATCCGGAAAGCATCGCTCGGGAAGTGGTGCGCCGTATTGGCTACGTCCATGAAGATATCGGCTTTTCCTATAAAACCTTTAAATATTTGAATTACATCCAGGGCCAGTCTCCGGATATTGCGCAAGGTATCCGAGACGATGAAAAACACAATCAAGATCAAGGCGCCGGCGATCAGGGCATGATGTTTGGCTATGCCTCCGACGAAACGCCTCAACTGATGCCCGCCACCATACAATATAGCCATGAGCTGCTCCTGGAACTTGCACACGTTCGCAAAACAGGGGCATTGACTTATCTGCGTCCCGACTCCAAATCGCAAGTTACCATTCGTTATGAAGAAGGAATTCCGAAATACATCACGAATGTAGTTATTTCACATCAGACCGAAGATGTGCCGCTTGAACAAATCCGGGAAGATATGATCGCAGTCGCTAAAAGGGTGCTCGAGCCGACCGGATTACTTACCGAAAAAACCGTTTTTTACGTTAACCCCACCGGCCGTTTTGTAGTAGGCGGTCCTAATGGTGACTCCGGTCTAACAGGGCGCAAAATCATTGTGGACAGTTACGGCGGTGTAGGCTGCCATGGCGGCGGCGCTTTCTCCGGCAAAGATCCTTCGAAAGTTGACCGCAGTGCTGCCTATTACAGCCGCTACGTGGCGAAGAATATCGTGGCTGCCGGATTGGCACGGCGCTGCGAAATTCAAGTCGCTTATGCTATCGGTGTTGCCCGGCCCATGAGCATCAATGTATCCACTTTTGGCACCGGCACTGTGGACGACGCACGCATTCAGGCGGTTCTGGAAAATTCCGATCTTTTCGATTTCCGACCCTTTGCCATCATTGAACGGCTTGGGCTGACACAGCCCCAAGGGTGGAGTTACCAAGATACGGCCGCCTATGGTCATTTTGGCAGGGAACAGTTCCCTTGGGAAAAAACGGATGCCGTGGAAGCGCTCCGGCGGGCAGTCGCCACACAAGCCTAAACAAGAAGGGATATTGCTATTAGTACGCCACAGTTTATTCTCGGTGTTGGGTCGCCCATGATGGATCTCTTGGCGTCTATTCCCGAGTCTTTCTTAGAACAAGTTTCCGGAGCCCGCGGCGGTATGGAGTGGATCGAACCGGATCAGATGGACGCCTTGATTGCGCGCCTTCCCCAAGCGCCGACCTGTGCTCCCGGCGGCAGCGCAGCCAATACGGTTTGCGCTTTGGCACGCTTGGGCATGCCTGTGGCGCTGCTGGGAAAAATGGGCCGTGACGATGAAGCCATTGCTTATAAAAACGCTTTTGCCCTCATTGGCGGCCATGAGCGCTGCTTCAAATATATGGACACACAACCTACCGGCCGCTGTCTGAGCCTGATCACGCCCGATGGGGAACGAACCATGCGCACTGATCTCGGCGCAGCAAAATACATTGATGTTGATGACGTCAGCACTGCAGATTTTCAAAACTGCCGCCATGTTCATCTTGAAGGCTATGCCCTGCATAACCCTGAATTTGTCCTTCATGTATTGAAAACTGCCAAAGCCTGCGGTGCCGATACAAGCGTGGATCTTGCCTCTTTTGAAGTGGTGGAAAGTGTCCGAGACTTGCTTCCCGATCTGTTGCGCAGCCATGTGGATATGGTCTTCGCCAACCAAGATGAAGCGCGTGCCTTTGCACAAGATGATGACCCTGAAAAAGGGCTGGAGCAGTTAGCAGCGTGTTGCCCCGTGGCTGCAGTAAAGCTGGGCGCAGAAGGCGCGTGGCTGCAATCGGGAACAGAACGGGTTCGTGTGCAGGGCGTGGCGGTGGATACCGTGGTGGACACGACCGGTGCCGGCGATTGCTGGGCGGCAGGCTTACTTTTCGGCCTTATGACCGGAAAAACACTGGAAGAAAGCGGTCAGGCGGCATCAATGATTGGCGCGGCAACCGTCTCTTGTCTCGGCGCTTCTCCCGACGAAGCGAAGTGGCAGGAAATCCGAAGCCAACTAAACATAAACCCGACGTTATAATAGCGACTTAGAGTCTGAGACAAGAATAAGGAGAATGATCATGTATATTGGCAGAATCGTCAGCGTGGGCCGCACGGCAGAAGGTCGTCTTTGTGCAGCGTACAGAGTTTCCAGCCGTTCTTTTCCCAATCGTACCGCGGTGCTCGGTGATAAAAAAGTCAGTATCGTGCCCAAACCCGGTCATGAAGGGGATGTATTTAAAAATCCCTACATTGCCTACAATTGTGTGCGCATCGTCAGACAAGGAGATGTTGCCATCGCAACCAATGGCAGTCAGACCGATGTGATCGCGGAAAAAATCGATGAAGGTATGCCCATCCGTGAGGCATTGGTATTGGCCTCCCTCATGCTCGATTACGAAAAAGACGCCTATAATACACCCCGCATCAGCGCGGTTGTGGATAAGCAGGCGGGCGCAGGCTGGCTTGCCATCGTGCGTCACGACGGCCTTGAGGTGCAGCGTATTCCCCTCGAATTTGGGCGCATTTGGTATGTCGCCACCTATGAAGAAAACAGCATTAACGCAGCCCAATGTGATGATTTCCCCGTGAGTACAGCCCGGGAGGCATGCGATTATATTCTTAGCCAAGGTGTTTTCGCACAACGTAAAAACCCGGTAACCGGCGTTGCCGCCATGGCATCTGATTACGGTTTTGAACTCTTTGTTCAAGATATGAAAGTCGAGGCAGAATAAAAACTTCGGCTGTAGACACAGACTCCTCACTACCAGTACCTACGGACAGGATCTTTACCATGACCCAGGAATATAGTTCTCCTCTCGTCGAACGTTTCGCCACGCCACCGATGAAAAAGCTCTGGAGCGCCCAAAAGAAATTCTCGACTTGGCGCCGCTGTTGGCTTGCCCTTGCCGAGGCGCAACAAGAACTTGGTCTTGACATCAGCGACAGCCAGCTTGAAGCGATGCGTGCTCATCTTGACGATATCGATTTCGAAAAAGCGGCGGCTTATGAAAAACAAACGCGTCATGATGTGATGGCACATATTCACGCTTTCGGCGATGTTGCTCCCGAGGCACGGCCCATCATTCATCTGGGCGCAACCAGCTGTTACGTTGGCGATAATACAGACCTCATTTTGATGCGTGAAGCCATGCAGCTCATATTGAATAAAGTGGCTGCCGTATTGGCGCGGATACGCCGATTCGCCCTCGCCCAGAAGGATCAGCCTGCCTTGGGTTTCACCCATTACCAACCCGCGCAGCTCGTGACGGTTGGAAAACGGGCTTGCTTGTGGGCGCAAGATCTGCTGATCGACGGCATCCAGGCAGAGACGATGCTCCGCGGGCTGCGCTGCAGAGGTATCAAAGGCGCCACAGGAACCCAAGCCTCCTTCATGGCCTTATTCAATCAAGATGAAGAGAAAGTCAGGCTCTTAGATCAGCGGATCACCGAAAAACTTGGATTTGAACAAGCCTATATTGTTACCGGACAGACCTATACGCGCAAAGTGGACACCCAACTCTTGAACGTCCTCGCCGGGATTGGAGAATCAGCTCATAAGTTCGGCACCGATATGCGGCTGCTCCAAAATCTTAAGGAAATGGAAGAACCATTTGAATCCTCTCAAGTGGGCAGTTCTGCAATGCCCTACAAGCGCAATCCCATGCGCAGCGAAAGGATTTGTGCCCTGTCCCGATTTTTGATGACAGCGCCCCTGCACGGGGCCTTCACGACAGCCGTCCAATGGTTCGAGCGCACCTTGGATGATAGCGCAATCCGCCGCCTCAGCATCCCCGAGGCTTTTCTCGCCGCCGATGCCGTACTCAATCTCTATCTCAACGTCATGGAAGCGCCTCGTGTCTATCCAAAGGTCATTGAAAAACGGATTTGGAGCGAACTGCCTTTTATGGCGTCTGAAAACATTTTGATGGCTTGTGTACGGCGGGGTGGAGACAGACAAAGGCTCCATGAAATAATCCGTGGTCATGCGCAGGAAGTCGGGCGTTGTGTAAAAGAAGAGGGTGCAGAAAATGATTTGCTCGAACGCTTGGCAGCTGATCCCGAGATCAACATGACCCGCGAAGAAATGGATACGGTCTTGGATTTACGCCAATTTGTTGGACGCGCGCCCGAACAGGTTCTTCAATTCATCAGCGAAGAAGTAGATCCTTTTTTGGAGCGGCACAAAGACGCCGCCGCGCTAAGCTCAGATGTACAGCTCTAGATAGACCTCTTCTCATCAATTCTTATTCCAAAAAAAGCGCTCCTCTGACTTAGGCGTTGCTTTATATAAAAAGCATAAAGCAGAGCTCCCCATGGATAAACTCTTTTCACACTTGATGAAGCCTTTTGTTGACTATTTTTCCGGTTTTTGTTAGGATAAGGAACAAAGCTTTATTGATAATGAAAAGGAATTACGTATGGCTGAGAAAAGCTTATTTTCACGAATTATAGACGGTGAAATCCCCTCTGAAAAAGTCTACGAAGATGAAGCCTATTATGCCTTTCGCGATATCCATCCTGCCGCTCCCGAACATGTGTTAATTGTCCCCAAAAAGGTACTGCCGTCAATTACTGATGCCCGAGAAGAGGATCGGGAACTTCTCGGTGGACTCTTGCTGACCGCCAATAAAGTAGCGAAGGAATTGGGTATCGATGAGACCGGTTTTCGCTGTGTAATAAATTGCGGGCGTCATGCAGGGCAGGAAGTGCCTCACCTGCATTTGCACGTGTTGGGCGGCCGATTATTGGACTGGCCTCCGGGATGATTGAAAAAGAAGCTGTATAGATATGGAAAATACCCACGCATATAAAATCGCATCTCCGAGCATAGACACCTCAACACAACTTTGTGCCGTAATCGGTAATCCCGTGGGTCATTCCTTGTCTCCTGCCATCCACAACGCGGCCTTCCAAGCAAAGGGTCTCAATTATGTGTACCTCGCTTTTGCCGTTGATGCCTTGGCCGAGTGTATGGCTGGCATGCGCGCCCTTCCCGGTTTCCGCGGCATGAGCGTCACAATCCCCCACAAAATAGCCATCATGAAATACATGGATGAAATTACGCCTTTGGCGCAAAAAGTGGGGTGTGTCAATACCGTTATCCATGAAAAGGGCCGTCTCGTAGGTACCATTACCGACGGGCTCGGCACGCTGCGCGCTTTTGAGCGTGCCGGCGTATCGTTGGACGGCAAATCCATTCTTTTTGCCGGTACCGGCGGCGCAGCACGGGCTGTGGCTTTTGCCTTGGCAGAAACGTGTACGCCCAAGAAACTTATAATTCTCGGGCGAACCCCTTCCCGAATCGAAAAACTCGCCAACGACCTTCGCGCCCTCAATCGTGTGACCATCGAAGAGGGTAATTTCGAAAACATGGCGGCACAACGCGCCGCTGAAGCAGAAATCATCATCCACGCGACCCCTGCCGGTATGTACGGACATTCAGAAGGCGATAGTATTATCCCCCGGTCGTGGCTCCATTCGGGACAAGTCGTTTTTGATATGGTCTATCGCCCCAAAGAAACGCAACTGCTACAAGATGCGCAAGAGGCGGGATGCCAGATTATTTTGGGACTTGAAATGCTTTTGTATCAAGCAGCGCTCCAATTTGAATTGTGGACGGACTGTGAGGCTCCGGAAACAGTTATGCGGCAGGCACTCCTTCACGCATTGGACCCGAACGCAGCAATGCAATTACAGTCTCGCTTCCAATCTTAAACCACATCAACAGAAGAAAGGATCATGGAATGCGTGTTCAAAGTTTCATCGGCAAGGTAAGCATCACCGGATTACAGCAAATGGACAGCCAAATCAATGAATGGCTGGAAAGGATGAAGGTCAAGCCACTGCATATCAAACAATCCTTCGGCTCTGACATCCATCATGACGGACGCGGACGCGAACCCATTGTTGTCATAACACTGTGGTATGAATAAAGCGACTCCGTCAGTACCTAACCTTTTTATGGAAGAAAAGAATTGAATGCCTACGCGCCTACACCGGAGAAAGATAGGCGTGCCGGGGCACGAATCAATAAGGCATCGCTCTTGAACGGCAGTGCAAGAGAAGGAAGTCCGCTTTAGGTTTTGAGTCCTTGTCTTTCAGATTGCTTGAAAAAATATAGTGCCTCAAACACTCTTTTACTGCCCAACAATTCATGAACCTAATAGAAACACAGGACCTTTCAAAGCAACTGAAGCAAAAGGTGGGAACTTAGCACGGAGATCAGGGAATTTCCCCTTTCATTGATTTTAGGTGATGGGCGTGTTAGAATCTATTTGTGTCGTTATGCGTATTCGTTGTGGAATCTGTCTTGTATTGCAGCAACCACAGGAACCTAGACCGTGCAGGATTCACTATTTATGTTATTAACTGATTATATTGGAGAGGATTGTATTGTATCGAATGTTCGGAGTAAGAGTAAGCCGGATGTTCTTAAGGAACTAACTCACCTTTTATTTGAAAACAAAAAGCTCAAAGGTGTGGATGCTGCACTCGATCAGATTATTGCCAGAGAAAGTACAGAGAGCACCGGGATCGGTCATGGCCTTGCAGTGCCCCATGCCCGTGTCAGCGGGTTAAAGACGCTCCATTGCGCTATCGGTCGTTTTAAAGATGGTCTTGACTTTATGGCCATTGACCGCCAGCCCGTTCATCTCGTCTTTCTTATTTGTTATCCCCCTATTCAACAGACTACCTATTTGAATTTTGTCGCGACCATTGCCAAACTTTTGCATGACAGCGATACACTGAAACAATTGGTAAACGCTGCTGATGCCAAAGATTGTCTGGAATTATTGAAAGACTTATCGCTCCCGCTGGAAGCGCCTGAAGAATTATATTCCAAACAAAAAATGCAAAAGGTTCCTGAATTACTGGAAGCCCGCGATACCCATAGCGATTTGATTCTTTTGGCTCGCTTGCAATTGTGTTACGAAATTTATGAAACGGCCAAGACAGGAAAGCGTCAAATTAAGGAGCGCATAGAAAATATTCGCGCGCTCATTGACGATCGAACCATTCGCCACTTTGACCGTCTGATGAAAACGCGGCCGCCCGCCTTGGTTCCTGTGGAAGCAGATACCTGTCAAGGCTGTTTTATGAGGTTGCCCTCGCAATTCGCCCAACAAGTCCGGGAAGATACCAAAGTCATCCACACCTGCCGTAATTGCAGCCGATTTATATACATCGTATAATCGGCTATTGAAAGCGCTTCATGGTATAATGGGAAAAGCGTTAGTATAAACATTAACATGTATTTTCGGGGCGGCAATGACGAATTGCCACGAGCTGTGTATCGTTCTTAAGCACATAATATGAAGGCAATAAGCGTAGGCGCCCCTACTTAAATCCCTTTATAGCTACAGGATGATACCTTGAACGCATCTTACTATTTTTCTTTGCTCCTCTGCGCAGTACTATCTCTAAGCGCTTTCTCCGAAAACAGTACGCCCCCAACTGTGAAAGAAAAACCGGGGATTACCGAAATCAGTGAAGTGCCTTGGGTTCCTTCACCGCCGGCATCCACTCCCAAAATCGTTTACGGAGATGATGATCGTATTGATCTTTACGAAGAAAGCGACCCTGAGCGTGCTCGTTTAGCCTATGCAACCTGTGCGTTCATTGATATTTCACGTATGTCAAAAAAACAAGATGGCTCATGGCGTCTTGACTCTCCGAGTGCGCATATACGCAACGGATTCCCGCCCTGTGACGGCGAACCTTTCGCCAACCAACCTGCCGCCTCATACTGCTCCGGTTTCCTCGCAGGCTATGACATTGTCGTGACTGCCGGGCACTGTTACAATGCAAGTTATTTCTCGAACACGGTCATCGTATTCGGATTTCATATGATGAACGAAACAACAGCACAGCTGAGTTTCAGAGAAGACCAAGTCTATCACGGCGTGGAAATTATCAGTCATTTTGGAACGGGAACGAGAGATCACTGTGTTCTTCGTTTGGATCGTCCGGTTACCGCGTCGGGTGTTCAGCCTGTGAAACTGCGCAGATATGGCGACATCCAATTGGGAGAATTCTTGGGCGTAATCGGGTACCCCTCCGGACTGCCCTTAAAAATTGCTTTTGGGAATACCTATGTCCGTAGCATATCGAACCAAGATTTTTTTGTTGCCAACCTTGATACCTTCGGCGGTAATTCGGGCTCGCCTGTTTTCAACGCGGAAACCGGCTATGTAGAAGGTATTCTCGTCAGAGGAGGAAACGATTATGTTTATGGAGATGGTTGCTTTCGCAGCAATGTCGTTGGCAACGATCAAGACCGCGGGGAAGACGTCACGCGATCCTCTATTTTTGCTTCCTTCGTTCCCGACTTCTCAAGCAGCACTGGGGCGTTGGGCTTAAACTCGACTCACTTCGGCTGTGATGATGAAATTGTAATTACCTTAATGGATATGGATCTTGCCAATTTCGGCATCACATCCGTTGTTGTGGAAACAACCAATAATGACCGGGAAGAAGTAGATCTTTTCGAAGACATGAACATGCCCGGTCTGTTCAGCGGCTCCATACATACCGGTACGGAATCGGTCGTTCCCAATTCCGCTATTTTGGAAGTGGGACATGGCGACACAGTGCACGTCACCTATTTCGATGAAGAAGATGATTCAGGCAATCCGGCGCAAAGTGAGATTACGGCAGAAATCGATTGTATACCCCCGATGCTTGCCAATGTTAGAGTTTCTTTTTTGGGCACTACCCAAGCGCAAATCGAATTTAATACCGATGAGATTGCCAAAGGCATCGTTCATTATGGCACCTCCTGTGATGCCCTTTCACAGCAAACTCCGGCTGAAAATACTACGGATCACCGCATCGCGCTCAATAATCTCGCCGCCGGCAAGCGCTACTATTTTACCGTTGAAGCGCAAGATGTTGCCGGCAACTCCTCGTACAACGATAATGGCGGCGACTGTTTTAATTTTGTAACCTACACACAACAAAATCATTTTACAGAATATTTTCATACACAAAACCCGGTGGACATTGAATATAGTCAGATCACCTTTGTCCCTGTTGATACGGCAGATTTCTACCAAGCCTGTTTTGAACGTATAGAAGAATTTCCCGTTCCCCTTGCCGGCGAGTTGATTCCCTTAAAAGACGATAGTTTCCATGAAGTGCGATTACCTAATGGAATCACCCTTCCCTTCTACGGAATTGAATACGATCGTTTTTTCATCGGAAGCAATGGATATCTTAGCTTTCGTGAAGGCAGCACAGACTATAATAGCGTGCCCAGCCAACACTTCTCGGTACCCCGTATTTCAGCTGCTATGTGCGACTTGAATCCCGAAGCACGAGGAGAAATCTATGTGACGCGGCTTAGTGATCGCTATGTGGTGACTTTTGATCACGTACCCGAATATGACTGGTTTGATTCGTATCTGCCGGAAAATAGCCACAGTTTCCAGATCGAACTCTTCTATTCCGGCATCATACGCATTAACTTGCGTGAATTAACGACGGACCGCCTCATCACCGGTTTATCCGCAGGAGTAGGGGCGCCGAGAATCTTCACTTCTGTGAACACTGATTCATACAGGCATTGTGAAAGTTTATCCTATGACGGCAGCTGTCATAGTGCTGATATTGACGAAGACTGGCGTATTTCACTCAGTGAATTATTGCGCGTTATTCAACTCTTCCACAGCCGCACCTATAGCTGTAACGCAGCCACGGAGGATGGCTACCAACCGGGTCCCGGCAACCAAGATTGTTTTCCCCACAACAGTGATTATAATACCCAAGACTGGAAGCTAAGCCTGAGCGAATTGCTGCGCCTGATCCAAATTTATAATGCTACGGGCTACTACGCCTCTCCGGACACGGAAGACGGATTCGCAATCGTTCCTTGAGGATCGGCCTTTTTTGAGACACGCGAATCAAAATGAAATAAAATAAGGAAGTGCATCGCCATGGATACAAAACCAAAGACTGTCGCAGGACTCTTTATCATCACCTGTCTGTTATTCCTCTCCTTTCAAGAAGTCTCAACAGCTTCCTCTCCATGGACTGATCAAGAACAAATTCTCTTCGAATATAGCGGTCATCAAGGACTCGTGATCAAGCCGAAGCAAGCCGCGGAAGGCAATCCGTGGGTGTGGATTGCCTCCGACTTTGACGCCAATCCTTTGACAGAAGCACTCCTCACGCATGGACTGCATTTGGCGTGGATTGATGTAGACACACTATGGGGCAATGAAGAGGCGTTGGCCACTGCCGATGCCTTTTATAACTGGGCTGTTGAAGAACAACAATTTGCCGCCAAGCCTGTCTTGCTGAGCAGTGATATCGGTACGTGGCTTCTCTTCAATTGGGCGTCCCAGCATCCGGAACAGGTGAGCGCAATCTACGCTATGAATCCTTGGCTGATTCCCAATTTGAAAGAAGAAGAAGTTGAAGATCCTGCCTATATGAATGCCTTGGCTGCTCACGGTCTGGATAAGACAACGGAAGCCGATGCCTTTTTTGCATTGCCTTCGAATCGTGCCGAGTCTTTGAGCAAAAGCATGATACCGGTCATGTTCGCCTTAATAGGATGGGATAAAGTCATGAAAGAGGCGGCCGACAGCTTTTATAAAAACTATCGTCTTGCCGGAAAAGGCTTCTTTGAAATCATGGCGCCTCCGCCCGATAGAACTTCTGCCAGTCCCGGGGTATTATTGCATACCCTCTTTTTTATCCTCGAACGGAGTGGCGTCTTAGCCGACTCCACAGAAAACCAATCCTTGCCCAACGCGCCCAATTGGGCGGTAGCTGACTTTTCCGGAAGCGGCGGCGTCTGCGTATTGGACGATGCGATCCTCATGAAAGCCGGTAACGAAATGACCGGTATAAAATGGCAAGGGGATCTGCCCGAAGGCGATTATGAAATCACCTTAGATGCCATGCGCGTTTCCGGAAATGATTTCTTTTGCGGTCTTACCGTGCCCAAGCAGGACACGTCCTTCTCTTTGGTCGTTGGCGGCTGGGGCGGCACCTGTATCGGCATTTCATGCTTAGACTGGGCGGATGCCTACAACAACGAGACCGCCGTCTTTCGCGGGCTGCAATCCCATCGATGGTATCCCATTAAATTGCGCGTAGTAGGCGACCAAATCCAGGCTTGGGTAGACAACGAACAGGTAGTTGATGTGGATGTCAGCAATCGCGAAGTTGACATTCGATGGGAAATGGAACCCACGAAACCCTTGGGAATCGCTACATGGTGTACCACCGGCGCCATACGAAACTTTCGGATCACCCCCGTCTCCGAATTCTGAACAAAGCTGCCTTATCGACGACGCATTCGGGCGGGAAGCAACCCGCTTTGTTCGCGATATTTTGCGACCGTACGGCGCGCAATCTGAATCCCTTTTTCGTTGAGCAGATCCGCAATCTTTTGATCACTGAGCGGTTTGCGCTTGTCTTCCTTCGCAATAATATCACCGATTAAGGCGCTAACTGCTATGGATGACTGCCCGTCGCCATCCTGCGAACTTACCCCTGACGGGAAAAAATATTTCAACTCAAAGAGTCCTTGCGGGGTTTGCATATATTTTCCGTTCACCGTACGGGATACGGTACTTTCATGAACCCCCACTTTTTCGGCGACTTCGCCCAAAGTCAGCGGGCGCATGGCAGACACACCCTTTTCCATAAAGGCGCGCTGCAAGTCTACAATTGCTTGGGCTGTTTTTAAAATCGTATCTTGCCTGCGCTTGATATTGTTAATGAGAAAACGGGCCGAATCAAAATGTTCACGGACATAGTTGCGTTCTTCATCAATCATCTTACGGCTGCGTATTTCTTGAATATATGATTCGTTAATGGTCACTGAGGGCATCGATTCCGCAGTGAGCACCACAATATAATCGTCATCTACTTTTTCAACAGTCACTTCCGGGACAATATAAGGCGGCGGTGTTCTCCCATATTCGTAGCCCGGAAAAGGATCAAGCTGTCCCAATTTATCGCGTAGCTGTAAAACCTGATCCTCTGTAATGTCCATGGCATCGGCAATTTGGCGGAATTGACCTTCCGTAAGGGCTTCCCAGTGAACTTTGAGCAAGATGCGCAGCGCGTCATCATCGGGATATTCAACTTCACATTGCATCAACAGACATTCCATCAAATCGGAAGCGCCCACACCGGTAGGTTCGAATTGTTTAATAGTCGTGAGTACCTGCTGCACACGATCTGTTGATACGCCCAACTCTTTGGTAATCTCAGCAATATCGCCTGTGAAATAACCGCGGTCGTTGATGTCGTTGATAATTAAACGCTCACCAATAGCATACGCTTCAGGTGACAGATCAGCCAGACGCAGCTGATCCAACAAGTGGGCACTTAGCGTGCGATCCAAGGTAATGGAATCTTGATAATAGCGCCATGCTTCTTCAAGCTCGGCGTTGGAATGCCTCCCGGCGCCATGGATATAGGGATCGCTTAAATGATGCTCTGCCGACGATTCTTCCCGCCCAAAAACCTGGTGTTCATAATCTGTTTCGATCTGTTCCTCGGAATCATCCGCTGTGGAAACTTGGGGATCAGTCATCTCGCTAAAGGGCGTCTCTCGGCTGCCCCGTCGATCCAGAAAGGGATTCGCCTCTATAGATGCTTCTATATACTGTTCGAGTTCAACATTATTCATTTGAAGTAATTGCAAGGCCTGCTGCATTTGTGGAGCCAACACTTGGCGCAGTTCCGGTCGTACCGACAACCGTTGATCCATATGCAACATAATATGAATTACCCTCGTTTATGCAGTGAATAGCCTACGCAGAACACCATGACCAACCCCTATTGTATCCAAAGCTTAGCAAAGGCGACAACTCAAGTTCAGGGCAATGTTTTGCAACATCCGCCGAAATAGGGTATGATAGTTAGGGTCAAACTATAAATATAAATAATCTACTAGAAGGTTGGTTTTATGGAAGCCAAACAATCATTTAGTACTTCTGATGTGGCGAAGTATTGTTATGTGACTGCTGACACGATCCGGAAATGGGCAGAAGCAGGACATTTAACTGTGTTCAGAACTCCCGGCGGTCATCGTCGAATTCATCGTGAAGAGCTGCTGCGCTTTATGAAAGAAAACAAGATTCCGCTTCCTTCGGATCTGGACGATCCGGGTGTGCGCGTCTTGATTGTAGATGATGAAAAGGCTGTTATTTCAGTGATACGCCGTTTTTTAGAAAAAGAAAAAACCGCCTTTCATATCGAGTCTGCTACCGACGGCTTCGATGCGGGTCGGCTTATTGTATCTTTTCAGCCTGATATTGTTTTCTTGGATTTGCGTTTACCCAATATCAACGGTTTTGAGGTTTGCAGACGGATCAAACAAAATCAGATCACAAAACACATCCATGTTGTCGCTATGACCGGTTATTATCAGGGAGAAGCGGCACAACAAGTTTTGGAACTCGGCGCGACATTGCTCCTGCAAAAGCCCTTCACATCTTCCGACCTTGAGCAAGCCTTGGAAAAGGCCGGCGTTGATCTAAAGAAATAATAAGATGCAGCACCATAGACTTTGTTTCCCCTCGGAAATGTGCTCATGCTCAATACAACAGTAATTGTATCGGGATTGCCACGGAGCGGCACATCCATGATGATGGCCATGCTGGGTAAAGGCAGGATCAGTCTTTTAACCGATGATCAGCGCCCGGCAGACCGGTTTAATCCCGGCGGCTATTATGAATATGAGCCTGTGAAACGACTGCGGGAATCTCAAGACTGGCTGCCCCTCGCTAAAGGACGAGCCGTCAAGATCATTTCTTTCCTCTTGCCTGCGCTGCCGCTTACGCTCCCTTGCCATATTATTTTTATGGAACGGAGTTTAGAGGCCATTCTTGCGTCGCAGCGGAACATGCTGGGTCAAGGGGACAGCACCATAAACGCTTCTCTTGCAGCTGACGGTGCGGTGCACAAGGAAGATCTGCCGCTGCTCACACTCTATCCTAAACACCTAGATTCTATACGTCGGTTGTTACGGAGTCGTGCCCACACGCACTGCTTGTTCCTGCACTATGAGGCGATTCTTCGCGATCCCCTCGAAGCGGCACAACGTACCGCTTTCTTTCTGGATTTCCCAATGGATACGCAGGCTATGGCGTCTATTGTGAATCGGTCTGCAACTCCAGAAGCCGTAGCGACGCAGCCATAAATCCTATGCGAATATATCGCCTTTAAATTCCAGACCGCAGTACAAGCATTTTTTGAGCCGCGAATTGGAAATACGGCCGCATTGAGGACAGCGTAAGGGATGGACGCTCATCTTTCCGTCGCGCTTACCGTCGCGCATGTCTACTTCCTGTACTTTCCGCTCCAGATCTTCATCACTCAGATTTAAACGGTCTCGGATAAGTTCCCACATTGCCTGATTGAGCAGTGTCATCCGCTCTAATTCGTCAATTAAATCTCTCGTCTGTTTCTTGACTTTGTGGGTTGCCGGAGTCGGCGGCGAAACAATACCACCGGGAATGGAGGTAACGGAGGGCTCAGGCAGATTTCTTAAAAAACGACCAAGTAGAGAGATCATAGCGTCAATTCCTATGTTGAGATACCAGTCAGCTCAGTATGACTCAAGCATCAAGGCTTTTTCAATCAACGGAATGAGTACATCAGCGATAATCGTTGCTTTTTTTTCTATCCCCGGACTACGCAAGTGGCAGATATCTCCAAAAATGGTAACGCCATCGCGCATCTTCTCTTCAACAGGGATATAAAGAAGCGCCTCCCTTTCACACAACCGGCGCAACGCCTCGTTATACAGGGATAGCACGTGTCTATATGCTTCAAAATTGGAGTAGCGTCCTGTCCATTCCATAACAGTATAATATTCATAATAGTCCCGTTCCACGGGGGACAGACTGTCGGGATGGGGAGCAGCAAAACTGCATATCACTGTTTCCACGCCATAATTTCGGGCGTATTGACTCATATACGCCAGATTCGTCATGGCGGAGGCTTCGATATCATGCTGAATGTCTGCTGTGTCCGGCAATAGATGATGTCCTAAATAGCGGCAAAAAAAACGAGATTCACGGAAGCCCTTTTGTAAAATATTATGGCGCTTCTGCCACAATGGAAACAGATCATGGCAAATATCGTTGACAGCGTTATAGATAACAAGGAGGTCGGGCTCAAGGGCAAGATAATCGCCCATACGCAAACGATGCTTAATCGAGTTCATTCCCGACAAACCGCAATTGATCACATCAATACGGTTGAAATTAAAATGTTGGTTCAACAAGGTTTCCAGAATACTCGGATAGGTTAAATCATTTTTCAGACCTTCCTCCGTGGTTGAAGCGCCAATGCAAAGAATTCTATAGGTGCCTGCAGGTTTGGGCACCATAATATCTGCATCACGAAACCCCATATTATTAATTCGAAACTCTTCGAATATACCAAGAGCATTGATTTTATAGTTTCCTTGTCCATGCTTTTTAAAGGTAAAAAAAGGTAACTCCCATATATCGTTGGATTCTGTCGATTGCAGCGCATTTTGTCGGGAAAAGATCAACCAACGTCTGGACATTGTTTCATCGGAAGTCGTATCAGGAAAAAGACAGTATCCCGCCCCAAATCGTTGCGATGCAGCATCGACACAATGCATCGCGCTTAAGTTTCCCGTATTTTCTGTTAAAAATCGGCGGAGCAGATCCTGATCCGATTCCGGCAAATAAGAAATGACAGCTTCTCCTGAGGGAAGCTCGAAATCGCAAAAAGCTTTTTGCGCTCGATTGTCTTGATCAAGGGACAGAATATTTAAATCGTAGACATTTGAAAAGGCTGATTGAAAAAAAAGATCTTTTTGATCCAAGAAGACCGGGAAACGCCTTTGAAGTTCCTCTTCTGCAGTAGGCTCTGCCAAATTCACCTTTGATTTTCCCTGACCTCGGAAACGGTCTCGTAACGCGGTGTCTCTGAGATATTCGGAAAAATCATTTTCCGGAATCCTAGGGATAGGCCATAATTCCTCGTGAACACGGGAAGCAACAAAAGGGTTGTTGCTTGCAAGGGAATTCCACTTCCAACGGAACCAAGACTCACCTGCCAAAACAACGGGTAAAATCCAAAGAAGAAGTGCAGCCAGAATAAAAAACAGGCGTCTCCCCTTATTCATGAGATCTGCTTTCTGCTATCTCTTTTTCCAACTCCTCAAGCCATTGAAAAATCCGTATGTCCGTGTCGCCCTGCTGAGCTGCCTTACTTAAGGATTGGTGGGCGGCCCCGTACTGCTTTAAGAAGCCTTGTGCCCGGCCTAGTAATGCCAGACACCATGGATCATCAGGAAGTAATTCCAAGGCTTGAAACATTAAATCGACGGCTTCCGAATAACGACCCGATAAAATGAGCAATTCTCCGTAATTGCTCAGACTCCAAGGGTAATCATGGGGATCAATAGCAACAGCATGGCTAAAGGCGTCCATCGCCTCTTCCTGCCGATTTTGTTCCTTATATGCCATCCCTAAATAGGACCACGCCCGCGCGTATTCAGGATTAATGCGGAGCGCATTTTGGGCAGCTGCTACAGCGCCGTCAAATAAGGCGGCACGCCAATATTCCAAAGACAGTTCGGCAAATTCTTTTGGCGCTTCTGAATCGGCAGGCTCGAGTGGAGCATAGGCAGGGGTACGGCTGCTTCGTTGAACGCGATACAGGATAACCCGCTGAATACCACCAAAGATCATGGGCGTATAGGCAAGTCCTCGTTCAGCCAACGCATCTTCAAAGCCTTTGATCGTTCCTTCCGTGAAATAATCAGTTTGGATAACCACCCAAACCGATGGCGTCTTTGCCGCACGGGAGCGAAGCGGGAAAGACGGATCTAAAAAGAAAGCCGTTTTTTCCGCCAATATCTCATAAGTGGAACCGTAACATACAATGTTGGGCAGAGGCCCCAAGTTGTATACAAATACGCGTTTCCACAACCAATTATGAGCAAGTATCAAGTCATCTTCGTTGGCATTATCACGAATTTCCTGAGAGGCGCCCAACCAGTTTGGATGCTGCGCTTCCCCTTGCATCAACATTTGTTGATAACCATAAAAGAGTACCAACAGGACAATCGCTGTGATACGCAACCGTCGCCAAGGCAAAGCAACGATCGCACATCCAAGCAGTAAATAGAGGGCGAGGGAGGCATGAACGGTATAGCGCGGCTGAAGGCAAGGCCGCCAAAGCAGGGATATCACAAATAAAATAAGAGGCGGCAAAATCAGCCACAAAGACAAGAAGAATTGAAAGATTTCGCGGCGGCGCACCGAAGTCTCGACTTTCTCGGAACGGCGGCGTGCCTGATACCAACGGTAAAGGGCTAGCACCCACAGACCGGCAACACTCACCATAGTGGCGACGAGCATCAAGTCTCCTATCGGCCAACGCCACGAGGCAATCAAAAGACCGGCGCGGTGACCCACCAAAGCTTCCAAAGCGTAGCTGGAGGCATTGAGCTGAAAAGTGGTACCGATAGCGTCATCAGTAAAAATATCATGGATCAACTCCCTGACAGTCGCTAAGCGCAGCCACGTATCAGTGCTTTCTTGTCCCCAAAATTGTATGGCAAGTACCCACAGGACTGCAGGCAAGACAAGGACTGCGGTGAGCGCGCCCCATTTGAAGGCGCGCCAAAAATCGCGTGGTCTGCTCATAATCCAGAAGAGCCCCATCACAACAGGCAGAAGCAGGGAAAAAGGATGGGTCCATGACAAAAGCAAGATGCTGAGTCCATAGAGAAACCACCACCTATATTTTTTCTCTTCCTCTGTATAGAGGCGGCAGAAGGCATAAACGGCAGCAAGCGCCAAAAGAGTCATCAACCCGTACATACGGATTTCTTGCGAAAATTGCACATGAATGGGGGACAGGGCGAGGCAAAACATGGCGATGAGGGCAACCTTTCGATCGAAAAGGTACACGCCCAAAAGATACAGTAAGGGCAGGATGAGCAATCCCAAGAAAATAGATAAGAAACGCAGCGCCAAAGGCGAAGCATGAACCCACCGATTCCAATAGTACTCCATCATCAGATACAGCGGCATGGCGGCGGGATCCACCAATCTATTCTGTTTTAGAAATATATCGAAAGTCGGAGAATCGGCACGGATTACTTCTTGGTTCCAGCGCTCAAAATAAGGAGAAGATTCATATTCCACAGGCGCTTTTAAAAAGGCGACGGTAGCAAATTCGTCCCACCATACGCTTTCTTCAGTGATATTGATGACACGAAGGGCAACAGCCAGCAGAAAGATCAAAGCGAATACGACCTTTCCGCGCCATGATAAACCCGCGTTCTTATCGATATTCCTTCTCTCAACGCAATCATTCATGAAATCATCCTCCTTTTCAGGAAGAAACTACTTTAATAAAAGCGGGGTGAAAATCCGCGGCTCACCACACTTTAGCTGAAAAGGTGCATTACTGCGCCTGAAGGCAGTTTAGGAAAGAAATAGGTTGATTTCTGGGGCATAGGTTCATGAGCTTCGGCGCAAGCGCGTACCTGCTCAGGCCGTGTTGAACGCATTAGAAAAGCAAAACTCCCTTTGCCCTCATCCACCAGTGCCGTGGCCGTATGCATATCTTGTTCGTAGAAAAGTGTTGTCGACGCAGGAAGCTCTAAAAGGCGATCCAACACGCCTTTATGCAGGACAGCTACATCCAGATTGCACCACGCCGGGTGTCTATCGGAGTTTAGCAAAGCCTGACGCTTCTCTTCTTTCAACGTCAATAACCGAGCGCCCTGTTCCCGGGCATATACGGCCAAGGTACAGCCGGCAGCGGAGCTGTCTGAAAGCTGGTCTTCGACCTCAGCCAAAGATCCTTCCGTAATATCAAACCACGGCTCTAAGCGGGAAACGAGTTCTTCAAAGGACAAGCTAAAAGATGCAGGAACTATCCGATGTGCAGCATATATTTTGAGTCCCTTATCTTCGAAAGGTACAAAACCGGCAAGAACAAAGTCTTGAGACCCCGCTTCTTTCCCTTCTGCACGACACGCATCCCGATACAGGCACGCAGTCCGAAAGCGATGATGTCCATCGGCGATATAAAGCACTTGGTCTCTAAGATGCGCTTTCAGGGCATCGGAACAGGGAGCACGCCAGACTTCATGGGATGAGCCATCTGACGTGTTCGCGGTAAAGTCCGGCGACGGCGGCAGCGCATCAAAGAGTTGATCTGTCACGCGAAGGCCGGTGTCCGTATACATCAAAAAGATAGGTTCCACATTTCCTTGCACCGCGCTCATGAGTGCCAGACGATCTTCAACGGGGCGATCGAAGGTATATTCATGACCCAAAACAAACTTCTCATCCTGTTCAGGCAGCCGTAACAGCGCGAAAAATCCACGGCGTTCAAAATACGCGCCATCAAGCCCTTTAAAACGCTGGCGCAACACGTAGATGTGGGCGTCTTCGTCTTGCTTCAACGCGCCATCCTGCCTCCATTCCGTCAGAACGGCAGCGGCCTGCGCATAAGGCGACAGCGTATCCGTACCTGTAGGCAGCATGAGATGGGTCATATTGTAAGGGCTTGACGCTGCCAGTTGCGCCCTTTCATCCTTATTGATTACGTCGTAGGGAGGCGTCAGAACATTATCAAGGGATCCTGTTCTTTCGGCATCAAAGACATAGCCTTGAAAGGCGCGAATTTCAACCATGAACATGGGTCTCCATTAGGAAATTGTGAAGAGGCTTACGCCGAATTATATAGCGCTGCACGAAAAGATTATTGAATAATCGTGCTCTGATTTAAGCTTTGCTGCTCAGGCAGAATTTCAAGAAGTTCCACCTCAAATACGAGCAGAGAATTGCCGGGAATCCCCGGGCGAGGCTGGGCGCCATAGGCGAGATCAGGCGGAACAAAGAGTTTATACTGAGCGCCGACTTTCATCAGCTGCAATGCTTCTTGCCAGCCTTCAATAACGCCTTTTACCGGAAACTCGGCGGGCGCGCCCCGTTTGTACGAACTGTCAAACTCTGTGCCGTCCAACAAAGTGCCGGCGTAATGGACGCGTACCGTCGCCGAAGCTGACGGCGTCTCTCCTGTTCCTTCTTTCACTACAATATATTGTAAACCGCTATCGGTCTTTACAACATTGGCTTCTTTCGCATTGGTTTCAAGAAATGCTTCCGCCTTTTTTAAATTCTCTGCCGATTGAGTCTGCATTTCTTCCTGCATCCTTTCTTGTTGTTTTTGCATTTTTCCCTGAAGAGATTGCATCGTTGCAAGCAATTCTTCTTCCGACAGCGCGGGCGTACGTTCCGCAATCACGTCTTCGATAGCGGCGCTCAAAGCGGCGGTATCGATTTCGATGTTAAGACTTTTGATGGAGTCGCCCAATTGCAAGCCCACAAGATAGCTTTCTTTAGCGGTCTCCGTGTCCAACACGGCTTTGCTCTCCTCCGCAAAGGCTGCTGTCGTAAGCACAGCGGGAAGGAGGAAGGTTAATGCTGTCAAAGCAACAAGAAGGTGTACTGATTTCATGTGCGGTTCCTTTTGGGGTGGATTGTGTCATAGATCAAAGAGAGTATCTGTCATTGTGAGAAATAGGGAATGTTACCCGGTCGTATACGCCAATACCTTACCTGTTCATAGGCTTGTTACGCAAATTTTATACGCCTTTTTAATTTTATCGGGCGGCACACATATCTTTTATCGTTAATTGGATAGAAGTCTCTCCTCTGAAGGTATTTACAAAAGGAGAAAAAACAATATCCAGTTTTTCGGGAAATTCTTCCGTATAAAAGCGTTCCGCCATGCCAAATGCCAACGCTGTAAATACAGTATCCCCTTGGCGCACCATAAATTTGAGGTGTTGTTCATTCAATAGGTGCATGGATTGGGGTACAACGCTTACGCCGACTGTACAGAATAAAGGCTCCGGATTACTCTGCCCAAAAGGCTCCAATTTGTGGATCTGCCTCATGAAATCGCGGTCGATTTGACTCAAAGCAATGCACGCATGGACATTCAATATAGGTTCGGTCTTTTTTGAACCAAGCTGACGGCGTGCTTCTTTTTCAAAGGCATCACGAAAGGCGTCAATGGCTTCGGGTGCAAGGGTCAATCCTGCCGCGGCAACATGTCCTCCGAAAGTGATTAAATGCTCGGAACATGCTTCCAATGCTTCAACCATGTTGAAGCCCACATTGCCTCGTGCTGAGCCATGAAATAAGCCATCATCTCCGAGACAGCAAATGATCACCGGAAGAAAATAACGGGCCTGCATACGTGAAGCTACAATACCGATCACCCCTTGATGCCAGTTTTTTTCCGCCAGCACAATGGAGCGTTGCTCATCATTCCAAAAGGCGGCGAGAATCTCTTCGGCTTCTTCAAAAATACGCTGTTCAATACCTCGTCGTTTTTCATTGGTTTCGTCCAGCTCTTCGGCAAGCGCATCGGCTTCATCTTCACGCTCCGTCATCAATAGTTGCCACGCTTTATGCCCGGTCTCTAGGCGTCCTGCGGCATTCAATCGAGGTCCCAGCTGAAAAGAAATTTTTTGAGAACTTACTTCGGCAATATTAAAATGACCCGCCTTTGCAAGACTTTTGAGACCTATACGCTGATGCTTGATCATGTGTCGAATGCCAAGGGCAACAATGACGCGATTCTCCGCAAGGAGCGGCACAATATCTGACACGGTACCCAAGGCGGCAATATCCAGATCGTGGGGAGTGCCGTTGAGTGCTGTCGCCACTTTTAAAGCAACGCCTGCGCCGGCGAGCATGTGGGCGGGATGGGTCGGATCATCTTGTTTCGGATTAATCACCGCCACAGCGGCGGGCAATTCCTTTTCTAAGCTATGATGATCCGTAACAATGAGATCCAGCCCAAGATCACTGGCGCATTGCGCCGCTTCATGGGCGCTGATTCCATTGTCCACCGTGATGATAAGATTTACATCTTGGTCTTTTGCAGCACGGACATGTTCGGGCGAAAGCCCATAGCCTTCAGCGAAACGATCGGGCATGTCACAGTGAATCCGGTTAAGACCGAAGCGTCGCAGTCCCCGTTCCAAAATGACAGAGGCACTGATACCGTCCACATCATAGTCGCCAAAAATTAATACGGACTCCTGCCGCTTCCGAGCGACAAGAATCCGATTTACAGCCTCATGCATCCCTGTCAAGTCAAAGGGATTGGTCAATTGTGCCAGGGACGGGTTTAAAAAGTCTTTTATTGCCGAGGCGGAGCGTAAATTCCGCTGCGCCAGCAGATGAACAATAATCGGCGGAATGCCCAATTCTTGGCTTAACGCCTCGGCTTGTTCATGATCAAAGGAAGGAAGGATCCAACGGTAGGTGGCGGCAGCAAAACTCATAGCCGTTCCTGCGCCAAACGAACCAATTCCGCGACAACAGCTTCAAAAGAAAGAAAAGTTGTATCTACAACAATAGCATCATCAGCCTTGCGAAGCGGAGAATCAGCCCGGTTTAGATTATGAGCGTCCCGTTCCTTTATTTCTGCTAAGAGCCGAGAGAAATCCACTAATTTGCCCATTGTCTCCAATTGTCGAGCGCGCCGTTGGGCACGACACGCCGGATCTGCATCGAGATAAATTTTACAGCGCGCTTGCGGAAACACAACAGTACCAATATCGCGCCCTTCCGCCACTGTGGGACGACGACAGCCAAATTCACGCTGTAAGGATACCAGATGACGGCGTACTCCGGGAATTTGATCCAAATGAAAGATCGAGCGTGTTACTTCTTCACTCCGGATAGCATCGGTTATTTCCCGACCCGACACAAAAACCCGCAAACAATCCGCTTCCTCGCGCAGCTCCAATGCCATGGCACGGGTGGACGCTTCCAGCGCTTCCGCGTCGTCCAGTGGCACGCCTTGCGTCAGTGCCAACCATGTGGCGGCACGGTACATGGCGCCTGTATCTAAAAAAGCAAAACCCAATTCGCGCGCTGTTTGACGGGATACACTGCTTTTGCCGGCGCCGGCGGGACCATCAACGGCAACAATTTGTGTGCCGCAATGTTGTTTTTGTGAAGTTGTCATGAATAAAATAAAGCCCCCCTTTGGGGAATGTGCGTAGGGTGAAACAATTCACGGATTGAACCGCCATCAACCTCTACCTATCTTAAATAATACCATAACTTAAGGCTGGCACTCAATGAAAAAGGCGGATGGCGGACTCAAGGTTGAAATGCAATCGGTCCAAAAGAAGAGGACATCACAGAGATTTTTGTCTGGAAGTGAGGCGCGTTCTCTCGTCTTCATAATGTAGGCTTGTGTCGATATGATATACTTTCTTTTCTTTCATCCGAAGCCATTTTAGATTTATTGAAATGGTTTTTTCTGCACTCAACTCATTGCTTGGAGGTGCTTGTGATCTATCTGGGCATCAGTGAAGATCTTTACGATGCTGGCGTGACTTTGGTCGAAGACGGGGAAATTATTTTCGCCGTCAATGAGGAACGTTATTCCCGCCGTAAAAATGAAGGCGGTTTCCCTCACCAGTCCTTAGAAGCGCTTTTAAAATACACAGGTGTTGCGCCCTCCGCCATTGACGGGCTATGCGTCTGCGGCCATATGACGCCGCCCTTGCTCGTGCGGCTCTTTCCATTCCTGCATAACTGGCTTTTCAATGCCTTCCGCAGCAAAAAAGACACGCTGTTCAAAAGGCTTTTAGATCTGGTCATGTTTCATACACCTGTGTCTCGGACACGGGAAGATTCTCTCTTGCGCCGTTTGTCTATGTCTATATTAGCACCCGTATTTCGACGTGAACTGCCGCCGGCGCTGCGCAAGATTCCGCTTCATTTTGCCGAACATCATCGTGCTCATGCGGCCGGCGCTTGGTTCTGTTCGGGATTTGAGGAAGCACTCTGTCTGACCGCAGACGGTATGGGCGACGGTCTGTCCATGACCGTGTCCCTCGCCCATTTGGGCAAGACCATCGAACGGTTGTGGACAGCGCCTACAGACAGTTCTTTCGGTCTGTTTTTTGAGGCGCTGTCAGAAGCCTTCGGTTTTGTACCATCTCGTGATGAAGGTAAAATTACAGGGCTCGCCGCCGTTGGAGACGCGTCACGGGTACAGGAACCTGCGCCTTTTTCCCTAGTTGACGGCGAACTGCTTTATACCGGACCCGTAGGCCGCAAGCGTGTCGCATGGATCCGGAACGAATTGTTGCCCCGTTATGGCAGGGACGACGTCAGCGCGTGGGCACAGGAGCTTTTAGAGCAATTTACGCTTGCCATTGCACGGCATTGGATCGAGAAAACGGGAGTGCGCAGTGTGGTTGCCGCAGGCGGCGTTTTCGCCAATGTGAAACTGAACCAGCACCTTCATGAAATGACAGAAGTAGAAAGGCTTTTTATCTTTCCGAACATGGGCGATGGGGGATTATCATTGGGCGCCATCTGTGAAAGCCAATCCTTGCAGCCCCGTCCTATTTCTCATGTTTTCTTAGGCGAATCCTACGACGATGCTGCCATCAAGGCGGTGTTGACTGAGAAGGAGCTCCCTTTTGAATACGTGGCTGATCCTGAAAAAAAAGTTGCCGAATTGTTGGCGCAGGATCATGTTGTGGCGCGCTTTGCGGGCGCCATGGAATGGGGGCCCCGCGCTTTGGGCAATCGTTCTGTTCTCGTGCGTGCTGTAGATGCGGAAATCACGGGGCGTCTAAACAAGATGTTAACGCGCAGTGATTTCATGCCTTTTGCCCCTGCCCTACCCGCGGAAGATGCCGCGTTGTATTGCCATGACGTGGAAGCGGCGCGTTTTACAGCAGAATTTATGACGGTTTGTTTTCGCTGCACGGAAAAGATGCGTCGCGACCATCATCCGGTAGTCCATGTGGACGGAACCGCTCGCGCCCAATTGGTGAACAAAGACAATAACCCTAGTTTCCACCGCATTTTAACGGAACTGAAGGCTTTGGTGGGCAGTGGTGTTGTTTTGAATACGAGCTTCAACATTCATGAAGAGCCCATCGTCCGCACGCCGGAACAGGGGGTCAATGCGTTTTTGTCGGCGGGGATTGACTATCTGTGCATTGGCAATTATTTGGTTCAGCGCCCGGAGCGATCTTGAATACGGCTTACAAGTTGGTTCAGTGTTTTTGCTACCTGCTCACAGGCTTTCTCTTTGATCCCGTCGAACATGGGCAGGGCGATGGCACGTTCCAAAATGGTGTCGGTGTTTGTGCAATCCTCATATCCGAGCTGTCGCGCGCAATTGTCCATAATTTCGTTGCCCACACCGGCATCAATTCCTTGATACAGTAGTTGCCGGCGTATGGGCGCTGCGGGACAGGGCAGACATACGACATAAAAATAATTTGTAGATTCTGTTCCCGCCAAGATCCGCTGCGGATGGATGTCACGGATCAGCAATGAGTTCAATAGTCCTGCCCGTTGATAGCGCAGGGTGAGTCGTTCTGCGAGCGAGTGTAGTTTGTTGAGCCCCAATCTTGCCTGTACGGCACTGTAGCGTTCCTGTCCTTTACGTTTTTTTTGGGAGCCCCGATAGAGGCGATTCATGAGCGGCTGTAAGCGCGGTGACGCTAACATGAACAAGGGGGGATAGGCGAGTCTGTATCGAAACATCCGTTGTTCAGAACGAACGGCTTTCATCTTTTTGAGAAGGGACTGATTCCCTTCGGGCTGAGACAGATTGAATTCTCTTGCCTGCTTAAGGAGTTCCGGGTCATGGGATACAACGAGTCCGCCGCCATAGGTGTTGACTGTTTTGGTAGTTTCCAAGCTGAAAAACGCGGCATCTCCCCAAAATCCGGTTGATCGTCCAAAAACGGTTGAACCCAATGCGTGGGCACAGTCTTCTATTAAATAGAGTCCCCGTCGAGTGGCGAGTTCACGAAGCCCTTCGATATCGCAAGGGGCGCCAAAAATATGGAGTGCGAGGATGGCTTTTGTTTTTGAGGTGATCCGCTGTGCGACGGAGCGCGTTGTGATGTTGAAGGTGTCGGTGTCAAGGTCTGCTGGGACTAGGGTAATGCCCATGGCTTGAACATCGGTCAACATCTCGTTCAGCGTATAGGCGGGAACGATCATTTCATCGCCGGCACCGATTTTGAAATATTCTAGGATTAAACGCAGCGCTTGGCGTCCGGAATTAACTGCGGCGACGCCGGGTAATCCGAGTATACTGGTGACGCTATCTTCAAAAGCGTGGACGGGTTCTTTATCGTCATTGGGCGGATTTTTTATCCATCGGAGTACTTGCGCATATTCACCCGGATCCACATGTACCCAACGTCTCGGTATCATTGTTTCCTCCTCTGCTTACGTTCGTGTGAGGTCTCGGAAATATATATTTTCACAGCTTCTATTCCTCAACATAATACTATTTTACAAAACGCACAGCTATAAACGAAAAAAAATACAGCGGGGTGCAGGCAAAAGTTTGGCGTCTTCGTTTAAATCGTAGACGGCGCGCGTTATTTTTATGGTTGAAAGTCGATTAGCCGTGCCTTATGGGGAGGAATTCGCAGAATTGGAAAGGGTACATTTTTCGCGTCGCGACGGAAGAGCGCTTCCTCCTGAGGTCGGTGCCGCTGATACCACCATGCCCGGGTAAGCCGCTTCGGTATCGAAAACTTTGGGAGTGCCGGATTACTTACATATACCTCAAAGGAATCTGTGTTGTATTCTTCGATTTTTACGGCTGCCGACGGAAGTACGGGCAGTTCTAAGAGGCTTTGTACGGGTAAGGCACGGCTGAAAGGCGTGTCATACCGTATGGCTTGAGAATACATAAGGGGTACAGTGCCGACATAAGAGATATTGGGGAGCAAGCCGATCCATTGTCCCGGATGTTGTTCCACCGTTTGCTGGGCTGTTTCTTGGAAACTTTGCACGTCTAAACCCGCCTGCCGCCAATGCCAGTTGACCCAGCCTTGGGAGAGCATGGCCGCCACACAGAGGAGCGTTGAGTTGCGCACCACCGTGGACCGCCACCGCTCGCTGCGCATGAAGACATGGAACATACTACCCAGGCTGAGCGCGAATAAGGCGAGGAGCATCACCATCCTGCCGCTTCCCGATAGATGGACAGGATCCACCGCTTCGCCGCCTTGCAGCAGGTGGAAGGCAAAAGTTGCGAGCACACCGAAGGTGACAAGAGGATCTTTTATGTTGCGGAGCAGCCGTGTCATTAGGTAGAGGAAAAGGATGAAGCACAGTGTAGTAATAAGCAGATGGTTGGCAAAGAAGGCGATTGTGTCCGGCAGCATGCCGATAGGATAGACGATGAGAAACAAGGACAAGACAATTTTATCGGGCAGCCATGCGCCTTGGACAGCCCATTGACCGCTGATTAAGAATGCGCTGATACCGATGATGAAGATCGCCCACAATACAGGCTTGGCATGCTCTCTTTTTCGATAGAAACAAAAGTCGAGAATTATCAAAACTAAAAAGAGGGGTATCATGTCGGGGAAGCTCAAGATAAGGGCGAGGTACGCGACAGGCGGCAGCCAACGGACAAGGGTTGACGCCGAATCTCGGCAGCGTGTATAGAGGAGCAGCAGCAAGAGCGCGCAGACTGTGGGCAATAAAAATTGGATACCGCTGAGCGTAAGGACGGCTTCGGTCTTGAGGGGATGGGCCATGAAGAGTACGGCGGCGACGGATCCCAGCCACCAGGGCCCTCTGCCCAGTACGCGGCAAAGGATGAGTATGAGTACCATGCACAGATAGAGGAGCAGCAGATTTGTGAGATAATAGAGCCAACAGTGTGTGGAAAAAGCGGCGATCATGGCGGAAAATAAACGTCCCGTAACGGCGCCGAGCAAATCGGGACGTGTCAACGCTGCAAAATCTTTTCCTGTCGGTTTGTTCCCTACGGTCCACCCAAAGACCAAGAGCAAATAGAAGGCATTGGTGATGAGGAGCATCCACGGCTTGCCGGTTCGTCGCTTAAGTTGGTGTTCTTGTTGCGAGGTGTTTTGGTTTGCTGCTGTCAAAGCCATTGCGTTCTATCCTGAAGGTTCACATTGTTGGGAACCTTAAATCCTATAGTGTAACAGTCTGGACGCTTTTTGAGAAAATGCTTTGAACCGGCGCGCGCTTTGATAAGGGATCAGACTTGTTTCGGGTGTTGCGCCTCACAAGCGGTCTTGGAGGCATTTTTGTATTTCGGGGAAAAGAGTGCATCGCAAGGGGATATACGTTACAATATTCTTGTTGTCAAACAATTGGCAATAAAATACGTTAATTTTACATAGTGGTATAGGTTTACGAGAGAAAGATCATGATCTTTGTCGGCAATGGAGAGTATCCATGAAATCGAACAGTGGCTTTACGTTAATAGAATTGATTCTTGTCACGGTGATTATCGGCATCCTCGCCGGTATGATTACCGCGAATTACAGCGGCCGTGTCAGAGAGACACAGATCCGCGCTGCAAAAGGCGACATCGCTACTCTGAGCACCCAAGTGGATCTTTTTGCTTTGGACAATAACGACAGTTATCCGAAAACGCTCAATGATCTTGTTACGGGTAAACGGCGCTATATCCGCGAGTTAAAAATGGATCCTTGGGGCAATCCTTATATTTACAAGCCTCCGACAGATATCCTCCTCGCTGATTACGACATTTATTCTGCCGGTCCCGACGGTATTCCCGATAATGAGGATGACGTGACCTCCAGCTCGCCGCTGCCTTGATGGGATTCTTTCTTTCGCTTTTCGCAGAACAGCAGGAAGCCTTATTGTGAACCATGTTTCGCACCATATTCCGGGCGGGCGGTCCGCGTTTACGCTTTTGGAACTGCTCGTCGTGGTCGTCATTATCGGTGCCATTTCAATGACCATTGTGCCGGTCTATGTGGGGTCCATGAACGGGATTGAAATGCGCAATGCGCGCAACGATCTTCTCTCCGCTATTATCTACGCGCAGGAGATGGCTGTTCGTGAGTCTCGGGAATACCGTGTTGTCGTCAACATGAAGGAAAACCTGTATTACCTTGAATACCTCGCCGGGCTGGAGAAGGAAGAAAAAGTTTTTGAGCGAGCGACCCCGCCCTTAAACGAGAAACGGCATTTGCCGCAATTTTTGACGATTTCGAAGGTCAAGGGGCGGCAAAACAAAGGGACACGGGAACATTATATTCGCTGTCTGCCCAATGGCGCGAGCGACCAGGCGAGTATTGAGCTGACCGATGAACGGAGTCGTAACAGTCATTATGTGGTGGAGGTATCGGGACCTTTGGGGCAGGTGTCTCTTAAGGAGAAACGCTGATGTCCAGGGGCCGAAAAGGTTATATATTTGTGGAGACTGTGGTTGCCATGGCGCTGCTCAGCGTCAGCGCTATAGTCATCCAAAGTGCGCTGCGCCAAGGGATGCTGACGCGCCGTCAAGGACAGGACTATACCATTGCGCGCTTTCTTCTCCAACAAGTAACGGGAGATCAGGCGCTGCGTTTTCAACAGCCTGAAGGTTCCGGTTCCGGTCGTTTCGACGCGCCCTATGACGACTTTCGTTTTAAGTGGGATTTAAAAAAGGTGAGCATACCGCGTCCGCAAAATATCCATGCGTTGCCGCCGGAATTATATCAAAGCTTTGAAGACCGCATCGTAGATTACATGGGCAAGTTGACGGTGCGCATTGAGTGGCGACGCGGCGGTGTTCCCATGGAAACCGTGGGTGAGACCCTTTTGCGCCCCGACTTATTTTGGCTGCCCAAGGAGGAGCGGTGATCCCGGCGTGTTACAACAGAAAGACTGCAGTACCCATTGCCGCATGGCGTGCAGGCTTTACGCTGGTGGAATTGCTGGTGGCGACCATCCTATTAAGCACGGTTCTTTCCTCCGTGTATTTGCTCGCCCATGCTTCGTTGCGCGCATGGAGCGTAACGGAAGGCGGTTTCGATGTGTATCGGGAAGCGCGCAGTGCCTTCACCCTTTTCGGTCATGAATACAATAACATGACTGCCCGTGCCGGCCATCTTTTTGAAGGTGACGATCGATCCATTACGATGTTTGTGATTGCTCAGCCCATGGATTTGGATGAAGGTGAAGGGCGTCGGCTCATGCAGGTACGCTACAGCTACAACCGCAACAAACGCACCTTGGAACGGAGTGAGGCTTTGGTTCAGACTGCCTTACCGAAGCGCCCGTCTGACCCCAAGAAGTTTGATCGTGGCCGTGTTAAGGTGGGCCGTGCTTTTAAGGAGGTCATCGCTGAAAATGTGACGCGCTTCAAGATTCGCTATATTTGGGTTCCTGCGCCCGAGAATGTGAAGGACGACGAAGCGCCCCGTATTATTCCGCCTATTTATACGGATCGTCATCACAATTTATGGGGCTTGCCGCAGGGCGTTGAGTTGACCATAACTTTTCGTGATCCGGAAGATCGGAAGCAGACCTACACCCTCAAATCCACTTTTCCCACGCGGGGCGGTGCCCACCGCATGCAGAAAAGTGCGTTGGAGAAAATGATTTTTGAAGAGAATTAATTTCCATAACAAGGGTTTTGTTTTGGTCAGCGTTTTGTGGATTACCGCTATGCTGACTGCGATCACCCTTGGCTTTGGCCGCCGTGCCGTTCTTGAGCGCCGCGCCGCCGCCTACGCGCTGGATCAAGAAGAAGCGCTGATGATGGCCCGTGCTGCCGTGGACCGCGGTATTGTGGAAATGCATAATCGGGGGCTCATGTTTATGTTGCTGCCCCGCGAACTTCAGGGCGGCACCCACCTTGCGGAGTCTTGGGCGCAGCCTAAAGATCTCTTCGACGAGGGCTATTTTGAAAATGCCCAAGAATATGAAAATGATGAGGTGATCTATGTCATCACCGACGAAGAACGCTATATCAACATTAACACGGCTCCTATCGAAATTTTGGAAGAGATCGAATCCATGAGCCGCACCATTGTGCGCCGTGTGAAAGCACGCAGAGAAAAAGAGGTGCATGAAAAAGAGGGGGTAACGCCGTTTCAATCCATTGAGGAAATCCGCTATTTACGCGGTGTGAGCGAGAAGGATTGGTTTGGTGACCGCGACAAGCCCGCGCTAAAAAATATACTTACCGTATGGGGTGATGGTAAAATTAACATCAACACCGCCTCAGCACAGGTGTTGCATTGTATTCCCAAAGTGCGCAAACGGGATGTGGACACGATTTTGGCGTATCGAAACGGCTCGGACGGCGTGCCTTACACCTCGGATGATCTCGGATTCAAGAACATGCAAGACCTCGAAGAGAAGACGGGTGTAACGGTTGACCCGTCGGGACCGTTGAATACGTATTGCACTTGCATCTCCACTTACTTTAGGATTACAGGAGTGGCGACCCGCCGCCATGGTCGGATACGTGCTGTATGTTCCGCCGTGATTGGCTTAGATGAGGGTGTGTCCAATATTCTTGATTGGCAGGAGAAGACACTTGGCTCGTAAATCAGCTTATACCAGTATATTTTTGTTGGATGCGCGGGGCATTGCCGTGCTGCGCGCGAAACTCGTCGGCGGCAAAGTCAGTGAAGTGGCTTGGCATCAGCGTGAAGGAGAGTGGGCCGACACAGAATCCCTGTCCGCTGCACTTGCCGAATTCGTATCTGAAAAGGAGCTCAAGGACGACAGCTGTTATCTGATCCTGCCGAGGCGGGACGTGACCACGCGCTTCCTGACGCTGCCTTCTCATGATGCGGAAGAAATTGCAGGCATGGTGCGTTTCAGCGCGGAAGAATATGTGCCCTACACGGTGGAAGAGTTGATTATTGACCAATGCGTCTTGAATCCTCTTGAAAGCGGCGAATCCAAAGTGCTTGCGGCACTGGCGCATCATGAAATTGTGGAACGTCATATTACGCTTTTTTCCGAAGCGGGCTTACACGCCGAAAAGATATTTTTAAGCACAGCCTGCATGATGTCTTTGAACACCTTCGCTCCTCCTGAAGGCCGCTTCGCCCTGGTCAGTTTAGATGTGGGCGGTATTGAAATCACCGTCTTCGAAGAGCGGATGCCCGTATTCAGCCGCGGCATTGTATCCGCGCAAGACTGGGCGATGCTGGCGGAAGATCCCGAGCACGGCCGCGGTTCAGGGCTTCTCGATGCAGGGGGCACGGAAGAACTTGCCTCAGAGCTGCGTGGTTCCTTATCTGCCTACCGCCGAGAATCGGCGGACGGTCTCGGCGTTGATGATATCTATGTTGCCTGTCCCTACGCACAGATGGATAAATTCTGTGTTGCCCTCTCCGAACAAACAGGGAAGAACTGTCAGCCTGCCGCCTTTGCTTTGGACTTGCTTGATCGTGCCGAAGCGGCGGCGCTGCCCGGTATTCCCTTAGCCTGCATCGGCGCGCTCTGCGAAATTATGGGGAAGGCGCCTGCCACGCTCAATTTGCTGCCCGTGAGCGAAACGAAAGCGCGCCGTATCCAAGGTATGCAGCGTCTGGCACTACGGGGTGCTGTCTTCGCTCTCATCATTTGCATTGTTTTGGGCGGTCTTTATTTTCTCGCTTTCCAGCAGCGCCGTCAAATGATTCGGGAATTGGAAGCGCGCATCAGCGTTATAGAACCGAACGCACGGGGCATCGCGGAAAAAAGGGAGGCCCTCAACATCTTGCGTCGACAGGTCGACCGTAAAGGCTCGATCCTCGAGCAAATCGCCCGTATCGTAGACGCAGCGCCGGAGGGCAGGGTCAATTTCAGCCGTTTAAGTTTGCACCGCAACGATGGTATCGGCTTATGGGGCCGCGCCAAGGCGGTGACTGATGTGGCGCAATTCACCCAGAATATCCGCAGCTCCGCCGATCAATATCTGGAGTTTTTTGCCCGGGCGCGCAGCCTGTATGAACAACAAACCATGGAACAGGGCACCCAGGTATTCGCCTATCAGATCGAGGTTTCCGCCCTTGAGGAGGGTGAAGATGGGTTCTAATTTTATTCGCAAAATATTATCTATTTGGGAGAAGATCTCGGTTCGTGAACAGCGCCTCGCCCTGCTCACCTTAGCCGTCATCATTCTCATGCTCGTCGTAACCTTATACAAACGCGCCGTCGTCACCCTCGATGATATGGACATGGCCATTGCCCGTATGGAAGATGATCTGGTTTCTTATACGAACCAGATTGCCCATCGCGAATTGGTCGAATCTCAATACGCCAAGATCGCCGCCCAACATTCCAGTCAATGGACGGAAGCTGAAATTCATGATCGGCTAAGGCAAGAGATTTATCGGCTTGCGAGCCGTACGCCGGCCGATCTTGACGAAAACGGCATCCCTCTGGAAAGCGCCAATGAACAAGGCAATTTGGTTGAAGGCATTTCTTTGGGTAAAGGGAACATGGCAGAAGGCGGGCGAGGTTATCGAGAATACCGGATCAACGTGCGCATCCCTCCGGCGCCATTGGAAGACCTTTTGCAATATTTGGAGAACCTGCAGGAAAGCCCGCAATCCCTGCGCCTCGATGCGGTGGAGCTGACCCGATTGGCCGATAAGAATTTTGTGGGTGCCAGTGTGGACATTACGCGTATTGTTGCGGATGGCGCTTCCGAGAAAGGGACATCCGGCGGCAGTGACAGCGGTGACTCCGGCGGCAGCGATACCGAGGAAGCGCCGCTGCGCTTGGGGCGGATACGGCTGCAAGCGGGAGCGTGGCAATCTGATCACGCGCAGCTGAGCGATGCGGAAAGCGAGAGCGCTCACGGCGCGATTGAGGTGGTCGCCGACTCGGATAATGCGTCACTTTTCTTCTCTGCAATATTGCCGGGCGGTGATTATGAACTGATCATTGAAGCGGCAGCCGCCGAGGGAAGCGCGCAACTCGCTGTTGTAATGGAGGCCGATGATACAGTGCTTTCTAATGTGGAAACCGTTGAAGGAGATGGCAATTTAAAGCGTTATCAGATACAATTTACAGTGGCAGGTACGGAAGATGAGCAGGCCCATGTGAAATGCCCGCTGATCCGACTGTCAGAAAAGGGAACGACCCTCCATGTCGCCAACCTATTGATTCGTGCAATGACGGAGATGTAAATGGATCGTATTCTTAATATAGTCGCCGGCGGTATTTTGCTGTGTCTTGTGGCGGCGATTGCTTTAACGTGGATGAACAATCCCTATGACGCCCGGCGGACGGTCTTAAATGAGCGTCTCGCTGAAGCAGGACCTATGGAAGAGCAGGAAGATGCCTTTGAATGGCAGTTCGATGAGTGGAACAACAGCATCCTCGGCAAAAAGTCGGTGTGGACCGAATTGATTCCGCCGCCTCCTCCTCCTCCTCCTCCTCCGCCTCCTCCGCCCCAACGGCCTGATGTGGCGCAAATGTTGAGCAATGTCAAGGCCACGCGCCAGAAAGTGGGGGATAAAGTAAAGTTCATCACGCCCACGGCGCCTCGGGGCGAGTTCAAAGGTGTGGGCGACTCGATCAATGGAGTTGAAATAAAAGATATCAGCAATACGGAGGTGACCTTTAATTTGTATTGGACTGAAAAAAAGGAAAATATTTCCTACACCATGACGCGCCAATAAACAGCGCGGCATCTTCTGTTTTATCACGGATTTTTATTGTATACTAATGGACACAGCAATCTGTGCCGCTAAAGTTTGGGTAAGGGGCGGACACGGAATCTTTGAGTATCTATTTATTTTTAAGTCGAAGCGAAAGGCAAGACATGACTGTGTTTTTAACGCGGCCAATAACCGTTATATTGCTATCCATATTTTCATGTGTTGCTGCCATTTCGGCCGTGGCGCAAGGGCAAACGCCCACTTCGCCGCAAGATACGCCCTCGACCTCCAGTCCTCGGGTGCGGCCGTCCCCTTCGTCGGGCATTCCTTGGGATGGTGATGACGGCAGCTCTTCCAGACGCATTGACCGTTCTCAATCATCGGGTACTTCGTCACGACGCGGCGCGAGCACAGGCACAACAACAGGCGGCGCTACAGGCACAGGCACCACAGGCACCACAGGCGGAACCACAGCGGGCGGCACCCGAACGGGTTCAAGCGGCGTGTCCACACCGTCAACAGCAGGCGGCAGTGCGGCACAACGGGCGGCGGCTGACGGCGGCCCGGGCAAAGAACCGCCCACACCCAGAGATTCCGGCGGCGGTCCTCGTGTCGTAGGCGGCAGTGCCCACGGCGGCGGCGGCAGTGCGGTAGGAGCCTCGGGCGCTCCTTCTTTGGGCGGCGGCGGTGGAGCCTACAGCAGAGGCGGGGTCAGCGCCATATCCAGTAGCGGTGCCGGTGGATTTGAACCGATCTTAAAGCGTGAGCCCGGCTACAAACCGGTGCCTGAAGATGGGGAAAAGCTTACCCTAGAAGGGCCCATGCCCCTTGATGAATTTCTCACGGCCATTAACCTTGCCACGAACTGGAATATTTTAGTCTCTCCCCAATTACAGGGCATTGAACTGCGGTTTTGGATTTATGATGTGTCGCCGAAGCAGGCCTTGGAAGTGTTGAAATTCAACAAGGTTTACTATGAATATGACGAAGAAAATCAGTTTCTGCAGGTCATGACCCGTGACGAATATCTTATAGAACAGTTTGGCAAAGTGAAGCCCCACGAGTTTCACATTACCAATGCCGATATTGGTTATATGGAATCGTTGGTCAATACCTTGTTGTCTTCGTCGGGAAAAATCATCACCGATCCGCGAACCAACAATATTTATGTTTGGGACACAGAAGACAATATTGAAGAGATGACACGGCTTATCAAGGATATGGATGTACCCCTCAAGAAAACGGAATTCACCATTAAGTATGCCGAAGTCGCTGATATTGAAGCCATGCTCAGCACCTTTTTATCGGGCAGCGGCAGCGTACTTTCCGACGTGCGTACCGGTCAAATCTTTGTTTGGGATTCGCCCGCCATTCTCGACCAGATGCGCGAGGCAGTCGCCCGCTTGGATCAGCCTGTAGAATCGAAAACATTTGAAATTGTCCATGTCAGTGCGGAAGATGTGGTAGACAGCATCGAATCGCTGTTGACTGAACGGGGCATGATTCAGGTGGATCCGAGGTTTAACACCGTCATGGTTACGGATCTGCCCACACGCCTTGAAAATATCACGAAAGTTATCGAAACCCTGGATCGTCAGCTGGACACGCGTACGTGGATCGTCAAGTACGCGGACCTCGATTTTATCGCCGACCAAATCGAAGCCTATATTCCCGGCGAAATGGGTCAGATCATTGTTCAGGACGAAGTGCATCAGCTCACCGTCAGCGGCTTACCCTCGCGTCTTGATGAAATTGATAAACTCATCCAAGAGTGGGATATCAAGCGGCGCCAGGTGCTGATCGAGGCGCACATCGTGGAAGTGAGCACCGATGTGGAGCGTGCCTTCAATGTAAACTGGTCTGCCTTCTCCAATGTGGGCGGCTCACCCTTTGCCATCCACGACGGCAGCGGTTCGACCGGTGTTGCTGAAGCGTCGGGCTCCGGTCAAATCGCCGGCGGCGGCGGTGTGCCCTATGCAGTGCCGCGTTATGGCGCATTACAATTGAACGAATCGGGCGCCATTACCCGGCCCTTGCTCAAAGACATCAACGGTCAGACCGTCATCGATCGCTATATGGGGCGGAACATTGCGGTGACCTTGGACTATCTAGACCGCCAAGAAAAAGCGACTGTACTCTCTTCGCCCCGTGTAACGGTACAGGATGGGGAAGAGGCGGTCTTTGAAAATGCGACCAAGGTGCCCTATGTATCCTCTACGGGCTACGGTTATGGCGGCTATTACGGCGGCTATGCCGGTTCAAACGTGAACGATGATAACTACCGACGTTATAATTCGGGTAACAGCCGCGTTGAGTTTATCGATGTGGGCACCATCCTTTCCGTATTGCCCAGGATTACTGCGGATGACAATATCCTCTTGGATATCAGCGCAGAAGACAGTACCTATACGGACAAGAATGTGGTGGTCGACGACCTGACCCGTTCGGTTCCGGAAAAGACTATTCGCCAGGCGGATACGCAAGTGCGCGTCAATTCCGGCGATACGATTGTGCTCGGCGGATTACGTCGTGACCGCGCCGGTCATTCTACGTCCAGAACGCCTATCCTCGGCGATATACCGCTTGTAGGAAAACTCTTTAATAATCCCAAGCGTTCCTCGAAAAATGCGGCACTCCTTATTTTCATCACCACGACCATTGTCGATGAAAGCACCATGCCCGAATCAGCGCAAATTGCCCATGTCGATCAAGAGCTTTCCGATGCGCGCCGCCGCATGCAGAAAAAGCCTTTGGATCGCTTAAAAACATCGGTTAATGACAACAAAGATGAAATTGGTGTATCCATCGGGCAAAGCGGCTCTTTGTTCTCGGACGGCGAAATCGTAACGGTCGAGGAACTCAAAGAACGCTTTTTCGATGCGAAAGATAAACAGCGTGTTACCGTCGTCATCCGCAAGCATCCCAGCGCGCCCGTCGATACGATCAATGCCGTGATGGAATGCGCCATGGAGGCAGGGCTCCGTATCGAATTTGATAATGATATTCCGCCCATCGTGCCTGCCATTCAGGTGGGTTCCTAAGCCCTGCGATCGAGACGCGTAATTTTTGCGGCGCCTTGGGGAAAGCTCCTTGTGTGCCGTGTCGCCGCCGCCCTTAAAGTCTTTAGGACACGGCGCTGAAAAAACGACGCTGCAGCGCTTTGTGCTGTAAACCGGCGGGCTGCCCATTCGTCTTTAAAGGCTTGCCGGCCATGGTGATTCGCACTTGGCGCAGTCGCGTCGTGCAGTGTTTAAACCTCGGCTCTCTGCCTTAAAATGATATGCTGTAATATTCGAATAATGCAATGACTGGAAATTAAAGGGCTTAACATGGTATCGTAGTATTAGGATGTGCAAGCATCCTATCCCCTCATGACCACTCCGGTCTTGCTTCTGTCTGCATCCCAACAGATTTGGGAGCGTTATCAAGAGGATTTGTCGCAACGTCAAAGCAAAGGGTTTTTCAACAATGCTTGAAGGATTATTGTACCCCAAGTCAATAGCTGTTATTGGCGCGTCTCGTAGTCCCGGAAAAGTAGGCTATGCCATCCTTTCCAATTTAGTTTCTGCCGGTTACGAGGGCAAAATTATTCCCGTCAATCCCACTGTGGATGAGATTATGGGACTGCCCTGTTATGCCGATGTGCGCGAAGCGAACCAAGATGTCGATCATTGTGTGATCGTGGTTCCTGCCAAGGCGGTCATGTCCGCCTTGGAAAGCGCGGCGGCGGTTCGGGCGAAAGCCTGCACCGTGATCACGGCCGGCTTTAAAGAAGTGGGCAAGGAAGGGGCGGAAAAAGAAAAGGAAATGGCGGCCTTCGCGCGCAAGCATAATATCCGTATTCTCGGGCCCAACTGCTTGGGCTTGATCAATACCGAAAATAAAATGAACGCCTCCTTTGCCGCTCAAATGCCCAAACTCGGCGGCATCTCCGTTATTTCTCAATCGGGCGCTCTTTGCACCGCCATCCTTGACTGGGCGGAAGGCCGTGGCATCGGTCTCGCTAAATTGCTCAGCATCGGCAACAAGGCGGATGTTTCCGAAACTGATTTACTGCAAGCCCTTGCCGACGACGAACAGACCAAAGTCATTGTCGCCTATCTTGAAAGTATTGATCAGGGCCCTGAATTTATCCGTGTCGCTGAAGAAGTTTGTGCGAAGAAACCCGTCGTGATCTTGAAGGCGGGCACCACCGAAGCCGGTGGGAAAGCGGCATCTTCCCACACGGGCAGCCTCGCAGGTGCAGATATCGCCTATGGCGCGGCATTCAAACGGGCCGGCATCATTCGCGCCGACAATTTCGAGGCGCTCTTCGATTCTGCCACCGCCTTTGCCATGCAGCCCCTGCCCAAGGGTGATCGTGTCGCTGTCATTACCAACGCCGGCGGTCCCGGTATCATGGCGGCAGACGCCATCGAAAACTTGGAGATGAACATCAGCCCTATCACAGCGGAAATCGCTGAGTCTATTAAAGCGCAGCTCCCTGCAGCGGCAAGCGTCGCCAACCCCATTGACGTGTTGGGTGATGCTGATTCCACGCGCTATGCCATGGCGCTCAAAGAGGTTCTGAAGGATCCCAAGGTCAACGGTATTATTGTTATTATGACGCCTCAAGCCATGTCCAATCCGGATGCGGCAGCTGAGGCGATTATCGCTGAAGCAGACGGCATAAAGCCTGTGTTGACGTGCTTCATGGGCGGCTCACAAGTGGTGAGCGCACGCAAATTATTTGTGGACGCCAACGTGCCCGAATATCCTTCTCCCGAACGTGCGGTAAACGCGCTGAAGGATATGGTCGAATATGCGGCATGGCTCCACCGTCCGCCGCGTGTTGTCACCCGTTTCCCCGTCAACCGTCACCGAGTAGAACGTGTTTTGGTACGTCAAGCCCGCTCACGGCGTACAGAAATGGGCGAAGTGGAAGCCAAAGAAATTTTGCTCGCCTATGACTTCAACGTGTTGCCGGGTCAGCTGGCGCGTAACAGCGACGAAGCGGTGTTCATTGCCGACCGCATCGGCTATCCCGTCGCCATGAAAATCGTGTCCCCCGACATTTTGCATAAATCTGATATGGGCGGTGTGAAGTTGAACCTTTCCAAGGCGTCGGAAGTACGGGATGCCTTCGATCTGATGGTGCTTCGTATTGGCCGTGCAGTTCCTGATGCGCCCTTGCGCGGCGTCTATGTGGAACAGATGAGCAAACCGGGCCGTGAAGTTATTTTGGGCATGCACCGCGATCCTCAATTTGGACCTATGCTCATGTTCGGTCTCGGCGGCATTTTCGTGGAAGTCATGAAAGACGTGAGCTTTTATCTCGCGCCACTGACCCATGAAGAAGCCATGCAGATGCTCGCGAGCACGCGCTCCTACGCCTTGCTGCGCGGCGCACGCGGGCAAGCCGGCGTCGACTTGGACGCCATCGCCGGTGCCTTGCAGCGCATCAGCCAATTAGTGACAGATTTCCCCCAAATCGAAGAAATGGATATCAACCCCTTTATCGTCGGAGAAGTAGGCACAGAACCCGTTGTCGCCGATGCCCGCATGATTCTTTCCGGAGTATAACGAGATGTCAGAAAAAAAACTTAGTTACAATCCCAACTGGCAAGAAGAGTATTCGGAGATGGTGGTAACGGCGTCCCAGGCCGTTGCCCGCATTGTTCCGGGCGAACGTGTGTTTCTCGGTACAGGTTGTGCCACGCCCCTTGAGTTAATCAAGGCATTGGTTGCCCGCTCTAAGGAATTGACTGATATTGAAATCGTTCAATTGCTTACCCGCGGCGATGCGCCCTATGCGACCAAGGAGCTGTCCAGTTGCTTTCCCGTCAACAGCTTTTTTATTTCCCATAATGTCCGTGAAATCATTCAGGAAGGCTTTGGCTCTTATACGCCTATTTTCCTGTCCGACATTCCCCGCCTCTTCAAATCTGGGCGGCTGACCCTTGACGTGGCGTTGATCCACGTAACGCCGCCCGATGAGAACGGCATGTGCAGTTTGGGTGTGTCGGTGGACATCGTGAAGAGCGCCGCAGAAAATGCCGGTCTCGTCATTGCCCAAGTGAACCCGCAAATGCCGCGTACCCTCGGCAACTCCATGATCCACGTCTACGACATTGACTATCTCGTGCCTGTAGACACGCCCATCCTCGAAAACGAGACGCCCGAGCCGCGCCCCGGTACCCGTGAAATCGGCGAGACCTTGGCAGGTTTGATTGAAGACGGCTCCACGGTGCAGCTTGGTATCGGCAGAGTTCCTCAAGCAGTTGCGCCTTTCCTCAAAGACAAAAAAGACTTGGGTATCCACAGTGAGATGCTCACCGATTCCATTATTGAATTAATCGATTCGGGTGTGGTCACTGGAAAGAAAAAATCCTTGGATCGAGGCAAGGTCGTGGCGAGTTTTGTCATGGGTTCCCAAAAACTCTATGACTATGTGGACAACAATCCGCTCTTCTCTTTTAACCCCACCGAATATGTGAACGATCCCTTCACTATTTCCCGTCAGAATAAGATGGTCGCCGTTAATGTGGCGATCGAAGTTGACTTGACCGGACAGGTCTGTGCCGATTCCATTGGCAACCAGTTCTATTCCGGCATCGGCGGACAGGTAGATTTCATCCGCGGCGCGGCAGGCTCCGAAGACGGAAAAGCCATTATTGCCCTATACAGCACCACTGCCGAAGGCAAATCGCGTATTGTCAGCTCTCTCACGCCCGGCGCCGGTGTTGTCACCACCCGCGGCGACGTGCATTATGTGGTCACGGAACACGGTGCCGCCTATCTGCACGGCAAGAGCATCCAGGAACGGGCGCTCGCGCTGATAAGCATTGCCCATCCCGATTACCGCGAAAAGCTGCTCAAAGACGCTATCGCGCTGCATTATGTGCGCGCTGAGATGTCTGAGTACAGCAAAAAGATCGCTGTGGGTCCCAAAGAAATGCGTACCACCATGCTCATGCACGACGGCACGCAGCTCACCGTGCGGCCCATCCATCCCACCGATGAACCGCACATGCGCGATCTCTTTCACTCCTTGTCGCAGCAATCCATTTATACGCGCTTCATGTCCCGTATGAAATGGGTTCCCCGCAAGCAGGTACAACAGTTCATTTACATTGACCACCGCACGGAAGTGTCCATTGTAGCGACCATCCCCGAAGCGAACGGTGATCTCATCGTCGCCTTAGGCGGTTATTATCTCGATTCACGGACAAACCGCGCCGAAGTCGCCTTCGTCGTTGCCGATAAATATCAAAACCGGCGTATCGGTTCTTTCCTCTTCAAGCATCTATGCAAGATTGCCAAGAGCCATGGTATCGCAGGGTTTACGGCAGAAGTACTCGACGAAAACAAGGCGATGCAGCGTTTGTTCAATCACTCAGGATTAAGTATTACCACCAATTTGCGTGAAGGCGTATATCACTACGAAATGATGTTCTAAGACGCCATGTCGTCGAATGATGGGCTTGCCGGAAGCGGTCATGGTCATTGTATAATGCCGCTGCGGCGGGCCCATTGCTGTGGGCGCCCTCCCATTGGTACAATGGCTGACACTGGATAAGCCTGTGAAAATTGTGCACGTTTACAAGGACTTCTGCCCCCCGGTGCACGGAGGAATGGAGCGCCACATCGCCTTATTGTGTCGTTATCAAAAGCAGTGGGCTTCCGTAGAGGCATTGGTATGTTCCCGCCGCCTGAAAACAACGCGACACGATCATGAAGGCGTCACCGTCACCGCCGTCGGTGAATGGGGCCGTTTTCAAAGTGCGCCTTTCTCGCCTGCCTTCCCGTGGGCGATGCGCCGCAGCGATGCCGATCTCATGGTTGTCCATTGTCCCAACCCCACCGCCGAGCTGGGTTGGCTCCTTGGCCGTCCGCGCGGCGCCCTAATCGTGCGCTACCAAAGCGACGTGGTTCGCCAAGCGGCCGCCCTGCGTTTTTACGCGCCCTTCCAGCGCCGTTTCCTTTCCAAAGCGGATCTCATTCTCGCCACTTCGCCCCAATACGTAGCGAGCTCATCACTCTTGCAGCACTTTTCCGAGAAATGCCGTGTCGTACCGCTGGGCATCGTTGCGGAAGATTACGTCCTGGAAGATCCCGCCGCTGCCGCCGCCCTTCAACAGCAATACGGCGCGCCCTACGTCTTTTTCTGCGGCGTCCATCGCTATTACAAAGGGCTGCAGTGGCTTGTGCGTGCTGCGAAAAAGATAGATGCTCCCGTCGTCATCGCAGGCGACGGTCCCGAACGGGAATCGCTTATCGCTCTTGCCGTCGAGTGTGGTGTCAAGATCTTTTTTCCCGGCTATCTCTGTCATGATGCGCTCGTCGCACACCTGCACGGCTGCGCCGTTGCCGCTTTCCCGTCCAGCGAACGGAGCGAAGCCTTCGGTTTATCGATGTTGGAGGCGCACGCCTGCGCTCGTCCCGTCGTCGCCACACGCTTGGATACGGGCGTCACCTTTGTGAACGAAGACGGCAAGACGGGCTTGAACGTAGCGCCCAAAGATGCCGACGCCTTAGCGGATGCTCTCAACACGCTGCTTCGTGATGCGCCCCGCCGTGCTGCCATGGGCGCCTACGCCCGGGAACGGGTACAGACACAGTTCAGCGCGGAAAAACTGGCACGTCAGGAATTTGAAATTTATGAGGAGGTACTCGCTGCACGCAGCGCTTGAGGGACCCATGAAACGAAAGGAATAACCAAGGGCTTATTATCCATGCTTCCATGTCATTATCTGCTGTTTGCCTATTTATTGGCCTTATCCTTTCTCGCGTCCGTGATCCTCACTGCGGTCATGAGACGCGTGTCTCTTCGGCTGCGTATCCTCGACCATCCCGTGGGCAGGAAAAGTCACCGTGAGCCCATCCCTCTATTGGGCGGCGTCGCAATTTTCCTCACCTTCCACGGCGTCATCATTGTCCATCTGCTCTTGCTCTTTGTTTTGCGGCCCTTCGGCCCCGAATGGCTGGACGAGAATCTCTTCAGTGTCTTGGGTGAAGACGGCGGCATGAAACTCTCTGCCATTTTCATCGCCGGTACCCTTATCTTTCTCTTGGGCATCGTCGATGATTTGCGCGTGCTCACGCCGTGGATGAAGCTCGCCGGTCAGATCGGCATCGCCCTGATTCTCGTCTCTTTTAATCTGCGCATCCGCGCTTTTATCTTCGAAGACGCCTTCAGTTCCTCCGTCATCACCGTCTTTTGGCTTGTATTGATCATGAACAGCATGAACCTCCTCGACAATATGGATGGGCTCTGCGGCGGCGTGTCCATCATTGCCGCTGCCACCTTCTTCCTCTGCGTACAGCCCTACAACATTCATTTTATCATCCGCCTGCTCCTCGTCATTTTTGCCGGAGCCATGGGCGGTTTCCTTTTCTTTAATTTACCGCCTGCCCGCATATTTATGGGCGATTCCGGAGCCATGTTCAGCGGCTATTTCCTCGCCACCGTCGCTATCCTCGGCACCTTCCATCTCGAAGGAGTCAGTCCCCGTGTTTCCATTGTTGCGCCTCTCATGGCGCTCAGCGTACCTCTGTTTGATACACTTAGTGTCATCTACATTCGCTGGCGCAACGGAGATTCCATTATGCTGGGAGACAAGCGACATTTTTCCCATCGTCTCGTAGAGGTGGGAATGCGCCCATCCATGGCGGTCTATTTCATTTTCATGGTCGCGGCATTGGTCGGGCTCAACGGCGCGCTGCTGCCCAAGCTGGACGGCCCAGGTACAGTCATCGCCCTCGCTCAGGCAGCCGGCATATTTCTGATGATCGTCTTACTGATGAACGCCAACAAAAATAATGGAGCCAAGTAAGGCATGGCAAAAAAACAAACCCGGACATCGCGCAAAACCCGCCCTGTCCCGGGCACGGCAATTCCCGAACCCATCGCCGAGGATAGATCCCTCGAAGAGCCTCAACGGTGGATCGACCTGTTCGGATCGCGGCGGCTGCTCTTTTTCATGGTCGGCGCATCCCTCGTCTTGGCAGCCATGCTCTTTGGCGCCGCTGCATTGGACGGGCTCACCGCTGTCAAGCTTCTCTTAGCCAAGCTTCTGGGCTCTGCCGATCCCCACATCGTCAACCGTTCCAACACCGACATCGCCACCGTCCTCTGGGGTATGGGATCGGTGGCGCTCCTCGGCGCGGTGCATCCCGTCTTAGGCGTTGCCCTGTTGCTTCTCGGCCGTTCCTGGCTCGACGGATACACCTATTTCCTCGACAACATGTATTTCACCTGGTGTATTTATTTGCTCTGGGGACAATGGCTGCTCCGCGTATTCAAGAAAAAAGATCGGCTCTATCTGCCCGTGCCCGCCCTCTTATTTGCTGTCTTCTTGATTTGGGTGCTCATCACGACGCCCGCATCTTTGCAGCCCTTCAACACCTACCAACAACTCTGGCTGTGGCTTGCCTACGGGCTCCTCTTTTTGCTCTGTATCAATCTGTGCATGGACAAACACGCCTCCCGTTTCCTGCTCACCATTTTCCTAGTCGCCTTGTCCATGCAGGCGCTCTTTGCCATCCTCCATTTTGAATTTCTGCTGCCCCACTTGCGGCGCTTGGTACAGGATCCCGCCATTTTGCGCCAATATTTCAAAACAGACGTGATTTCTGCGGAAATGGCACGCCGTTTCATGGTGAACCGCGCCTTCGGCTCCATGCTTTTCCCCAACGCATTGGCTGCCTACCTTTTGTTGGGCACACCTTTCCTTCTCATCATGAGTCTGCCCTATCTCCGGCGTTTCAAGGAACGGCTTCAGCAAAAGGCGTTGCTCCTGCCCGACGAGGGCGGCCGCCGCGAACGGAATATCGCCATCGCCCTTGCCCTAACGGCGGGCTTTGCGCTCTTCCTCTTCATTCAGTTCGTTGTCTATTTCCCCATCGAATACCGAGATACTTCTTTGGCGCGGCCTTGGTATTTTAACGCCGTTCCCCTCCACAGCCTTGCCTTAGCGGGCAGCGTCTCCGGCGGTGCGTTGATCCTTTATCTGCTCTTGCGCCGCGGCATCGTCAACACGTGGATTATACTCCGCACTTTCGTCGTTCCTATCCTCGCGCTTATGCTCCTGTACACCTTATGGATCACCTATTCCCGAGGAGCCCTTGCCGCCTTTATCCTCGCCATGGTCTGGGCGGCTTTGCTCTATTTTCTCGGCGCGCCCATCGCATTCCGCTTGGGTATCACGCTGCGCCCAAAAAAAGCTGTTCTTCTTATCCTTTTACTCAGCGCCCTTATCCTCATTAGTCTCGCTGCGGCGGATCTCTTCACCGCCCGAGATTCATGGGCACAGCCAACGGCGCCTGCATCTGCTGCCCAAACGCAAGGGGCGCCGATGAAAGCTGCACCGACGAAAGCTGCGCCGAGAAGCACCGCCCCTCGGGGCTCACAAGTGCGCGAAGAAGGCATCACCCTGTCCATGGGCGATCTTGCCGACCCCGCCTCCTTCAAGCTGCGCTTGGGCTATTGGCGGGTCACCTTATCCATTGCCCGCCACCATTTGCTCACGGGCATAGGCCTCGGTAATTTTTCCATTGCCTATCCCCGTTACCAATACATCGGTGCCGGCGACGTCCGTGAAGGGCACAACGGATTCCTGCAAGCCTTTGCCGAAACGGGCTTCGTGGGCGGACTCTGCTTCCTCATTTTTTGGCTGTGGATACTCATCAGCGGCGCGCTGCGCATCCTCCGAGAAGAGGAAAGACACCAAAAATGCCTGCTCTTAGGTATCTACACCGGACTCGTCGCCTTCGCGCTCCACAGTTTTGTAGACATCAATTTCAGCCACCCTTCCTTGGCCATGTTCGGCATGGTTTGGGCAGGTTTGTTTTTAGGCATAGCGGCGCAGACGCGCCCTGCGCAGCAGACGGACACCGAAGAGGAGAGCTACGACCCGGCTCAGGATGCGCCCCGACGCGGCGCGGTCTTTTGGCTTAGCGCCCTCATCACAGGTGCCGCCATCGCCGCGTCACTCCTAGCCAGCCTATCCCTCTATCTCCAACAAGTGACCCTCAACCGCCTCCGGCTGATTAATATTTCCGCCGACAATGATCTGTCCCGGCGCATGGAATCATCCCTCTTTTTCTTCCACCAAGTCGCCGGCTACGGAATGAAACTGAAGCACGGCGAGAAGAATGTGGAACTGCCGCGCATCCCCTTGGCGAATGCCCTTGCGGTACTCCCCGATGTGGAGCAGTTCAAAGAAGGCTGTTTATTTTATCGGCCCGACCCCAATCAGGTGGGCCGCTTTGTAAAGCTGGAGCCGCAGGAGGAGATACCTGCCAACGCGCTGATGACCGTTGTGCGCCCTTGGATGATACGAAACAGAGCTCTAGATGCCTGCATGCGCTGGGTGAAGGAATTGGAAGAACAGGATCGACGCTTTCCCTATTCACCCTTGCTAGCCCTCTATATTGCACGATGGTACGAACTCTACGTCAGCACCACAGGCGGACCGCGATATGCGGATCATTGGGATGAATGGACAGATGCGTTTATGAATTGGTCGGACATCTACGTGCAGCGCAATCCGACCAACGCTGATCTTCGCTGTTTCCGCGCCAATGCGTGGCTCTGGCACATGGAACAGGAGGATCATGCAGATGTGGAGGAGACTGCCCGTAAGATTGAGGCAGAATACGACTTTGCCCTTGCCCTCAGCCCCATCACGCCCCAGCATCGCTATATGTACAAGACCGCCATGGAACGTCTCGCCGCTTATGCCGAGAAAGAGGAGCAAGCCGAGTATGCTGCCCGCTGCCTTGCAAAGGCACAAGAGATGGAAAAAGCGGCGAAACAATTGGAGCAAGACCGCCTTGCTGTACATCTCTATAAATAAATTTTTTATATCTTGTCCCAAAAATCTCATTGGAATACGTTATCAATAGCAGCATGGGTGGGTTGAACTGTGCCTGTTGCGCCCCTTCCGTGTGTGTATCAGTCGCTTTGCGGCTGCAGCAGATTAAACTCACCTGCGCTGTGGGTCGTCTGTCTCACAGGCGATGTCAGAAAAAAGCGTTGATGTCTTTATTTTTATTTTTGTATAATGCCTAATCAAAAGGAATAAATAACGAGTCCTGTTGTTTTAATTCAAGGTTTTGCATCCATACGGATCGTTCTTGCAAGCCCCCGATTCCATGAACTAAGAAATGCCATAGAAAGGGTGTTCCATGAAAAAGTTTTATCTAGTAATGACCCTGCTGGTCTGTGTACTGGTAGCCGTAGGCTGCGGACAATCAGCTAAGACACCGACGCCCGCCGCCGATCAACCTGCGCCTACTGAGAAAGCTGCCGCACCGGCTCCGGAAGCCGCGCCTGCCGAAGAAGCGCCCGCACCTGCCGCTGCCGAAGCGGCTCCTGCTGAAGAAGGGTCCGCACCTGCCGCTGCTGCGCCTGCTGAAGCTGCGCCTGCTGAAGCTGCGCCTGCTGAAGCTGCGCCTGCTGAAGCTGCACCTGCAGCCGAACCCGAAGCGGCGGCTGAGCCTGTCGCCGACGGCAAACCGAAAATTGTCGTGGATCGTCCCGAATACAATTTTGGTCAATCCGACAATTCAGAGACCATCAATTGTGAGTTCATTTTGCGCAACGCCGGTTCCGCTGTATTGAACATTGAAAATGTGCGCGCATCCTGCGGCTGCACGACCACTGACCTCCCGAAAAAGAATATTGAGCCCGGCGAAGAAGTGGCGCTGCAAGCCGCCTTGAATCTGAGAGGCCGCCAAGGTCAACAGACCAAAGCGATCACCGTTACTTCCAACGATCCCGAAACGCCGACCTTGCAGCTGCGCATCACCGGCGAAGCCGTCGCATCCATTTCCATTGATCCCATGGCGGTTCAATTAGGCCGTATCGAAGATGATAACCCGCGGGAAAAGACCGTGATCATCCAATCCAACAAACCTGAAATTACCTTCAAAGTGATTTCTGTCGAGCTTGACGGCATCGATTTCATCACCCACGAGATCAAAGAAGTGGAACCCGGACGCAAATGGGAATTGAGCATGAAGACCGATGCCAACCTGCCCGAAGGCAATCATAACGGCCGCTTCGTGATCCGCACCGACTCCGCCGAACGCGCCGTGTTGTGGCTGCCCGTTAGCCTCCAAGTCGTCGGCGCGCTGCAGATCGCGCCGCCTGTCGTGAACATACGCATCAGCGAAGATCCAACGGAAGTGGAACAGCAGACCCTCAGCATCACCGGTGGACGGAGTGCTGAATTCAAGATTGAAGAAGTGATTGTTCCCCTCGACGATATCCAATCTGAACTCATTGAGGCAGGCCCCAACGCCTATCGTCTGCGCCTGTCCAACATGCCGAAAACCGATGCGCTTGAAGATCAGTTTGTAACTTTGAAAACCAATCTGCCTAACAGCCCCGAAGTGAAGATTCCCTTTAATCTGTATCAGCCGCGCTTACGTGGTATCACCCCGAAAACGCAAGCTGTCCAACGGCCCCCCGCGAATGTGCCTGACGTAGCCGATGTGCCTGCCGCACAGAGTGACGATGCCGCAGAATAAATATAAGTCTTTGAAACCTCTTTGTCTCTACCTATAGTCCTAATCCCGGGAGTAACCCGCTCCCGGGATTTCCTTTTTTTACGCGCGGCATCCACTGCCGCCCCGTGCAACCCCACATCATTCATATATAAGGAGAAATCATGATGTATCGATCCCTGCGCTTTATCCCTATTCTTTTAAGCCTTGCCCTTTTGTTGATCTCCATGCCGCTTGTCGCCGGCACGAATAATATGCGCGTCACCGAAGAGCAGTATACGCCCCTCGATGCCTATGTGGCAGCGCCCGATCCTGCCTACCGCTTTGAACTGAAGGAGACCCATGAAGGCAAGGGCTGGACAGGCTACGTGCTCCACCTCATCTCGCAAACCTGGCTGACCCCCGACAAAGTGGACCGCACCGAATGGGAACATTGGCTTGAGATTATTGTGCCCGATAAGCCCGCCCACAAATCCGCTCTCCTCCTCATCGGCGGCGGCAGCAACGGCAGATCCATGCCCCGGGGCGCTGATGCGAACCTGCGCCGTTTCGTCAGAGAAACCAACACGGTAGCGGCAACCATTCATCAGGTGCCCAATCAACCGCTCGTTTTTGCCGAAGACGGCAAGCGCCGTTCCGAAGATGCCATCATTGCGCTCAACTGGGCGCAGTATATGGAGAGCGGCGATCCTGAATGGATTACGCGTCTGCCCATGACCAAGAGTGTTGTACGCGCCATGGACGCCATCCAAGAATTCTGTGCCTCCGACGAAGGCGGCGCTGTAGAAGTCGACAGCTTTGTCGTGACCGGCGCATCGAAACGGGGCTGGACCACATGGACCACCGCTGCTGTGGACAAGCGCGTCATCGCCTGTGTGCCTATCGTCATCGACCTGCTCAATCTCACCCCCTCCTTTGTGCATCATTATGAGGTCTACGGATTATGGGCGCCCGCGATTAATGACTATGTGAAGGCGGGCATCATGGATTGGCTGGGCACGCCCGAATGGGAAGCCATGCTCAAGATCAACGATCCCTACTGCTACCGTGACAGGCTGACCATTCCCAAGCTGCTGATGAACGGCGCCTGCGACCAATTTTTCCTCAACGACTCATGGCAGTTTTATTGGGACGACCTGAAAGAGCCCAAATATATTCGATATGCCCCCAACGCCGGTCATGGTATGGACAAGGCGGATCCGGCGGGCACGGTCATCGCCTTTTACCAATCCGTAGTTGAAGGGAAAGCGCTGCCTCAGTACAGCTGGACTTTCCCGGACGAGCAGACTGTACGCATTACTGCGGATACGCAGCCTACGGCCGTGAAGCTGTGGCAGGCGACCAATCCCGAGAAATGGGATTTCCGCTTGGACAAGGACGCGCCTGAATGGCAGGCAACTGTTTTGGAAGCCAACGACGACGGCAGCTGGTCGGCGACCGTTGAGAAACCCGAGACGGGTCACACGGCCTTCTTAATTGAACTGACATTTAAAGGTCCCGGCGAATCACCGCTCGTGATTACCACGCCCACGCGCATAACGCCTAATGTGACCGCCTTCAAGTTGGAGCCGAAAGCAGAATTACCCAAAGGCTTCCTGACCAAAGATAAATAATGATTGCCGCTCTGAGGGGGGACCGAGGAGACAGCAAGGAACAGGATGGGATGGATAGACGGGAAGAATGGGCTTTAGGTCGAAGCGAGGAATTCCGGCTTTGAAGCCTTTCGACATCAAGGTGCGGTGTTACGCGCCTTGGCTAGCCCGCCCTGTCATTTTGAACGCAACGAATCCGGTTCCGGCGATCACCTGCCGCCATCGTCACGCATCGGATACCTCTGCCTAAGTGCTGTCTTTTTCCATTGCGTCATGGCGGATAATAGCGGTCCTGCGCCTCACCTTATGTAACAATTCCAAGGCTAAATCTGAGTTAAATCATAGCTTGCATTTCGGTCTTGATATTGTCTACAATGTTAATTATAACGAACGGTAGGTAGTACGCGAATAAATCGTTATTTTTTTTTGGTTGTTCTATATACCTACTATTCAGTATAGAGCGAGATCACGCTGAGACTAACCCGGAATATTCATCTCAGCTGCGACCTAAACGTGTTGTGTAAACGAGGCGTGACGACTATCAGCTGTCGTTGTCGCCCCAATTCAATAACCGATGTAGAAAGGGAGATGCCCATGGCAACCGAAGAAAAGAAAAGCATGAGTTCTTTGATGACGGAAACACGGAGTTTTCCTGCGCCGGCGGAGATAGTGGAAAAAGCCGCTATCAAGACTTGGGATGAATTTCAAAAGATGTGGGAAGCTTCGATCGAGAACCCGGACGCTTTCTGGATCGAGCAGGCAACTAAAGAATTGACATGGTTCAAAGCGCCGACAAAATCCTTGGAATATGTGTGGGACACAGAGAACCGGCAAATCGAACATACGTGGTTTAAAGACGGTGAGCTCAACGTCTCGTACAATTGCCTCGACCGGCACTTGGGCACGGCCCGGGAAAATAAAGTGGCGCTGATCTTTCAGGGTGAACCTGAAGATGATGTGATTAAAATGACGTATCGCGAACTGTACACGGAAGTGTGCAAATGCGCCAACGTTCTGAAAAGTCTGGGCGTGAAAAAAGGCGACCGGGTTTGCATTTATTTGCCGATGATCATTGAATTGCCCATCGTCATGCTCGCCTGCACTCGTATCGGCGCCATTCACAGTATTGTTTTTGGCGGATTCAGCGCAGATGCCATTGCTACCCGTGTTGGTGATGCCTCGTGCAAACTGCTGATCACTTCGAATGTGTCGCTCCGTTCGGGCAAACACATTGGTCTGAAAGCCATTGCTGATGAGGCCATGGAAAAGGACGACTGCGCGAGCATCGAACATTGTATCGTTGTGAAGCGCAATGAAGAACCCTGCGCCATGAAAGACGGCCGTGATCTGTGGTACGACGATTTGATGGCCAAGGCGGACACGGTCTGTGAGCCGGAATCCATGAACGCAGAAGATCCGCTTTTCATTCTGTACACTTCAGGCTCTACGGGCAAACCCAAAGGCGTGGTTCATACGACAGGCGGCTATTTGCTGCAAGTTGCCATGAGTCACAAATATGTCTTTGATTTGCGCGAGGATGACATCTACTGGTGTACGGCGGATATTGGCTGGGTAACGGGGCACAGCTATATTGTCTATGGTCCTCTTGCCAATGGCGCCACGTCGTTGATGTTCGAAGGAGTGCCTACGTATCCGGATGCGGGCCGATTCTGGCACATAGTCGATAAATTCAAATGCAACCAATTCTATACAGCACCTACGGCGATCCGTGCGCTGATCCAAAAAGGTGACGACTGGGTCAACAAATATGACCTCGGTTCGCTGCGCATCTTAGGGTCTGTAGGTGAGCCGATCAATCCGGAAGCGTGGATGTGGTATTACACAGTGGTCGGCAAGAGCCGCTGCCCGATCATGGACACGTGGTGGCAGACCGAGACGGGCGGATTCATGATTTCCGGCTTGCCTATGATGACGCTGAAGCCGGGCAGTGCCAACCGTCCCTTTTTCGGCGTTGATACGGTCATTCTCCGTGACGACCGCACCGAAGTGGGTGTGAATGAAGGCGGCAAACTCTGTATTCGCAAGCCGTGGCCCGGTATGATGCGCACCATGTGGGGCGATCATGACCGCTTTATCGATACCTATTTCACTATGTACAACGACCTGTATTTCTCCGGTGACGGCTGCCGTATTGACGAAGACGGTGACTATTGGCTCATGGGTCGTATTGATGATGTGGTGAATGTGTCGGGTCATCGTATCGGTACGGCTGAAGTTGAAAGCGCGCTGGTGAGCCACGCGAAGGTGGCGGAAGCGGCAGTGGCGCCCATGCCCCATGAAATCAAAGGTCAAGCGCTGTACGCCTACGTGACGCTCGTGAGCGGTGTGGAAGAAAGCGAAGCGTTGCGCAAGGAGTTGGTCATGCATGTACGCAGTGAGATCGGTCCCATTGCAGCGCCGGACGTGGTGCAGTTTGCGCCTGCTCTTCCCAAGACCCGTTCCGGTAAAATTATGCGCCGTATTTTGCGTAAGATCGCTGAAAATGCTGTGGACGAGATTGGCGACACGACCACCTTGGCCGACCCCTCTGTGGTTGATGCCTTGGTGGCAGAGCACAGCCGTCTGATCCAAAAATAACCCCTCTTCGAGCGGTAACGCTGTACGCCTATTTTTTAGGGGAGTTGGTGTCCGCGCGGCATCAACTCCCTTTTATGATGACGGTCTTCAATCGTGTGGATTTCATACTCAACTGAAGGAGAGTAAATATTATGGCATCGGAACAGCATGGCAATCGCTGGCTGATTGTAGTAGGTGCGTTGATCATCCAAGTCAGTCTGGGCGCCGTTTATATTTGGAGCGTGTTTCAGACTCCTTTGCGCGGCGTCTTCAAGGGCTGGACAGAAGCACAAGTCACCTATCCTGCGCAAATCGTGTTGGCGGTTTTTGCGCTTGCCGTCATTTTTGGAGGACGTATTCAGGATAAACTGGGGCCGCGCTTGGTGGGAACCATTGGCGGTGTTATTCTTGGTGTCGGTCTGATCCTTGCCAAATACACGGTAGCCTTTTCATCGGAAACAACGGCGTTGCTCTGGCTGATCATGAGTTTTTCCGTGCTCGGCGGCGTGGGTATCGGCATGGCCTATGTCTGCCCGATCGCGACCTGTGTGAAATGGTTTCCCGATAAACGAGGTCTGATCAGCGGTCTTGCTGTGGCAGGTTTTGGCGCGGGCGCTTTCTTTTTTGCACCCTTGGCGCGCACTTTAATTTCCGGCGGTCATTACCAATTGTTTGGCGCGAATCTTTTCCCCTTACCCGCCATTGGCGTGTTCAACACCTTTTTCGTTCTCGGCGTTCTTTTCTTAGTTGCTGTCGTCTTTGGCGCCCAGTTATTGAAGAATCCGCCTGCCGGTTATGCGCCTGCCGGTTGGACGCCGCCGCAGCCTGCTGATGTTTCCGGCGCGGTGAAGGTCGATTTCACGCCTACAGAAATGTTGAAGACGCCTATGTTCTGGATCTTATGGCTCACCTATTTTGCGGGATGCGCCGCCGGTCTGCAAGTGATTATGAAAGCCTCGCCTATCTGGCAGTCTTTCAGCATGACTTCCGTTACCGACCTGCCCGTTCATCAAGACGTCTTTGTGAACATTGTATCGGCGGGGGCGACGGCCGTCGCCATTCTCGCCATTTTCAATGCAATCGGCCGTATTTTTTGGGGAAAAGTCTCCGATAATCTGGGTCGTAAAACGACGCTCATCTTGATGTTCGTCGTGTGTGGCTGTGTGATGATCGCCTTGGATTGGATGCGCGCCTATCCGCTGTTTTTACTGGGCTCTTGCATAGTGGGTTTATGTTTTGGCGGTTATCTGGCATTGTACCCGGCGGTGACGGCAGACTTTTACGGAACCCGTCATATTGGCGTGAATTACGGGTGGATGTTTACGGCCTATGGCGCGGGCGGATTGGTCGGTCCCTTCCTTGCAGCGTATTTGATGAAAGCTTCGCAAAGCATCGAATATCTCGTGGCAGAAGGGTCAGGTGAAATTGTGACGCGCAGTTTTGAGGCCGGTGATTACCGTCAGGCATTTTTTATCTCTGGAATAACCTGTCTTATCGCGGCGGCGGTGATGCTCTTTCTGAAAGCGCCCACGGCCTCGGCGAAAAAATAAAAGGCTTATTCTGTGCGCGGATTTGCGGGTGAGGGACGGGGAGGCGTGGCCGGGTTACGCGCCTCCCCCATGAGGCTTGTCCAAGAGCCTGTAATCCACGCTTTCGTGGACACCTTTTTCGAGATGCCGAGCGAGGACAAAGAAATAATCACTCAAGCGATTGATAAAACGGCCATAGAGGGGGGCGGTTAAGGCGGGAGCATGATCTTGAGCGGTAATAAAGCGGCGCTCGAAACAGCGGGCGGCTGCTGCGACCCTATCAGCCTGAGCGGCGAGGGGGTTTGCTGCACAGACGACGAAAGCGGCGGGCAAGGTCAAGGCTGATTCCATACGTTCTTGTTCTGCTTCTACTTTTTCCAGATGAAAGGGCTTGAGCAGGCGCTCTTTTTCCCCACGCCCGTGGGGATCGGATAAGGCGGTACCCAACAAGAAACAACAATGAAGCAAAAAGAGGAGAAAATCATGTTCCTCCCTTGCTTCCGGTCGTTGCTCAATCAATTGGGTGCGGAGCAGCGCCATGTGGGTACGCATATCGTCGAGTGCGCCCAATGCCTCCGGAATCGGATGATCTTTGCGCAGAGAGGTACCGTCTCGTATATGCGTGAATCCGCCATCTCCTGTTTTTGTGCTTATCCGGGAGGGCAGGACATCCTTTTGTTTACCAGTTGTCATCGCTATCCTCGTAGTGTCCTTGTTTCCATGCGTCGGGATCTTCCACCAGTTCTTCCCAATAGACTTGGGCAGGGATGCCTGCTGCGGCTTCCATAGCTTCCTCGGCTTCTTCTTCTTCCCAGCGCTTATATAATGCCCGTGAGATGCGGCGGTGACGGATATAAGCGAAGATCAACAATAGGGCAGCAGGCTGAAAAAAGAAACCTGACGCCATGGTTGAAATAATCGCATACTTCCACAGACTTTTTTCATAGAGATGCCAAAATTCCAAAACTTCGAGGCCTGCAATTTCTAATAATGCCTTGTGGAAAGGCTGTGAATCGAGCCGATGGATCAGTTCCCAAAATTGAGTTTCGCCCAGATAGTTGCGCAGGAATCGGGTCATCGATAAGGCTTGGGCATAGGCATCACTAAATTGCATCTGGTCGGAGGGATTATAGAAGGAAGCGTCGAGGAGGCGGTAGGGGATGATTCTCCCGTGAAGAAACATATTGGCTACCTTGAAAAGGCTCCTCCAATAAAACTCGTTGGAAAGGCTCATGGCGAGTCCTTCATTTAGCCATTGGGGCAGATTGGCATAGTCTATATTGCGGAATAGGAGGAGGTGAACCAGTTCGTGGCGCAGGGTACCGGGATAATCACCGCCGGGTTCGCGGAGTCGCGGCGCTTTCACCACGATTAAATTGTTTTGAGGCCGAGCAAGACCGGACACGTCCAATCCGGAGAAATGAACGGCGTAGCGCTTAAATTCTGTGGGCACATCACTGATGATTACATGGATGGGCGTATCACCGACAGGCAGCACTGCATCAAATTCTTGGACCGCATTTTCGAGAATCGCAAGGGTCTGTTGCGCCAGCTTCTGTTGTTTTGCCGGATATTCGATGGTGAACAAACCGTGGGTCAAGACATTTTTGTCGGGATCAATCTGTGCTGCACTGTCAATACCGCCTATGAGCAGGGCAGTCAGGATGAGGGCTTGCATGAGACGTGTGTTAATAATAAATTGCTCCTTTTTTTTGTGCAGTCGCCGGCACATGATCTCAGTTCAGATTATACGCTAGAGAAGGCGAAACGGTCTATTTGACGGCAGCGCGGGAAAGAATGATTTGAATTGTGAGGCGTTATTGCTCCATATTCTTAGCGAAGCTCCTATACCCGGAATACCTTTTTGCATTGACGGGAAGGTAAAAGGCTTCGTTACTGTTATGTAGATGTAAGCGAAGGGGTATCTTCGATACAAGGGTGCGGGCTCCGTATCCTATGGCTCTGCCCGTTGCCCGTGTATGAATGGTAGTTCTTTTTAAAGCATGTATAGGGAACCCACTATGCCGCAAAATAAATCCCATGATCAGTTTCTTTCTATTGTCGTGATTGGCGCTTCGGGCGATCTCGCCGTGAAAAAAATATTTCCCGCTCTGTTCGCGTTGTTTTGCCGGAAGCTGTTGCCGGAATCTTTTGTCTGTTACGGATATGCTCGAACCGAACTCAACGATGAGGCTTTCCGGATGTTGCTGATGGGTTCCTTGAGTTGCCGCTACACGCCGGGCGAATCGGAGTGTCGCAGCTTAATGGATGCTTTTCTGAGCCGTTGCCACTATGTTTCGGGCGGCTACGATGATCCCTTGGGTTTATTGCGGTTAAAGTCGGTCATGGAGTCCCAAGAGCAACATGATTTACCGGTAACGCGTCTTTTTTATTTGTCGGTGCCGCCCTTCCTTTTCCTGCCGACGGCACAATCCTTAAAAGAGGCGGGCATGGCAGAAGAGATTCCGGAGAAGCAGAAGCTGCGTGTAGTTGTGGAAAAACCTTTTGGCCGCGATCGCCAGTCGTCCGATGCGTTGACCCGAGACCTGCGTCATGTGTTTACGGAGGAACAAAGCTATCGCATCGATCATTATCTGGGAAAAGAAGTGGTGCAAAATTTGATGGCACTCCGTTTTGCCAATCTAATTTTTGAGCCTATATGGAATCGCAACAATATACATTACATACGGTTTTGCTGGTCAGAGGACATTGGCACGGAAGGGCGTGCCGGTTATTTTGATCATTACGGTATTATTCGTGATGTGATGCAAAATCATTTGCTGCAAATGCTTGCCTTGATAACGATGGAAGAACCTTTGAGTCTGGAACCGGAACAAGTGCGCAATGAAAAAGTGAAGGCGTTGCGTGCGGTGCAGCCGGTCCGATTTGAAGATATGGTGATTGGTCAATATACGGAAGCGAATTATAAAGGGCAGGTACAAAAGGGCTATCTGCAGGAAACAGGGGTGCCTGCAGACTCCATAACGCCCACCTATGGGGCCGCAATCTTAAAATTACGGAACCGACGCTGGGATGGTGTCCCCTTTCTTTTAAGTGCCGGTAAAGGGTTAAATACGCGACGCACCGGGATTCATATTGAGTTCCGCCATGTGCCGGGCAATATTTTTACGGCGAATTCCTCGCCTGTTCCCAACAGCCTGCGGATTCGCGTGCAGCCCGATGCGGGAGTTTCGCTCAATATCATGACGAAAGTACCGGGATTGCGCATGAGCCTTGAGAAAACGGAATTGGACTTGAGTTACGCTTCCGCCTTTAAGGAAGAAATACCCGATGCCTACGAGTCTTTGCTGCTCGATGTGATTCAAGGCGACAAAAGTTTGTTTATCCGTGCCGATGAGCTGGAGGCGGCTTGGGATATTTTTACGCCGGTGCTTCATGATTTGGAAGGCTGCGCGATTAAACCCCAGCCCTATCCTTTCGGGAGCGCAGGACCGGATTCGGCGGGAGCACTTGCCGCGCTCTACAATGCTGAATGGGCGTGAGGAATTCAGGGGGCAACACGCTTTTCAGCGTCTTTCTCCACAACATAAAAAAACCGGGAACCCCCTTTTCCAGAGGTTCCCGGCAGTAGATCAGATCAGTGTTAAGACATCAGCTTAGGCACCGGGCACTTCGCTGAGCGGAATGCCAAGGGCATCTGCAACGCCTTTGCCATAGGCGGGATCGGCTTTCAGGCAGTTGCCAATATGCCGAACTTTGATTTCGCGAGGCGCATCGCACATGTTCCGGGCTGTGTTGCCAAAGAGGGCTTCCTGCTGTTCCGGCGTCATGAGACGGAACAATTTGCCGGGCTGCGAATAGTAATCATCGTCGTCTTCACGGAAATTCCATTCGTAGGCGTCGCCATGCAAGGGAAGGGGCGGCTCTTTGAATTCAGGTTGTTCCTGCCATTCGCCGTAACTGTTGGGCTCATAGGACAGGGTGCCGCCGTAATTGCCGTCCACGCGCATGCTACCGTCACGGTGGAAGCTGTGGTAAGGACAACGGGGGCGGTTGACAGGGATGAGGTTATGGTTGACACCGAGGCGGTAGCGCTGGGTATCTCCATAGGAAAAGAGTCTGCCCTGCAGCATTTTGTCGGGGGAGAAACCAATGCCGGGAACGATATTGGCCGGGTTAAAGGCGGCCTGTTCCACGTCGGCAAAGTAGTTTTCGGGATTGCGGTTAAGCTCAAGGACGCCCACTTCGATAAGGGGATAGTCTTTTTGGGGCCATACTTTTGTGAGGTCAAAAGGATGATAGGGGCAAGTTAAGGCATCTTTTTCCGGCATGACTTGGATATACATGGTCCACTTGGGGAAGTTGCCCTTCTCGATATTGTCGTAGAGATCGCGTTGGTGGCTTTCACGGCATTTGCCGATGATTGCTTCCGCTTCTGCGTCGGTCAGGTTTTTGATTCCCTGTTGGGTGCGCAGATGGAATTTGACCCAAACTCGCTCATTTTCTGCGTTGATCATGCTAAAGGTATGACTGCCGAAGCCGTGCATATTACGGTAGGAGGCGGGGATACCGCGGTCACTCATCACCACAGTTACTTGGTGGAGTGCCTCCGGCAGCGAAGTCCAGAAGTCCCAGTTGTTCAATGCACTGCGCAGGTTGGTGCGGGGATCACGTTTTACTGCGTGGTTGAGATCCGGGAATTTGAGGGGATCGCGCAGGAAGAACACGGGCGTGTTATTGCCGACAAGGTCCCAGTTGCCTTCCTCGGTGTAGAATTTCATTGCAAAACCGCGGATATCGCGTTCGGCATCAGCAGCGCCGCGTTCGCCCGCCACGGTGGAAAAGCGCACAAAGGCTTCTGTTTCTTTGTTAATTTCAGAAAAGATTTTGGCCTTGGTGTATTTTGTAATGTCATGGGTGACGGTAAATTTACCGAAAGCGCCGGAGCCTTTCGCGTGCATACGTCGCTCGGGGATTACTTCACGGTCAAAGTGCGCGAGTTTCTCCAGGAACCAAACGTCTTGCAAGAGTTGCGGTCCGCGAGGTCCTGCCGTAGACACGTTTTGGTTATCGGCTACGGGCGCGCCAAAAGCAGTTGTTAATTTCTTTTTGTCATCTTTCATACTTGTTTTCCTTGAAAGTGTAGGGGTTTCATTAAGTTATTCCAACGCACTATATTGATCTTTAGCGCTCTATAGTTTCCCAAGGACTTCAACACGAAATGCAAAGCTGTATAAAGTGAAAGCTGTTGGGATAGCGCCAAAGTAATTGTTAATATTTTGTAGTGATGTAAAGAGCTTCGTTTCCATGGTTGGTTTGGCGGGTAGATGGAGTCTATTCCTTCCAAGTCTTTGTAAATCTATCCCGATCTTCCATGAACCATAGATTCCCAATAACGTAAAACTCCTTATAAAAAGTGATAGTACCACAAAAATAATTTTATTACAAATATAGGGGGGAGGCGGATTCAAGGTCGAAATGGAACCGGTGCAAAAAAAGGGCTTTTAAAAGGGAAAAGAGAAATAATAAGAGATCGGGTTTCCATTGAAGAGCGCCCCGAAATTGTTGCTTCCCGTACGCGTTTAGGAGACCTGGAAGGCGACACGATCATTGGTTGTGGTCAGAGCGGCACTATTGTTACTTTAGTTGATCACAAATCTTTGTACCTATTTGCTGCCCTTTGTGCTACAAAACATGCTAGCGTGGCAGCGCAGGCTACAATAGATCTTTTAAAAAAGGTCGGTCCGAAATATCTTCACACGATAACCTTTGAAAACGGTACAGAATTTTCTGCTCATAAATACATTGCTGAAGAATTATCCATAGCGGTGTATTTCGCACGCCCCTACTGCTCAAACGATCGCGCTAGGAACGAAAATACCAATGGGCTTTTAAGTCAATACTTTCTCTAAAAGACTCGTTTTAATACAATTTCCGAAGAGCAGTTATAAAGGGCTATTCAAGATTTAAATAATAGACCAAGGAAAACACTTAGTTACAGAAATCCTGCCGAAGTCTTTTTTCAGGAAAGGGTTGCAATTCGAGTTTGGACCTGGGGAGGTTTGTTTCGAAGTTATGTGGTGTCATATAATTGAAACTTACCGGCGTATCCGGATTCTCTTTATGTATTTTTTGTGGTAAGATACGGTTGGTTGAACATCGCTATGCCACGACATTTATCCTTCCCAGAGTATTTTTTGAACTGCTGAAAAATTTAGATTCACAGTATTTTTTGAATCTCTTAAAGTAATAGATTTAAAAAAACAAGATAGTACCGGCAGGTTACTGCCTTTAGGGCGGCTCTTCGTTGAACGTCAATACACTAATCAGGCTTTATCGTGCACTTATACGTGGGGAACGCCCGAATTATGTTATTGCCTTCGTGACGGGTCGATGCAATCTCAGATGTAGTTATTGTTGTTATGCCGCGCAAAATGTCCGTCCATTTTCTAAGACGAATGAATTGACTTCGGAGCAATGGGCGTCCGTTTTCAAGGGGCTTGACGGGCTTGTTCATTTGACAATAACCGGCGGAGAGCCATTTTTACGCGAAGACTTATCTGATCTAATATGTGCAATGGTACACAGCAGTAAGACGCCGAGAATCAGCATCAATACCAACGGTCTTTTGACAGACAGAATTCTCTCCACACTTGAGGATGTTCTATCGCGTACAACTTGTTTAGATATAGCTCTGGCTGTTTCCATCGATGGATTGGAAGCGGTGCATGACAGGCTCCGTGGATTACCCGGTGCTTATCAGGTTGCTTACAGCACGGTGAAAGGGGCATCGGCGCTGGCGGAACGCCATAACAATCTGACTGTACGGGTGGCTTCGGTTCTCTGTGAAGACAATGCCGATGATTTAGGATCTTTCATTGAAGAGACAGCTGCTTGGCCCATAGATTTTCATGATATCGGACTTGTTCGCGATGTTTCGGATACGGTCCAGCGCAAGTTGGCAAAGACTTATGCCCTATTGACCGAAAGACAGCTTAAACAGGGGTCATTACGTTATTTGGGAGGTTTGGAATGGCGTTTACAACGCCAACTACGGCGTGAGGTGCTCTCGCGGATAAACCGCCCCAAGGGTCATTCTCGCTGTCTCGCAGGAGGTCGGTTGATGGAAGTATTTCCTGACGGTACGATAAGAGGCTGTGAAATGGGCAAGATGTGGAGCGAGTCGGTCATCGTGAACGGCGGCGCAACAGTGATGCCTCTCAAGGATGCCGTTGAACTTCCTGAAGCGGCGCGTTTTCGTCTTCGGGCAGCACAATGCAGTTGTAGTTTTGAATGTGCAATTGCCTGTAGTACCGTGTTTCAACCTCAAAATTGGTGGAGGTTGTTGTTTTGACGGCTTTACCGGAAGTATCGATTATCATTCCGGCCCACAATGAAGTCCGGCGAATTTCCCAATGCTTGGAAGCGCCGTTACATTGTATGGCGGAACGGGGGTGGGAAGTAATTGTCGTTGATGATGCTTGTACGGATGGAACCGGAGACGTTGCCGGCGCTTTGGGGGTAAAAGTGATTGCTTTATCTAAAAATAGAGGCGTTGCTGCTGCGCGCAATGCGGGTGCTCAAGCTGCTTCCGGAGGGATACTTATTTTTTTGGATGCAGATATTATCGTATTAAAAGAAACATTGTATACTCTTTTTGATTACTTGCAGACCCATGATCAAGTCTGTTCGGTCGGCGCTTGCCCCGGTAAAAATCTCAATAAGGTGTGGAGTTCTTGGTTTTTATATCTATTATGTCAATGGTACATTAAATGTTATGTTCGCGCTGATGAAAATGTTTCTTGTTTTCCGTCAGAATGCGGCGCAGTCCGGCGTACGGTTTTTGAGGAAATGGGAGGATTCCCTGAAACGCATGGCGGTGTCGGTATGGAGGAGTACAGCCTCGGTCATTCTATGGAACGTTGTGGGCACCACAATGTTCTTCTTCCCGATATCCAATATTGCACTTACTATAACTCTGTAAGTCAGCGTTGTATAGAATTGGTTGCCCGTACAGCGCGTTGGGTACCTTTATTTCTGCGCCGTCGCCGTTTTGAGCCTGTCGTGGGTTCCAAGATACCTGTATCAGAGATTTTTTCCTGTTTTCTCGTGTTGATGTGCCTCTTATTCTTGTTTGCCGGTATCTTTTTCCATCCCCTTTGGTGGGCGGAGCCTATGTTTTTGTCTGTCCATTTTTTTGTTCAAATACCTTGGCTCTATTATATTTTACGCCACGGGGACGGCGGTATTTATTTGGCGTTTTGGGGCTGGCCCATAACCTTTATTACACATCTTTTCACCGTTTTAGGATTTGCATGGGGGGTGGTGCGTTTGCTTTGGCGTCGTGATGTGAGACGTAGGGAAAAGGCTGTGTAAGATCCCATAGTCCTTTTTTACTGTTCTTTTGAATCCGGGCGTGTGCAAAAGTAAATATGTATTTGTTGTCTGTATTGTGTTATAAACAGGAGAGGTGACTTAATATTGACCTTGGTAAATAAAAGGAGTATTTACAGTGAAACTTGTTCTTCCCGGGCTTTTGCTTGCTATGCCGTTTTTTTCTGCTATGGGCGAACCCACGCTCACCGTCGTCACCTATAATATCCATCATGCCGAAGGTCTTGACGGTGTCGTTGATTTGGATCGGATTGCAGGTATTTTGCGTGCCCTTGATCCCGATGTGATTTTCTTGCAGGAGATCGACCGTAATCTTTCGCGCACAAGCCGACAGGATTTTCCCGCTCTTTTTTCCGAAAAATTAGGGATGGAAGTCTTTTTTGAAGCCAATTATCTTTTTGATAACGGCGAATATGGAAATGCTACCTTGACACGGCTGCCCGTCAAGGAGCATGAAAATATAGCGCTGCCCAACCCGATGAATGTGGAGCCTCGCGGTTGCTTGCGTGTGACCGTCGAATGGGAGGGACAGCTGATTGATGTGATGAATACGCACCTTGGCTTGAAAGGTCAAGAGCGTTTGGCGCAGGCAGAGGCGATCGTCGCCCGCATGAGCGACCGCCCCATTATCCTTGGCGGCGATATGAATGAGAATTTGACGGCTCCCGCGTTGCAGCGTTTTACGGCAAAGCTGAAGGACACGTTGATCGAAGACGCCGACGGCAAGGGTAATTCTTTTCCGGCTGAGGCACCACGGCGCAGAATTGATTTCATTCTTGTGTCGGAAGAGTTTGAAGTCCTGTCATCTTCCATGGTGATCAATGAGGAAACGCGCGTCGGATCGGATCATTTGCCTTATGTCACGACACTGCGCCGTGCCGGTGCTGCGAAGGCGGAGGACGACGGGGAGAAGTAGACGACCGAGTCAGAGAACAGCGGCAACGATAAGGGGATTGCTGTTCGTGTGTGCCCGCTACTTGTTGCGTGCCTTGATTTCTTCGATGGCACGCTGCAAGACAAGATCTTTATTCTTTAAGAAGAACTCGGCACAGGTGTCCATGTTAATGGGCAGGTCAATATCCGGCGTGACACGGCTTTTCATATTGCTTGTAGTCGCGATGCGTATGGCATTGGTGCTGTCTAAATATCTGCCGATAGGATAGGTGACCCGATAGCCGCCGGGCATGGTGATTTGTCCGCCGGGATAGCTCCAAGAACCATCGGTGCCCGAGAAACCAATTAAGGCGACATTGGGCAGTTGATGGAGGGAATCGGCAAGCGCCTGACCGCTGTCCCGGGTGGTATGTTGGATCAGCACCATGACAGGGCCGCCGAAATAAGGATCTTTCGGCTCAATGGTCAAGGACTCCTCTTCGTTGAGGGCGAAACCGCCTTTGTCATAGTCAAAAGCGACGAGGTTCCTGTAGAACAGCGGGCTTTGTGTGAAGTGCCCCGCATACTCGACTGCTAAGAGATCTTGACCGCCTGCATTGCCGCGCAGATCAAGGATGATCCCTTTCACTTCTGCTTTGGTAAATTGTTCGATAGCCGTTCGGAAGGCGCGGGCGGGGAAGGGCATGACCAGCGTGGCAGCGTGGCAGTGGATGTTTATATAGCCAATATTGCCGTCAAGGATTCGTGATTCGAAGGGCGCGTCAAACTCGGATATGACTTTACCTTCGGGTATGAGATCATGAAGCGTTCGATAGAAATCGCGCCGTGCTTCGAGGCGGCTGGTCCATAAGGCTTCAGAGCCCGGTTTCTTGTATTTTAAGAGCGCCTTCGCGCCGATGGGTGCCCGTGTCAGCAAGGCGCATTGTTCGAGGATGCGGCAATCCCTGGTGGCGGCAGGGGCATCTCCCCACAGGAGCGGTACTTGTTCTAAAGCCTCGGCAATGGGCAGTCCGTTCCATTCAATAACTTCGGAGCCCCATTCCAAACCTGCCATGTCGGCGAAGAAACCCGGTTCTACGCGAACGACAATGATACGTCCATCGTCTAAGGGGAGGATTGAAAAGCCGAAGTCGCCGCCGATGGCGTCGTTGCGGTAGGTTTCCTGCGTATTGATGTTGATCCCCGCATCGGGAATGGCGTACAAGTAGGATCGAATCGCCTTATAGTAAGCGGCGTTATCTTTGGCATCCATGGCGGCTTGCACTTGAGGTGCCCACGCTTCATACAAGCCGTCCCAATCCAATTCTTTCCATTCTGTGAAGGGATATTCGCGGGTCAATTTTTGGTGCATCGCTAAGAACGCATCGTCCCAATCTCGGTTTTGGAAATTGCCTTCCCGATAACTGCCGAAAAGATTTCGGATAGGTTCCATGGTGGGCAAAGGCACGCTGATATTTGCGAGGGGCAGTTTGGAACGGACACAACCGGAAAATAAAGAAAGGCTTAGGGCGATGACAGCCACGCTGCATAACGCTATGTTCAGTATAGATGTACGATTCTGCTTCGGTGTATTCATCGTGTAGTCTCGAGGGGGATAGATTCGTCAGCCTTGCAGGAGAGCTTGCCTCTCTACAGCATTGGTATTGTATCATATTTGTATCAATAAACTCGTGTTGGTCTCCGAGCTCGTGTGAACAACGCGCTTTATTCCTTCGCTCTATTGAAGTATTTTTTTATTAACGCAGAGATTTTAAGCATGGCCTATAAACCGACACTGATGACAACAACGCTTTGGGATTTTCCATCGCAGCAATACGGCGACGAATCACAAGGAAGCAAAGACTATCGCGGCGCCACCCCTGCCTACATCCTTTGGAACCTGCTCCAACGGTATACGAAGCCCGGTGAATTGGTGGTAGATGTGATGGCTGGCAGCGGAACCACTTTGGATGTTGCCCGTGATCTGAAGCGCCGTGCGCTGGGCTATGATGTGAATGTAACCCGTCCCGATATTTTTAATTGTGATGCCCGCTCCCTCCCTTTGGAAGATGAGAAGGCCGCCTTTGTTTTTTTAGATCCCCCTTATTCGACACATATCCACTACAGCGACGATCCCCGTTGTATTGGTAAATTAAGTGCGCGCTCCGAGGATTACTACCTTTCCATGGAAAAGGTATTTGACGAGGTCGACCGCATTCTCCGCCCCGGAAGGCATATGGCGCTGTATGTGAGCGACTCCTTTCAGAAAGGGAAAGCATTTTGCGCGATCGGTTTTGAGCTTTATCAACGTTTATGCGCACACTTCGACACGACCGACATTGTCTGTGTGACACGGCGCAATAAGACGCTGGACAAAGGGAATTTTCATCGAGCGGCTATAGAGGGCAATTATTTTTTGCGGGGCTTCAATTATCTCTTTATCATGCAAAAAAATAAAGAGCGAGAGAAAAAGGGCTGAGGGAAGTTTCAATCTGCGGGCGCGGGATGCCTCTTCATTCTGATGCGCCCGATCTGTTGAGGAGCCGAAAGGAGTCTGATGTTTTCTGCCTATATGCTTGACGGGGTATCGCCCCTTGTGTTTTGGATCTTTGTTGCCATTGCCATTCTCATCCAAGGCATTAGCAAATCCGGTTTTGCCGGCGGCGCGGGCATCCTGTCCATACCGTTAATGATGTTGGTCATGCCGGTAGACAGGGTAGCTGCGTCCCTGTTGCCACTCCTTATCCTCTTGGACTTGAACGCCATTTATCATCATCGGCACAACAAAGATTGGAAACTGATCGGCAGGATTTATGTACCGGCAGTGGTTGGCATTATTTTAGGCTCCCTCGTTTGGTGGCAGGTGGGCGAGGCGGGCATCGAACACTACGGCGTTTATATCAAAAAGTTTGTGGGTGTCATCGCATTGTTTATGGCTTTCTATATCTTTGCGAAAGAGGTGTCTTTGGAATGGGTTCGTGATAAAAAAGCCGGCCCATATATGGCTTGGGTTGCGGGAATTTGCGCGGGCTTCGCGTCGACCATCGCCCATGCTGCGGGGCCGATTGTCAGCCTCTTTGTCTTTTCGCAAGGTCTGGGCAAGACGCTTTTTGTGGGTACGGTGGCGTGGTGCTTTACCTTTATTAACTTAACGAAATTGCCCTTTTACATCATAGTCGATTTGATTGATTATTCTGTTCTGCGCTTCGATCTGGTGCTTCTTCCCTTGATTCCGCTCGGATCCTATCTGGGGAAATGGATGCACTTTCGGGTCTCTGAAAAGCTCTTTAATCGGATCATCATGGTCTTGACGCTACTGGCGGGAATTCAGCTGCTCTTAAACATTAACCTTGTTCGTTGGGCACTCGAGGCGCTTTACAACTGAGGGTCACGACGGGGCTGCGCCGCTGTCCTAAAATAAAGGCGCGGCAACGCAATGGTGATAGCGTCGCCGCAGGGTGACTCGCCCATGTATATGGAAACTAGGGGATAATTTTACTTTGTGAAAGCGGCTTTCGGCGGATTGATATAGTCTTCGAAGTGTTGGGCAACCTTGGCTTCTTCAACAGTACCGCTGTGTACATAGATGCGGTAGTTAAAGTCGAGGGACTCCCCTGATTTAATGGTATAGTCGCCGTTTTCGGGAATGAGCCCTTGGTTATATTTCTTTTCGTTGAAATAAGAATAGCCAAAGGCATTGGCGCCCATGAGCCCGTAGCTGCGCACGTGCCAGCAGGAGGGATACCGCAGGTTCGTGGGATTGTCGAAGATGGTCAGACCGCGCCAGCCGACTTCGGGCACATCACCGGAGAAATCACACCATGGCGCCGGTTTGCCCCAAGTCCGCGCTTCATCCACATCGCCGAGGGCATTGGTTATCACCGCATTTTTTCGGCAAATATCAGGGCGCATACGGGCGCTTACAATACCGCCTTCTTTGGTGTCACTGAACAGTACATCGCCCCATCCGGCTTTGAAGCTGACGAATACATCAAAGAGCCGTGCATTTTCCGGGGTATTGTAAAAGCGGTATTCTCGGATTTCTTCGATGAGCGGATTACCGTCCTGATCTTCCCACACGTTCTCTGAGCGAATCCATCCGAAGGCGTCGCCTGAACCGAAGTCCACATTTTTGCACCGTTGGTTGCCTGCGCCGGAACCTTCGCCCCACAAATCAACACCGTTCACTTCGCCGAAGGCGGTCCAGAATGATTTTTGATGGGGATGATCACGGTCCGGTTTCGGTGTGCTCTCTTCGTCCATAGGATAATCGCGGGTGACGCTGATGCCGCCTTCCGTGTTCACGGGCCACAGAAAAGGTTTGCGCCATTGTGTGCCATAGTGATAGGCGGTGAAAAGGCTGCCGTTTATCGTGACGTCAATCACGTCTTCATCGGCACGCTTTTTCAAAAGAACCTGCTTGGCGGTTTCCGGTTGATCTTCGGCGGCAACTACTTCCGCATCGATTTTTCCGGCGGCATCCATGCTGTCCACAACAAATGTCAGGGAACCTTCCCGTAGGGTGGCAGGATAAATGTCTCCGTTTTGTGTGTTTTTAACGTTTAAGGCCGCTGCTGTCGTTTCACCAGAGAAAGGGATCGTGACGGGCACGTAACGATGGGCGGCGCTGCTTTCAATTTGTAGGGGCTGCGCGAAAATATCGGTTGTGGTAAGGGCCATTCCAAGGAAGAGGGCTGCGAGTACGATGGATCTCATGAGAGGCTGCATTTTAAATCTCCTGGTTAGCAGTGGGCGATGGGCCCTTAAAAGACAATAGGTGTTAGTGTAACAGATGAACTTTCTTGAGGTAAAGTTTCAATGAGAGGATCCTAGACGGGAAAGATGCGGTGCGTTGTGTTCAGGGAAAAGATATGGTTTTGCCAAACCACCCCTTCTTGGGCGATAATGATTTATCTTTTGATTGTGGTCTAAGCAACAAAACTGAATGAGAGGAGAATGTCATGCGTAAACGCAGTGTTGTCGCGCCCGATTGGTGGGATTATACAACCTTGGATGATGCCTTGCTGGCCGATGTAGCATCGTTGACCGAGAAGGATATTTTTCAGTTGTCACGGGAAGGCTTCCAAGTGGTGTTCCACGAGACGTTGGAAGATTTCTATCTGGCTGAGGCGCTGGAATATATTGAGGCGTGGCGTGATTCGACGCCGGACAATCCTACCGGTATTTGCGGGCCCATTGGTCCCACCGAACAATTGCCGCTGGTAGCGCGTCTGGTCAATGCACTTGATTTAAATTTGGCCAAGATCAACGCCCAGTTCTGGAGCATGGACGAATGGGTGGAAGATGGCAAGCCCGTCGCGCCGACCCATCCTTTGTCTTTTAAGAAGGCGGACATGGACCTTTGCTTCAATCTCATGCGCCCCGAACTGCGTATCCGCGATGAGAACATGCACTTCCCTTCCATTGATCTTGAGGGATTCGGTGCTACCTTCGACGCTATGCGCTGCATGGTCATGCAAGGCGGTCAGGGCGATGTGAAACATTGGGCGTTCAATGATCCACCGAAGCGTGAAGGTCAGTGGATTGACGAGCCGCCGTCGCCCGAAGAATATTGCAAACTTGGCTCGCGCATGGTCGACCTGCATCCCATGACGATTATGCAAAATGCACGCACTTCCGGCGGAGGGCGTTTGTCCGATGTACCCACGCAAGCCATGACTGTGGGACCTGTGGAAACGTGGAAATCGGAACGGGTTTCCATTTGGCAGGCAGGCAATCATGATAATCCTTTCGGCATGCGGCTCACGGCTTTCATGATCAGTAAAGGACTGGCAGACAGCGCCGTGCCTATGAGCCTCCTCGCCAACCACCCCAACGTGGTCTTCCATTATTACCGGCCTGCTATCGGCACCTGCGAAGTTGAGATGCATTAAAACGAATCTTTTATGGAGCTTGTCGATGTACATTGTCATCTGGAAAACGATTTTTTCCAATCGAATCTGGATGAGACCTTAAGTTTTGCCCGACGGGCGGGAGTGCGTAAGTTGATCACGGCTTCCGCATATCCCGCCCAGTGGTCTCTTTCTGCCGAGCTGGCGCGCCGCTATGAAGCGGTGGAGTTCGCCGTGGGGATCCATCCTTGGTATTGTCCGGAAAGTGTTGATTCTCATCTTGCTTCGTTGGCATCGGCGGCGTTAGGAGCCGTTGCTATCGGTGAAATCGGCTTGGATGCGAAAACGCAGCGTTATCCCATGGCGCGGCAACTGGATATTTTGATTCCCCAACTAGAGCTTGCTCGGGACCTGGAGCTGCCTGTAGTGCTTCATTGCCGAGGTGCTTTCAATGAGCTGCTCATGCTGTTGAGGAAGTACGGTCCCGAACGGGGCGGCGTTGTGCACAACTTTTCCGGCAGCCCGGAGTTGGCGGAAGAACTGATCCAACACGGCTTTTCCTTCAGCATGGGCGGCGTGTTGACTTGGCGCAATAGTCCGAAGCGTGCGCGCTTGCTCCGTGCCATTTATCCGGATCATTTTATGTTGGAAACCGATGCGCCCGATATCCCACCTGTCGAGGCGCGGGGTACGCCGAACACGCCTGCCAATATTTTATACGTCCTTCGCGCTGCCTCAGAGATCTTGGAGCGACCGGCCGAGGAAATTGCCGCCATGACGACGCGCAACGCGGCGCGCCTTTTTGATCTTCATCTCTAAGGAAGAGATTAGTCTATTCTTCGGGCTATTGAGGTGAGGGGATCCCAAAGAAAATGTAATAATAGGGTGAGAACACGCTATGAAACGGTATCAGGAAAGGAATGTTCCCCAAGGAAGGCTCTATGGACAATGCCCATGAACAAGAAGACCGGCTCCATCGCACCCGCATTTTGGTCGGCGATGATGGAATTGATCGTTTATGTCAGGCGCGTGTTGCGGTCATAGGTCTTGGCGGTGTGGGTGGTTATGCCGTTGAAGCCTTAGCACGGGCAGGGATCGGTACACTCCTGCTCGTGGATTCAGACAAGGTGGAGCCGACGAATCTGAATCGGCAGCTCCTCGCATTGACGGCTACGATAGGTCACTATAAAACGAAAGCGGCGAAAGAACGTGTCGCCTCCATCCATGCCGGGACGGAGGTTATAACGCGCTGTATTTGTCTGGATGAATCCAACATTGACGATTTAGGATTGACGAGGGAATGGCATGTCATTGATGCCATAGACGATCTGTCTGCCAAAGCGGCGCTGCTTCGCTACCTTTACGATCATCAGATTTCCTGTGTCGCCAGCATGGGCGCTGGGCAGCGTCTTGACCCGCTCCGGATCAAGGTGGCAGACATTAGCCGCAGCCATGGCTGTCCCCTTGCGCGCCGGCTGCGGCAACGGCTGCGCGCTTTGGGAATTGTCAAAGGCATTCCCTGTGTATTCTCTGATGAAGTGCCCTTACGAGGCGCGGCCGCAGACGCCCCCACGCGGGATCAGCCTATCGGAACGATTTCTTATTTACCTGCCCTCTTTGGCATGATGGCTGCCGCCACCATTATTAACACCATTCTACACGGAGACACTTGATCATGATCTATTCCATATTGCTTACGAGTATGTTGCTGCTTCAGCCGCTTGCCTTGGAAAGTCCCGTTGCCATCGCGCCGCGCCATGGCGGGATTTATGTGGTTGCCCATCGGGGCGTGCACAGCGGCATTCCTGAAAATACACTGGCCGCTTTTCGCAAAGCCATTGAAGTAGGAGCTGATTTTGTTGAAATTGATGTGCGCGAAACAAAGGATAAGCAGTTGGTCAGCGTGCATAATCATGAGGTAGACGCCTATACGAAAGATGCTGTCGGCGCGGTGCAGAACTACACCCTTGCCGAATTAAAAGCCATGGATATCGGCGGCCGTGTGGGAGAGGAATGGAAGGAAGAACGCATTCCGACCTTGGAAGAAATCCTTGAGTTATGTCACGACAAGATTGGTATTTATTTGGATTTTAAATATGCAGATATGGAAGATGTTGTGGCGCTCATCCGAAAATACGATATGACCGATAAGGTGATTTGGTATGTGGGTGGGCTGTATTTGCGGCAATTGATCAAGCATTGCCCCGAATGCGTTCCCATGCCCGATCCCGGCGCTGAACGAAATCTTCAGCGCATATTAGATACGGTAAAGCCGAAGATTGTCGCGTCAACATGGCGGCATATTAGCGAATCCTTTGTGAAGACCTGTCATGATGCCGGCGCGTTGGTCATTGTCGATGATGGCGGCCCTGAAACATGGGATAGCTTGCTCGCATGGGGCGTGGACGGCATACAAAGCGATGATGTGGAAGCGCTTATTGAGCACTTGCGCGAGTATAAGCAAGGAGATGCGTCCGTCGAATCGGACACAGACTAAAGCTTATGGAACCGGATATTTCCGTTATTATCCCCTCTTATAATGCAGATCCTGCGTTGATGCGGATCTTATACGATTCGTTGTTGCGTCAGCATCTGCAAAACTTCGAGGTTATTATTGTTGATGACGCCTCAAATGATGGGGCCGCTTACGACTTTATTTTAGATTCACGGTTTCGCATCTTGCATCAATCCGAGAATAGAGGACCCGCCATCTGCCGCAATTTGGGTGCGAAAGCTGCTGCGAGCGATTGTCTGTTTTTTACGGACACCGATTGTGAACTCGAAGCGGATACCTTGATGGAGGCGGTGGACGGCTTGCAAGGGGGCGCTATCCTTGCCGGCAATACGGTGACGCGTGTGGTGAGTCCTTTCGGTAAGGCTGTTGCGTTACTGGGTTTTCCGGGCGGCGGTCTGCTGGGCTTTGATAAGGTGTGGCGTGTCGACGAAGAAGGGTACACCGCCAGTTTCAGCAGCTGCAATCTTGCCTTCCGCAAAATTATTTTTGAGACTTTGGGCGGCTTCGACACCAGCTTCCCCGTGGCAGGCGGCGAAGATACGGTGCTTGCGTGGCACGCCATACAATCCGGTGTCCGTATCCGTTACCGGCCCGCCATGCGTGTTTACCACATAGAAAAAAATACCTTCCGCGATTTCAAAGCGTGGCAGCTTGTTCGCGGCCGTGGAAATTACCATATTAAAAGGCGTGTTGATCATGTGGGCGGTTATCTGAAATTGCGGGTGTGGACTTTTACCAATAGTTTCCGTGCCGCGGGATTGCGCTATACGCTACCGGTTTTGTGTCTCCTCTGTTTTTCGGTTTATTACCAAGTGAAAGGTATGTTTTTAGAAAAGCGAGCGATGAAGAAGCGACAAGAAAAGAGCGCTGTCGACTAAAAAGGAAGAGGCGCTGCGTTGTTCTAAAAAATAATGCAGGCACAATTTATTTTTTTGGCTTGCTCTTCATGAATCTTGCTGTGTATGCTAAACGCCATGAGCCTATCAACCTCCATAGAAAATAATGATCTCCCCAGCTCTCCGACCACGGAAGCGACTTTGCTCCGTGTAAAGGATCTGTCCGTTATTTTTCAGACCGATCAAGGGGCGGCTCGTGCGGTGGATCACATCTCCTATGAGATAAAAACAGGTACGACCTTGGCGATGGTCGGCGAAAGCGGCTGTGGAAAAAGCGTGAGCGCCCTTGCCTTACTGCGGCTGATCCCGTCGCCGCCGGGGCGTATTGCCGGCGGTGAGATTTATTTTGACGGACAGTCCTTGCTTGACTTGTCTGAGCCTGCCATGCGCCGTATTCGCGGCAATGAAATCAGCATGATTTTTCAGGAGCCTATGACCTCGCTCAACCCCGTGTTCCGTGTTGGCACGCAGATTGTGGATGTACTCCGTCTGCATCGGGGGTTGTCGGGAAGCGCGGCGCACGATGCAGCTGTCGACATGTTGGATCGTGTGGGTATCGCAGCGGCACCACAGCGGATGCAGGAATATCCACATCAGATGTCGGGCGGTATGCTGCAGCGCATTATGATTGCCATGGCGCTGGCGTGTACGCCGAAGCTATTGATTGCTGATGAACCGACCACGGCTTTAGATGTAACGATTCAGGCGCAGATCTTGGAGTTGTTGCGCTCTTTGCGCCGCGACTCGCAGTTGACCACCTTGCTGATCACCCATGATCTTGCAGTGGTGGCGGAAACGGCCGATGAAGTAGCGGTCATGTATGCCGGTAAAATTGTGGAGACCGCTCCTGTTCGCGCGTTGTTTAAGAAACCTTATCATCCCTATACGCGCGGTCTTTTCGCGTCCTTGCCCGCGTCGAACCGCGACCAAAAACGGCTGGCTGTGATTGAAGGCGTTGTCCCGCCCATTACAGATTTCCCGCAAGGATGCCGTTTTCATCCCCGCTGTCCCTATGTGATGCCGGTGTGTAAAGTACAGGAACCTGCCCTTGTATGCGGTGAGGCTTCCCATCCGACGGCATGTTGGTTGTATCAAAAGCCGGACAGTGCTAAGGAGGAAGATGCTCAATGACCGCGGCTTTGCTTGAAGTAAAGGGCTTGATCAAGCGCTTCCCCGTGAAGGCGGGCGTATTCTCGCGTACCGTGGGCGCGGTACATGCTGTCGAGGATATCAGCTTTTCTATAAACCGTGGGAAAACCTTGAGTTTGGTAGGGGAAAGCGGCAGCGGCAAAACAACGGCGGGGCGCTGTCTCTTGCGATTGATTGAGCCTGACGCGGGATCAATCCGTTTCGATGGTGTTGATGTGGTCGCCGCCGATAAAAAACAATTGCGCACTTTGCGGCGCCGCATGCAAATGGTGTTTCAAGATCCCTTCGCATCGCTCAATCCGCGTATGACGGTGCAATCTATGCTGTCTGAAGTTTTGACCTTTCATCGTATCACCACAAGACGCGGCACGGCTGCCCGTGTCATGGAGCTGCTGGAACAAGTCGGCTTGCCCCGCGCCGCTGCGGATCGGTACCCCCATGAATTCAGCGGCGGACAGCGTCAGCGTATTGGCATCGCCCGCGCTCTTGCAGTTGAGCCGCAGTTCATTGTTGCCGATGAACCGGTTTCGGCACTAGACGTTTCTATACAAGCGCAGATATTGAATCTGCTTCAAGATTTGCAAGAAGAGCTGGGTCTGACCTTTTTGTTCATTGGCCATAATTTAGATGTGGTCCGCCATATCTCTGACACCGTCGCTGTCATGTATCTGGGGCATATTGTGGAGATGGCGCCGGTTCATGAACTTTTCAGTGCGCCCCTGCATCCTTACACGGAAACGCTGCTTGCCGCTGTGCCTCGTACTGATCCGGAGCAAGGGGGAAGCCGGGAAATTGTCGCGGGCGATCCGCCCAGCCCCATCCATCCGCCCTCAGGATGTCCTTTTCATCCCCGCTGTCCCATTGCCATACCTTCCTGTGCGCAACAGCGCCAACAGTTGGTTGAAGTCGCTCCGGGGCATCAGGTCGCCTGTTCTGTTCGTGCGCCGCTGCCGGACAACGGCCTTCAATCGCAGTAGCCGGCTGAGACGGGACGCAACAGGCAGCGATTCGTTTGCACCCTTTTGTTGGTATTAAGGTGTGGTGCCTTGGAATCGCTGGCGGTTTACCTCATACAGCAAGATTGCCGCCGCTGCCGCCACGTTGATGGAGTCTAAGGAAGAATATTGTGGTATCGATACGGTGCTGTCGCATTGTGCTATGAGTTCGGGCGGTAAGCCGGCCCCTTCGTTGCCCAGTAAAATCGCGACAGGCTGCGTCAAATCACAATCACGCAACAAAGGTTCATCGCGCGGTGTCGCCGCAACACATCGGATGCCCTGCGCTTTTAAATCATCCAGTAGCGCAACAGTCTTATCGGCGGCTGCAATGGAGACACGGTTCAGCGCGCCTGCGGAGGCACGAACCACATGATTGTTTATCGGCGCACGATGTTCACCGCAGGCGATCACCGCGTCAGCCGCGAAGGCGGCAGCGGAACGGAGGATGGCTCCAAAATTATGGGGATCACGCAAATTATTCACCAACAGATATAAAGGGCGTTCTGACGGTGTTGCGAAGAGCTCCGATAGATCGGCGTAGGGGAAGGGACCCATACGCATCAGATAGCCTTGGTGGTCTGGGGCGCCGCTTAAAGTGCGGATACGCTCTGAGTTCACTTGGTAAACGGTGGCTCCCAGCTTGACACCCTGTTCCGCCGCCTCATTCTGTATGGTGTCCGGCAGATCATAATCCAGATAGAGTTCTCGCACAGGCCAACGCTGCGCCGCGAGAATTTCTCGGACACTGTGACGGCCCCAAACCCAACTGCGCTGGTGCCCCGCCAAATATTTTTCTTTGGTGTTTTTTTTCTTCATGCTTGGTCTCCATAGTATAGAGGCGTGTGATGACCACAGCTATAGTATATAGTGAATGCGGGTAAAGGAATAATTCATGTATGTCGTAAGTTTCAGAGAAGTGATTGTTGTGTTGATTTAGGAGATCACCTCAGTTGATTTCTGATCCCGTAAACTTTATACTATACATTATGTTGTGGTTGCGTGCGTCATGATTTGCCGGTAACCACTAGGTGTATAAAATAAATTTTGAAAAAGATTTGACACTGCAGTTTTATTTTGCTATACTGCTGTCATGATGGTGGTGAGAAAGTGATTCGCGCGTGTCAAAATGCGGGTCATTGCACCACTATACAGTTTAATCATGTACCCTTTTGTTGCGTTAGACACTCAATCTTAATGAGCCGAAAGGAGGGATGCATCGTGTCAGACATCAAGGTCTGCTCACAGTGTCGTCACGCAAGTTTTTCAATATTTTTGATAGCGCCGTTCTAATTTTCCATGGGAGGAAGATGTGGGATGGAATCTATGTTAGGATTCTATTCTTTTGCGGCGCAAGTGATGCAAAAAATATTTTCGGAGAATATATCATGAAGTTTAAAACTTTTCTTACCATCGCCGTTCTGGTTGCGATGAGCAGTGTTGCTTTTGCAGAACTGCAGAACGTCGAAATCGGCGGCAACATCCGCATCCGCGGCAACTATTTCAACATGGATAGCTTCGGCAAATCCAGCTTTATCGAACAGCGCACGCGCCTGAACGTTAAAGCCGACTTCACACAAGACGTGAGTGCGTTCATTGAACTGGACTCCTATGATGTGTGGGGCGAAGACTTCCGTTCCTGGTACATCTGCGGCAACGACTGGCGTGGAGACGACAACGTTGCGCTGTATCAAGCCTACATTGAAGCCCGCAATATGTGGGATACACCGCTGACCGTTCGTGTTGGTCGTCAAGAAATCGCTCTTGGCAACCAGTGGCTCGTCGGCACCAATGACAGCACCCGCTTTTTCTATGGCCTGTCCTTTGACGCCCTGCGCGTGACCTTCGCTAATGATGTCGTCAGCATTGATGCCATCGCTGCGAAACTGGCCGAGAACTATGGTGACTTCGGTGATGATGATGTCGATTTCTACGCCTTGTATGGCAGCTACATCGGCATTGAAGATGTCACCTTGGACGCCTACTGGATGTTCATCCGTGACGATGCAGGTGCTTTTGGGAAACAATTCCTCAATGGCAGCACTGTTGATCTGCACACTGTTGGCCTCCGCGGAGCTGGCGTGATCGGTGGATTTGATTTCGAACTTGAAGCAGCCTATCAGTTTGGTGATGTTGATGATGTCCCCGGCGGCAACTGGCTCGTGTGGTGGAAAAAAGCTGATGTCGATTATGACTCCTTTGGCGTGAACGCTGAAATCGGCTACACCTTTGACGCGGCTGTACAGCCCCGTATCTTCGCTCGCTTCACCTACCTTGGCGGCGGCGATGACCGTGGTACCTGGTGGCGTCCGAACAACCGTGACCTCCCCTTCAACCGTCTGTTCAGCAACGTTCGCTACAGCGAATTCCTGGATGACTACACCTTCGCAAATGGCGCGCTGTCCAATGCTCTGATCTACACCTTGGGTATCCAAGTGCTTGCCACGGAATCCCTTGAGCTGAAACTGGTCGGCAGCTACTTTGACACGGACGAAGATTGGGGAACCCGCGAAGACAAGATCGGCTGGGAAGTTGGCGCCTACGGCGAATACAACTACAGTGAAGATCTCGTCATCCGCGCCGGTTATGCCCACTTCTTTGGTGATGAAGCCCTCGAGTGGACTCCCATCGTGTGGAACGGCCTGCGTGCATGGGGCGGAAGCAGCAAAGACGATTACGACTACCTGTTCCTGGAAACCGAAATCGCTTTCTAAGCTTGCCGAACTTCTCTTAACTTGACTGATTGTCCCTGCGGTGTTAACGCGCCGCAGGGATTTTTTTGTTTGTCCATGGAGGTAACGTAGCAGGAATATGACGCTATGGATGCGATGGAGATTCTAAGCTCAGGATGCAGAGGTAGACCGGGAAGAGCGTAAGGGATTCTGCAGTCTGAATAATGGAGCCGCGCTTTCGGTGCCGGTCAGTGAGGGGGACAACGGCGATCCTATACAAGTTGCGTCCTGCAAGAGGGGATCTGCGTGCGTATATTGCTATTGGACTTCACCAAGGAATCAGGAGTGAACCCCGAATCAAGGCTGCGCAGGGGGCAGCCTTTAGTCGGAGTCTTGAACGGGCGCCATTGCACAGATGGGCAGCGGCACAGATAATAATTGCGGCGGGCGCAATAAAGATTAGCGTTTGATGGTGCAGCCCCAAGCGGTGACTTCGGTGGGATTGACTAAAAGATCACTCAACAGCGCTTCAATGGCTTGTGCGGTATAGGGGATGCTGCCTGGGCGTTCGGGAAGTAGACGATTGTCGAAGGCGCCGCGATAGGCGAGGATTCCTTTTTTATCGATAATAAATATTTCGGGAGTCACCCGCGCGCCTGTAGCGTCTGCATAGAAGGCATCGTTATCCTTGAGAATGGGATAGGGCAATGCCATAGTCTGGGCATGGTTCTTTATTTCTGCAGTCGTGGTGCCCATATGCGAATCAATGCCAAGAAATACCAGTTTTTCATTTGGTTGATAAAACTGTACGAGTGCGCTGAGCTGCTGTTCAATACCTAAAGAAAAAGGGCACTTTTGCGAACAAAAGACAAGGACGACCACTTTCCCTTCATATTGTTTGAGCGTATGGACTTTATCGTTATAATCGGAGCATCTGAAATCAGGCATGGGCTCTCCGATACGCACGGTGACAGGAATTTTCGAAAAAGCGCCGGAAAGTTTAAGCGGAATATATACGGCGGCGGCGATACCGACCAAAATGACTACTGCAATACCCAGTGCGACCCATTTGTTCATGACAGACCCTTTCAATTGTTTCGGCCAGTAACAAGGAAATAGACGATTGTTTTAAAATAGTATCACATTGTATTGAAAAAAACAGGTGGCGCGCCGCTGCTGCCATGGGCTGCCATGTTATGGTAACGAAGCCAAGCCAAACTTTAGAAGGGCCGCGCTGCAGTGTTACACTGTGTCTCCAATCGTATAGCACACCACCGGCATAATTTGAACGGACAGGAAGAGAAAAAGGATTCTTTAAACGAATGCGTGCAGCAATAGCCATCATCGGGGTCATCCTTATATTTGGCGGCAGCTTTTTCTTAAAACAAGGAACGCTGTCCGAGGAGACTGCAGCTCCAGACGCTGCCTTTCATTGCGGGCGCATTGTATCCATGTCGCCGGGCATAACCGAAAGCTTGTTTGCTTTAGGCTTAGGTGATAAGGTGGTGGGCGTGACCCGTTATTGCAACTATCCTCCGGCGGCGCTGGACTGTATGCGCATCGGCGGTTTCTTGGATCCCAATTATGAACTCCTTGTTGCGTTGCGCCCTGATATGATCTTGTTGACGCCTTTCCACAGAACGCTTCAGCCCGTTTTGGACCGCTTAGGCTTGCGCCATCAGGTGATCAGCCAAGATACGATGGACGCTATTCGAAGCAGTTACGAAGAATTGGGGGCACTCTGTGATTGTAATGATTCTGCACAGCGCCTCGTATCCGATATGGACGCCCATATTACGGAGGCGGCACAGCATGGTGCGGCTCGTCCGCGTCTGCGTGTGTTGATGGTAACAGGGCGCGAAAGCGCTTCGGGAAGTTTGAAACAAATTTATGCCATTAGTTCCGGTTCTTTTCTCAGCGATTTGTTGACCATCGTTGGCGGTGACAATTGTGTTGAAGGGCAATGGGCGGAATATCCGGCTATTTCCGCTGAAGGAATTTTAGAATTGGATCCGGATCTGATCATAGAATTTGGGCAGGAAGATTCTGAAGCGGCCCATGCTGATGCCTTGCAAGCCTGGCAATCTCTCGGGGTTTTGGAGGCGGTGCTCCGCGGGCGTGTGTATTATTTAGGCGGCGCACAATATACGATTCCCGGTCCTCGGCTCATAGAGACCTTGGACGCCTTAGAACGTTGTTTTAATGAAGACGAAAAAGCGATGATTCTATGACTTCACCGGCCTATGAGATTAAGGATCTATCTATCGTCTTAGACGGACAAACCATTGTGAAAGAGCTTTCCTTTTCTTTGGAAGCAGGTCAATCCATGGCGATCATCGGTCCCAATGGCGCGGGGAAGTCCACCCTTTTAAAGGCGATGCTCCGCTTGATTCCCATTGCTTCTGGGAGCATTCAACTATTTGGAAAAGCATTACAGCGTTATGATCATAAATATCTTGCCCGTGCCGCTGCCTATGTGCCCCAATCCGCTGCGGTCAACCTGCCTTTCACAGTCGGTGAATTTGTGCTCATGGGGCGATATGCTTATCTCAGTGCTTTTTCTAATTTTACAGCTTTAGATTACGAAGCAGCCGAGAAAGCCATGGTTCAGGCCGATGTGCTATCCCTCTCTGAGCGCAGCTTGTTTTCACTGAGCGGCGGTGAACGGCAAAAGGTCTACCTTGCCGCCGCCATTGCACAGGAGCCCCGCGTATTGCTTCTGGACGAAGCAACCGCTTTCCTCGATTATAAGCATCAGGTTGATATTTTAAATCTAACCGAAAGCTTGCAGCGGGAAACCCGGCTTTCCGTCGTTGCCGTCACCCATGATTTAAACCAGCGTATTCTGCACTATAACCGGGTACTTGCTTTGAAACAAGGGCAGATCGTGTATTGGGGTGCTCCTGAAGGTTTGTTGGATACGGCGCTTTTGGAAGACATTTACGAAACGCCTTTCCGTTTTCTTGAAGACCCACAATGGGGCGGCATCCACATTGTGCCACAAGGGAGCGTCCATGAAGAGCCATAAAACAATTTTGATTTTGGGGGTATGCGCCCTATGCGTCTTGATGGCGTCACCTTTTATAGGCGTAACGCCCCTATCCCTTGAAGGCATCTTATCGCCCTGTGGAGATAGCGTTTCGTCTTTGGTTTTTTGGCGGATTCGTGTGCCCCGTACGCTGACGGCCTTTCTGGCAGGCGGCGGACTGGCGCTGGGGGGGATGGCCTTTCAAGCCTTGTTTCGAAATCCTCTTGCAACCCCTTTCACGCTGGGTGTTTCAGGGGGCGCGGCTTTTGGCGCCGCCTTGTATATACGCTTGGGGTTGGTCTTTGCGCTCCTCGGCATCTCCGGTATGACATGGTTTGCTTTCGCCGGAGCCGCATTAATAACCCTAGTGGTTTACGGGCTGACCCGGTCGCGGGGCGGTTTTGCGACGCCCGTATTGTTATTGGCCGGCGTGGCGTTGAGCTTTTTTTTGTCCAGTATGATTCTTGCGCTGCAATACAGTGCCAGCCTCCACGATTCTTTTCAACTGGTACGCTGGCTCATGGGCGGCCTGGGCATGGTGGGCTACAACGCTGTATTTACGCTTTTGCCCTTGGTCCTTTCCGCTGCTCTTATTCTTGCTTTGTTAATCCAAGAATTAAATCTCCTTGCGCTGGGAGAAGAGCTTGCTATGAGCCGCGGCCTTAATGCTTCCTATATCCGTAAACTGATCTTTTTTGTCGTGTCTATGCTTGTAGGCGGTATTGTGTCGGTCTGTGGGCCCATTGGTTTTGTAGGCATGATGGCGCCTCACATTTGCCGGCTTTTGGTGGGGCCGGATCATCGCCGTCTTTTCCCCGCCGCCTTTCTTTTTGGAGGCATGTTCCTCACTCTTTGCGATGTGCCGGCCCGTGTCCTTTTCGCGCCCGCTGAAATACCCGTTGGCGTAATTACCGCCATGATTGGCGGCCCCTTCTTCTTGTATTTACTTTTTCGACGTGACGCGCGCCATTTGTTTCAGTAGGCAAGGCGCAATAGGGAAGCGCTACACCCATCTTCACGGCGCTTCGATTATTGAGGAATCAATTTAACGGCGATACACTCATGGGCCATCATACCGCCTTGATAGGCAGTGCTGTTCCTGCGCATGATACGCCACCCACCATTTTGATACATACCGTCCGTATTGATCTTATCAGCGATTTCGCGATTGGCGCTGAATTGATCCAAGAATTCCGGATTCTGCGTCAAGACAACAGGATTCCCGCTTACACCTGAAACGAGGGTGATCGGCTCGACGACCAGATTGGAGAGATCTTGAAAGGCGGGACCATCGGGCACGACCTTGGCTTGTAATCGGATCATTCTTGCCCGTGTATCGGTACTGACGGAAGCTTTTGTTGCGTCAATAAGATCGAGCAGATAGTTACGGATGGAATCAAGATCTTCGGCTTGGCGAAATTGCTCAAGGCCCGGATAATTCTGTACTGCTTTGGCGAGGAGCGAAATTTCGCGCAGGTACTGGTTACGCTGATTCTCAGGAACGAGATACATGATAACCATGGATACGGGCAGCCCGTCCGGAGCGCCGTAATCTATGCCTGTGGGACTCCATCCGATGACGCACATGATATTTTCGTCGAAAGGCAGCCGCGCATGAGGACACGCCCATCCTTTGCCAAGCGCTGTATTGGTCATTTCCTCCCGTTCCATGACATGCCCATAGACATCAGTCGAGGCGGGAATTTCCGGAAAGGCTTCAATGATATGGGCAAGAAATTGCAACGCGTCTGTTTTGTCGTTATCAGGTAATTCAAAAAGTCTTCCTTCTTGAAGGGCATCTAAAATAGTATTCATCATTAATTATCTCCATAGCGATTGAAGAACCAACTTTTAACTTTGTGCGTCAAAACGGCATAGCCTACCAAGAAGGCGGTGATCCACGCCCAATAGATTGGCGGCAGCGGCACCATGCCCAAATATCCTGCGAAGGGAGAGTAAGGCAGCCATGCTCCAATGACCATGATAACCAAGGTCGTTACGGTTAGGTGGAAAGAGGCACGGCTTCCGAAGAAAGGAATGCGCCGTGTTCGGATGATATGTACAATGAGCGTTTGGGTCAGCAAGGATTCGACGAACCAGCCTGTTTGAAAGAGTCGTGCCAGCTCCGTTTGTTGTTCCGGGGAAGAGGCGGCATCCGAAAAGGCGTTGCAATGGAAGAAGAACCACATAAGCGCGAAAGTGGCATAGTCAAAAATAGAACTGATGGGTCCGATAAAGAGCATAAAGCGTTTGATATTATCGATATTCCATTTGAGCGGTTTCGCGATTAATTCATCGTCCAAGGTATCGGTGGGGATGCCTGTTTGTGAAAAGTCATAGAGTAAGTTGTTGGCAAGAATTTGCACAGGCTGCATGGGCAAAAAGGGCAGCAGATAGCTGGCTCCGACAACACTAAACATGTTGCCGAAATTGGAGCTGGCGCCCATGCGTATATATTTGATGATATTGGCGAAGACCCGCCGCCCTTCCATAATGCCTTCTTCGAGCACAAGCAGGCTCTTTTCGAGCAGCACAATATCCGCGGCTTCTTTGGCTACGTCTACAGCGGAATCGACGGAGATACCCACGTCGGCGGCGCGCAAGGCGGGAGCATCGTTGATGCCGTCGCCGAGAAAACCGACTACGTGGCCATTTTCACGGAGTCTCGTCACGATATCCTCTTTTTGCAGGGGCGAGAGTTTCACAAAGACGTTTGCCGTTTCTATGGTCTCTAAAAAATCGTCAGGCGATAGTTGCATCAGCTCGGTTCCGGTCACGATACGGTTTACTTGCAGCCCCACCTCTTTGCAGACTTTCTCCGTTACCAAATCGTTATCGCCTGTGAGTACCTTCACTTCAACGCCTACGCCTGCGAGCAATTCGAGCGCTTCATTGGTGGTCTGTTTCGGCGGATCAAAGAAGGCAATGTAGCCCAAGAGGATCAGTTCCGATTCGTCTTGGACCGAAAAGACCATCTTGTCGCTTTGGAATTCGCGATACGCGATGCCGAGCACACGGAAGCCGCTTCGGTTGAGCATTTCAACTTCTTCGAAGAGTTCGCTCCGTATCATAGGCACGAGCGGATAGATCTCTTCATCAATCTGAAAGCGGTTGCAGCAGGCGTAAATCTCTTCTACTGCGCCTTTACAGGTCAATACGTGATCCCCTTCATAGGCGACGATGACAGACATGCGCCGCCGCTGAAAATCGAAGGGAAGCTCATCAATCAGCAGGCATTGGCTCGTATCTAAATCGGCATATTCAAGTACAGCGCGGTCAATAAGGTTGCGCAGCCCGGTTTGGAAAAAGCTGTTGAGGTAGGCATAGTTCAACACCTCTTCACTGTCGTTCCCGAGAATATCAACATGTCGTTCGAGCACAACCTTATCTTGGGTCAATGTGCCCGTTTTATCGGTGCATAAGATGTCGATAGCGCCGAAGTTTTGGATGGAAGGCAGCCGTTTCACAATAACCTTGCGCCCCGCCATCGTCAACGCGCCCTTCGCCAGATTGACGGTTACAATCATGGGCAGCATTTCCGGGGTGAGCCCCACGGCGATGGACAATCCGAACAAGAGCGCTTCGAGCCAATTGCCTTTGGTCAATCCCACGATGAAGAAAACAAGACAAACCATGACCACCATGAAGCGGATCATAAGCCATGTAAAGGAGCGTACTCCACGGTCGAAACTAGTTTCTGCCCGTTTTTCACCGAGCTTCTCCGAGATCGCTCCAAAGAAGGTGCGTTTCCCGGTACCGAGGATCAACCCTCTCGCACTTCCGCTGGTTACGGAGGTTCCGAAAAAGCAGATGTTGGGCAGTTGTAGTGCAGGCGTATTGGGCGCGCCTTGGTCAGTGGCGGATTTTTCAACGGGCATGGATTCGCCGGTGAGAGAGGATTCTCGGACAAAAAAATCTTTGGCAACCAGCAAGCGCAGGTCTCCGGGTACAATGGATCCTGCCCGCAGCAAGACCACGTCGCCGGGAACGATATCGGAAATGCGCACTTCCGTCTCTTCGCCGTCGCGCAGCACATAGGTGCGCGATTGCACGCGTTTGCCTAAGTTTTCCACAGCTTGATTGGAACGTCGCGACAGTACATAGGACAGTCCCACGCTCAACAGAATCATGAGCCCCACAATGGCGGTGGAACCCAACTCACCGATCATAGCCGATACGATCGCAATCACCAGCAGCTGTATGATCAAGGGATTTTTGAAGCGTTGCACCATATCCGCCCAAAACCCCAGCTTTTTCGCATGGGTCAGCTCATTAGGCCCGTACTCATCGAGCCGCTCTTCCGCCTCATCGGCGGTGAGTCCTTGGGTAGTGGTTTTCAGCGTATCGAGCACTGCTTCAAGGGGGGTGAGGCTGAGTTCAACCAACTCTTTTTCGTGGGATTGCTGCGGCTGCTGGGCTGCCCAATCAGCATCAGTATTTGCTTTGCGCCAAGGGCCTATATTCCAGAAGGGTTTTTTCATGGACAGTCCCTCCCATATAAGAAGGCGGCGGTTGTGTGTTTAGCGATGCCGGGGGGATAGCTTGGTCGTTCTTTGAGGATGGGGCAGGGCGGCGCAGTCAGTCTGCAGTAGGGATGTGCGGCGGTTCTACTCGGCGTTTCAAGACGGCACGAGGGCTTCCATCGTCGACGCAACGGCGATCCCGACCGGGGTTGGGAGAGGTGGGCTTCTAAAAGAGTAAAGAGGGGAATGGTTCGTTGCACGGTTCACCTTCCTTTCTGCCGCCAATACGACAAACGCGGCAGAGGTGAACCGTCGCTTTGGCTCAGAGCGCGCGGCGCAGGCTCACAGTATGCCTCGTATGACGTCGACTTCGCGATCCGGGATCTTCAGCTTCTTCCCGGACAATCTCCTGGGACATGTTCGGACAACTGCATATGCTATCCGAGCCGACCATAACAAATCCTCCAATGAAGTGATTTTTTTTAAGGGATCCGATACCCCTTGGCTGTCTTATTCTACAGTAAGATTCAGGCTAAATCAATGTATGGAAAAAAAGACCGAAAGAGGCGGGTTCAAGGTTGAAATGCAACCGGCCAAAAAACAGAGGACATCACAGAGATCTTCGGTACAATAGTTCTATCGAAACACCCGAAGGAGTCCATAATGTCCCTCCACCATTTTACACGAGATGACTGTATAAAACCGGAAATATTTAATAGCTAAGGATTGAGCAACCGGAAAATAACCCAGACACTCGGGTTTTATAAAAGTAGTATGGGTCGTGAATTGCGCCGTACTAGCGTACGCCGTCGCTCGTGTTAGGTGTTGCTACGCTCAGCCACAAACGCCCATGCAAGTTTGTCGGGAGACGCGC
>Ga0265293_10000310_pt1 | contig 119626 bp, 102 predicted proteins | sample Munlanlewell138R_FD_192505 | JGI IMG/M metagenome (GOLD analysis project Ga0265293, IMG submission 192505) | Leachate microbial communities from a municipal landfill in Southern Ontario, Canada - Leachate well 138R | ecosystem: Engineered > Solid waste > Landfill > Unclassified | place...
CTCGCGTCGTGCCTATGGCTTCAGGAATTTTGAGAATTACCGGCTGCGGGTCTTGGCCACGTGCGGCTGGGATGGTGTAATCAACAGGGTTTGATGAATGCCCGTCCCCCGTTTGCGGGGTAGAGCCCAAAAGCGGCCGGCATGAAAAAAGGCTTGCCCTGGTTGAGGACAAGCCTTTTTTGAATATGGCGCGGCTGGCAGGATTCGAACCCACGACCCCTTGGTTCGTAGCCAAGTACTCTATCCAACTGAGCTACAGCCGCATGAGGACGCAAACTATAGCACACAATTTTATGACTGTCATTTGTGTGACACCCAGGGGCTGCCGGCGATGTAGAAACGCAGTGGTTTTGCGGCCCACTCCCCGGCGTAATCCACGCCGATGCGCGGGCGTGCCACGATGTCGAAGGGCGTTTCCGTTGGCGGACGCTCAAGGTGGAAGCCGGGGCTGCACAGATCATGGCCGTACAGATCAAGGTCTATGCCCATGGCCTTGCACAGGCGCCCGGGTCCGCGTGTGTTGCCTTCCAGGCCTTCCACCGGTTCCAGTGCACGCAGCAGCACGGCCGAGCCCTGCCCGTCCTGGCCAGTGACCACATTCATGCAGTGGTGCAGGCCGTAGATGAGATAGACGTAGGCGTAACCCGGTGGACCGAACATCACACGTGTACGGGCGGTCAGCCCTCTGGAGGTGTGAGCGGCCTTGTCGTGCGGGCCCAGATAGGCCTCGGTTTCCGTGATGCGTCCAATGCGCAATGTGTGAGTATCGTGGCGTACCAGCAACATGCCCAGCAGTTCGCGTGCCACGATATCGGCTTCGCGGGCGTAAAAATCACGATCCAGCATTTATTGCTTGTGTTTCCCTGTTCAAATCGGTAAAATTCGGCCTTGGATTCTCAAGTTAGTCGATGTTGGTCTCATTGAAGTACCTGTAGTTGCAGTCTTGTACTTTTTTTGCTCAATCTCCGTACCTTGAAGATCTTGTCCAGGACCAGCCGGTACCTACCGGTGGAATGGTCCATTATTTATACAGGGATTGCAAAAATGCAAACAGAAACAGGTATTGTCAAGTGGTTCAACAATGAGAAGGGCTATGGTTTCATCAAGCCCGAGTCCGGTGGTCGCGATCTTTTCGCCCATCATTCCGACATTCTCGGCACCGGCTTCAAGTCGCTCGAAGAAAACCAGCGCGTTTCCTTCGTGGCGTCGGAAGGCCAGAAAGGCCCTCAGGCCAAGTCGATTCAGGTTATCTGAATTCCGGCCGAATCAGCCTGAGTGAATCAGCTTCAGGCTGATTCGAAAGCCAGAAAGCCCGCTTCGGCGGGCTTTCTGCCGTTCAGGGACGGCCTTCACCGTCCGGCCCCAGGCAGCTGATCCAGCTCGCCCAGCCAGTGCTCGCGCCGGTCTTCCGTCATGAAGGCTGCGCGCAGGCTGTTGCGCGCCAGCGTGCCCAACTCGGCCCGGGTGAGTGCCAGAGCCTGGGCGCTGGCCAGGTAATTATCGAGTACATAGCCACCAAAATACGAAGGATCGTCCGAATTCAGGGTAACCATGACGCCCTGACGCAGCAGGCGGGCCAGATTGTGGTCAGCCAGTGTATCGAAGACGCGCAGGCGTACGTTCGACAGCGGGCATACGGTCAGCGGTATCTGGCGCTCGATGAGCGTTTCTACGAGCGTTGCGTCTTCCTCGCTGCGCACCCCGTGGTCTATGCGCTCCACACCGAGGATGTCAAGCGCATTGCGCACATAATCGGCCGGGCCTTCCTCGCCGGCGTGCGCCACCAGGCGAAAACCCAGTTCGCGGCAGCGCTCATAGACGCGGGCGAATTTCTCCGGCGGATTGCCTTTCTCGCCCGAATCCAGGCCGATGGCCAGCCACAGGTCGGCGTATTGTTCGCGCAGCGGCAGGGCGGCATCCAGCGTCGCCTGCGCATCGGCCTCCGACAGGTGGCGCAGGAAGCACAGAATCATGGCACTGCTCATGTCCAGGTCGGTACGCGCCCGGCGCAGTGCGCGCGCAATACCGGCAAACACGGTCTCCATGGCGATGCCGCGGCTGGTGTGCGTCTGCGGGTCGAACATCAGTTCTGCATGCACCACGCCGTCCGCGTGGGCGCGCTGCAGATAGGCCCAGGTCATGTCGAAGAAGTCCTGTTCCGTGATCAGGACGCGGGCGCCGGCGTAATACAGATCGAGAAATGATTGAAGATCCGTGAATTCGTAGGCCTCGCGCAACGCCTCCACGCTGTCGTAATCCAGCGCGATGTTATTGCGGCGCGCCAGCTCGAAAATCATTTCGGGCTCCAGGCTGCCTTCAATATGCAGGTGCAGTTCGGCCTTGGGCAACTGGCGCAGCCAGTCGGTCAGTGGAAGTTCGCTTGCGGTCATGCGTGGCTCCGGATGGAAGAGGAGACGGCTTCAGATGGATCATGGCGCCAGCTCGCCACCGCTACCAGAGCCCAGCCGAGCAGAAAGCAGCTGCCCCCGATGGGGGTGATGATGCCCGCCCACACCGGACCGCCCAGCACCAGCAGATACAGGCTGCCGCTGAACATCAGCGTGCCCGCGAGAAGCAGTCGGGCTCCCCGCTGTGCCCAGGCGGGATGCAGGCGGTTGTGCAGTGCGCATACGAGCAGCAGGCCCAGGCCGTGGATCAGCTGATAGAGCACGGCGGTCTGCCAGGTTGCCAGCATGGCGGCATCGACATGTGCCCGCAGTGCGTGGGCTCCAAAGGCACCGGCGGCCACACCCAGCATCAGAAGCAGGGCGGCGGTTGCGGGCAGATGTCTGGAACGCGGGTGTAATTTCATTTGCGCAGGATAGCATGCAGCTACGGGATTGGCCGGTGTCGCGCTGCGTATAATCGATCACCAGAAAATCCTGTATGGTGATCTCCAGAGGTGAGCACGCTGATTGTTGATACGCAAAGGGCTGTAAGCAAGCCGGGCAGGGCGCATATCGCCTGGCCCCCGATCCTGTTCGCCCTGCTGTGTGCCGTGTTGCTGCTGTCCGCCTGCTCGCGCGAGCCGGTAAACAGTCCGGCGGTGCGCGGCCTGGAGCGCGAAAATGTGCTGCATACGGCCTTCACGCAGCGCTCGCCCAAGTATCTTGATCCGGCCAGTTCCTATTCCACCGACGAGACGCCGTTCACCTATTCCATCTACGAGCCGCTCTACACCTATCACTATCTGAAGCGCCCGTATGCCCTGGAGCCGCTGGCGGCCGAAGCCATTGCCGAGCCGGTCTACCTGGATGCGCAGGGGGAGCGCCTGCCCGACGATGTGGCGGGCGAGCAGGTGGCAACCAGTGTGTATGACATCCGCATCCGGCCGGGCATACGCTTTCAGCCCCACCCTGCATTTGCGCGCACGGCGGGCGGAGGCTATACCTACTGGCCGGTCGCGCGCGAGGATCTGGCTGACAAGTTCGGTATGGGTGACTTTGACCAGGTCGGCAGTCGCGAGCTGGTGGCCGCCGATTATGTTTACGCCATCCGTCGTCTGGCCAGTCCGCGCGTGGTGTCGCCCATCTTCGGCCTGCTCTCGGAGCATATCGAAGGCTTGCGTGACTATGGCGAAACCTTGCGCAAGCGCGATGCCGAGGCGCGCGCGCGTCTGGGCGAGGCGGCCCGCCGGGAGTGGCTGGATCTGCGCGAGTCCGGCTTCGATGGCGTGCAGGCGCTCGATGATCACACCCTGCGTATTCGCGTCAAGGGCAAATACCCCCAGTTCAAGTACTGGCTGGCCATGACCTTCACCGCGCCCGTGGCCTGGGAGGTGGACCGCTTCTATCACCAGCCGGGCATGGCCGGGCAGAACCTGTCGCTCAATACCTGGCCCGTGGGCACCGGCCCCTATATGCTGGTTGATTCGATCACGAACCGGCGCCATGTGCTGGCGCGCAACCCGAATTATCGTGGCATGCCCTATCCCTGCGAAGGCGAGGCGGGCGATCGCGAGGCGGGCCTGCTCGAAGACTGTGGCAAACCCGTGCCCTTCATCGATCGCATCGTGTTCTCGCTCGAAAAGGAGAGCGTGCCGCTGATGGGCAAGTTCCTCCAGGGCTATTACGACATTCCCGAAGTGGGCAGGGGTGACTACGGCGTCTCCATGCAGGTGGCGGCGGGTGATTATGTCGAGAAGGCCCAGCTGTATGCCGAGCGCAACATCCAGATCCGCACATCGCCGGCGGCCCAGCAGTTCTATCTGGGCTTCAACTGGCTGGACCCGGTGGTCGGCCAGGGCGATACGCCCGAACAGCAGGAGCGCAACCGCAAGCTGCGCCAGGCCATCGGCATTGCCTTCGACTGGGAGCAGTTCGTGTCCATTTTCCAGAACGATCAGGCACAGGTGGCGCACGGTCCGTTGCCACCCGGCGTACACGGCTTCCAGGCGCCGCCGGCGGGTGCCAATCGTCAGGTCTATGATGTCGTCGACGGACAGGTGAAGCGCAAGCCGCTAGCTGAGGCGCGCCGCCTGCTGGCCGAGGCGGGCTACCCCGACGGTCGCGATGCGGCCACGGGCCAGCCACTCATACTGCATTTCGACTCGGCCGGCGGCACGGGTTCCAGCGCCATGCTCGACTGGATGCGCCGCCAGCTGGCGGCCATCGATATCCAGCTCGAGATTCGCGCCACCGACTACAACCGCTTCCAGGACAAGATGCGCCGCGGCGTGGCCCAGATGTATATCTGGGGCTGGGTGGCTGACTATCCGGATGCCGAGAATTTTCTCTTCCTGCTGTATGGCCCGAACGCCAAGGCGACCAATGGCGGCGAGAACGCGTCCAACTATCGGAGTGCCGCATTCGATGCCCTCTTCGACGAGATGCGCTTCCTGGACGACGGCCCCGCCAAGGAGGCCATCATCCACCGCATGACGGCCATTGCCCAGCACGATGCGCCCTGGATGTTTGGCTACAACCCGCTTTCGGGCGGCGCCTGGCATCAGTGGGTGGGCAATGTAAAGCCCACGCAGATGGTGCGCAACACCCTGCAGTATTACCGTATCGATCCCGACAGGCGTGCACTGGCGCTGCGCCAGTGGAATACACCGCTGTGGTGGCCGCTGTGGCTGCTGGGCGGCCTGGCCGCGCTGGGTATTGCCTTCGTGTGGCGCAGTGCCCGCCGGCGTGACCGTCGTGTGCCGCAGCTTGCCGGGACATCGGGAGGGGCATCATGACACGCTACATCCTGCGCCGCCTGGTATACGGTGTCTTCATCCTCCTTGGCGTCAATCTGCTCACCTTCGTGCTGTTCTTCGCGGTGAATACGCCGGATGACATGGCACGCCTGGCCATTGGCGGGCAGCGCGTCAGCGAGGAGGCGATCGAGAAGTGGAAGGTGGAAAGAGGCTATGACAAACCCCTGTTCTATCAGGCCGGGGCGCAGGATGCAGCGCGTTTCACCGACACCATCTTCTACCAGCGTTCCGTGCCCCTGCTGCGATTCGACTTCGGTTTTTCCGATGAAGGGCGGGATATCGGCCACGAAGTGAAGACGCGTATGGGGCCCAGTCTGGCGCTCGCAATTCCCACCTTCTTCCTGGGCCTGTTCGCAAGCGTTTCCTTCGCTTTGCTGCTGGTGTTCTTCCGCGGCACGCGGCTGGACTTTGCCGGCGTGGTCGTGTGTGTGGTGCTGCTGTCCATCTCCGGCCTGTTCTACATCATTGCGGGCCAGTGGCTGTTTGCCAAGGTGCTGCGCTGGGTGCCGTATTCCGGCTATGTGGAAGGCTGGCACAGCCTGCGCTTCCTGGTGCTGCCCGTGCTGGTGGGCATATTGTCACGTCTGGGGGCGGAGTCGCGCTTCTATCGCAGTCTTTTCCTGGAAGAGGCCGGCAAGGACTATGTGCGCACGGCAAGGGCCAAGGGCCTGTCGGAGCGCGTTGTACTGTTTCGCCATATCCTGCGCAATGCCGCGCTGCCCATACTCACGGGCACGGTATCGGCCATCCCGCTGCTGTTCATGGGCAGCCTGATTTCGGAGTCCTTCTTCGGTATTCCCGGCCTGGGCAGCTACACCATAGATGCCATCAATGCCCAGGATTTCTCCATAGTGCGCGCCATGGTGTTCCTGGGCTCGGCACTGTATATCGTCGGTCTGGTGCTGGCCGATATTTCCTATACCCTGGTCGATCCGCGCGTGCGGTTCGAATAACCCGTCATGCCAGAATTCACTTTTCTGTGGACCGATGTCTTTGTGCTGATACTGGTGCTGCTGCTGGCGGTCTACGTCTGGCATGCCCGGCGCAGCCCGGCCCTGCGCGCAGCCTGGGGCAGCGTGGGGCGCACGCCGTCGGCCATGTGCGCGGCCATCTTCATGGTGCTGTTCCTGCTGGTGGGCGTGCTCGATTCCGTGCATTACCGTCCGCAGCTGCCGCCCCTGCCCGGACAGGAGAGCGCTGCGCCGCAGTATTCGCCGGCGCTGCGTTCGGCGCTGGATGACCTGCTGGCACTCACCCAGCTGTCGCAGCGCGAAAACACATATTCCGCGCCCCTGGCATTGCGCCAGTTCACCAAGGAGACGGAAATCGTCGACGGCCGCGCCGTGCGCGACTTTCCCCGGCTCAAGCATGCAGGACGCCATCTGGCGCACGAGGACGACCGGCCGGCCGATATCCGCCGGCGGGTGCTGGCCGGGTTTGCCTGGGGCGGGGCACTGGCCTTCGGCCTGGGCGTGCTGCTGACCTTCGCCCATCGCTTGCGGCAGCCTACGCTGGCGCAGGCCTGGCGTTGCTGGTGGCGGCGGGATGGCACCGGCCTGCCCTGGCGTGCCATGTGGATCACGTCGGCGGTGCTGGCCATCGTGCTGGCCATTGTGGCCCGGCTCAGTGTCGACTATCACGTACTGGGCACGGATCGCACGGGCAACGATGTGCTGTGGCAATGCATCAAGAGCATTCGCACCGCGCTCGTCATCGGCACGCTCACGACGGTGGCCATGCTGCCGCCGGCCCTGGGTTTCGGCATTGCGGCAGGCTATTTCAAGGGCCGGGTGGATGATGTCATCCAGTATCTGTACACGACGCTGACCTCTATCCCCGGTGTGCTGCTCATTGCGGCCAGTGTGATGATGATGCAGGTCTATATCGATACCCATCCCGAGCTGTTCACCACCGTGGCCTCGCGCGCCGACCTGCGCCTGTTCATGCTGTGCCTCATCCTGGGTTTCACGGGCTGGGCCGGGCTGTGCCGCCTGCTGCGCGCAGAGACGCTCAAGCTGCGCGAGCTGGAGTACGTACAGGCGGCGCGGGCGTTTGGCGTAGGCCACTGGCGTATCATGCGCCGCCACCTGTTGCCCAATGTGATGCACATCGTGCTCATCACCCTGGTGCTGGAGTTTTCCGGGCTGGTGCTCTACGAGGCGGTATTGTCCTATCTGGGCATTGGCGTCGATCCCAGCATGCCATCCTTCGGCGCCATGATCGATGCGGCCCGCCTGGAGATGTCGCGCGATCCCATGGTGTGGTGGAATCTGTTTGGCGCCTTCATTTTCCTGCTGCTCATCGTCCTGTCGGCCAATATCTTTGCCGATGCCGTGCAGATGGCCTTCGATCCGCGTACGCGGCGCATCCAGCCGCAGGCGGCATCCGCCGGCGCACCGGAGGCGGCATCATGAGCACACACAACAGCACGCGAGACATCATCCTGAGCGTGGCGGACCTGACGGTTGCCATCGCCGGCGATGCGGGCACGGCCCATGTGGTGCATGCGCTGGGCATGGCCATTGACCAGGGCCAGACCTTTGCCCTGGTGGGCGAGTCGGGCTGCGGCAAGAGCATGACGGCGCTGGCCCTGTTGCGCCTGCTGCCCGATGCGGCGCGCATCGTCTCGGGCAGCGTATTGCTGGAAGGCCGGGAAGTGCTCACGCTGACCGAGGCCGGCATGCGCCAGGTTCGCGGCGGGCAGGCCGGCATCATTTTCCAGGAGCCCGCAACCAGTCTGAATCCGGTGCTCAGCGTGGGCGAGCAGCTGTTCGAGGTATTGCGCCAGCACACGGATCTGCGCGGGCGTGCCCTGCGCGACGCGGCTGTGGCCTGGCTAGAGCGTGTGGGCATTCCGGAGCCGTCGCGCCGTCTGGGTGATTATCCCTTCCAGTTCTCGGGCGGGCAGAAGCAGCGCATCATGATTGCCATCGCCCTGGCGGCACGGCCGCGCCTGCTGGTGGCCGACGAGCCCACCACGGCACTCGATGTAACGGTACAGGGGCAGATTCTGGCGCTGCTCGCAGACATCCAGCGCGAGATGGGGCTGGGCATACTGCTCATCACGCATGATCTGGCGGTGGTGCGTCAGGTGGCGCACAAGGTGGCGCTGATGCGCAGCGGGCGTATCCTGCTGACGCAGGCGGCGGATGATTTCTTTGCGGCGCCCGATCATCCCTATGCGCGCGAGCTGCTGGCCGTAGTGCCCAGTCTGGCAAGGCGCGGCCGGCCCCTGTCACCCGGCGCGCAGGTCGTGCCGGTGGTGCCGCCCGATCCGGACGCCGTGCCGGTGCTGGAAGTACGCAAGCTGTCGGTGGCCTACGAGCGTCCGGGTGGCCTGTTTACCGGCCGGGCACGCATCACGCCCGTCGTACACGATGTGTCTTTTGATCTGCGCCGTGGCGAGACGCTTGCCCTGCTGGGCGAGTCGGGTTGTGGCAAGACAACAATTGCAAAGACCCTGCTGCGCCTGCTCGACAGCAGCGCGCGCATCGGTGGCGATATCCGGCTGCTCGGCCGGGATGCCCTGCGGGCGCGGGGTACGGGCTTGCGCGCCTTGCGCCGTGCCGTTCAGATTGTGTTCCAGGATCCATTTGGTTCGCTGGACCCGCGCATGCCCGTGGGCGAGATCCTGGATGAAGGCCTGGCTGCGCTCAGGAGCGAGCTGTCCCGCACCGAACGGCGTGCCATGATTGCACGTCTGCTGGATCGTGTGGGCCTGCCGGCACGCACGCGCGAGCGCTATCCGCATGAGTTTTCCGGGGGGCAGCGCCAGCGCATCGCCATTGCGCGCGCCCTGGCGCTGGAGCCGGCTGTGCTGGTATGTGACGAGCCCACCTCGGCACTGGATGTATCGGTGCAGGCCCAGCTGCTTGACCTGCTGCGCGAGCTTCAGGCCGAATATGGCATTGCCTATCTGTTCATCACCCACAATTTCAGCGTGGTAGAGTATCTTTCAGACCGCATTGCCATCATGCATGAGGGGCGTATCGTGGAATCCGGAGAGACCACAGCCCTGCTTGCTGCACCTGCGCACCCGCAAACCCGCCGGCTCCTTGCCGCCGTACCCCGGATCTGAAGTCATGTCGCTCAAAGTGTTCGATCTTGAATGTGCGCACGGCCACGTGTTTGAAGGCTGGTTCAGCGCCGAGGAGTCCTTCGGGCAGCAGCAGGCGGCCGGCGAGGTCCAGTGCCCGGTCTGCGGCGATGATCAGATCGTGCGCAAGCTGTCGGCCCCCCGGCTGAACCTGCCCACTGCCAGACGCGAGCACGAGGCGCGTCAGGCCCTGGCGGAGCTGCAGGCGCAGGCCTTGCACAGGATGCGCGCGCTGGTGCGCCAGACCGAGGATGTGGGAACCGGCTTCGCCAGGGAAGCCATGCGCATGCATCACGGCGAGATCGAGGAGCGCGCCATTCGCGGCAAGGCCAGTGCGCAAGAGCAGCAGGCGCTGGCCGATGCCGGCGTGGCCGTGGTGCCCCTGCCGGCATTTCTGGATGATGAGCAGCTGCAATAGGCGGTTTGCCCCTAGACGCGGCCGCGGTACTCGTGTGTGCGCGTATCGATCTCGATGCGATCGCCGATATCGCAGAACAGCGGCACGCTGATGGTCATGTCATTGGCCACCTTGGCCGGCTTCATCACCTTGCCGGAAGTGTCGCCGCGTACACCGGGCTCGGTGTAGGTAATTTCGCGCACCACCACTGTGGGCAGGTTGATGGCAATGGGCCGGTCGTCGTAGAAGACGACTTCGACTTCCATGCCTTCCTCGAGATAGTTCAGGGCGTCACCCATGTTGTCGGCTTCGACTTCATGCTGGTTGTACTCTTCGTCCATGAAGACATACATGGGATCGGCAAAATAGGAGTAGGTGCAGGCCTTGTTCTCGAGCTGCACGACCTCGAGCTTCTCGTCGGCCTTGTAGATGGCTTCGCTGGGCGAGTTGGTGAGCAGATTCTTGAACTTGAACTTGACCACGGCGGTGTTGCGGCCGGACTTGTTGTACTCGGCCTTCTGCACGACCACCGGGTTGCCATCGACCATGACGACATTGCCGACACGAAATTCCTGGGCTGTTTTCATAGGGGGTTTCCGCTGATGATGAATCGGACCCAATCACGGCCGGTTTTGCCAGGCCTGTTTGGGCAACCCGTTATTTTACTGTGGATTTCATGCTTTGTGCGCACCCTGTGCGCAGAATGCCAGCAGGCGCTGCACCAGATCCGTCTGCCGTGACAGGCGCGCGCTCCAGCGCCGGCAGGCCTGCCCCCATTCCTCCAGGCGGGCGGGCGCGATCAGGCTTGCCAGGCCTTGTTGCGTTGCTGCGCCGTCGAGCCGGTTCCAGGCGCGCATGACATCCTGTGCCTGTGCCGGCAGCGCACTGTGCCCCAGCCAGGCCTCCAGCTTGTCCAGATGGGCGTCCGCGTCCTGCACATAGGCCTGCCAGATGAGGGCGCGCCCGGCCCACAGCGCTCGCACCATGCTGTCTTCACCGCGCACGATGTTCAGGTCACAGCTCCACAGCAGGGTGTCGAAATCGTCCTGGCGCAGAAAGGGGATGCGGCGCACGCGCAGCGCAGCGCCATCAGGCCGGATCAGGCCGGGATACAAGCCTTGCGGAATCAGCAGCAGGCAGGGGCGGTCCTGGCTTTCAAGTGCATGTATCAGGGCGTCGACGGGCGCCTGCGGGTAGGCAAAGAGCAGCACGACGGCGGCGCCGGCATTCGCCAGGGCCACATCGTCGGCAGACAGACCCAGTGCGCGCAGGAGGCGGGGTCTGGCCCCGGCATCGGCCTGCCAGGTGTCGCGCCGGGCCAGCAGACCGGGTTCGCGCAGCAGGCCACCGCTTGCCGGCGTGAAGCCGGGGAAGAAGAACCAGCGTCGCTGTCCGCCCGCAAACAGGGAAGCGCGCAGGTGGGCGGTGTCCACCCAGGGTTCGGCGCTCAGGTAGTCCAGGCTGATCCAGCAATGCCGGCCGCGTTGCATGTGCGCCAGAAAGCGGGCGGGCGGATCACAGGCAAAGGTTTCGATCACGATGGCGTGGGGTTCGAGGTCCGGTGCACTATCGTGCCAATGGATGATGTCCACGCCGTCGCAATGCTGTTGCAAGGCGTCTGTCATTACCGCCGGTTCGAGTGTCCGGAGCACTTCCAGGCGATCGACCCACAGTCGCACCGGACCGTTCACGGCCGGATGCCGCACAAGCTGGCGGGCGAGGCGCCAGCACACGCCCGCATCGCCCAGGTTGTCGATGATCCGGCAGAAGATGTCGAAGGACAACGGCCGGCCGGTCATGATTCAGTGCAGGAGGACGGGATCGAGGTTCGTCTCTTCGGGCAGTTCGGGGTGCTGCAGTTCGCCCATCATGTCGGGAAAGAAAGGTGCGCCGCAATCTTCGCAGAACTCAGCCATGTTGCAATCGGGCAGGCGACGGACTTCGCCCACGCCTTCCTCCCGGAGCAGTGCCGTGATCTCTTCGACGGCCCCGAGGGTGTCACCATCCATCATTTCGTTGAATGCTTCCTCGCGACTGAGGATGGGCCACTGGCAGCCGTAGATCACGGTCTTGTCCTCGCGGGTACTGAAACCGATGCGGTATTCCTGCAGCATGGGTTCGCCGCAGCCCACGATGGCTGCGCGCAGTTCTTCGGGTGCCACGTTGGCCGCCGCCTGCAGCCAGGCAATGGCCGCGCGCAGCACCAGCGGCCGGATGCGCTGCTCGGCCTCGCGGCTGTTGCTGTAATAGGCATCGGGGCGAAGGTAGTGCGCATGACAGCCGGTGAACAGCGGATCGAGGATGGGCGTGCAGCGGGTTTCCCAGTCCAGGGCGCAGCGTGCCCGTTCGCGCTCGACATGGGCGGCCTGGGCCTGCCAGCGGAATACCGCCTGGCCGCGAGGCACAAGTACCAGCGCGACCAGATAGCGCACATCGGCCAGCATGCCGTTACCGGACGGGGGCATGCCGGTAATGCGCATTATCGGCTGATCTGCGAGCGCAGCCTGGGCCAGCCGGCGCGTAAGGGCGCGCGTGGCATGAAATGACTGGGGCAGGGATTCGAAGTTGAGCAGTGTGTCGGCCATTGTCAGCCGGGCATCGGGCACGAGCACGGTTTCACGCAGCGCGTCCATCAGCGCGAGCAGCCGGGCCTCATCCAGCCGGCCTTCGGGCAGTTGATAACGCGTCCAGGCGTTGACGGGGGCGGTGATGAGCAGGGCATCCAGCGGAGTATCGCCGTCGTCCATCTGCAGGGTTTCGGTGTGGGCTTCAGCCTTCTCTATGAGCAGGTCATAGGCATCCGGCTGATTCTGGCCCAGATATTCCAGAACCGTTTCGATGTGACGGTTCTTGCGTGCCGTGAGGATTCTGTCGAGCTGCTGTTCGAGCTGTGCTTCCCAGAAGCGCTCCTCGAGCAGGCTGCCCGACAGGCTCAGGGCATCGATGAGAGAAAGCAGACGCTGCGCATCGCGCGGGAGTGAAACAGATTCTGACACTGACATGGACAGCCGCAGGCTCACGGACGGTTGAAAATACAGGCGGTTGAAAACGAAGGGGGCTCCAAGCAAGCCCGGCAGTCAGCAGACAGCCTGCTCCGAACCCCCCTAGTGTAACCCTGCATTCACGCCGGCGCGATGCGCAAGGCCTGATCGTCAGACGCCAACGGCGTCGGCCACCTCCCTGAAATCCTCGATCTGGTCGAAGTTCATGTAGCGGTAGATCTGTTCGCCATCGGCGTTGATGACGCCCATGTCGGCCAGATACTCCTCACGCGTGGGGATGCGTCCCAGGCGCGAGCAGATGGCCGCCAGTTCGGCCGAGCCCAGGAAGACGTTGGCATTCTTGCCCAGACGGTTGGGAAAGTTGCGCGTGCTCGTGGACATGACTGTGGCGCCTTCGCGCACCTGGGCCTGGTTGCCCATGCACAGCGAGCAGCCAGGCATTTCCATGCGCGCGCCCGCACTGCCCAGCACGCCGTAGTGGCCTTCCTCGGTAAGCTGCTTCTGGTCCATCTTGGTGGGCGGCGCCATCCACAGGCGTACTGGCAGGTCGCGCCGGTTCTCGAGCAGCTTGGAGGCGGCGCGGAAGTGACCGATGTTGGTCATGCAGCTGCCGATGAAGACTTCATCGATGGGCGTGCCCGCGACGGCGGACAGGGTCTTCACATCGTCGGGGTCGTTCGGGCAGGCCACAATGGGCTCCACGATCTCGTTCAGGTCGATCTCGATGACCGCCGCGTATTCGGCGTCGGCATCGGGTTCGAGCAGCCGGGGATCGGCCAGCCAGGCTTCCATGGCGCGTATGCGGCGGGCCAGCGAGCGCTCGTCCTCATAGCCATTGGCGATCATCCACTTGAGCAGCGTGATGTTGCTGCGCAGGTATTCGATGATGGGTTCCTTGTTCAGGCGCACCGTGCAGCCGGCGGCCGAGCGCTCGGCGGAAGCGTCGGAGAGCTCGAACGCCTGTTCGATCTTCAGGTCAGGCAGACCTTCAATCTCGAGGATACGGCCGGAGAAGACATTTTTCTTGCCGGTCTTTTCAACCGTGAGCAGGCCCTGCTGGATGGCGGCATAGGGGATGGCGTTGACCAGGTCACGCAAGGTGACGCCGGGCTGCATTTCGCCCTTGAAGCGCACAAGCACGGACTCGGGCATGTCGAGCGGCATGACGCCGGTGGCGGCGGCAAAGGCCACCAGGCCGGAACCGGCGGGAAAGCTGATGCCGATGGGAAAGCGCGTATGCGAGTCGCCGCCCGTGCCGACAGTGTCGGGCAGCAGCATGCGGTTCAGCCAGGAGTGGATGATGCCATCGCCCGGACGCAGCGAGACGCCGCCGCGCGTGCTGATGAAGGCGGGCAGTTCGTGATGCGTCTTGACGTCGACGGGCTTGGGATAGGCCGCGGTGTGGCAGAAGGATTGCATGACCAGGTCGGCCGAGAAGCCCAGGCAGGCAAGATCCTTGAGCTCGTCGCGCGTCATGGGGCCGGTGGTGTCCTGGCTGCCCACGGTGGTCATGCGCGGCTCGCAATAGGTGCCGGGGCGCACGCCCTTGCCTTCGGGCAGACCACAGGCGCGGCCCACCATCTTCTGTGCCAGGGTATAGCCCTTGCCGGTGTCGGCGGGCTCCACGGGCAGGCGGAACAGCGTGGTGGCGGGCAGGCCCAGGGCCTCGCGTGCCCGGGCGGTAAGCCCGCGGCCGATGATGAGGGGGATGCGCCCGCCGGCACGCACTTCGTCGAACAGGACGTCGGACTTGACGCGGAATTCGGCGATGACCCGGCCGTCCTTGAGCGCCTTGCCGTCGTAGGGGCGCAGCTCGACCACGTCACCCATCTGCATCTGCGAGACATCGAGCTCTATGGGCAGGGCGCCGGCATCTTCCATGGTGTTGTAGAAGATGGGTGCAATCTTGCCGCCCAGGCAGACGCCGCCGAAGCGCTTGTTGGGCACGTGGGGAATATCGTCGCCGGTATGCCACAGCACCGAGTTGGTGGCCGATTTGCGCGAGGAGCCCGTGCCCACCACGTCGCCCACGTAGGCGATGGGGTGGCCTTTTTCCTTGAGCGACTCGAGGAAGCGGATGGGGCCCACTTCGCCCGGCTCGTCAGGCGTGATGCCCGGGCGCGGGTTCTTCAGCATGGCCAGTGCGTGCAGCGGGATATCGGGCCGGCTCCAGGCGTTGGGGGCGGGCGACAGGTCGTCGGTGTTGGTCTCGCCATCGACCTTGAAAATGGTGACGGTAAGGCTTTCGGGCAGCTCGGGGCGGCGCGTGAACCATTCGCCGTCGGCCCAGCTCTGCAGGACTTCGCGCGCCAGCGCATTGCCGGCCTCGGCCTTTTCCTGAACGTCGTGGAAGGCATCGAAGACCAGCAGTGTGGTCTTGAGCGCTTCGGCCGCAATGGAACCCAGACCGGCATGATCGAGCAATTCGATGAGCGCGCCGATGTTGTAGCCACCCAGCATGGTGCCCAGCAGTTCGGTCGCTTTTTCAGGCGTGATCAGGGAGCAGGCTTCCGTGCCATGGGCCACGGCCGCCAGATAGGAGGCCTTGACCTTGGCGGCATCGTCCACGCCGGCGGGCACACGGTGCGTCAGCAAGTCGAGCAGGAAGGTTTCTTCGCCGGCGGGCGGTGCCTTGAGCAGCTCGATGAGGTCGGCCGTCTGTTGGGCTGACAGGGGCAGGGGCGGGATGCCCAGCGCGGCGCGCTCGGCGGCGTGTTGGCGATACGATTCAAGCATGAAGAACCTTTTCAGGGAAAGTTTTCAGGGAAAGCGGTGAAGCAGGACGGATATGCAGCGCCTCAGGCAAGCAGATCCTGATAGTCGGGATGGCGTTCTATCCATACGCGCGCATAGGAGCAGGCCGGACGCACGCGCCAGCCCTCGCTGCGGGCCGTATCGAGTGCTGTGCGGGTCAGCGCGCCGGCGATGCCGCGGCCCTGCAGGGCGACGGGTACGCCGGTGTGCGTGATGGTCATCAGGCCTTCATGCAGGTGGTAATCCAGCACGCTGAGCCGGCCATCCTGCGTGTTCTCGAAGCGATGCTGCCCGGGATTGTGTTCAACGGAAGTGGTCATGGGTTTCAGATGATGTAGAGGTCAACGTAATCCTGCACCCGCATGGCTTCCAGGCGGGCCTGGTCGAGCGAGGCGGCAAGGATGGCGTCCTGCTGCTTCTCCGGGAAGCGGCGGGCAAGATTGCGGCGGAACTTGCCCTCGAGCAGCGGGATACCTTCGGCGCGCCGCCGGCGATGTCCAAGCGGGAAGGCGCACAGGACTTCGTCGAGCTGGCTGCCGTCCCTGAAGTGGACGGTAAGGGCATTTGGAATGGCGCGCTGCTCCGGGTCGTGATAGTCGCGCGTGAATTGCGGCTCCTCGACGCAGTGGATATGGGCGCGCAGGGCGTCGATGCGCGGATCGGCGGCCACATCATCCTCGTAATCCGCCGCAGTGAGGCGTCCGAAGATGAGCGGCACCGCCACCATGTACTGCACACAGTGGTCGCGATCGGCCGGATTGTGCAACGGGCCCTGCTTGTCGATGATGCGCAGGCAGGCTTCGTGCGTGCGGATCACGACGCGTTCGATATCGTCGCTGCTGCGTCCCATGGCCTGCATGCGGGCATGGCACTCCATGGCCGCCTCGACCGCGGTCTGGGCATGGAATTCGGCGGGGTAGGCGATCTTGAACAGGATGTTCTCCATCACATAGCTGCCGTAGGGACGCTGGAAGCGCAGGGGCTCGCCCTTGAAGAGTACATCGTAGAAGCCCCAGGTGGGCGCCGTGAGTGCCGAGGGATAGCCCATTTCGCCCGTGCTTGCGATGAGTGCCAGACGCACGGCGCGGCTGGTGGCATCGCCCGCCGCCCAGCTCTTGCGGCTGCCCGTATTGGGCGCATGACGGTAGGTGCGCAGGCTGTGGCCGTCTATCCATGCGTGGGAGACGGCGTTGAGCAGCGTGTCGCGCGTGAGCCCGAGCAGGTGGCCGGCCACGGCCGTGGAGGCCACCTTGACCAGGATGACGTGGTCCAGGCCCACACGGTTGAAGGCGTTTTCGAGTGCGAGGCAGCCCTGGATCTCGTGTGCCTTGATCATGGCGTCGAGCACCCTGGCCATGGTGAGGGGCTTGCGCCCCTCGGCCACGGCGGTGCGCGACAGCCAGTCAGCGAGTGCCAGGATGGCCCCCAGGTTATCCGAAGGGTGGCCCCATTCGGCCGCCAGCCAGGTGTCGTTGAAGTCCAGCCAGCGCACCATGGCGCCGATGTCGAAGGCCGCCTTCACGGGATCCAGTTCGAATTGTGTACCCGGCACACGCGCCCCGTGGGGAACGCGGGTGCCGCGCACCACGGGGCCCAGCAGCTTGGTGCACGCCGGGTAGTCGAGCGCCTCCAGCCCGCAGCCCAGGGTGTCGATGAGACAGTGTCGGGCCGTCTCTCGTGCCAGGGCGCTGTCGGCAACGAAATTCAGCGTGTAGTCGACGATATCCTGGATGACGGTATCGAAAGCGGCGCGTTCGCCGGATATGCGGGCTGCCATGGCGGCCTCCTGAAGGTTCAGCTGCGCTCGTCCAGCGGGATGAAGCGCTGCGGGTCCGGGCCGGTATAGTTGGCCGTGGGTCGGATGATCTTGTTGTCCTGGCGCTGCTCGAGGATGTGGGCCGACCAGCCCGCCGTGCGTGCAATCACGAACAGCGGGGTGAACATGGCCGTGGGTACACCCATCATGTGATAGGAGACGGCAGCAAACCAGTCCAGGTTGGGGAACATCTTCTTGGCATCCCACATCACGCTTTCCAGGCGATCGGCGATGTCATACATGCGCGTGTCGCTCTGGCTGACCGACAGCGTGCGCGCCACTTCCTTGATGACCTTGTTGCGCGGGTCGGATACGGTGTAGACAGGATGACCGAAGCCAATGATGACTTCCCTGTCGGCCACGCGCCGGCGGATGTCTTCCTCGGCCGCGTCGGGGCTGTCGTAGCGCTTCTGGATCTCGAAGGCCACTTCGTTGGCGCCGCCGTGCTTGGGGCCACGCAGGGCGCCGATGCCGCCGGCTACAGCCGAATACATATCGGAGCCCGTGCCGGCAATGACGCGGCTGGTGAAGGTGGAGGCATTGAACTCATGCTCGGCATACAGGATGAGCGAGGTATTCATTGCACGCACCCAGCTTTCGTCGGGCGCCTTCCCGTGCAGCAGGTGCAGGAAGTGACCGGCGATGCCGTCATCGTCGGTATGCACGTCGATGATCTCGCCATTGTGGCTGTAGTGGTACCAGTAGAGCAGGGCGGAGCCCAGGCAGGCCATGAGGCGATCGGCGATGTCGCGCGCATCCGGCAGGTTGTGGTCGTCCTTTTCCGGCAGCACGCAGCCCAGTACGGAGACGGCCGTGCGCATCACATCCATGGGGTGGCTGGCGGCAGGCAGGGATTCCAGGACATGTTGCAGTTGCACCGGCAGGCCGCGCAGGCGCCGCAGCTTTTCCTTGTAGGCCCTGAGTTCGGTGGCATTGGGCAGCTTGCCGTGCACCAGCAGGTGGGCGATTTCCTCGAATTCACAGGTATCGGCGATGTCGAGGATGTCGTAACCCCGGTAGTGCAGGTCATTGCCGCTGAGGCCTACCGTGCACAGGGCGGTGTTGCCGGCGACCACACCCGAGAGGGCGACGGATTTCTTGGGTTTGGGGCCCTGCCGGGCCGTGTCGTTTTGCTGAGCCATGAGAATAGTCCTTGATAGGGGAGGGCGCGCGCTCAGGATTGTTCGCGGAACAGCGCGTCCAGACGGGCTTCGAACTCGTGATAGCCAATGCGGTCGTAGAGTTCTTCACGGGTTTGCATCAGGTCGATGACATTTTTCTGGTGGCCATCACGGCGGATGGCTTCATAAACCGTTTCCGCGGCCTTGTTCATGGCGCGGAAAGCCGACAGCGGATAGAGCACCATGGCCACATTCGCACCGGCCAGCTCCTCGACGCTGAACAGCGGGGTGCTGCCAAACTCTGTGATGTTGGCCAGTACAGGCACTGACAGCGCCTCGGTGAAGCGTCGGTAGGTGTCCAGGTCGTAGGCGGCTTCGGCGAAGATGGCGTCGGCGCCGGCCTCGGCGCAGGCATGGGCACGCTCGATGGCGGCATCCACACCCTGAACGGCGATGGCATCGGTGCGGGCAATGATGAAGAAGTCGTCATCGGTGCGCGCATCGGCCGCCGCGCGTACGCGATCCGCCATTTCCTGCGTGCTGACGATTTCCTTGCCGGGGCGGTGGCCGCAGCGCTTGGCACCGACCTGATCCTCGATATGGCAGGCGGCGGCGCCGAACTTGATCAGGCTGCGCACCGTGCGTGCAATGTTGAAGGCCGAGGGGCCCAGGCCGGTGTCGATGTCGACCAGCAGCGGCAGCTCGCATACATCGGTGATGCGGCGTACATCGGTGAGCACATCGTCCAGCGTGTTGATGCCCAGGTCGGGCATGCCGAGCGAGCCGGCGGCCACGCCCCCACCCGAGAGGTAGATGGCACGAAAGCCCGCCCGGCGGGCAAGCAGTGCATGGTTGGCGTTGATGGCGCCGATGATCTGCAGCGGCTTTTCTTCTGCCAGTGCGGCACGAAACAGTGATCCGGGAGAGGCGGGACGTGTCATGGTAGTCTCCGTGATGGGTGGATGGCCGGGGCCGTTGTCGGGTCAGCCCAGCAGGTGCTGGATGCCGTCGCGCTCTTCGAGCAGCTCCTTCAGGGTGTGATCCATGCGCTCGCGCGAGAAGTCATCGATGTCCAGACCGGTGACGCGCGTGTATTCACCGTCGGCGGTGATCACCGGCACACCGTAGATGATGCCTTCCGGAATGCCGTAGGACCCGTCGGAGGGCACACCCATGGTCACCCACTGGCCGCTGGAGCCCAGTACCCAGTCGCGGACATGATCGATGGCCGCATTGGCTGCCGAGGCGGCCGAGGACAGGCCGCGGGCCTCGATGATGGCGGCGCCGCGCTTGCCCACCGTGGGAATGAAGACATCACGATTCCATTCGTCATCGTTGATGACGGCGGCCAGTGCCTGGTCGCCTGCCGTGGCAAAGCGGATATCGGGATACATGGTGGGCGAATGGTTGCCCCAGACGATGAGCTTGCGGATGTCGGCCACGGCCCGGCCGGATTTGGCCGCAAGCTGCGAAAGTGCGCGGTTGTGGTCCAGACGCAGCATGGCAGTGAAGTTCTTTGCGGGCAGGTCAGGGGCGGATTTCATGGCGATGTAGGCATTGGTATTGGCCGGATTGCCGACCACCAGCACTTTCACATTGCGGCTGGCCACCTCGTTGAGCGCACGCCCCTGCTCGGTGAAGATGCGGGCGTTGACTTCAAGCAGGTCCTTGCGTTCCATGCCGGGGCCGCGCGGGCGCGCACCGACCAGGAGTGCAATATCGGCATCGCGGAAGGCTTCACGCGCATCGCTGTGCGCCGTCATGCCCCGCAGCAGTGGAAAAGCGCAATCGTCGAGCTCCATCATCACGCCCTGCAGCGCCTGTTGTGCCTTTTCTTGCGGAATTTCGAGCAGCTGCAGGATGACAGGCTGGTCCTTGCCGAGCATTTCACCAGAAGCGATACGAAACAGCAGGGCATAGCCGATCTGGCCTGCGGCACCGGTCACGGCAACGCGCATTGCGGGTCTTGACATGAAGGATCTCCGTTTGGAAATGAGTGGATGGGTTTCAACGCATAGTGTAAAACGGGATAACACCAAGCGGGATAACCCTGAGCGGGACGGCGCCGGCGCGAGACGACCCCGCTGATATGCCGATAGGCATGATGGCCGTTCACTCGCCCTTCATCTTGTATTATATATAAGACACAAGATATTTTTCTGGAAACCTATGTCCGAGTCTTCACTCCGGGGCCGCCCCGCGGAGCCGGTGCGTACCGGCGGCAGTACGGCCTACAGCCCCCTGTATCAGCAGATCAAGGCGCTGGTGGTGCGCAGCCTGGATCAGGGGGAATGGAAGCCGGGCGAGGCCATTCCCAGCGAAATGGAGCTTGCCGCCCGTTTTCAGGTCAGCCAGGGCACGGTGCGCAAGGCCATCGACGAGCTGGCGGCCGAAAACCTCTTGCTGCGCCGTCAGGGCAAGGGTACATTTGTAGCAACCCATCAGGAAAGGCGGGTGCGCTTTCGCTTCCTGCGGCTTGCGTCCGATGACGGCACCCAGGTGGTGCCCGTGAGCCGGGTTCTCGAATGCCGCCGTCTGCGCAGCCCGGCCGGGCTGGCCGGTCTGCTTCACCTGCGCAGCGGTGACATGGTGATCAACTTGCGGCGCCTGCTCAGTTTTTCCGGTGCGCCCACCATACTGGACGATATCTGGCTGCCGGCCGCCGCCTTCAAGGGGCTTACGGCCGAGTCGCTTGCGCATGGCAGGGAGCCGCTGTACGCGCATTTCGAAACCCGGTATGGCGTCAGCATGGTCAGGGCGGATGAAAAGATCAAGGCAGTGGCGGCGACGTCCGAACACGCCGGCCTGCTGGAGGTGGAAGAGGGCACTCCCCTGCTGTTGGTCGAGCGCCTGGCCTATACCTATGGTGACCGGCCCATGGAGGTGCGCCGGGGTCTTTATCTGACCGATCATTTTCACTACCGCAACAGCCTGAATTGAAAGGGCTTGATCCATGCATTTGAAACCGTCGGTGCAAATGGGCGAAAATGTTGCTTGCCGCTTGTACCTCGCTAGTACCCCGCTGGTAGCCTGCTGGTAACCTTAGGCACCCTTAATCGTCTTCTCTCGAGGCCATCATGTCCGATCCCGCTACACGACCGCGCCCGCAGTTCCGCAACCTGAATCTGCAAATGCTGCTGACCTACCGTCAGCCTCCGGCGGCCAAGACGTCCATCCTCCATCGTATCAGCGGTGCACTGCTGGTGCTGTCCCTGCCCCTGGTCGTCGTACCGCTGTTCGGGCTCAGCATCACCTCGCCCGAAAGTTTCGCCGGCATGGCGGCGTGGGTGGGCAATCCGCTGTGCAAGCTCGTGCTGCTCGTGCTCATCTGGGCCTATATGCACCACTTCTGTGCAGGCATACGCTACATCACGCTGGATCTGCACTTCGGCAATTCGCGTGAGGCGTCACAGCGCTCGGGCGCCATCGTCATCGGTGTCAGCCTCGGGCTCACCTTCATCTTCGCACTCAAACTGTTCGGAGTCTGGTAATGGCTACGCAAGAACGTCTGGGCACCAAACGCCTGGTGGTGGGGGCGCATTACGGCACCTTCGACTTCATCGTGCAGCGCATGACCGCCGTCATCATGGCCGTCTACACGCTCATCCTGTTTTTCGCTTATCTGTTCACGCCCGAAATGAATTTCGAGAGCTGGCGTGCACTGTTCACCTTCACCGTGGGCGCGCTTCCCCTGGGGCAGATGCTGGCGACGCTGGCCTTCCTGTCGGTGTGCTGGCATGGCTGGGTCGGCGTGCGTGAAATCCTCATGGATTACTGCCATCCGGCCGGCCTGCGTCTGGTGCTTCAGACCCTCGGGGTTCTGTGGCTGGTCGGTACCGCCGCCTTTTTCATCAATACACTCTGGAGCATCTAAGCCGTGGCTGCTGTCAAAAAATCCTTGCCCCGCCGCCAGTTTGATGTGGTGGTCGTCGGCGCCGGCGGTGCCGGCATGCGCTGCTCTCTGCAGCTGGCCCAGGCGGGCCTTTCGGTGGCCGTGCTGTCCAAGGTCTTTCCCACCCGTTCCCATACCGTGGCGGCACAGGGGGGCATCAGTGCCTCGCTGGGCAACATGAGCGAAGATCACTGGAACTGGCATATGTACGACACCGTCAAGGGGTCGGACTGGCTGGGTGACCAGGACGCCATCGAATTCATGTGTCGCGAAGCGCCCCACGCCGTGTACGAGCTGGAGCATTTCGGCATGCCGTTTGATCGCAACGCCGATGGCACCATCTACCAGCGTCCCTTTGGCGGGCACACCGCCAATTTCGGCGAAAAGGCCGTACAGCGCGCCTGTGCGGCGGCCGACCGCACCGGCCATGCCCTGCTGCATACCCTCTATCAGCGTAATGTGGCGTCGCGTACCCAGTTCTTCGTGGAATGGATGGCGCTGGACCTGCTGCGCAATCAGGCGGGCGACGTCCTTGGCGTCACTGCGCTGGAAATGGAAACCGGCGAAATCTACGTGCTCGAGGGCAAGGCCACCGTACTGGCCACCGGGGGCGCCGGCCGTATCTATGCGGCCTCCACCAATGCCTTCATCAATACCGGCGATGGCCTGGGCATGGCAGCCCGGGCGGGCCTTCCCCTGCAGGACCTGGAGTTCTGGCAGTTCCATCCCACCGGGGTGGCGGGCGCCGGCGTGCTCATCACGGAAGGCGTGCGCGGCGAGGGCGGCATCCTGCTCAACAAGGACGGCGAGCGCTTCATGGAGCGCTATGCGCCCACGCTGAAGGATCTGGCGCCGCGCGACTTCGTCTCGCGTTCCATGGATCAGGAAATCAAGGAAGGCCGGGGTTGCGGCGATGGCAGCTATGTCCATCTCAAGCTCGATCACCTGGGCGCCGAGACCATCCAGAAGCGTCTGCCCTCCATTCGTGAGATCGCCATCAAGTTCGCCAACGTGGATCCCATCCGCGATCCCATTCCCGTGGTGCCCACGCTGCACTACCAGATGGGCGGGCTTCCGACCAACATCCACGGCCAGGTGCTGGATCACATCAATGGCGAGGATCGCGTCGTCAACGGGCTGTACGCGGTGGGCGAGTGCGCAGCCACGTCGGTGCACGGTGCCAACCGTCTGGGTACCAACTCCCTGCTCGATCTGGTCGTGTTCGGCCGTTCGGCCGGCAAGTTCATCGTGTCGCAGCATCTGGAAACCCGGCACGCCCATCAGGAAATCCCGCAATCGGCCATCGATTATTCGCTCGAACGCGTGAACCGTCTCGAGTCGCGCACCTCGGGTGAGCGTGTCGCCGATGTGGCCAACGCCATCCGCATGTCCATGCAGACGCATTGCGGGGTGTTCCGTACTCTCAAGCTGCTCAACGAAGGCGTCAGCCAGATCGAGGATCTGGCCGGCCAGGTCGAGCAGCTCCATTTCCAGGACAAGTCGCGGGTGTTCAACACCGCCCGTGTCGAGGCGCTCGAGCTCACCAATATGATCGAGGTGGCGCGTGCGACGACCAAATCGGCGGCCAATCGCACCGAAAGCCGCGGGGCGCATGCCCTGGATGACTATCCCGAGCGCGATGACGAAAACTGGTTGCGCCACACGCTCTGGTATTCCGAAGGCAGCCGCCTTGATTACCGGCCCGTGCAGATGAAGCCGCTCACGGTCGAGAGCATTCCGCCACAGCCGCGGACTTTCTGAGCAGGATATCGAAATGAGTGAACAACGCACCCTGAAGTTTGAAATCTACCGCTACGACCCCGACAAGGACGAGCGGCCCTACATGCAGAAGCTTGAAGTCACGCTGCAGCCGCACGACAAGATGCTGCTCGACGCGCTGACGCGCATCAAGAATGATGTGGATGACAGCCTGGCGCTGCGCCGCTCGTGTCGCGAGGGCGTGTGCGGCTCGGATGCCATGAATATCAACGGCAAGAATGGTCTGGCCTGCACCACCAACCTGCTCGACCTGAAGGAGCCCATTGTGCTGCGGCCCCTGCCCGGCCTGCCCGTGGTGCGCGATCTGGTGGTCGACATGACACATTTCTTCGACCAGTATCATTCGATCAAACCCTACCTCATCAATCACAATCCTCCGCCCGAGAAGGAGCGGCTGCAGTCGCCCGAGGCGCGCGAGGAGCTCAACGGTCTGTACGAGTGCATCCTGTGCGCCTGCTGCTCCACAGCCTGCCCCTCCTTCTGGTGGAATCCCGACAAGTTCGTGGGGCCGGCGGGCCTGTTGCAGGCCTATCGTTTCATCGTCGACTCGCGCGACGCAGCCACTGCAGAGCGGCTGGATAATCTCGAGGATCCCTACCGGCTGTTCCGCTGCCACACCATCATGAACTGTACCGATGTCTGTCCCAAGGGTCTGAATCCCTCGCATGCCATCGGCAAGATCAAGGAAATGCTTGTACGGCGCACCATCTAGGCCGTGCATTCATCATGAAATCTCTTTCCCAGCTGGAACGGGCGCGCCTGCGTTGGCGTGCCCGCCGCGGCCTGCTCGAAAACGATTTGATCATTACGCGTTTTCTCGATCGTTTCGAGGCTGAGCTGACCGATGCCGATGTGAGCGCCCTGACCCTGCTGTTCGAGATGGACGATAACGAACTGCTGGACGTGTTGCTGGCGCGCACTTCACTGGCGGGACGCTATGACACACCCGATACGCGGCGTCTGGTGGTCCAGATGCAGGCTGTCTGAACTCTTTTAAAGGAAAACGTGATGCAGTTGTCAGAAAAGAAAGTCACCCTGTCCTTCAACGATGGAAGCAAGGAGATAGAACTTCCCATCTACCAGGGCACGGTCGGCCCTGATGTGATCGATATCCGCAAGCTCTACGGCCAGGCCGGCATGTTCACCTATGATCCGGGGTTTCTTGCCACGGCATCCTGCGAATCGGGCATCACCTACATCGACGGCGACAAGGGTGAACTGCTGTATCGCGGCTACCCCATCGAGCAGCTCGCCACACAGTGCAACTTCCTCGATGTCTGCTACCTGCTGCTCAATGGCGATCTGCCCAACCGCGAGCAGAAGCTGGATTTCGATGCCCAGGTGACCAATCACACCATGGTGCACGAGCAGATGCACGTGTTCATGAACGGCTTCCGGCGTGATGCCCATCCCATGGCGGTGCTGACCGGCCTGGTGGGTGCGCTGTCGGCCTTCTATCACGACTCCACTGACATCACCAATCCGCGCCACCGCCACATCTCGGCCATCCGCCTGATCGCCAAGATGCCCACGCTGGTCGCCATGGCCTACAAGTATTCCATGGGCCAGCCGGCCATGTATCCGCGCAACGACCTCAGCTACACCGGCAATTTCCTGCGCATGATGTTCGCCACACCGGCGACCGATTACGCAGTCAATGATGTCGTCGAGCGCGCGCTCGACCGCATTTTCATCCTGCATGCCGATCACGAGCAGAATGCATCCACATCCACGGTGCGGCTGTGCGGCTCTTCGGGCACCAACCCGTTTGCCGCGATTGCGGCCGGCGTGGCCTGCCTGTGGGGGCCCGCGCATGGCGGCGCCAACGAGGCTGCCCTGCAGATGCTGCTCGACATCGAGGCCAGCGGCGGCGTCGCCAAGGTTGGCGAGTTCATGGAGAAGGTCAAGGACAAGAATTCGGGTGTTCGCCTGATGGGCTTTGGCCACCGCGTCTACAAGAATTACGATCCGCGCGCCCGCCTCATGCAGGAAACCTGCCGCGAAGTGCTGCAGGCCCTGGGGCTCGAGAGCGATCCGCTGTTCAAGCTGGCCATGGAAGTCGAGCGCATCGCACTCGAGGACGACTACTTCGTCCAGCGCCGCCTGTACCCGAACGTGGACTTCTACTCGGGTATCGTGCAGCGTGCGATTGGCATCCCGACCTCACTGTTCACCGCCATCTTTGCGCTGGCGCGCACGGTAGGCTGGATTGCCCAGTGGGACGAGATGCTGTCCGACTCCGACTACAAGATCGGCCGTCCGCGCCAGCTGTACACCGGTTCGCCGGCGCGGGACGTGCCGCAGCGCGATCTCTGATCCTCAGAGCGCGATTTCGCCTGCCTCCTGCTGGGCATCGACCACCGCCAGCGCCGTCATATTGACAATGCGGCGCACGGTGGCGCTGGTGGTGAGTACGTGTACCGGACGCGCCGCGCCCAGCAGCACCGGCCCCATGGCCACCCCGTTGCTGCCGGTCATCTTCAGGATGTTGTAGGTGATGTTGCCGGTATCCAGGTTGGGGGTGATGAGCACATTTGCCGGCCCCTTGAGCGTGGAGTCGGGATAGGCCCTCAGGCGAATGGCTTCGGACAGTGCCGAATCCGCATGCATCTCGCCGTCCACCTCCAGCTGTGGCGCCTTCTCCAGAAGGATTTTCCGCGCCTCGACCATCTTGCGTGAAGACTCGCTTTCGCGGCTGCCGAAGTTGGAGTGCGAGAGCAGGGCGATCTTGGGCAGCACGCCGAAGCGCTGCACTTCAGCCGCAGCCTGTATCGTCATGTCGGCAATCTGGCTCGCATCGGGATTCTCGTTCACGTGCGTGTCGCAGATGAACAGCGTCTGCGTGGGCAGCATGAGTACATTCATGGCCGCATAAGTCTGTGCACCCGGCTTCAGGCCGATCACTTCGCGCACAAAGCGCAGCTCGTCGTCGAATCGGTTGGTGACACCGCAGAGCATGCCTTCGGCATCGCCGCGGTGCATGAGCATGACGCCGATGAGTGTGTTGTGCTTGCGCACCATGGCCTTGGCGATTTCCGGCGTCACGCCTTCGCGTCCCATGATGCGGTAGTACGCCGTCCAGGTTTCGTTGAAGCGTTCGTCATCCTCGGGATCGACGATCTCGAAGTGCTCGCCGACGCGCAGGCGCAGGCCGAAGCGCTTGAGCCGCATGTCGATGACATTCGGACGGCCCACCAGTATCGGTCGGGCAATCCCTTCGTCGACCACGGTCTGTGCGGCACGCAGTACGCGCTCGTCCTCGCCGTCGGCGTAGATGATACGCTTGGCAAGCCCGCTCTTGGCCTGCAGGAACAGCGGGCGCATGAGCTGGCCCGAATGGTAGACATGGCTGATGAGCTTTTGTCGATACGCTTCCATGTCCTCGATGGGACGGCGTGCCACGCCGGAGTCCATGGCGGCCTGGGCGACGGCGGGGGCAATCTTGACGATGAGGCGCGGATCGAAGGGGGAGGGGATGATGTAATCCGGGCCGAAGGAAAAGTCCTGTCCGGCATAGGCAGCCGCCACCTCGTCGCTCTGTTCCGCCTGGGCGAGCTCGGCAATGGCATGCACGCAGGCGATCTTCATTGCCTCATTGATGACGGTGGCACCCACGTCGAGCGCGCCGCGAAAGATGAAGGGAAAGCACAGGACATTGTTGACCTGATTGGGGTAGTCGGAGCGGCCGGTGGCGATGATGGCATCCGGGCGCGCCGCCTTGGCGACTTCGGGGCGGATCTCGGGGTCGGGATTGGCCAGCGCCAGGATCAGCGGCTGATCGGCCATGCTGGCCACCATGTCGGCGGTAAGCACACCCGCCATGGATACGCCCAGGAAGATATCTGCATCCTGGCAGGCCTCGGCCAGTGTGCGCAACGGCGTGTCGCGGGCATAGCGGGCCTTGTTGGCTTCCATCTGCGCATCGCGCCCCGTGTGCACCACGCCGCGCGAATCGAGGATGATGATGTGCTCGCGACGCAGGCCCAGCTGCACCAGCAGGTCCAGACAGGCGATGGCGGCCGCGCCGGCACCCGAGCACACCAGACGTACATTCTCTATGGATTTGCCCACGATCTTCAAGCCGTTCAGGATGGCGGCTGAAGAGATGATGGCCGTGCCGTGCTGGTCATCATGGAATACCGGGATGGACAGGCGTTCGCGCAGCTTCTTCTCTATGGTGAAGCACTCCGGCGCCTTGATGTCTTCCAGGTTGATGCCGCCCAGCGTCGGTTCGAGTGCGGCAATGATCTCGACCAGCTTGTCCGGATCGGTTTCATTCAGCTCGATATCGAAGACATCGATGCCGGCGAACTTCTTGAACAGGCAGCCCTTGCCTTCCATGACCGGCTTGGCCGCCATGGGGCCGATGTTGCCCAGGCCAAGCACAGCCGTGCCGTTGGTGATCACGCCCACCAGGTTGGCACGCGAGGTGTAGAGGGCGGCGGCCTCCGGTCCGTCGCGATGGATGGCCATGCTGGCGAAGGCGACGCCGGGTGAATACGCCAGCGACAGGTCGTCCTGGTGCGCCAGGGGTTTGGTGGGTACGACGGACACTTTTCCCGGTGTGGGATGGGAATGATAGTCCAGCGCAAGCCGTTCCAGATCTGCGTTCGGGTCCATGATGAATTTACTCCTTCAGGTGATACTTGTTTTGAAATGCCAACACTCTTGTCTGCATCGTGGCCCGATCTGGCTGGCAGCGCCGGCGGGGGCTGCGATTCCGGTGCCTGCCCGGGTATAATGAACCGAATACGACTTTTCAAGGCGTAGCACTCAGTGCCTTCTGCCCCCGCTATCCGCTATCCGGTCTGGCCGTGTCGCGGAAGGTTTTCCTGCATCATACACGGGTGAAACACCCGGATAGGTGAAGCGTTCATGTCCTCTCTGCCCGAATCCCTTTCAAGCTCCTACCTGTTTGGCGGTAATGCGCCCTACATCGAGGAGATTTACGAAAATTACCTTGCTGATCCCGCCACGGTGCCCGATGCCTGGCGTGAATATTTTGATCAGCTCCAGCACAGTCCTGCAAGCGACGGGCGTCCCGCCACGCGCGATCAGGCCCACGCGCCCATTGTGCAATCCTTTGCGCAGCGTGCCCGCACCAATGCCTTCCTGCAGCCGGTGCGCCAGGCCGATCTGGCCATGGCCGGGCGTCAGGTCCATGTGCAGGCCCTCATCGCGGCCCATCGTTCGCTGGGCACGCATGTGGCCAACCTGGATCCGCTGCGGCGCCAGGACAGGCCCAGCATCCCCGAGCTCGATCCGGCCAGCTATGGTCTTGACGAGGCCGATCTCGACCAGGTGTATTCCGCCACCGACACCTACTTCAGCAAGGCTGACACGATGACGCTGCGTGACATGCTCAGCGCCCTCAAGGAAACCTATTGCCGTAACCTGGGTGCCGAGTTCATGTATATCTCCGATCCGGTCGCCAAGCGCTGGATCCAGGAGCGTCTCGAGTCCACCCTGGGCACACCCAGCTTCACGGACGAGAAGAAAGTCAACATCCTGCAGCAGCTCACCGAGGCCGAAGGCCTGGAGCGTTTCCTGCATACGCGCTATGTCGGCCAGAAGCGGTTTTCGCTTGAGGGTGGTGAAAGCTTCATCGCCGCCATGGACGAGGTGGTGCGCCATGCGGGTGCCAGCGGCGTGCAGGAAATCATCGTCGGCATGGCCCACCGCGGACGGCTCAACGTGCTCGTCAACATCATGGGCAAGATGCCCGGAGATCTGTTCGCCGAGTTCGAAGGCAAGCATGGTGATGACCTTACCGATGGCGATGTCAAGTATCACAACGGTTTTTCCAGCGATCTGAGCACGCCCGGCGGGCCGGTGCACCTGTCACTGGCCTTCAACCCCTCGCACCTCGAGATCGTCAATCCGGTGGTCGAGGGCAGTGCGCGTGCACGCCAGGACCGGCGCGGCGATACCGACGGCTCCCAGGTGCTGCCCGTGCTGGTGCATGGCGATGCGGCCTTTGCCGGCCAGGGCGTGGTCATGGAAACACTCAACATGTCCCAGACGCGGGGTTATGGCACCGGCGGCACGCTGCATATCGTCATCAACAACCAGATTGGCTTCACGACGTCCGACCCGCGCGATACCCGCTCCACGCTGTATTGCACCGATGTCGTCAAGATGATCGAGGCGCCGGTTTTCCACGTCAACGGCGATGATCCCGAAGCGGTGGTGTACGCCACCCAGCTGGCGCTGGATTACCGTCGCACCTTCGGTCTGGATGTGGTCGTTGACATCGTCTGTTTCCGCAAGCTGGGTCATAACGAGCAGGATACGCCCTCGCTCACACAGCCGCTGATGTACAAGAGCATCGGCAAGCATCCCGGTACGCGCAAGGTATATGCCGACCGTCTGGTGGCGCAGGATGTGCTCGCCGACAGCGAAGTCGATGACATGGTGCGCAACTATCGTCAGCTGCTCGAAGACGGCCAGCGCACCATCGAGCCCGTGCTCACCGATTTCAAGAGCAAGTATGCCACCGACTGGTCGCCCTTCCTAGGTGCCAAGTGGACGGATCATGCCGAGACCGCCGTGGCCCAGGCCGAGCTTACGCGCATTGGCGAGCGCCTCACCACTGTACCTGAAGGTTTCACCGTGCATTCCCTGGTCGAGCGCCTGCTCAACGAGCGGCGCAAGATGGCGCATGGCGAGGTTCCGATTGACTGGGGCATGGGTGAGCATCTGGCGTTTGCCACCCTGCTGGCCAATGGCTATGCCATCCGCATCACGGGGCAGGATTCCGGGCGCGGTACCTTTACCCATCGCCACGCCGTGCTGCATGACCAGAAGCGCGAGCGCTGGGATGACGGCACCTATATCCCGCTGCAGAATGTGGCCGAAGGCCAGGCACCGTTCACGATCATTGATTCCGTGCTGTCCGAAGAGGCGGTGCTGGGCTTCGAATACGGCTATGCCACGGCCGAGCCCAACTGCCTGACCATCTGGGAGGCGCAGTTTGGCGATTTCGTCAACGGCGCCCAGGTGCTCATCGACCAGTTCATCTCGTCGGGAGAAGCGAAGTGGGGGCGCCATTGCGGCCTCACGCTGATGCTGCCGCATGGCTACGAAGGCCAGGGCCCCGAGCACTCCTCGGCCCGCCTGGAGCGCTTCCTGCAGCTGTGTGCCGACAACAACATGCAGGTGATACAGCCCACCAACGGGGCGCAGATCTTCCATGTGCTCCGGCGCCAGATGATACGGCCCTTCCGCAAGCCGCTCATCCTGATGACGCCCAAGTCGCTGCTGCGCCACAAGGGAGCCACCTCGCCGTTGTCCGATCTGGCCGAAGGCCAGTTCCTGCCGGTCATCGGCGAGCAGAACAGCAATATCGCGGATGCCGATGTCAGCCGGGTCCTCGTCTGCTCGGGCCGGGTGTATTACGATCTGGTCCAGAGCCGTGAAGAGGCCGGCCACAAGGATATCGCCATATTGCGCATCGAGCAGCTCTATCCCTTTGCACACAAGGCTTTCCAGGCCGAACTCAGCCGTTACACCAATGCGACCGAAGTCATCTGGGTTCAGGACGAGCCGCAGAACCAGGGGCCGTGGTTCTACATACAGCATCATCTGTACGAGAACATGACGGCAGGCCAGAAGCTGGGTTACGCTGGCCGCCAGGCGTCGGCGTCGCCCGCCGTCGGCTACCTGGCCAGGCACATCGAGCAGCAGCGCGCATTGCTGGACCAGGCCTTTGCCCGGCGCTTCAAGGGCTTCACGCTCACGAAATAACATCCATCATCTATTACGGAATTCCTGCATATGTCTATCGTTGACGTTCTGGTCCCACAACTGTCCGAATCGATTTCCGAAGCGACGCTGCTCAACTGGAAGAAGCAGCCCGGCGAAGCGGTCGAAATGGATGAAATCCTCATCGAGGTGGAAACGGACAAGGTGGTACTCGAGGTGCCCGCCCCGTCTGCCGGCGTGCTCTCCGAAATCGTGAAAGGTGATGGTGCCACGGTGACTTCGGGTGAAGTACTGGCGCGCATCGATTCGGCTGCCAAACCCGCGGCCGCGCCTGCTGCCGCCGCAGCACCGGCCGAGGAAGCGGCGGCTCCGGCGGCAAAGGCCGCTCCCGCAGCCACAGCAGCGGGCATTGCCTCGCCGGCTGCCGCCAAGATCCTGTCCGAGAAGGGTGTGGATCCTGCCACTGTAGCCGGTACGGGCAAGGACGGCCGCATCACCAAGGCCGACGCCATGCAGGCGGGAGCGGCGCCCGCACCGGCCGCTGCTGCGCCGGTTGTGCCGCCGCCCGCGATGTCGCTCGACGGCCGTGCCGAGCAGCGCGTGCCCATGAGCCGCCTGCGGGCGCGCATTGCCGAGCGCCTGCTGCAGTCGCAAGCCGAAAACGCCATCCTCACCACTTTCAACGAAGTGAACATGCAGGCCGTGATGGACCTGCGCAAGGCCTACCGTGACCCGTTCGAAGCCGAGCACGGCGTCAAGCTGGGCTTCACGTCCTTCTTCGTCAAGGCGGCCGTTGCAGCGCTCAAGCGCTATCCCGTGGTGAATGCCTCGGTCGACGGCAAGGACATCGTGTACCACGGCTATTTCGACATCGGTATCGCCGTGGGCAGCCCGCGTGGCCTGGTCGTGCCCATCCTGCGCAATGCCGACCAGCTCTCCTTTGCCGACATCGAGAAGCAGATTGCCGACTTCGGCGTGCGTGCGCGCGACGGCAAGCTGACGCTCGAGGAGCTCACCGGAGGTACTTTCTCCATCTCCAATGGCGGCATCTTCGGGTCCATGCTGTCCACGCCCATCATCAATCCGCCGCAGTCGGCCATCCTGGGCATCCATGCCACCAGGGAGCGGCCGGTGGTCGAGAATGGCCAGATCGTCATCCGGCCCATGAATTATCTGGCGCTGTCCTATGACCATCGCATCATCGACGGGCGCGAGGCGGTGCTGTCGCTGGTCGCCATGAAGGAGGCGCTCGAAGATCCCCGGCGCCTGCTGCTTGATCTCTGATTGCGTCAACAGGAAACCCCAGGAAACCTCATGAGCAAACCATTTGATGTTGTCGTCATCGGGGCGGGCCCCGGTGGTTATATCGCGGCCATCCGCGCCGCCCAGCTGGGGCTGTCGGTTGCCTGTGTCGATGCAGCGAGCACGGCCGACGGCAAGCCGGCGCCCGGTGGTACCTGCACGAACGTGGGCTGCATTCCGTCCAAGGCCTTGCTGCAGTCGTCCGAGCATGTGCATCAGGTGCAGCACGAGCTGGCCGACCATGGCATACAGATCGGTGATGTCTCGGTGGATCTGGCCCGCCTGCTGGCGCGCAAGGACACCGTTGTACAGCAGAACAACGAAGGCATCCTCTACCTGTTCAAGAAGAACAAGGTCAGCTTCTTCCACGGCACGGCCCGCTTTGTGGCCCAGGTGGATGGCGGCTGGTCGCTGGCGGTGTCCGGTCCCGATGCCGACGAGCTCGTTGCGCGCCACGTCATCGTGGCCACGGGCTCCACGCCGCGGGCCCTGCCCGAGCTGCCTTTCGATGAGGCGCGCATCCTCTCCAACGAGGGCGCACTGTCCATTCCCGAGGTACCGGCTCGCCTGGGCGTCATTGGTGCCGGCGCCATCGGCCTCGAGATGGCCAGCGTCTGGGCCCGCCTGGGCGCCGGCGTCACCATCCTCGAGGCCTTGCCCGACTTCCTCGCGGCGGTTGACCAGCAGGCGGCGCGCGAAGTGCGCAAGGCGCTGGCGGCCCAGGGGCTGGACATCCAGACGGGTGTGCAGGTGGGGCAAGTGGCTACCGGCGACGATGGTATCGACATTGACTATACGGATTCGGCCGGCAAGGAACAGGCCCTGCAGGTCGACAAGCTCATCGTCTCCATCGGCCGTGTGCCCAATACTGCAGGTCTGGGCGGCGAAGTCGTGGGTCTGAAAACGGACGAGCGTGGCTTCATCATCGTGGATGATGCCTGCCGCAGCAATCTGCCCAACGTCTGGGCGGTCGGTGACGTGGTGCGCGGTGCCATGCTGGCCCACAAGGCCGAGGCCGAAGGCGTGGCCGTGGCCGAAACCATCGCCGGTCAGCACGGGCATGTAGATTACGATCTTATCCCCTCGGTCATCTACACTTCGCCCGAAGTGGCCTGGGTAGGCAAGACCGAGCAGCAGCTCAAGGCCGCAGGGCGCGAAGTGCGTGCCGGCAGTTTTCCGTTCATGGCCAATGGCCGGGCGCGGGCGCTGGGTGATACGCGCGGTTTCGTCAAAATCCTGGCGGATGCGCACACCGACGAGGTTCTGGGTGTGCATATTGTGGGGCCCAATGCGTCCGAGCTGGTGGCCGAGGCGGGGGCGCTCATGGCCTTCCGCGCGGCGTCCGAAGATATCGCACGTATCTGCCATGCGCACCCCACGCTGGCCGAAGCCATGAAGGAGGCGGCACTGGCCGTCGATGGGCGCACACTCAACTTCTGAGGCCGGTACGGCGCAGCAGGTGCGCAGCACATCGATGAATGTTCGCGAGTATTACGATCAGGCGCTGGCCCGGCGCGGCTTCGCGCGCGACGCCGCGCAGGAGGCCGCCGTTGACCGTCTGCAGCAGATGCACGAGGAGTGGGTCGCATTCAGGGCGGCCCGGTCCTCGGCCCTGCGCAAGCTCTTTCACCGCCCTGAAGTGCCCCGCGGCGTCTACCTGTGGGGCGGGGTGGGGCGCGGCAAGAGCTTCATCATGGATGCCTTCTACGCCACGGTGCCGCTCAAGCGCAAGACGCGTCTGCATTTCCACGAGTTCATGCGCGGCGTGCATCAGGGTCTGACTGAAGTGCGCGGCCAGGCGGATCCGCTCGACGAAGTCGCACGCCGTGTGGCGCGTCGTCACCGGCTCATCTGCTTCGACGAGTTTCATGTCTCCGATGTGGCCGATGCCATGATCCTGTACCGTCTGCTTGAGCGCCTGTTCGCCCTGGGCACGACCTTCGTCATGACGTCCAACTACGAGCCGTCCACCCTGTACCCCGACGGCCTGCATCGCGATCGCATCCTGCCCGCGATCGACCTCATCTACGAGCGTCTGGATGTCATGAACGTGGACGGCGGGCAGGATTACCGGCGCAAGGCCGAAATCGAGGACGTGAGCTGTTACCTGCATCCGCTGGGCGAAGCCACGGACAAGGCGCTGCAGGCCACGTTCGAGCGCCTGCTCGACGGGCCGCGCCTGGACGAGACGCTGGAGATCGAGCAGCGCCGGATCAGGGCGCTGGCCCATGGTCGCAACATCGTCTGGTTCGATTTCGAAACCCTGTGTGGCGGGCCGCGCTCCCAGAACGATTATCTGGTGCTGGCCGAGCGCTTCGATGCCGTCATCGTTTCGGGCGTGCCCTGCATGGGGCCGCGCCAGGCGTCGGCGGCACGCCGCTTTACCTGGCTGGTCGATGTATTCTACGATCACAAGGTCAAACTCATTCTCTCGGCCGAGTGCCCGCCCGACGCGCTCTATGTTCACGGCGCGCTGGCCAACGAGTTTCAGCGTACCGTTTCACGTCTCATGGAAATGCAGGGTCGCGAGTACCTGCAGTCGGAAAGACGGGCGGCGGCCACTTTGTAAACCCCGGGAAGCGGCGGCGCACGGCCGTTTCCGTCCTTGCTCTTCATCCATGAACACACGCGTACTGACCGGCATCACCACTTCCGGCACCCCTCATCTGGGCAATTATGCCGGTGCCATCCGGCCGTCCATAGCGGCCAGCCGCCGGGAGGGGGTCGATGCCTTCTATTTCCTTGCCGACTACCATGCGCTCATCAAGTGCGAGGACCCCGAGCGCATTGCCCGCTCGCGCCTGGAGATTGCCGCCACCTGGCTGGCGGCGGGTCTCGATCCCGGGCGCGTCACTTTTTACCGCCAGTCCGACATTCCCGAGATTCCCGAGCTGTGCTGGATACTCACCTGCGTGACCGCCAAGGGACTGATGAATCGCGCCCATGCCTACAAGGCGTCGGTGGACCAGAACCTGGAGCGCGCGCTCGAGGCCGATGACGGCATCACCATGGGCCTGTTCTCGTATCCGGTGCTCATGGCGGCCGACATCCTGATGTTCAATGCGCACCAGGTACCCGTGGGGCGCGACCAGATCCAGCATCTGGAGATGGCGCGCGACATTGCCCAGCGCTTCAACCACCTCTACGGGCGGGGCGAGGCGCTGTTTGTGCTGCCCGAGGCGGCCGTCGACGAGCAGGTGGCCACGCTGCCGGGGCTGGACGGGCGCAAGATGTCCAAGAGCTACGACAACACCATTCCCCTGTTCGAAGGCGGCTCGCGTGCCCTGCAGGCCGCCCTGCGCCGCATCGTGACGGATTCGCGCCAGCCGGGCGAGCCCAAGGATGCGGAGTCCTCGCATCTGTACGCGCTCTACCGTGCCTTTGCCGGTGCGGAAGATAGCGCGCAGCTGCGTGCCGAGCTCGAGGACGGCCTGGGCTGGGGCGAGGCCAAGGACCGTCTGTTCACACTCATCGACGCGCAGCTTGCCCCCATGCGCGAGCGCTACGAAAGCCTGATGGCCGCACCCGACGACATCGAGGACATCCTGCAGGCCGGTGCCGTCAAGGCTCGCCGTCTGGCCACGCCTTTTATCACGCGCATCCGCGAGGCGATCGGCCTGCGTGCGGCGCGGCGCACAGCGTCCGCCGGTGCTCGTCCGGACAGGGCGGCCGGGGCGCGCGAACGTGGCGCACGTTTCGTCAGTTTTCGTGACGGGCAGGGGCGGTTCCGTTTCCGCCTGCTGGATGCGCGTGGCGAAACGCTCATCGTGTCCGAAGGCTTTGACGATCCGCGCCGGGTGGGCAGCTTTGTGCGGACGTTGCAGCAGGGCCTGCCCGAGGACGGACTGACGCGTGACGGCGCAGACCTTGTGCTCCGGCTTGATGATGTGGTGGTCTGCCGTTTTGATGCCGGGCGTCTGGACGAGGTGCGCGACGCGCTCTGAAGGCGATGGTCATGACGGATGAACTGGCCGAAATCTTCGCCGGGGACGGACCCCTGGCACGGGCCTCGGGCAATTATCAGTTTCGTCCGGCGCAACTGGCGCTGGCCCAGGCCGTGCATGGGGCGCTGCAGGAACGTCGCGTGCTGGTGGCCGAAGCCGGTACCGGTACGGGAAAAACCTGGGCTTATCTGGTGCCGGCCCTGCTTGCCCGGGGCAAGGTGCTGATTTCCACCGGCACACGCACGCTGCAGGACCAGCTCTATCATCGCGACCTGCCGCGGGTTCGCGAGGCGCTGGCCGTGGGCGGCTCGGCGGCCCTGCTCAAGGGCCGGGCCAATTACGTCTGCCATTACCATCTGCAGGCCCTGCTGGAAGGCAAGGGCGAGCCCCTGAGCGCCACCGAGGCGCGCCAGCTGCGTCGCATCGAGGTCTTTGCCCGGCAGAGCACAACGGGGGACCGTGCCGAGCTGGCCACCGTGCCCGAAGATGCCCCCATCTGGCGTCGCGTCACCTCTACGCGCGAGAACTGTCTGGGCGCGGAATGTCCCTATATTCGCGACTGTTTTCTGTACCAGGCGCGCCGCCGTGCCCAGGAAGCCGATGTCGTCGTCATCAACCACGCCCTGTTCATGGCCGATCTGTCCCTGCGCGACGAAGGTATCACTGATCTGCTGCCCGAAGCCGACATGGTGGTGTTTGACGAGGCCCATCAGCTATCCGGCGTGGCGACCCAGTTTCTGGGCACCGCCGTATCCACGCAGCAGCTCATTGAACTCTCGGATCTGGTCGTCGCGCATGGGCGGGCGCATGCCCCGGGCGTCCAGGACTGGGATGCGCTGGGCGAAGCGCTGTCGGCCGGCGCACGGGGACTGCGGCTGGCCTGCGCCGCCCTGGAAGAGATGCCCGGGCGGCGTGCCGTCGCCCATGGCCTGCCCAGCCCCGGGGATTTTGCACAGGCGCTGGACGCGCTGTGCGCGAGTCTGGATACGATAGGGAAATCGCTGGGCATGGTGGCCGAGTCCCATCCCGACCTTGCTGCGACGGCCGGTCAGACGGATACGCTGGCCGGGCGCCTGACGGCCTGGCGGCAGCCTGAAGCAAAACCCGAGGCCGGTGATGCCGTGCAGGACGATGACGGTGAGGAAAACGTCTGGGTGCGGTGGGTGGAGTGGCTGCGCACGGGTGTGCGTCTGCACAGTGCGCCCCTGTGGGTGGCAAGCCGCTTTCGGCGCAGCCGGCGCGACGGCCAGGCCTGGGTGCTGACATCGGCCACGCTGTCGGTGAACGGTGACTTTTCGGCCTTCCAGCGTCAGCTGGGCCTGGAGGACGCCGAGACGGCGACCTGGCCGTCGCCGTTTGATTACGCCAATCAGGCCTTGCTCTATGTACCGCGCAGCTTGCCGCAGCCCAGCGACTTCGGGTTTGCGCGCGCTTTCGTCGATGTGTTGCTGCCGCTGGTGCGTGCGGCAAGCGGCGGGGTGCTCGTCTTGTGCACCACCTTGCGTGCCGTAAGCCGGCTGGCCGAGCTGCTGGAAGCCGAAGGGCTGGACCGCCCGGTGCTGCGACAGGGCCAGCGTGCACGCGCCGCCCTGCTGGACGAGTTTCGCGAGCAGGGCCGGGCCGTACTGGTGGGCAGCGCCAGTTTCTGGGAAGGTGTGGATGTGCCCGGCGAGGCACTCACGGTGCTGGCCATCGACAAATTGCCGTTTGCGCCGCCCGACGATCCAGTGCTTCAGGCACGCCTGCAGGCCTGCCGGCGCCGCGGTGGCAACCCCTTCATGGAGTATCAGCTGCCCGAAGCGGCGATTGCACTCAAGCAGGGGGCGGGGCGGCTGATCCGTTCCGAATCCGATCGCGGCATCCTGCTGGTGGGGGATGTCCGCCTCGTCGACAAACCCTATGGGCGGCTGCTGTGGCGCGGTCTGCCACCGTTCCGGCGCACGCGCGAACCGCATGAAGCCCTGGAATTTCTTGGCCATTCTCCGGCGCAGTTGTCTCAATCCGATACGCCCGATACCGACGGAACGGTTTAAGATGATCACGGACCGGTCCCATGACCGGCCTGTTTCTGGATCAATACGGAGGAGCATCATGAGGAAGAGACAAACGCCGGCACGTGTACTCGTGCTGGGTGCCCTGGCGCTGGCACTGGCCGGGACGGCGGCACCGTCGCTGGCGGGCAAGAGCGATGACAACCTGATTGTGGCCTACGAGCAGGTGCTGGAAAATGTGGACCCGTATTTCAACAATACGCGCATCGGCGTCATCATCGCGGCCAATGTATGGGATACGCTGCTGTATCGCAATCCCATGACCAACGAATATGTGGGCCAGCTGGCCAGCAGCTGGAAACAGATCGACGATCGCACGCTGGAGTTCGAGCTGCGCGAAGGCGTCACGTTTCATAATGGTGAACCGTTTGATGCGGATTCCGTTGTATATACGCTGACCTATGTGGCCGACCCGGACAACAAGGCCACCACGCAGCAGAACGTACGCTGGATAGACCGTGTCGAGAAGCTGGGCCAGTACAAGGTCCGTGTCATCAGCAAGGAGCCGTTCCCGGCAGCCAAGGAGTATCTGTCGACGACGGTGGCGATTCATCCGGCCAAATATTATAAGGAGGTGGGCCCCAAGGGGATGAATGCCAAGCCCGTGGGCACCGGTCCCTACAAGATCGTGGAGCATATCCCGGGCAAGTCCATCACCATGGAGCGCAACGCGGATTACTTCAAGGACTCGCCCAAGGCGCAGCCCACGATAGGCAAGGTGCAGGTCCGCTTCATTCCGGATCGCCAGACGCAGATGGCCGAGGTGATATCGGGCGGCGTGGATCTCATCATGCACGTGCCCAAGGACCAGGCCGAGCAGACGCGCGGCATTCCCAATGTTCAGGTGCTCAGCGGCAACACCATGCGCATCGTGTTCCTGCAGATGAATACGCTGGACGATACGCCGGCGCCGGCCTTCAAGGATATACGGGTGCGCAAGGCAGTGGCCCATGCCATCGACCGCAAGGCCATCATGGACAGCATTGTGGGCGAGGGGGCCGAGTTGCTGCCGACGATCTGCACGCCTTCCCAGGTGGGCTGCGCGCAGGATGCGGCGCCCGTGCTTGAGTACGATCCCGCCAAGGCCAGGGCCCTGCTGGCCGAAGCCGGCTATCCGGACGGTTTCGAGGTCGAATTCATGGCCTATCGCGAGCGCAACCAGACCGAGGCCATCATCAACTACCTGCGCGAAGTGGGCATACATGCCAAGCTGAACTTCATGCAGTATGCCGCCATGCGTGACCTTGTCAGGGCGCACAAGATTTCCATTGCGCACCAGACCTGGGGTTCCAACCTGGTGAATGATGTCTCGGCCTCGACGCCGGTGTTCTATGGCTGGGGCCTGGATGATGTCAACCGCGACGAGCAGGTGCGCGAGGCCCTGGATACGGGTGATGTGACCGTCGATGAGAAGGCCCGGGACGCGGCCTATGCGAAGGCGCTCAATCGCATCAACGAGCAGGCTTTCGGCCTGCCCCTGTGGTCGTTGCCCGTGTATTACGTGCTCAACGATGAAGTGGCATTCACGCCCACGCCCGATGAGCTGCTGCGTTTCTGGGAGATGCGCTGGAAATAGGGCCCGCCGGGGCACCGGGCCCCGTCATTGCGCGCCTTCAGAGCCAGTTGACGGGGTTCCACCAGTCCTTCGGTTCCTTCAGCCCTTGCGTGTAGTAGATGCTGTCCGGGTAGTTCTGGTCGAGCACGCGCCTGGTGTCGTCGCGCAGTTCATCCAGCCCCAGCTTGTCGTAGGACAGCATCATCAGATAGAGGGCCTTCTCGGCCGCCGGTGCGCTGTGGAAGTCGGCCAGTACAGCGCGTGCGCGGTTGACGGCGGCCACATAGGAACCGCGTTCATAGTAGTACTGTGCAACATGCAGCTCATTGCTGGCGATGGTGTTGACCAGCCAGGCCACGCGCCGGGCTGCGTCGCCGGCATAGCGGCTGTCGGGATAGCGTTCTATGAGCTGATTGAAGGCTTCGTAGGATTCGCGCAGGCCCTTGGGATCACGTTCGCTCGGGTCCTGCTGCGTGATGCGGCTGAAGGCAGCTGAAGGCGGTGTAAACGTGATCAGGCCTTTCAGGTACAGCATGTAGTCGCCGCCCGGGTGGTTGGGATATTGCTGCTCGAAGCGATCGATGGCAGCCAGCGCCTGCTCGGGTTCCTCATCCTTCCAGTTGACATAGGCCTGGTCGATGAGGGCCTGCTGCGCCTGCCCGCCAAACGGGTAGCGCGCCTCGAGCGCTTCCAGACGTTCACGCGCCTGGCGCCAGTTCCCTGTCATCATCTCTTCGCGCGCGTCTTCATAGAGACGCTCGGCGCTCCAGCCGGCGGTCTTGTCATAATCGCCCTTGTAGGAGCTGCAGCCGGCCATGAGTGCCACTGTGGCAAAGACCAGCAGCAGGCGGCCCATGCCCGTACGGCGGCGGAAGGCGGAGGGGTGTGGGGTGGCAGTGGCTGTCACGGACGGCATCCTTGGTGGTAGCATGGCATCCCGGATTATATGATTAGTCGCCATGTCTGACCACGCGCTGGAATTTCGGCTCGAAGCGACGCAAACGCCGCAACGGCTGGACAAGCTGCTCGCCGCGCGCATGCCGCAGCATTCGCGAGCCCGCATCCAGGCGTGGATAGCGGCGGGCCATGTGCGTGTCAACGGCGAGCGCGTGCGCATACGCGAGAAGGTGGGCGCCGGCGATCATATCCAGGTCTGGGAGCAGGCCAGCGAGGCCGAGCTTGCTTTCGTGCCCGAAGCCATGGCGCTGGATATTCTGGCGCAGACGCCGGACTGGATCGTCATCAACAAGCCCGCCGGTCTGGTGACGCATCCGGGGGCAGGCAACTGGCGCGGCACCTTGCTCAATGGTCTGCTGCATCACTTCCCCGAGCTTGCGCATCTGGCTCGCGGCGGCATCGTCCACCGGCTCGACAAGGATACCAGCGGTGCCCTGGTGATCGCACGCAGCGAGCCTGCACAGACCGCGCTGGTGCGCCAGCTGCAGGCGCATACCGTATATCGGGAATACCGGGCGCTCGTGCATGGCCGGATCCAGGGTGAAGGGATGGTGGATGCGCCTGTGGGGCGCGATCGCCACGTCCCCGTGCGCATGAGCGTGCAGCGGTCCGTAGCGCCGCGACCGGCACGTACGCGCTATCGCGTGCTACGCCGGGGTGAACTGCCCGGCCTGGGGCCGGTCAGCGAACTGGTCTGCTGGCTCGAGACCGGGCGCACACACCAGATTCGCGTGCATCTGGCCAGCCTGGGCCATCCGCTGCTCGGAGACCGGCTCTACGGCGGGCGGTGTACGCCGGACTGCCCGCGTCAGATGCTGCACGCGCGGCGCCTGTGCTTTCGCACCATGGCCGAAGGCGAGGAGCGCTGCTTCGAGGCGCCATGGCCGGAGGATTTCGAGGCCTTGCGACAGAGGGTTGCATGGAAGGACTGACACGGCACGATGGCCTGGAGGTGGTCAGCGGCAGTGCCTGGCCGGGGCTGCGGTATTTCTGCACTACCCGCCGTGGCGGGGTCAGCGCCGGCCCCTGGAGCGCATTCAATCTGGGACGGCATGTGGGCGACCGGGATGTGGATGTAGAACATAACCGGCAGCGGCTTGCACGCACACTGCCGGGACCGCCCCTGTGGCTGCAGCAGGTCCATGGCGTTGCAGTCTGTGATGCCGATCGCGATTTCACCGGCCTGCCGGCGCGCGTGCCGCAGGCGGATGCCGCCGTGACCACGCGCGCGCACAGGGTGCTGGCCGTATTGACCGCGGATTGCCTGCCGGTGGTGCTGGGCAGCGTCGACGGTGCCGTGCTGGGCCTCGCCCATGCCGGCTGGCGCGGGCTGCTGGACGGGGTGCTGGAGGCCACTCTGGCAGCCCTGCAGCAGCGTCATCCTGCCGGCGCGCGTGCTGCCTGGCGTGCCTGGATAGGGCCGGGCATCGGTCCGCTGTGCTTCGAGGTGGGCGAGGAAGTACGCGCCGCCTTCATGCAGGCCGATGCGCGCGATGCGGCGGGTTTTGTACCCGGCGAACGCAGCGGCAAATGGCGGGGCAACCTGCCGGCGCTGGCGCGGGCACGGCTGCATCGTGCGGGCGTGGGTCATATCGAGGCCAGCCTGCTGTGCACGCATACCGAGGAGGACTGGTTCTTTTCCTATCGGCGCTCGGGTGTCACGGGACGCCAGGCGACGCTGGCCTGGCGCAGTCCTGCCCTTTAGCCGATTACCCGCATTGACAGGTTACACTTGCTCGCGCAACATGAGTTCGGGAAACCTACAAGGCAGGAGCAGTACTTATGAGCGCGTTACCCCTTCCGGCCATCCGGCCCTTCACGCTGGCGCCTGATCAGCTGGCGGCCGTTCGCGAGCGTTTCATGAAAGCCTGGTCCGAATGCCTTGATCAGGCGCGCAAGGGCAGTCTTCCTCCCCTGTCGGATCCGCGTTTCAGGGATGAGGCCTGGTCGTCCAGTCCGGCGCATCTGTACGCCGCCCATGTGTACCTGCTGGTCGTGCGCGCACTTGACGAACTGGTGGATGCCGCGGAAGTGGATGACGATGCACGCGAGCGCCTGCGGTTTGCCGTCATGCAGTGGGTCGATGCGCTGTCGCCGGCCAATTTCCTGATATCCAATCCCCAGGCGCAGAAGAAGGCGGTCGAGACCGGCGGTCTGTCACTGCTCCAGGGTATGCAGCTGCTGCTGGCCGATCTGAACAAGGGCCGCATGTCGCAATCCGACGAGTCGGCCTTCGAGGTCGGTGTGAACGTAGCGGCCACGCCCGGCCATGTGGTGTTTGAAAACCCGCTCATGCAGCTTATCCAGTACACGCCGCTCACAGACACGGTCTGGCAGAAGCCGCTGCTCATGGTGCCGCCGTGTATCAACAAGTTCTATATCCTCGACCTGCAGGCGCACAATTCCTTTGTGCGCTATGCGCTCGAACAGGGTTTTACGGTATTCCTCGTGTCCTGGCGCAATCCGCTGCCCGAAGACAGCGACGGCATCCAGAACGCCACCTGGGGTGATTATCTCCAGCAGGGCGTGTTGCGCGCGCTGGATGTCGTCAGCGACATCAGCGGTCGGGAGCAGGTGAATGCGCTGGGTTTCTGTGTGGGGGGTACGCTGCTCGCCAGCGCCCTGGCCGTGGCACATGCTCAGGGCCGGCGTCCGGCGTCCACACTCACGCTGCTGACCTCCTTCCTGGATTTTTCCGATACGGGCATTCTTGATGTGTTCGTGGACGAGGCCTCGGTCCTGCGGCGCGATCTGCAGTTGGGGCAGGGCGGGCTGATGCCGGCCAGCGAGCTGGCGTCCACCTTTTCCTTCCTGCGTCCCAACGAGCTGGTATGGAACTACGTGGTCAGCAGCTATCTGCTGGGTGAGGCACCGCGCCCCTTCGACCTTCTGTTCTGGAATGCGGACAGCACCAATTTGCCCGGACCTTTCTTTGCCTGGTATTTCCGCAACGCCTATCTCGAGAACAACTTCATCAAACCGGGCCATCTGTCGGTTGATGGCGTCCCCATCGATCTGGCGCGTGTCGATGTCCCGGCCTATCTCTATGCCTCGCGCGAAGACCATATCGTGCCCTGGGAGTCTGCGCACGCCACCACACGTATCCTGCCCGATGTGCAGCGCTTTGTGCTGGGCGCCTCGGGTCATGTGGCCGGCGTCATCAATCCGCCTTCGCGCAATCGGCGCCATTATTGGGTATATGATGAGGACAAGGCTGTCACGGGCTCGGAATCACCTGCCCAGTGGCTCGAAGGTGCGCCACAGCACCAGGGCAGCTGGTGGCCCGACTGGGCCGCCTGGCTGGCGGAACGCTCGGGGCCACGCGTTGCGGCGCCCGCACAGGCAGGCGATGCACGCTACACCGCCATAGAGCCGGCACCCGGCCGCTACGTGAAGGTCAGGGCCGTCCGGTAAACCAGTCCCGCAAGGGCGCGCTTTCAAGCCGTTCATGATGACAAGGAGAACGATATGAGTGGAAAATTGGCTTATGTGACCGGTGGTATGGGGGGAATTGGCACCAGCATATGCCAGCGGCTTGCCCGTGACGGATATACCGTCATTGCAGGCTGCGGGCCCAGTCGCGATTATCAGCAATGGCTGGATCAGCAGACGGCCCTGGGCTATACCTTTCATGCTTCGGTAGGCAATGTGTCTGACTGGGATTCCACCGTCGCCGCCTTTGCCGAGGTTGTCGAGAAGCATGGCACGGTCGATGTGCTCGTCAACAATGCGGGCATCACGCGCGACGGCGTCTTCCGCAAGATGTCGCTCGAGGACTGGCGCGCCGTCATCGACACCAACCTGAACAGCCTGTTCAATGTCACCAAGCAGGTGATCGACGCCATGGTCGATCGCGGCTGGGGGCGCATCATCAATATCAGTTCGGTGAACGGCCAGAAAGGCCAGTTCGGCCAGACCAACTATTCCACCGCCAAGGCGGGCATCCACGGCTTCACCATGGCCCTGGCACAGGAAGTGGCCAACAAGGGCGTCACGGTGAACACCATTTCTCCGGGCTACATCGGCACCGACATGGTGAAGGCAATACGGCCTGATGTGCTCGAGAAGATCGTCGCCACCATTCCCGTTCGCCGTCTGGGTACGCCCGATGAAATCGGCTCCATGGTCGCCTGGCTGGCTTCGGATGATTCGGGTTTTGCCACCGGCGCCGACTTCTCCGTCAACGGCGGCCTGCATATGGGTTGATGCCCGCTGATGCCGCATCCGGGCTGCCTTCGCGGGCAGCCCGATCACCAGAATCAAGTGTTGTTGCTTGTTGTTTATCCTGCCGGGCCTCTATGACTCAATCGCAATCCGACGCTTCAATCCGCCTGATCAAGAAGTATCCCAACCGGCGGCTTTATGACACGCTTACCAGCGCCTACATCACGCTTGCCGATGTCAAGCAGCTGGTTCTCGACGCCGAGTCCTTCCGGGTGGTGGATTCACGCAGTAATGAGGACATTACGCGTTCCATATTGCTGCAGATCATCCTCGAAGAGGAAAGCGGTGGTGTACCCATGTTTTCCGCCGATGCCCTGGCGCACATCATCCGTTTCTACGGGCACGCCATGCAGGGCGTGATGGGCAGCTTTCTGGAGCAGAACATCAAGGCCTTCATGGACATTCAGGAGCGCATGGCGCAACAGTCCCGCGGCCTGGTCGAGAACCAGCTCGGTCCCGAGGCCTGGGCCCAGTTCATGGCGGTACAGACGCCGGTGCTGCAGAACATGATGCGCAACTATCTTGACCAGAGCAAGGCCGTTTTCGTGCAGATGCAGGACCAGATGCAGGATCAGACGCGTCAGATGTTCTCGTCATTCCCTTTCATGCCGCCCGGTGTGGACAAGGACGATAAATAGGGGCTGTGCGTCAGCAGGTCCTTCATGGCAGCGTTCACCCATGCCGTTTCCTCGACCAGCCAGGCCTTGATGGCCCGGGCAAAGCGTTCATCGGCAATCCAGTGCGCCGATGTGGTGATCGCAGGCAGCAGGCCGCGCGCAAGCTTGTGCCCGCCCTGGGCGCCGCCTTCGAAGACGGCCAGGCCTTCGCGGATGCAGTACTCGATGCCCTGCAGGTAGCAGGTCTCGAAATGCAGGCCCGGCACGAAACGCGTACACCCCCACCAGCGACCGAACAGGCGCCGGTCGTCGCGCAGGTTGAGTGCCGCTGCAACGGGTTCGCCGTGCTGCAGGGCCAGTACCGCCACCAGCCGTGACGCCATCTGCCGGCGCAGGTGATGGAAGAAGGCAGCCGACAGATAGGGGCGGCGCCCGCGTTCCAGATAGGTGTTGCGATAGCAGCGGATGATGAAGTCCATATCATCCGCGCTGAGCACATCGCCTTCGCAGATGCGGAATTGAATGCCGTGCGCGGCCAGTTGCCGGCGCTCCTGACGAATCTTCTTGCGATAGCGCTGCTTCAGACCGGCGAGGAAGTGCTCGCCGTCGCTGTAGCCCCGGTTGGTCCAGCGAAACTGTATGCCCAGGCGCGACAGCAGGCCGTGCCGGTGCAGTATCTGCGCGTCTGCCGCTTCGGGGAACAGCACGTGCAGCGATGACACGCCATCGTGACGCGCCAGCGCCAGTGCCGCCTGCACGAGCAGATGGCGGTCGTGGTCATCGCCTGCGAGCAGGCGCGGGCCCGGCACGGGGCTGAACGGCACGGCGGCCACCAGGCGCGGGTAGTAGGCCAGCCCGTGCTGCGCATGGGCCTGTGCCCAGGCCTGATCGAAGACGTACTCACCCAGGGAGTGGGACTTGAGATACAGGGGCATGGCCGCCTGCAGCCGGCCTTCGCGTCTGAGCAGCAGGTGGCGGGGCTGCCAGCCCTGCGTCGCCGTGGCGCAGGCGGTTGCTTCCAGACCACGCAGATATTCGTGCGAAAGCAGGGGAGCGCCGGGCTTCAGGGCGTTCCATTCCGCCGGGCGCACGCAATCCAGACTGTCCACGACACTGAATTTTGCGTTGCTTGCCTTACAATGCCATGGTGACGGTATATCAATCGAATCCATGAAAGCGATATCCGGGTTCGAAATCCGGGTCTGAAACGAAAAAAGCCGCGCTTCGTATCGGCGCGGCTCTTGAATATTGAAAAAGCTCAATATCAGAAATCTGGTTGCGGGGACAGGATTTGAACCTGTGACCTTCGGGTTATGAGCCCGACGAGCTGCCAAACTGCTCCACCCCGCGTCAAGATTTGTACTATAGCCGATCTGTTCGGCTATTGCAAGCCCCTTATGCATGAATGATGCATAAATAGCTGCAAGCGCCGGATTTCAACTTTATTTTCCTTTTTTTCATGAAAATCGACGAAGAAGTCTGCCGAATACTGGAAACTGCGTTATTATGCGCGGAACAGCCCTTGCCGCTCTCTGAGCTGGTGCGCATGTTCCCGCAGGGCAGACCTGATGAGCGCGCGTTGCGCCATCACCTTGCCCGACTGCAGCTCGACTGGAAGGATAAAGGCCTCGAGCTGGTGCATCTGGCAGATGGCTGGCGTTTTCGCAGCCGGCAGAAGTTTCAGCCCTATCTGGCACGCCTGTCGGTACAGCGTCCGGCGCGATACTCGCGGGCCGTACTGGAGACGCTGGCCATCATTGCCTGGCGTCAGCCGGTCACCCGGGGCGATATTGAAGAAATCCGAGGGGTCAGCGTTTCTACGTCCATTATCCGTACGCTCGAGGAGCGTGGCTGGATTGCGGTGCTGGGTCATCGGGACGCTCCCGGAAGGCCGGCCCTGTTCGGCACGACACCGCAATTTCTTTCTGACCTTGGCCTGAAAGGCCTTGAGGACTTGCCGCAGCTCGATACGCTTGCGGCCGAGTCTGCACATGACAGCGAAATTTCCTGAATCACATCGCAATACTGAAACAAACCATCAATCAAGGTTTTTGTATGACGGACTTTACTGACGAAGCCCCTTCGGCTGCGCCGGCGGGCGCGCCTGTGGACAATACCGGTAAGCCTGCGGGCCCGCGGGGTCGCGGACGCAAGCTGCGCACGCCGTTCCGGCGCCGCCGCAACGATTCGCCCGCACCCGAGGCGGCAGCGACCGCCGCCGGCGGTGCAGCCGGCCAGGAGGGCCGGCCGGCACGCAGCAGCCCGCCCGCCCGCTCGACGCGTGGGCGTGGCAAGCCGGGCCGCAGCGCCCCCTCGCGGGCGCAGGGCCGCAATGCCGGCGAGCGCCAGCAGCCCGATCACGAAGCCGCCCAGGCCCTGTCCTATCTGGCCGGCAGCGAGTCCACTGCGGCACGCCTGGCACAGCACATGGGCAGCGAGGCGCTCAATCCCAAGCTGCACAAGGTGCTCGCCCAGGCCGGCATCGGTTCGCGGCGCGACATGGAAGAGCTCATCATCGCCGGGCGCGTGTCGGTGAACAGCCAGCCCGCCCATATCGGCCAGCGCGTGGGCCCCAACGATCAGGTGCGCGTCAACGGCCGCCTGATTTCACGTCCCACCGGTGCGCGCCGTCCGCCGCGCGTCATCCTGTATCACAAGCCGGCCGGCGAGATTGTCAGCCATGACGATCCGGAGGGCCGTGCCCATGTGTTCGCCCGCCTGCCACGCCTGCGCACGGGCAAGTGGCAGTCCATAGGCCGGCTCGATCTCAACACGGAAGGCCTGCTCATCCTGACGACCTCGGGCGAACTGGCCAACCGGCTCATGCACCCGCGCTACGAGGCGGAACGGGAATATGCGGTGCGTGTCTTCGGCGAGCTTGACGAAGCCGGCCTTCAGCGTCTGCGAGAAGGCATAGCGCTCGAAGATGGCATGGCGCGCTTCGGCCAGGTGGACTTTCTCGGGGGCGAAGGCAGCAACCGCTGGTATCGCGTCACGCTCAGCGAGGGGCGCAACCGCGAGGTGCGCCGCATGTTCGAGGCTCTCGGTCTGACGGTCAGCCGCTTGATCCGCACGCGCTTCGGTGATGTGGTGCTGCCCGCCGGCCTGCGTCGCGGCCGCTGGGAGGAACTGGATTCCGACACGGTGGTGGCCCTCATGGTGCAGCTGGGCCTGGTGCGCAGCGATGACGACGCCGAGGATATCGATGACGTCCAGCCGGTGTCGCATGCGAGCGCGCTGCCACCGGGTTTCGGCACCATACAGAACAACGGCCTGAGTGGTGCGCGCGTGAATCGTCGTGGCCGCATCTCGGGCGGCCAGCGTGCGGCGACGGGTGTGCAGGCCCATGAGTCGGGGTTGCTGATCAGCGGCGGCCTGGCCAATGGCCATCCCGGCGGTCATCCCGGCGCTGCCGAGCCCCGCAAGGCGCGAGGCAAGCCGCGCACCCGTCCGGGCGGGCCGCGTCCGGCCAAGGCCTCGAGTGGCGGGCGGGCACGACCGTCGGGGCAGCAGCCCGGGCGTCGTCGCGAAGACGGGCAACGCAAGGATGACTGGCAGCCGCGTGGCGCCGGCGCGCATGAGTCGCGTCTGGGCCGCAAATAAATCCTAATTGTGCGACGGCTTTCTGTTATGATATAGGGCTTTACGGCTACGTCGATTTCGGGAAGTGCTCCCGGGTATTGAGTAGCAGCACATTCTGGTGTGTGCGTTGTGGCGGTTTTCGGTCTGTCTGATGGGCAGGGCCGGGGCCGGCCGGCGCATATGCGTATCTGATGGGCTGGGTTGTTCAGCCCTTTTTTTTTGGATTTTATGACCGATTTGTTCTCGCTGACCCGGGAGGCTGTGGAAGCCCTCGACCTGCAACTGGTCGACGTGGAGCGTGCTCCCGCGGGTTTGCTGCGTGTCACGATAGACAATCTGCGGGGTGTCAGCATTGACGATTGCGAGCGTGTCTCGCATCAGCTCTCGCGGGTCTACGAGGTTGAAGGCATCGATTACCGGCGCCTGGAAGTCGGTTCGCCAGGTGTTGACCGTCCCTTGCGCGATGCGCAGGATTATCAGCGCTTCTCGGGCGAGCGGGTCGAGCTGCGCCTGCGCGAGGCGCGTGACGGGCGCAAGGTCTTCACCGGTACGCTGCTTGCGCCGGCGCTCGATGCACCGGCGCCGGCCGCCCACGGCCTGCTCTGGCAGGATGATCGCGGGCAGGAACAACGGCTCGAGTTTCAGCTGGATGAGGTGGATCGGGCCAAACTGGATCCCATTCTTGATTTCAAGGGTAAAAAGCGATGAGTCGCGAAATACTGTTGTTGGTCGATGCCCTGGCGCGCGAAAAGAACGTCGAGCGCGAAGTGGTGTTCGACGCGCTCGAGCATGCGCTGGCTTCGGCCATGAAGAAGCGGTTTCAGGAGGATGTCGACATCCGCGTCAGTATCGATCGCGATACCGGCGAACACGAGGGTTTTCGCCGCTGGCGCGTAGTGCCCGATGATGCCGGTCTGCAGGAGCCCGATCGCCAGGAGATGCTCTCCGATGCGCTTGAGCTCGTGCCCGATATCGAGGTGGATGATTACATCGAGGAAGCGCTCGAACCCATAGAATTTGGGCGCATCGGCGCGCAGGCGGCAAAGCAGGCCATCCTGCAGCGCATCCGTGATGCCGAGCGCGAGCAGATGCTCAACGATTTCCTTGACCGGGGCGAAAATATCGTCTCGGGAACGGTCAAGCGCATGGACAAGGGCGATGCCATCATCGAATCCGGCAAGATCGAGGCGCGTCTGCCGCGCAACGAGATGATCCCCAAGGAGAACATCCGTATCGGCGATCGCGTGCGTGCCTGGGTTCTGAAGGTGGATCGTGCCGCCCGCGGCCAGCAGGTCATACTGTCGCGCACGGCGCCCGAGTTCATTCGCGAGCTGTTTGAAAACGAAGTGCCCGAGATCGAGCAGGGCCTGCTCGAGATCAAGGCGGCGGCACGCGATGCCGGCGTGCGGGCCAAGATAGCCGTCATCGCCTACGACGCCCGTATCGACCCCATAGGCACCTGCGTGGGCATGCGCGGTTCGCGTGTCACGGCGGTGCGCAACGAGCTTGGCGGTGAGCAGGTCGATATCGTATTATGGTCGGATGATCCGGCCGAGTTCGTGATCGGTGCCCTGGCGCCGGCGCATGTCGAATCCATAGTGGTCGACGAAGACCAGCATGCCATGGATGTTGTGGTTGATGCCGAAAACCTGCCCAAGGCTATTGGCGCGCGCGGTCAGAACGTCCGCCTGGCGTCCGAGCTCACCGGCTGGCAGATCAACATCATGACGCCGGAAGAAAGCCGCGAGCGCGAGGAAGAAGAGCGCGCCGAGCTGCGCGAGATGTTCATCAGCCGGCTCGACGTCGACAGCACCATTGCCGATATTCTCATTGATGAAGGTTTCAGCGGTCTGGAGGAAGTGGCTTATGTGCCCATCCAGGAACTGCTCGATATCGAGGCCTTCGACGAGGAAACGGTGCAGGAGCTGCGCGCCCGGGCCCGCAATGCACTGCTCACCGAGGCGATCGCCCAGGAAGAGCGCGTCAAGACCGCGCAGGAGCTGCTCGATATCGAAGGCATGACGCCGGCCCTGCTTTCCACGCTCGCCGAGCACCACATCCTGAGCCTGGACGATCTGGGCGAACTGGCTACCGACGAGCTCATGGCGCTTGCCGGTCTGGATGAGGAAGCCGCCAGCGAGATGATCATGCAGGCGCGTGCCCACTGGTTCGACGATGACAAGGACGCCGGCGAAGATGCCGGAGAAGCGTCCGAAGACGGGTCCTGAGCATTAGCGCAGAGGGGCCGGATGGGTTTACAGAAATTGGTAGTACAAAGCAAGAGAGAGTCGAATGTCGAGTAACACGGTTGCACACTTCGCTGATGAGCTCAAGATGTCTGCGGACGTATTGCTGGAGCAGTTGCAATCGGCCGGCGTGGCGCTTGAGTCGGTAAACGATGAGCTGACCGATGCCGACAAGGCGAAGCTGCTCGAGTCCCTGCGTCGTGCACACAGCAGCACGTCCGGCACCAAGCTGACGCTGACGCGCCGGCAGACGTCCGAGATCCGCCAGGCCGACAGTTCCGGGCGTTCACGCACCATTCCCGTCGAAGTACGCAAGAAGCGTGTCTTCGTCAAGCGCGATCCGGCCGAACTGATGGCGGATGCCGCACGTGCCCAGGCCGAGGAGCAGCGCGAACAGGAGGCGGCCGCCGTTGCCGGGCAGGCCGCAACACCGCCGGCACCGGCCGAGCCCGAAATGGCCGCCGCTGCGCCGGCGCCCGACGAGGCGGTGTCCATACCCGAGCCCGCGCTCGAGCCCGCCACACCGGTGGCCGAGCCGGAGCCGGCTGCTGCCGTGCCCGAAGTCCAGGCCGAGCCTGAAGTCGAATCCGCGCCCGAGCCCGAAGCGGAGCCCCAGGCAGCGGCGGAACCCCAGGTTGAACCCGAGCCCGAGCCGGCCCAATCCGGGCCCGAGCCCGAGCCGGTTCAACCCGAGCCTGAAGCGGCTGCCGGGGAAGCAGCGGCGCCCGTCGAAGACGCGGATGCCGGGAAAGCGGCACCGGCACGCGAGCTGCGCGCTGTGCGCCGCAAGGCTGCCGCACCTGCGCCGCGCATCACCGAAGAGGTTGAAGTCGACGAAGAGCGCGAGCGCGCCCGTCAGGCAGCCGAGGCCGAGGCGGCGGCACTGCGCGCCATGCTCAGCCGTCCGCGCAAGGTGCTCAAGGCGCCCGAGCCTGAAAAGGCTGCCGACGGCAAGGCGGCACGCAAGGCCGGCCGCGCCGAAAAGAAGGCGGCCAAGACCATGGACGCCACCGCCGCATGGACGGATGACAGCGGACGCAAGAAGGGTGCCCGCGCTGAAACGGCGGCTGCACCTGCGGGTCGCGATGGCTGGCGCTCCGGCGCCGGCAGGTCCCGGGGGCGCGGTCGCCAGCGTCATCAGGCCCAGCCCGAGCGACGCGAGGCCGTTGCCGCAGAATTCATCGTGCGCGAAGTGCACGTCCCCGAGACCATCTCGGTGGCTGATCTGGCGCACAAGATGGCCATCAAGGCCGGCGAGGTCATCAAGCATCTGATGAAGCTGGGCCAGATGGTCACCATCAACCAGGTGCTTGATCAGGAAACCGCCATGATCCTCGTCGAGGAAATGGGGCACACCGCCATCGCGGCCAAGCTGGACGATCCCGAGGCCTTCCTCGATGTCGCCGAGGTCACTGATGCGCCCTCGCTGCCGCGGGCGCCCGTGGTCACGGTCATGGGGCACGTCGACCACGGCAAGACCTCGCTTCTGGACTACATCCGTCATGCCAAGGTCGCCTCGGGCGAGGCGGGCGGCATCACGCAGCATATCGGCGCCTACAGCGTCAAGGTCGACAGCGGTCGCGTCACCTTCCTGGACACGCCGGGTCACGAGGCGTTCACGGCCATGCGTGCACGCGGCACCAAGGCGACCGACGTCGTGATTCTGGTTGTGGCCGCCGATGACGGCGTCATGCCCCAGACCCGCGAAGCCATTCACCATGCCCATGCCGCCAATGTGCCGCTGGTCGTGGCCATCAACAAGATCGACAAGCCCGAAGCCAATCCCGAACGCGTCAAGCAGGAGCTCGTGGCCGAACAGGTCGTGCCCGAGGAATACGGCGGCGATGTGCCCTTCATTCCGGTATCGGCCAAGGTGGGCACGGGCATCGACGATCTGCTAGAGAATGTGTTGCTGCAGGCCGAAATGCTCGAGCTCGAGGCGCCGGTCGAGGCGCCGGCCAAGGGTATCGTCATCGAGGCGCGCCTGGACAAGGGTCGCGGCCCGGTGGCCACCATACTGGTGCAGAGCGGCTCGCTCAGCCGTGGTGATATCGTCCTGGTGGGCGCCAGCTACGGCCGCGTGCGCGCCATGCTCAACGAGCATGGCAAGCCGGTCGAGAAGGCCGGACCGTCCACGCCGGTGGAAATCCAGGGCCTCACGGAAGTGCCGGCGGCGGGTGACGAGCTCATTGCCATGACCGACGAGCGCAAGGCGCGCGAGATCGCCCTGTTCCGCCAGGGCAAGTTCCGCGATGTGAAGCTGGCGCGCCAGCAGGCGGCCAGTCTGGAGTCCATGTTCGAGACCATGGGCGAGGGCGCGCAGACGCTCACGCTCATCGTCAAGACGGATGTACAGGGTTCGCAGGAGGCACTGGTGTCGTCGCTGCTCAAGCTGTCCACCGACGAGGTGCGTGTGCAGGTCGTGCATGCCGGCGTCGGCGGCATTTCCGAGACCGACGTCAACCTGGCCATTGCCTCCAACGCCGTCATCATCGGCTTCAATGTGCGCGCCGACCAGATGGCGCGCAAGCATGCCGAGAACAACGGGGTTGATATCCGCTACTACAACATCATCTACGATGCCGTGGATGAGGTGCGCAACGCCCTGTCGGGCCTGCTGGCGCCCGAGAAGCGCGAGGAAGTCATCGGCATGGTCGAGGTGCGCGAGGTGTTCAGCGTGTCGCGCCTGGGCAATATTGCCGGCTGCATGGTTACCGATGGCCTGGTGCGTCGCGATTCCCAGATACGCCTGCTGCGTGACAACGTCGTGCAGTGGACGGGCCATATCGATTCCCTGCGCCGCTTCAAGGATGATGTGCGCGAGGTCAAGGCCGGCTTCGATTGCGGTATCACGTTGCGCGGCCACAACGACATCAAGGTGGGCGACCAGTTCGAGATCTTCGAGATCCGTGAAGTTGCCCGTTCACTGTAATGTTTTCGTGATGGTTTGATCATGGCAAGGCACAAGGCCAGAGTCCCGGCAGATCGCAATCTGCGTCTCGCTGACCAGATCCAGAAGGATCTGGCGCAGCTCATACAGCGCGAATTCGATGTGCGCCAGGTGGGTCTGATCACGCTGAGCGGCGTCGAGCTTTCAACCGACTATGCGCATGCGAAGGTCTATTTCACCGTGCTGGGCGCCGAACCCGAAATTGCAGAGGAGGCGCTCAACGAACGCGCAGGCTGGCTGCACTCGCTGCTGTTCAAGCTGCTGCACATCCATACCGTGCCCACGCTGCGTTTCATCCACGATGATCAGGTCGAGCGCGGCATTGCCCTCACGCGCCTGATCGACGAGGCCAACCGGCCCGGATGATGGCACGCCGGCGCGGGCAGCTGATCGATGGCATCCTCCTGCTGGACAAGCCGGCGGGCCTGTCCAGCAACCATGCCCTGCAGCGAGCGCGCCGCGCGCTCGATGCGCGCAAGGCCGGCCATACGGGCACGCTGGACCCGTTTGCAACCGGGCTGCTCGTGTGCTGCCTGGGACGGGCGACGCGGCTGGCGGCCGGCCTGTTCGAGGCGGACAAGACCTATCTGGCCACGCTGCAGCTGGGTGTGGAGACGGATACGGGCGATCTTGACGGTACGCCGGTGAAGCAGATGGAGGCGGTACCGGCATTCGACGCCGCCGCCATCGAAGCCGTGCTTGCGGCGTATCGCGGCGAGATCGAGCAGGTGCCGCCCATGTATTCGGCGCTCAAGCGCGACGGTAAGCCGCTGTATGCCTACGCGCGCGAAGGCGTGGTGCTCGAGCGCGAGCCGCGCCGCGTGCGCATTGATGTGCTGCGTCTGCTGGAAATCGGCGACACGCAGGTGCAGCTGCTGGTGAGCTGCAGCAAGGGTACGTATGTGCGCACCCTGGCCCAGGACATTGGTCGTGCGCTGGGCTGCTTCGCGCACCTGAGTGCGCTGCGACGCACCCGTGTCGGGCCGTTCGATGTGGCCGACGCGGTCACGCTGGACGGGCTCCAGGCCATGGAAAGGCCGCTGGATGCCGTGATTGCCATCGAGGATTTGCCTGCCGGTGTCCTGCCGGCCGGCGTTTGAAACATAGGAAGGACGTATGACTCGCGCATTGCGCAATATTGCCATCATCGCCCACGTCGATCATGGCAAGACAACTCTGGTCGATCAGTTGCTGCGCCAGTCGGGCACTTTTCGTGATAATCAGGCTGTGGGCGAACGCATCATGGATTCGGGTGATATCGAGCGCGAGCGCGGCATCACCATCCTGGCCAAGAATTGTGCTGTTGATTATCAAGGCACACATATAAACATTGTAGATACACCTGGACACGCCGATTTTGGAGGTGAAGTCGAACGCGTGCTGTCCATGGTCGATGGCGTGCTGTTGCTGGTGGATGCCGTTGAGGGCCCCATGCCGCAGACGCGTTTCGTCACGCGCAAGGCACTGGCCCTGGGCCTGCGCCCCATTGTCGTGGTGAACAAGATCGATCGCCACGGCGCGCGTCCCGATTATGTCGTGAACGCCACTTTCGATCTTTTCGACAAGCTGGGTGCAAGCGAGGAGCAGCTGGACTTTCCCGTCATCTACGCCTCGGGCCTGAATGGCTTTGCCGGCCTGGAGCCGGATGTGCGCGAAGGCGACATGAGCCCCCTGTTCGAAGCCATCCTGGCGCATGTTCCCCAGCGTGAGGACGATGTCGACGGCCCCCTGCAGTTGCAGATCATCTCGCTCGACTACAGCTCCTACGTGGGCAAGATCGGGGTCGGGCGCATCAATCGCGGGCGCCTGCATCCCGGCCGGGATGTGGCACTGCAATTCGGTCCCGAAGGCGAGCTGCTGCGCGGGCGCGTCAACCAGGTGCTGAAGTTTCGCGGTCTGGAGCATATCCTGGTGGATGAGGCGCAGGCCGGCGATATCGTCATGATCAATGGTCTGGACGAGGTCGGCATCGGTGCCACCATCATGGACCCCGAACATCCGCAACCGCTGCCGCTGCTCAGCATCGACGAGCCCACACTGACCATGAACTTCATGGTGAACACCTCGCCGCTGGCGGGTCGCGAAGGCCGCTTCGTGACCAGTCGCCAGATCCGCGAGCGACTGGAGCGCGAGCTCAAGTCCAATGTGGCGCTGCGCGTGAATGACACTGGCGACGATACGGTATTCGAAGTATGCGGACGCGGCGAGCTGCACCTGACCATACTGCTTGAGAACATGCGTCGCGAAGGCTATGAGCTGGCCGTGTCGCGCCCGCGCGTCGTCCTGCGCGAGGAGGACGGCCGGACGCTGGAGCCCTACGAGTGGCTCACGGTGGATGTCGAGGATGCACACCAGGGGGCGGTAATGGAGACCCTGGGGCGGCGCCGCGGCGAGCTGCAGGACATGCAGGCCGACGGCCGCGGGCGCACGCGGCTGGAATACCGGATTCCGGCGCGCGGCCTCATCGGTTTTCAGGGTGAATTCCTGACGCTCACACGCGGCACCGGTATCATGAGCCATGTCTTCGATGACTATGCGCCCTTGCGTGAAGGCAGCGTGGGCGAGCGGCGCAATGGCGTGCTCATCAGCCAGGACAGCGGCGAGGCCGTGGCCTACGCGCTGTGGAAGCTGCAGGAGCGCGGACGCATGTTCATCGGACCCAATGAGCCGGTCTACGAGGGCATGATCATCGGCATTCATAGCCGTGACAATGATCTGGTCGTCAACGCCCTGCGCGAGAAGAAACTGACCAATATCCGTGCCGCAGGCAAGGATGACCACATCGATCTGGTGCCGCCGATCGCGCTCACGCTCGAGTACGCCATCCAGTTCATCGATGATGACGAACTGGTCGAGATCACGCCAGACTCCATTCGCCTGCGCAAGCGCTACCTGCTGGAACACGAGCGCCGTCGCGCCGCGCGCCAGAGCGCCTGAGCGACGGGCAGCGGGCAGCGGACAGCGGGGCTATTCGGGCAGGGCGGGTTCGGTATCGGGCTCGAGCAGATTGGCCTCGCTGAACGACTGTATCGCCTCCAGGGCCTCGTCGGGATCATCGGTGACCATCAGCAGGTCCAGGTCGTTGGGTCCGATGAGGCCGTGGGCGAGCTGGTGCTCGCGTACCCAGTCCATGAGCGGGTCCCAGAAGGTGCTGCCCATGAGGATGATGGGCGCGGGCGGCACCTTGCCGGTGTGCACCAGCGTCATCACCTCGAAGATCTCGTCCAGTGTGCCCCAGCCGCCGGGCAGGGCAATGTAGGCCATGCTGTGCATGAAGAAAGTGGCCTTGCGCGAGTAGAAGTAATCGAAGAACAGGCTGTGTGTCTGGAACTGGTTGTTCTCGGTCTCGAAAGGCAGATGGATGTTCAGGCCTATACTGGTGCCGCCGGCCTCGAAAGCCCCCTTGTTGGCGGCCTCCATGATGCCCGGGCCGCCGCCTGCAATGACCGGATAGCCGGCTTGTGCCAGGTGCGCGCCCAGCGCTTCGCTGAGCGCATAATACGGGGAATCGGGCCGCACGCGCGCGCCGCCGAAGATGCTCACGCCCCAGCCGACCTGCTGAAGGGTCTCGGCAGCGACCTGCATCTCTGCCATAATTCTGGGGATCTGCCGGGTGGCCGGCATGCGACGGACCTTGTTTTTTGCCATGAAGAAAACCTTGTTGCTTGTGGATGGCTCGAGCTATCTGTATCGCGCCTATCACGCCATGCCCAACCTGCGCAACGCCCGTGGCGAGCCCACCAGTGCCCTGTACGGGGTCATTGCCATGTTGCGAAGGCTGCAGCAGGACTACAAGGCGGACTATGCCGCCTGCGTGTTCGATGCGCCCGGCAAGACGTTTCGCGACGATATCTTTCCCGAGTACAAGAGCCACAGACCGTCCATGCCGGAAGACCTGGTGGCCCAGATTGCGCCCATTCACGAGGCCGTGGCCGCCCTGGGCTGGCCCTTGCTGTCGGTGCCGGGTGTCGAGGCAGATGACATTATAGGCACGCTGGCACGGCTGGGCAGCGCACGTGAGCTGCACACCATCATCTCGACGGGTGACAAGGATCTGGCGCAGCTGGTACGCCCGGATGTGGAGCTCGTCAACACCATGACCAACGAGCGTCAGGATGTCGATGGCGTGATCGAGCGCTTCGGCGTACGCCCGGACCAGATCGTGGATTTCCTCATGCTCACGGGCGATGCCGCCGACAACATTCCCGGCGTCGACAAGGTGGGCCCCAAGACGGCGGCGCGCTGGCTGGACCGGTATGGCTCCCTGCCGGCCATCGTGGCAAACGCCGAAGACATCAAAGGTGTGGCCGGGGGCAATCTCCGCAAGTCGCTGGACCAGTTTCCCATGACGCGCGAACTGGTCACCATCCGCACCGACTGCGAGATTCCCGATCTGGATGAGGACTGGAAGCGTCTGCGGCCGCGTCCGGTCGACAAGCCCGCGCTGGTGCGTCTCTACGAAGATTACGGTTTTCGCAGCTTCCTGCGCGAGATCACCGGCGACGAGACGCGCATCCCGGAGCAGGATGCGCGCATGCCGGCGGCACCGCCTCCCGGGCCGGTGGCCATTCGCTACGAGACTGTGCTCACCGATGATGCCCTGACAGGCTGGCTGGACCGGCTGCGGGCCGCACCGCTGGTGGCCATGGATACCGAGACCACATCGCTGGATCCCATGCAGGCGCGCCTGGTGGGCCTGTCGTTTGCCATCGCGCCGGGCGAAGCCTGTTATATCCCGGTTGCGCACGTTGGCCCCGACCAGGTGACCCAGCTGGCGCGCGAAGCCGTGCTGGCCCGGCTGCGCGAGTGGCTGGAGGACGCCGGGGCGGCCAAGCTGCTGCACAATGCCAAGTACGACACCCATGTGCTGGCGAACGAAGGCGTGGCACTGGCCGGCGTCACGGAAGACACCATGCTGCAAGCCTATGTGCTCGAGTCGCACCGGCGCGTGGGCCTGCTCGAGCTGGGCGAGCGCTGGCTGGGACGGCGCGGCACGGCCTACGAGGATATCTGCGGCAAGGGTGCGCGCCAGATCGGTTTTGACGAGGTGGCTGTGGCCGAGGCGAGCCACTATGCCTGCGAGGACGCCGATTTCACCCTGCAGCTGCATCAGGTGTTGCGCCCGCAGGTCCGTGCCGGTGAAGGACTGGAGGCGATCTATCGTCTCGAGATCGAGACCTCGCGCGTGCTCACCATCATCGAGCGCAATGGCGTGTGCCTGGATGCACATGTGCTCGCCATGCAGAGTCATGAGCTGGGGCGCCAGCTGCTCGATCTGGAGGCCCGGGCCCATGAGCTGGCCGGCCAGAGCTTCAACCTGAATTCACCGCGCCAGCTGGGCGAGATTCTTTTCGAGCGCATGCAGCTGCCGGTAGTGCGCAAGACACCCAGTGGTGCGCCCTCCACCGACGAGGAGGTGCTTACCCGGCTGGCGCGCGACTATCCGCTGCCTGCGCTCCTGCTCGAATACCGCGGCCTGGCCAAGCTGAAGTCCACCTATACCGACAAGCTGCCGCGCATGATCAATGCCGACACCGGCCGTGTGCACACCCAGTATGCCCAGGCTGCCGTCGTCACCGGCCGGCTGGCCTCGTCGGAGCCCAATCTGCAGAATATTCCCGTGCGCACGCCCGAGGGGCGGCGCGTGCGTGCGGCCTTCATTGCCCGCGAAGGACGCATCGTCTCGGCCGACTATTCCCAGATCGAGCTGCGCGTGATGGCGCACCTGTCGGGCGATGCCAGCCTGCGGCGTGCTTTCGAGGAAGGCCAGGACATCCACCGCGCCACAGCCTCCGAAGTCTTTGGTACTGCGCTGGACGAGGTTTCGGCGGAGCAGCGCCGCGCAGCCAAGGCCATCAATTTCGGCCTGATCTACGGCATGGGCGAATTCGGCCTGGCGAACAACCTGGGCATCGCCCGGTCAGCAGCCAGGGAATATATTGACCGCTACTTCAGCCGCTATCCCGGCGTGGCCGATTACATGGCGCGCATTCGCGAGCAGGCACACCGCCAGGGCTATGTGGAAACCGTGTTCGGCCGGCGCATCGGCCTGCCCGAGCTCAGTGGCGCCAAGGGTCCGCGCCAGAAGGCCGCCGAGCGTGCCGCCATCAATGCGCCCGTACAGGGCACGGCTGCCGATCTCATCAAGATGGCCATGGTGCAGGTGCAGCAGTGGCTGGAAGTCGAAGGCATGGCCAGCCTCATGATCATGCAGGTGCACGATGAGCTGGTCTTCGAGGCTGCGCCCGCCGAAGTCGAAGTGCTGGTGGCGCAACTGCCGCGCATCATGGCCGGTGTGGCGCAGCTGGATGTGCCCCTGCTGGCCGAGGTGGGGGTGGGCAGCAACTGGGAGCAGGCCCACTGAGCCGGCTCGGCGAACCGACCGGGTGTCAGTCGGTCATGTCGCGCAGGCGGTTGGGCAGCAGCTCGCCGTGGCGGGCCAGAATCGGGTAGGCTGCCGCTTCCACGAGGTAGGAATTGACGGCCTTGGCATCACGCAGGAAATCCAGCACCATGGAACCCGTCTCGGCATGCTCCACGCAGCCCGACTTGATTTCGTGCAGGTGCTTTTCCGCCGCCTCCGCCTCGATCTTGCGGAAATGATCCTTTTCGTAGGCCAGGTGGCGTGCGCTGCGCAGATCCTCGGCCACGAACAGCGAGGCCATGCGGCGCTGGTTGCGCAACAGGCGCTCGACCACGATCTGCAGCCCGGCCTTCTGCTCGTCGCTGAACACCCGGCCTTTCTTGGTCACATCGGAAGTGATCTTGAGCAGCCCGTGGGTGACCTGGCTCGCCGCGCGTGATACCTGGGTGGTGAAGCTCAGGATGTCATTAAGGTGGCGATGGTCTTCCTTGGTCATGTTCTCCTGATCCAGCGTCGCCAGGTAGGCGGTGATGCGGCTTTCCAGCTGGTTGATGGCATCGTCCAGATAGCGCGCGTGATTGATGCGGTGGCGGCTTTCGCTCTGCAGGTCGGCCTTGACCATGCCCAGCAGCGATTGCAGCATGTCGGCCAGGCGCAGGGCTTCCCGCGCAGCGTTGCCGAGCGCAATCGCGGGCACTTCATGGGCCGAATCATCCAGGTACATCGGGCGCGACGGATCGTCCGGGTCGGTGCGCCGCGGCAGCAAGCGCACCAGCAGGCGTGCGTAGGGCGGAAGCACCGGCAGGAAGAGGGCGGCGACGATGATGTTGAACAGGGTGTGGAAGTTCGCCACCGCCCGCGCCGGGTCGCTGGACAGCCACTGCATGGCACTGGCCACCCAGGGCAGGGCGATGAGCACCAGCAGGCTGCCGACGACGCGCGTACCCAGATTGCCCAGGGGCAGGCGGCGCGAGGCCGGATCCCCCTGGTCGGGCGTTTCCAGCACCGGATTGATGGCCGAACCCAGGTTGGCACCCAGCACCAGGGCGCAGGCCAGCGGGGCCGTCACCAGTCCGTGGCTGGCGAGTGACATGATGATCACCACCACGGATACGCTGGAGTGCGCGGCCCAGGACAGCACGGCTGCGATCCCCATGGCCATGATGGGCTGATCCTTCAGCGCATCGAGCATGATCTGCAGCACGACGGCGTCCTGCACCGGAGCCAGCAGTTGCACCAGCTCATGCAGGGAGAGCAGCAGCAGGCCGAAGCCGACGAACACGCGTCCCAGATCACGGCGCCGGCCGGGCTGGTTGCGCCGGAACATCCAGACGCCCACGAGGATGAAGGCCGGGGCCAGCGCGGTCAGATTGAACGAGAGCAGCTGGACGATGAGCGTGGTACCGACATTGGCGCCCAGCATCGCGGCCAGGCCCGGCATGAGCGCCACCATGCCGCCGGCGGCAAAACTGGTGATCATGAGTCCCGTGGCTGTGCTGCTCTGTATGGCGGCGGTGATGCCCAGGCCGGTGAGGAAGGCGCGCGTGCGCGTGCCCAGCGCACGCCCCATGATGACGCCCAGCCGTGCGCCGAAGGCGCGCTGCACGCCGGACTGGACCATGTGCACACCCCAGAGCAGGAGTGCGGCATAGCCGCCAAAATCCAGCAGGGCAAACAGCTCTTTCATCGGAGCGCCATTCCGGGCCGGTGATCAGCCCAGCTGCAGGGATTGCAGGGCCTGCAGGCGCTGTTCTATGGGGGGGTGGCTGGCGAACAGCGAGCCCAGGCTGCGCCCGCTGATGCCGGCGGCCTCGAAAGTCTTGGGCAGGTCGCCGGATTCCATGTTGCCCAGGCGCTGCAGGGCGCGCATCATGGGCTGGCGCGAACCCAGCAGCCGGGCCGAACCTTCATCGGCACGAAATTCCCGCTGGCGCGAGAACCAGGCGACGATGATGGATGCGAGAATGCCGAACAGGATTTCACACACGATGACCGTGAGGTAATAGCCCATGCCGACGCCGCCGCGCTGGTCGCTGTTGCGCGACAGCATGGTGTCGACGACATAGCCGACCACACGTGACAGGAAGACGACGAAGGTGTTGACCACGCCCTGGATGAGGGTGAGTGTGACCATGTCGCCGTTGGCGATGTGTGCGACTTCGTGACCCAGCACGGCCGTTACTTCTTCCTGGGTCATGGCATTGAGCAGGCCGGTGGATACGGCCACCAGGGCGCTGTTGCGAAAGGCGCCCGTTGCAAAGGCATTGGGCGCACCCTCGTAGATGGCGACTTCCGGCACGCCGATGCCGGCGCGTCCGGCCAGCTGGTGTACCGTCTGTACCAGCCAGGCTTCCTGCGGGTTGCGCGGCGCCGCCGGATCGATGACGCGTGCGCCGGTGCTGCGCTTGGCCATCCACTTGCTGATCAGCAGTGAAAAGATGGCGCCGGTGAAACCGACGATTGCAGAAAAGATCAGCAGCTGGGCGGGGTCCAGTCCGCGGGCGCTCAGATAGCGGCCCACACCGAGCAGATTCATGGACAGGCTCAGTACGACGAGCACGGCCAGGTTGGTCATCAGGAACAGAGTGATTCGCTTCATGAATGCGGTCCTTCAGGGTGCCTTCGTCAGGAGGGCAGAGTATAGTAAAGCCTTTGTGCCATTTTTGCTGAAAACGGTCGAGCAGATGCAGTCTTTGTGGATGTTGTTGGCCAGCGCCATGTTTGCCCTCATGGGCGCCTGCGTCAAAGTCGCGACCGATTGGGGGGCGGATCTGGCGCTCATCATGATCTTCCGCGGTCTGCCGTCCATATTGGTGATACTGGTCTGGACCATGGCCACCCGTCGCAGCCTGCGCCCGCGCAGCTGGCGCTTCCATATCTGGCGCAATATTGCCGGAACCGGCTCCATGTGGCTGGGCTTTTACGCCATTGCCCAGCTGCCGCTGGCGCTGGCCATGAGTCTGAACTATACCGCGCCTTTGTTCATTGCCGGCTGGATGCTGGGTTGGGGCGGGGCCCAGCGCGATGGCATACGGGTGTTCACGGTCGTGCTCGGTTTCCTGGGCGTGCTCGCCATTCTGCGTCCGGGCATGGGCCAGGAGCACTGGCTGGCTGCGCTGGCCGGTATTGGCGCCGGCGGGCTGGCGGCCATCTCCATGATGCAGTTGCGCGAGCTGGGTCGCGTGGGCGAGCCGGAATGGCGCACAGTGTTCATCTTTTCTTCCTGTATCGTTATTTCCGGCATCGTGATGCTGTTGATACAGGGCATGGCGGCACCGGATCTGCGTCTCATGCTGGCGCTGGTGGGGCTGGGCATCTTCGGCCTGGTCGGGCAGCTGGCCGTGACGCGGGCCTTCGGCATGGGCTCCGCGCTGCTCACGGCGGCGCTGCAATACACGGCCATCATCTTTGCCGCCCTGCTGGGTTTTCTGGTCTGGGGCAGTGTGCCCGACCTGCTCGCCTGGGCCGGCATGGCGCTCATCGTCGCCTCTGGCCTGCTGTCCACCTGGCGCACTTTCAGCGAAGACCGGCTGCTGCAGGGCAGTGCGCCCGTCGCCACGGCACCGGCCGGCACCGATATCCAGATTGCGGCGGCACCGCCTGTGGCGGGCGTCGATGCCCTGAACCCTGAACTGTCCAAGGAGGCACAACATGCCTGAGCAGGATTTTCTCGTCGAAGCGGATGTACTCGAAGCCCGTCTGGCCGATCCGGCTGTGCGAATCTTCGATGTGCGTCATGATCTTTTCGATGCCGCAGCGGGGCGCAAGGCCTACGAGGCGGGACATGTGCCCGGCGCCTTCTTCCTGAGCCAGGCTGACGCGCTGTCCGGCCCCATGACCGGCACCAACGGCCGCCATCCCCTGCCGGATCGCGGCCGGCTGGCGGCCCTGATGCAGCGCTGCGGCCTGTCGGCGGATCGCCTGGCCGTTGTCTACGACGATGGCGGCAGCGGCTTTGCCGTGCGTGCCTGGTGGCTGCTGCGCTGGGCGGGCCATTCGCAGGTGCGTATCCTGAACGGCGGCTGGCGGGCCTGGTGCGCAGCCGGCGGTGCAAGCGAAGCCGGCGAGGGTGCCGTGCCGGCCGACGGTCCGCAGCAGCTGCCCGTACCGCAAGCCATGCCCACAATCTCGGCCGCCGGCGTGCTCGCCGGGCTCACGCCGGCGGGACCGCTGCTGATTGATGCGCGCGATGCACCCCGGTATCATGGCCACACCGAGCCGCTCGATCCGGTGGCCGGTCATATTCCCGGAGCCGTCAACCGGCCCATTGCAGACAATCTGGATGCTGACGGCCGCTTCAAGCCGGCCGTACAGCTGCGCAGCGAGTTCGAGGCGCTGCTGCACGGACGCGCACCCGGCGACGTGGTGCACTATTGCGGTTCCGGCATTACGGCCTGCCATAACCTGTTTGCCATGGAGCTGGCAGGTCTGTCGGGTTCCGTGCTCTACCCGGGCTCCTGGAGCGAGTGGTGCAGCGACGCGCAGCGCCCGGTCGCCCGTGATTGAACCGACCGTAACTGAACCGAATCAGGAAGTCCTTTTATGACAGACGATGTGACCACGGTGCCGGAAACGCCCGAAGAGGCTCTGCCTGCCGACTTCGAGACCGCAATGCAGGCGCTCGAGGCGCTGGTCGAATCCATGGAGAACGACAGGCTCACACTCGATGAGTCCCTGCGCCAGTACAAGCGCGGCGTGGCGCTCGCCCGCCGCTGCCAGGAGCATCTGGCCGAAGCAGAGCGCCAGGTGAAGGTGCTGCAGGAAGGCCGGCTCGTCGAGCGCGATTTCACGCCGGATGAGGATGGTGCATGAGGCCGGCCTACGACGCGCAGGTGTTCGCGGCCTGGCTGGATGAGCGTGTAGACAGGGTTGAAGGTGTGCTGGCGCATCATCTGCCCAGGGCCGCTGTGGTGCCCGCGCACTTGCACGAGGCCATGCGCTATGCAGTACTGGGCGGCGGCAAGCGTATTCGCGCCAGCCTGGTCTATGCGGCCGGCGAGCTGGGTCCGGCATCCGGGCTGGCACCATCGGCCCAGGAGGCGGCACTCGATCATGCAGCGGCGGCCGTCGAGCTCATCCATGCCTATTCGCTGGTGCATGATGATCTGCCCTGCATGGATGACGACGCCCTGCGCCGGGGCCGTCCCACGGTCCACCTTGCCTTTGATGAGGCCACAGCCATGCTGGCGGGCGATGCATTGCAGCCGCTTGCTTTCGAATTGCTGGCGGCCATGCCCATTGCGCCCGCCCTGGTGGTCCAGGCGAGCCGCCTGCTGGCCCAGGCCGCGGGCAGTCGCGGCATGGTGGGCGGGCAGGCCATTGATTGTCTGAATGTGGGGCAGTCCATGTCGCATGAGGATCTGCGCCGGATGCATCAGATGAAGACGGGTGCGCTGTTGCAGGCCAGTGTGCTGCTGGGCGGCATCGTGTCGGGTGCCAGTTCGCAGGCGCGCCGGGAGCTGGAGCGCTACGCAGTGGCCACGGGCCTGGCCTTCCAGGTGATGGACGACATTCTCGATGTGACTGCCGACACTGTCACGCTGGGCAAGACGGCGGGTAAGGATGAAGCCAGCAACAAGCCCACCATGGTATCCAGCCTGGGGCTTGACGGTGCGCGCGCCCTGCTGGCCGAGCTGGCCGCGCAAGCGCATGCCGCCCTGCGTACACTGGGTCCGGGGGCTGCGTGTCTTGCCGGCATTGTCGATGCCATTGTCGAGCGTGAACGCTGAGTTAAAATGACGCATGGCTTCCTGTAATCCTCCTTCTGCAAGCACTGTGACACTTGCCCAGATCCATACGCCGGCCGACTTGCGCGGGCTCGGGCGTGCCCAGCTGCGGCAGGTGTCCGTCGAGCTGCGCGAGTTCATTCTCCAGTCGGTGTCGCGCACAGGGGGGCATCTGTCGTCCAATCTGGGTACGGTCGAGCTTACCGTCGCCCTGCACCATGTCTTCAACACGCCGTCCGATCGCCTGGTCTGGGATGTGGGCCACCAATCCTATGCGCACAAGATTCTGACGGGGCGGCGCGAGCAGATGGCCGGGCTGCGCCAGATGGACGGTATTTCGGGTTTTCCGAGGCGCAGCGAGTCCGAGTACGATGCCTTCGGCACGGCGCATTCCTCCACGTCCATCTCCGCCGTGCTGGGCATGGCGGTGGCGTCGCGCAATGCCGGCATCGATCGCCAGCACATTGCCGTCATCGGCGATGGTGCCATGACGGCGGGCATGGCTTTCGAGGCACTCAACAATGCCGGGGTCATGGCGGGCATCAACCTGCTGGTGGTGCTCAATGACAACGACATGTCCATCTCGCCGCCCGTGGGGGCGCTCAACCGCTATTTTGCACGCCTGCTGTCGGGACGTTTCTATGCCCATGCCAAGCAGGTGGGCCGCAGCGTGCTGCAGCACGTGCCGCCCGTGCTCGAGCTGGCGCGTCGCATCGAAGGTCATGCCAAGGGCATCATCTCTCCCGCCACGCTGTTCGAGGAGCTGGGCTTCAATTATGTAGGGCCCATCGACGGCCATGATCTCGATGCGCTGATTCCCACACTCGAAAATCTCCGCCGTCTGGGTGGCCTGCAGTTCCTCCATGTGGTCACGCGCAAGGGCCAGGGCTACAAGCTGGCCGAGGCCGATCCCGTGCTGTACCACGGTCCGGGCAAGTTCGATCCCAGTGTCGGCATCCAGAAGGCCAGGGGCCCGGTGCGGCGCAGTTTCACGCAGGTATTTTCACGCTGGGTCTGCGACATGGCCGAGGCGGATCGTCGCCTGTGTGCGATCACGCCGGCAATGCGCGAGGGCAGCGGCCTGGTCGAGTTCGAGCAGCGCTTTCCCCAGCGCTATTTCGATGTCGGCATCGCAGAGCAGCATGCGGTCACCTTTGCCGCCGGCCTGGCCTGCGAAGGTGTAAAGCCGGTTGTCGCCATCTATTCCACCTTCCTGCAGCGCGGCTACGATCAGCTCATCCACGATGTGGCGCTGCAAAATCTCGATGTGACGTTTGCACTCGATCGCGCCGGCATCGTCGGGGCCGACGGCGCCACGCATGCCGGCAATTACGATATTGCCTATCTGCGCTGCATTCCCAATATGGTGGTGGCCACGCCGTCCGATGAAAATGAGGCGCGCCTGCTGCTGAGCACCTGCTATCAGCATACGGGTCCGGCGGCGGTGCGCTATCCGCGCGGTGCCGGTCGCGGTGCAACCGTCACCGATTCACTGGAAACCGTGGCGCTGGGCCGTGGCGTCGTGCGTCGCGAAGGTCGCCGGCTGGCCATTCTCGGTTTCGGTACCCTCACAGCGGCGGCCATGCCGGTGGCCGAAGCGCTGGATGCCACGCTGGTGGATATGCGCTTCGTGAAACCGCTTGATGAAACACTGTTGCTCGAACTGGCGACCAGCCATCAGGCCTTCGTCACGCTTGAGGAGGCGGCCATCATGGGCGGGGCGGGCAGTGCCGTGCTGGAGTGTTTCAGTCGCGAGGCCATCCGGCTTCCCGTATTGCAACTGGGCATCCCGGACCGCTTCGTCGATCATGGGGACCAGGCCCAGCTGCTGGCCGGTCTGGGCCTGGACAGCCAGGGCATCCACCAGGCCATTGTCGATCGATTCCCCGAGCTGGCGGGCGCGGCGCACAATCCCTCTCTCCCCTGATTACCGGCAATCAATTCTTCCGCGAAAGCGGCTCATGGATCCTTTGTTTTAGATGAATACTATGCTTGATTCGGCTGTCGTCATGCCTGACGTGCAAAGCAGTGTCGATCTGCGACACATTCCCATTCAACGCGTCGGCGTGCGCAGTGTGCGCCAGCCCATGATGGTCGCCGGCGGTGACGGCAAGGCCATGCCGACTGTGGGCGATTGGGAGCTCACGGTGGCATTGCCTGCAGAGGCCAAGGGCACGCATATGTCGCGCTTCCTGGCCCTGCTCGATGATTTCCGTGATGCGCCGCTCACACCGGCGCGCTTCCGGGACATGCACGAGGCCATGCTGCCGCTGCTCAATGCCCGCAGCGGGGATATCGTGCTGCGCTTTCCCTATTTCATCCGCAAGGCGGCGCCGGTCACGGGTGTCACCAGTCTGATGGATTACGAGCTCACCTGGACGGTGCGCAGTGCTGCGTCCGCGCGTGAGTTCGAACTGCAGGCGCTTGTGCCGGTGACCAGCCTGTGCCCCTGCTCCAAGGCCATTGCCGAGTATGGTGCCCACAACCAGCGTTCGCACGTTATCGTCACCCTGGTGTACGACGATCCGGCGCTCGCGGATATGGATATCGACGGCCTGATCCGCATGGTGGAACAGCAGGCCTCTTCGGAACTGTGGGGTCTGCTCAAGCGCGCCGATGAAAAATACGTCACCGAACGCGCCTACGAGAATCCCAAGTTTGTGGAAGATCTGGTGCGCGATGTGGCCCAGCAGCTTGCACGCATTGAAGGTGCGAGCCGCTACAGTGTCAGCGCCGAAAACTTCGAATCCATACACAACCACTCCGCCTATGCCTTCGTTGAAGGTCAAACAGACCAGGCGAGAGGGAAGCGCTGAGCAAGTCTAGTCCAGACGCTCCAGGCCCATGCGCCAGAAGTCTGCCTCTAGGCGTGTCGCCTCGGAGAAGATGCGCGTGAGCTGATCGAAGCGGCGCGGCGAGACATCGGCCAGCTGGGCGTCTATCCATTCGCGCTCGGCCCGGGCGGCCCCCTGGAATGCTGCGGACGTGTACATGGCCATCCAGGACGCATAGGGATTGCCTTCCTGACGCGTGAAGGGCTGCCCGATGAGCCAGTTGCCAATTTCGGCATAGCCGGCGATGCAGGGGGCGAGCGCCACATGCAGGTCCAGCACGTCGCCGCGATGGCCGGCTTCGAGCACGTAGCGCGTGTAGGCCAGCGTGGCACGGGATTCATCCAGCGCGGTCAGTTCGGCCTCGCTGATGCCCCACTGGCGGCAGTAGTCGATGTGCAGGTCGAGCTCAATGTCGATGATGGCCTTGAGCGAGTCCAGTGCCTGGCGCAGCTCCAGGATGTCCCGGCTCTTGTAGACCGCCAGACCCCAGGCCCGGCCGAAGTGGACCAGGAAGAGGTAGTCCTGCTTGAGATAGTGCTGAAAGCTTTCCATGGGCAGTGTGCCTGCACCCAGCTGGCGCACGAACTCATGTTCGCAGTAGGCTTTCCATTCGGGGGCGCAGCGTTGTTTCAGCTGTTCGAAATCATGCGTCATCGACGACATCCTCCAGGGTTGATCAGAAGCAGTCGCCAGTATACGGGAGCCGGTGGTATGCCTGCAGTTTCACGGACCACAGCGTGATATAATCCGATATTCCCTGCTCGACCCGGTTGCGGGCGCCGGTATTGATCGGTGCCGCCGGGCGGGCTGTCCCTTTGCCTGTCTGCAAAAGCTGATACGCAAAGACATCCACAAGGAGCTTTTCATGCGTCACTACGAAGTGGTCTTCATTGTGCATCCCGATCAGAGCGAGCAGGTGCCCGCCATGATCGAGCGCTATCAAGGCCTCATCACCGCCGAAGGCGGCAAGATTCACCGGCTCGAGGACTGGGGACGGCGTCAGCTGGCCTATCCCATCCAGAAGCTGGTCAAGGCCCATTACGTGTGCCTGAACATCGAATGCGGCCAGGCCGAGCTCGACGAGCTCGAGCACTCCTTCCGCTACAACGATGCCATCCTGCGCCATCTCATCATCAAGAAGAAGGACGCCATCACCGAACCTTCACTGATGATGAAGTCCGTCGAGCGCGAGGAAGCCCGCAAGGCAGCCAGCGAAACGGCCCGCAGTGAGTGAGCCGGGCCGCTAGCGTGACGGTGCAGCAGGCGCAGCGGGTTCAGGTAAGCGAAGGTCCGGCCAACCAGCTTTCCCTGCTGGCCCGCATCGAGACCATCCAGCCATTGCGCTATACGCCGGCCGGCCTGCCCGTGCTCGAAATGGCGCTGCACCACGAGTCCGTGGTCGAACAGGCAGGGCAGCCGCGTCAGGTGGCGTTTGCGCTTTCCGCAGTGGCCATCGGCGACATCGCCCTGTTGCTGAATCAGAAGGCACTGGGCAGCACGCAGCAGTTCACCGGCTTCATGGCACCGTTGCGCAAGGGAACATCCCGGCTGGTATTGCACGTGCTGAATGCTTCAAAAGCGTGTGCCGGAAGCGGCGTTCAGGAAAACACAGGAACAATCCGGTAGGAACATCCGGAAAATTTTGATAAAGAGGTCATCATCATGGCAGTAGGCAGAAGAGGGCGCGACCGGCGCCGTTTCGGTCAACAGAACCCCCTGTTCAAGCGGCGCAAGTTCTGCCGCTTCACGGCGGCGGGCGTTACCGAGATCGATTACAAGGATCTGGACACCCTGCGTGATTTCGTTCAGGAAAATGGCAAGATCATCCCTGCACGACTCACGGGAACCAAGGCGCACTTCCAGCGCCAGCTCGATACGGCGATCAAGCGCGCGCGTTTCCTCGCACTCATGCCGTATACCGATAATCATCAATAGGTCCGGGGGTTCTGGCATGCAAGTGATATTGCTTGAGAAAGTCGTCAATCTGGGCGATCTGGGCGAAGTCGTGCGTGTTCGCAACGGCTATGCGCGCAATTACCTCATTCCGCAGAAGATGGCCCGCCGGGCAACTGCAGCGGCCCTGAAGGAGTTTGAAGAGCGCCGTGCCGAGCTTGAGCAGGCCCAGGCCACCCGGCTCGCCGCCGCCCAGACGCTGGGCGGGAAGATGAGCGGCGCGGTCGTCGGCATCACCCAGAAGGCCGGCGTCGATGGCCGCCTGTTCGGTTCCGTCACCACCATGGACATCGCTGCCGCGCTCGAGCGCGACGGTTTCGGTGCCATCGAGAAGTCGCGCGTGCGTCTGCCCGATGGTCCGCTCAAGGCCGTGGGTGACTATCCCGTCGAGGTCAGCCTGCATCCTGATGTCGTGGTCGAGATCTCGATAGAGGTACGTGGCGATCTTGCCTGATCCGCAGGCCGGTGGCGGCGTGCAGGCGGCACCCATGCGGACGGAAAGCGATCCGCAGCTGGACTACCTGCGCGTGCCGCCGCACTCGGTCGAGGCCGAGCAGTCGGTGCTGGGTGGCCTGTTGCTCGATAATGCCGCCTGGGACCGTATTACCGATGTGCTGGGCGAAGACGATTTCTACCGCTTCGACCATCGCATCATCTGGCACCACATCAGCCGGCTGATCGGTCTGTCGCGGCCGGCCGATGTGGTCACCGTCCACGAGTCGCTCAGCTCGGCGGGCAAGGCCGATGATGTTGGCGGCCTGGCCTACCTGAACGCGCTGGCGCACAATACGCCGTCGGCGGCCAATATCCGCCGCTATGCCGAGATCGTGCGCGAGCGCAGCATGTTGCGCAAGCTGGTGTCGGTGGCCGACGAGATCGCAGCCGCGGCCTTCAATCCCCAGGGCAAGGAGGCGCGCCAGCTGCTCGATGAGGCCGAGTCGCGCGTATTCCAGATTGCCCAGGAAGGCGCGCGCGGCAGCGAAGGCTTCCAGGAGATACAGCCGCTGCTTGCCAGCGTCGTCGAACGCATTGACGAGCTCTATCATCGTGAAGGCGATTCCGATGTGACCGGCGTGCCCACGGGCTTCGTCGATCTGGACCGCATGACCTCCGGGCTGCAGTCCGGTGATCTTGTCGTGGTGGCGGGGCGGCCCTCCATGGGCAAGACGTCGCTCGCCATGAATATCGGCGAGTACGTGGCCATAGAGCAGGGTTTGCCCGTGGCGGTGTTCTCCATGGAAATGGGTGCCGTCCAGCTGGCCATGCGCATGCTGGGATCGGTGGGCATGCTCGATCAGCACCGCATGCGTACGGGCAAGCTGCGCAGCGAGGACTGGCCGCGCCTGACCAGTGCCGTGCAGCGGGTGCAGGAAGCGCAGATCTACATCGATGAATCCGCAGCGCTCAACGCCATGGAGGTGCGCGCGCGTGCGCGTCGCCTGGCGCGCCAGTGCGGCCAGCTGGGTCTCATCATCATCGACTATATGCAGTTGATGTCGGCCAGCAGCAGTGGCGAGAACCGCGCCACTGAAATCTCTGAAATCAGCCGTTCGCTCAAGGCGCTGGCCAAGGAGCTCAACTGCCCCCTGATGGCACTCTCGCAGCTCAATCGCAGCCTGGAGCAGCGTCCCAACAAGCGTCCCGTCATGAGCGATCTGCGTGAGTCGGGCGCCATCGAGCAGGATGCCGACCTCATCCTCTTCATCTACCGGGACGAGGTCTACAACCCCGATTCGCCCGACAAGGGCACGGCCGAGATCATCATCGGCAAGCAGCGCAACGGCCCCATCGGCACGGTGCGCCTGACATTCCAGGGCGCGAGCACGCGCTTCCTGAACTACAGCACCACGGCTTAGTCCACCGCAGACTGGTCTGTTGCAGCGCCTTCTGCGGTGCTCATTGCCAGGGCCAGGTCATAGGCGGCGCGCAGGGAACGCGGGTCGGCGATACCCTGCCCGGCAATGTCGAAGGCCGTGCCATGGTCCACGCTGGTACGCACAAAGGGCAGTCCCACCGTCACGTTGACGCCCTCATCCAGGCCCAGATACTTCACCGGAATCAGGCCCTGGTCGTGATACTGGGCGACCACAATGTCGAATTCCCCCCGGCGTGCGCGCATGAAGACGGTGTCGCCCGGCCAGGGGCCGCTCACATCCATGCCTTCGCGGCGTGCCCGGGCAATGGCCGGGGCAATGATGTCGATCTCCTCGCGTCCAAAGCGGCCGTCTTCGCCTGCATGGGGGTTCAGGCCCGCCACGGCGATGCGCGGATGCGCGATGCCCGCCAGGCGACAGGCCCGGTGAGCCAGCCGGATGCTGGTCAGCTCGGCCTGTTCGGTGATGGCCGCAGGAACGTCCGCCAGTGCGATATGGATGGTGACCAGCAGTACGCGCAGCTCGTCATTGGCCAGCATCATGGCGTAGTCGCGGGTATTCGTGCGCTCGGCCAGGATCTCGGTATGGCCGGGGTAGTCCAGCCCGCCCAGCTTCATGGCCTGCTTGTGCAGGGGGGCGGTGACGATGGCACGCAGCTTCCCGGCACCGGCATCGTCAATGGCATGGCACAGGTATTCATAGGCACCGCGTCCGGCACGCGCATCCACCTGCCCGGGTGGCAGGTCCGCCGGCAGGGCCTGCCAGCGGTTGAGCACGCCCAGCGTGGCGGCAGGTAGGGCGGTGGCTTCGGTCGCATCGGACAGCGTCACCACGCGCAGTCTGCCATCTTGATCCATGCGTTGCGCGTTTGCAGCAAGAATGCCGGCATCGCCATAGATGACCACCGGCCAGGGCAGGTCCTGGCCGGCCAGGCGCAGGATGATCTCCGGCCCTATGCCGGCGGCGTCGCCCATGGTGATGCCGATGGGTGTCTGCGGAGCGGATGGGCTGCCCATGACGCGCGCCTGCAGGCTCAGAGCGCTTCGCTGGCGTAATCCGCCAGGCGGGAGCGCTCGCCGCGCTGCAGCGTGATGTGGCCGGCATGCGGCCAGCCCTTGAAGCGGTCCACCACATAGGTCAGCCCCGAGCTGCCTTCGGTCAGATAGGGGGTGTCGATCTGGGCGATGTTGCCCAGGCAGATGATCTTGGTGCCCGGACCGGCGCGCGTGATCAGCGTCTTCATCTGCTTGGGCGTCAGGTTCTGCGCCTCGTCAATGATGAGGTACTTGTTCAGGAAAGTACGCCCGCGCATGAAGCTGAGCGACTTGACCTTGATGCGCGAGCGGATCAGTTCCATGCTGGCGGCCGACGGTGCTGCTGTGGTCTCGCTGCCCGCCACGCCGCCGCGACGCCCCGTTCCCAGGTGCAGGACTTCCAGATTGTCTTCCAGCGCGCCCATCCAGGGCAGCATCTTCTCTTCCTCGGTGCCGGGCAGATAGCCGATGTCGTCACCAACGGGCACGGTGGCACGCGTGATGATGATCTCGTTGTAGCGCCGGGTCTCGAAAGTCTGGGTGAGGCCGGCCGCGAGCGCCAGCAGTGTCTTGCCCGTGCCGGCCTGGCCCAGCAGCGAGACGAAGTCGCATTCGGGATTCATGAGCAGATTCAGGGCGAAGTTCTGCTCGCGGTTTCTGGCCGTGATGCCCCAGACGTTGTTACGCCCCTGGCTATAGTCGCGCAGCGTGGCCAGGACTGCGCTCTTGCCGCTGACTTCGCGCACCTGGGCGTACAGGGGCACCTCGCCTTCCGCGACGACGAACTGGTTCACCATCAGGTCGGCACAGATCGGGCCGCGAATGCGGTAATACGTGGTGCCCGCCTGTTGCCAGGTCTCGATGTCCCCGGCGTGGCGACTCCAGAACTGTTCAGGCAGGTTGATGACGCCTTCATAGAGCAGGTCGGAATCATCGATGACATGGTCGTTCAGATAATCTTCGGCGGACAGCCCCAGTGCCCTGGCCTTCAGGCGGATGTTGATGTCCTTGGAGACCAGCACAACGGGCTGGTCCGCGCCATCGGCATGCAGGGCGTTCACGATGCCCAGGATAAGGTGATCAGCCTTGCCCGGCGGTAGGGTGATGGGCAGTGTGGTGTCCATGGACCGGGTCTGCAGGAACAGGCGCCCGCCGGCTTCGATGTTGCCCAGGGCGTTCAGCGGCAGGCCTTCCTCCAGCGTTTCCGCCGCACCCACCAGACCGTCCAGATGACGGCTGACCTGGCGTGCATTGCGGGCGATTTCCGACATGCCTTTCTTGTGCTGGTCCAGCTCTTCCAGCACGATCATGGGCAGGAAGATATCGTGCTCCTGGAACTTGAACAGGCAGCTGGAGTCGTGCAGCAGCACGTTGGTGTCGAGCACGAAGCGCTTGCGCTGCGTTGTGGTGCGCGTTTTCTTCGGCCGCGCACGTTCGGCTGCTGCGGGTGCAGGCGCGGTTTTGCGCGCGGGGGCGGTTTCAGGCACCGGTTCAGCCACGGGTTCGGACACCGCCGGGGCGGATACAGCGGGTGGCGGGATCTCCTTCGGAGTTTCTTTTTTCGGGCTGCGCGCCCTGGGCGGCTCGGCCGGCTCGGGTGCCGTTGCAGTTGCGGTCGCGGCGTCCTCGAAGTCTTCGGCGGCCAGGCGACTGCCCATTCGGCTGGGCATACGGGGCAGGGGCATGATGGGCTCCGTTCAGGAAAGCTGGCGCACGGCCTGCAGCACTTCGTCGACGTGGCCGGGCACCTTGACCTTGCGCCACTGGCGCCGCAGGCGGCCTTCTCCATCGATCAGGAAAGTGCTGCGCTCTATGCCGCGCACGGGTTTGCCGAACATGGTCTTGTGCTTCATGACGCCAAACAGATTGCACAGGATTTCTTCAGGGTCGGCGATCAGCGGGTAGGGCAGGTCCAGCTTTTCCCGTACGCGCCTGTGCGAGCCCAGGGTATCACGGGAGACGCCGATGATGCGGCAGCCTGCCGCCTCGAACTCGGCGTGGCGTTCACCAAAGTCCCGGGACTCGGTCGTGCAGCCGGGTGTATTGTTGCGTGGATAGAAGAAGAGCACGGTGGTCTTGCCGCGCAGATCCTGATCTGACACCTCGCCTTGCGTGCCTTGTGCCGTGAAGGCGGGGATGGGCTGATCTTCGTGCAGACTGCTCATTCGTTGATCTCCTGGGGCAGCAGGGCGACAAGTACGCGACGCCCTTCGGCCATGAGTATGTTGTAGGTGCGCGCAGCCGCATGCGTGGACATGGCTTCGACGCCGATGCCGGCCCGCAGCAGGGGACGCGTGGTTTCGGGCGACAGCAGGTGCTGGCGTGCGCCGGTGCCCACCAGCACGACCTCGGGGGCGTCATCCGGGCGTTGTGGCGGCGTGTCATCAAGAAAATCCATGGGGCTGGCTGCTGCCTTGTCCAGACCGGTGATGGCCCGCAGCGTTTCGGCCGTGATGTCATCGACACGGGCCACGGCCCAGGCATGGACTTCGCCTTCGGGCGCAAAGAAGATGGCATGCGCATAGGATTGGCGATTGATCTCTATGCCATGCTCATCGTAGCCCGTGACCGTGTTCAGGCCGGGGCTGGAATCAGAGTGCAGTTTCACGTGGCCATCCGTTGCGACAAACGATGCGGAAAACGGCAGGAAGTCATTGACCTGCCCGCTGTCTATTCTAGCAAGCCGGGTTACAAGCCGGGTTCGGACTGCCGTGCCCGGGCCGGACTTGTTAAGCGCTTCCCTTGCATTACACTAACGGGTTGCATCTGAGCATACGACCATTACCCGAGAACTGTCATGATCCGATTTCCCCGCATCGAGCGCCTGCCGCCCTACGTGTTCAACATTACCGGCGAGCTCAAGATGGCGGCACGCCGCCGCGGCGAAGACATCATCGACATGTCCATGGGCAATCCGGACACGCCCACGCCGCAGCATATCGTCGACAAGCTCGTTGAGGCGGCCGGCCGTCCCGATACGCACGGCTACTCGGTCTCGCGCGGGATTCCCCGGCTGCGCCGGGCGATCACGCAGTGGTATGCGCGCCGTTACGATGTTGCGCTGGATCCTGAAACCGAGGCCATCGTCACCATAGGATCCAAGGAGGGCCTGGCCCACCTCATGCTGGCGACGCTGGAACGCGGCGACACGGTGCTGGTGCCCAATCCCAGCTACCCCATCCATATCTACGGCGCCGTCATTGCCGGTGCCGGTATCCGTGCCGTACCCATGGTGCCGGGCGTGGACTTCTTCGAGGAAATCGAGCGCGCCGTGCGCGAGAGCTTCCCGCGACCCAAGATGATCATTCTGGGCTTTCCCAGCAATCCCACGGCCCAGTGTGTCGATCTGGAGTTCTTCGAGCGGGTGGTGGCGCTGGCGCGCGAGCTGGGCATCCTCGTGGTGCACGACCTGGCCTATGCCGACATTGTCTTCGATGGCTACAAGGCGCCGTCCATCATGCAGGTCGAGGGTGCACGCGAGGTGGCCGTCGAATTCTTCACCATGAGCAAGAGCTACAGCATGGCGGGCTGGCGCATCGGCTTCATGGTGGGCAATGCCAGCATGGTGAATGCGCTTGCACGCCTGAAGAGCTATCACGACTACGGCAGCTTCACGCCCCTGCAGGTGGCGGCGATTGCCGCGCTCGAAGGGCCCCAGGACTGTGTGGCCGAAGTGGTGGAGCTGTACCGGCGGCGCCGCGATGTACTGGCGCGCGGCCTGGCCGATCTGGGCTGGCCGGTGGCGCTGCCCAAGGCCTCCATGTACATCTGGGCGCGCCTGCCCGAGCAGTGGCGCGACATGGGCTCGCTGGAGTTTTCCAAGCGTCTCCTGGCGCAGGCGAAGGTAGCGGTGTCGCCCGGCATCGGGTTTGGTGAACTGGGCGATGATCACGTACGTTTCGCCCTGATCGAGAACGAGCAGCGTATACGTCAGGCGCTGCGGGGAATCAAGGAAATGTTTCGCAAGGAAGGGTCAGTGTCATGAAGCCGATCAGAATAGGCTTGCTGGGTCTGGGAACGGTAGGGGGCGGCACCTGGCGGGTGCTGCAGGAGAATGCCCAGGAAATCGCGCGTCGCGCGGGCTGCCACCTGCAGATCACCGCCGTTGCCGTCAGGGATCTGGACAAGGCCCGCACCGTGGTGGGCGATGCAGTGCGTCTGACGCAAGACGGCATGAGCGTGGTGCGCGATCCCGAGATCGACATCATCGTCGAGCTGATTGGCGGCGAGGACACCGCGCTCACCCTTATGCGCGAGGCCATTGCCCGGGGCAAGCATGTGGTCACGGCCAACAAGGCCCTGCTGGCCAATCACGGCAACGAGATCTTTGCCCAGGCCCAGGAAAAAGGTGTGATGGTGGCCTTCGAGGCGGCCGTCGCCGGCGGCATTCCCATCATCAAGGCCATACGCGAAGGGCTCACCGCCAACCGCATCCAGTGGCTGGCGGGCATTATCAACGGCACCACCAATTTCATCCTGAGCGAGATGCGCCAGCGCGGCCTGCCGTTTGCGGATGTGCTCAAGGAAGCCCAGGCGCTGGGGTATGCCGAAGCCGACCCGACTTTCGATGTCGAAGGCGTGGATGCCGCGCACAAGCTGTCCCTGCTTGCCGCGCTCGCCTTCGGCATTCCCGTGCAGTTCGACAAGGTGCACACCGAGGGTATTGCAGGTCTGGCCTCCGAAGACATCGCCCATGCCGAGCGCCTGGGCTATCGCATCAAGCTGCTGGGTATCGCGCGCCACACCGATGACGGTATAGAGCTGCGCGTACATCCCACGCTCGTGCCTGTCGATTGTCTGCTGTCCAGCGTCGAAGGCGCCATGAATGCCGTGCTTGTGCACGGTGATGTCGTCGGGCCGACACTCTATTACGGTCAGGGCGCGGGTGATCTGCCCACGGCGTCGGCCGTTGTGGCCGATCTGGTCGATGTCGCCCGGCTGATGACCGCCGACCCCGACCATCGCGTACCCTATCTGGCCTTCCAGCCCCATGCCCTGTCGGCCGTGCCGGTGCTGCCCATGGCCCAGGTCGAATCGGCCTATTACCTGCGCCTGCGCGTGCATGATCGTCCGGGTGTGCTTTCCGACATTGCGCGCATTCTTGCCGATGCCGGCATTTCCATCGGTTCCATGTTCCAGGAGCCGCATGGCGATGAGCAGGCCGACATCATCTTCCTTACCCACCGTGCACGCGAAGGCGATGTGGATACGGCCATCACGCGCATCCGTGCCCTGCCTTTCGTGCTGTCCGACGTGACCCGTCTGCGAGTCGAGAATCTCACATGATGTATCAGTCCACCCGCGGCGGCATGGCCCCGCAGCCCTTTTCCAGCATCCTGCTCGAAGGCCTGGCGCCCGATGGCGGCCTCACTGTGCCCGTCAGCCTGCCGCGTGTGGATGCGGCCACGCTGCAGGCCTGGCGCAGCCTGGACTATCCCGCACTGGCGCATGCCATCCTGCGCCTGTTCATCGACGATATTCCCGAGCCCGTGCTGCGCCGCCTGACGGCCAACGCCTACAGCACGGAACTGTTCGACAGTGCCGACATCGTGCCGGTCAAACCCCTGGATGGCGGTCTGAGCCTGCTGGGCCTGTCGCAGGGCCCCACGCTGGCCTTCAAGGACATTGCCATGCAGTTCCTCGGCCAGGCCTTCGAGCATGTGCTCGCCGAGCGTGGCACGCATGTCAATATCCTGGGTGCCACATCGGGCGACACGGGTTCGGCGGCCGAATATGCGCTGCGTGGCAAGAAGGGTGTGCAGGTGTTCATGCTCTCGCCCAAAGGCCGCATGAGCGCCTTCCAGCGCGCGCAGATGTATTCCCTGCAGGACGAGAACATCCATAACATCGTCATCGACGGCGTTTTCGATGATTGTCAGGACATGGTCAAGACCCTGTCCGCCGACCTGGCTTTCAAGTCCGCCCATCATCTGGGCGCGGTCAACTCCATCAACTGGGCGCGTATTGCGGCACAGATTGTCTACTACTTCTGGGGCTGGCTGCGCGTCACGCGCGATGCGGGCGACATGGTGTCCTTCGCCGTGCCTTCGGGGAATTTCGGCAATATTCTTGCCGGCCACTTTGCGCGCGAAATGGGTCTGCCCGTACATCGGCTGGTGCTCGCCACGAACGAAAACAATGTACTCGAGGAGTTCTTCCGCACCGGTATCTACCGCCCCCGCTCGGCTGCACAGACGCACGCCACTTCCAGTCCCTCCATGGATATCTCGCGGGCGTCCAATTTCGAGCGTTTCGTCTTCGATCTGCTCGATCGCGATGGCGAGCGCGTGCGTGCCCTGTGGCAGACGCTGGCCGGCGAAGGCCGGTTCGATCTGTCTTCGCTGCAGCCCGTGCTGTGCGAACGCTACGGCTTTGTTGCGGGTACCAGCACACATGCCGATCGCCTGGCGACGATTGCCGCCGTTCATCAGGCGACGGGCGTGCTCATCGACCCCCATACGGCAGATGGCGTGAAGGTCGGGCGCGCCCATGTCGAGCCGGGTATTCCGATGCTGGTGCTGGAGACCGCCCTGCCGGCCAAGTTTGCCGAGACCATACGCGAAGCCGTTGGTATCGAGCCACCCGTGCCCGCACATCTGCAGGATCTGGGGCAGCGCCCTCAGCGCACGGTGGACCTTGGACGGGATATCAACCGCGTGCGCGACTACATCGCCGCCAACGCCTGATGCGCACAGCGGGCCGCTGCCTGCCCGCTGCGCACGGCCCCTTCGAGTACCGCCGGCCAGCCGGTGTCGGTCCAGTCGCCGGCCAGCCACAGCCGCTGCCAGGGTGTGTGCGCCCCCGGCCTGTGCAGGCCGGGCAGGGCGGCGAAGGTGGCCCGCTTTTCCACAATCAGCTGACGCGCCGTCACACCCGGCATGGGCGGCAGTCCCTGCGCCTGGGCGCGAATCTGTCTCTGCACGTCATCGAGCAGGCCGTCATGTCCGCGCTCCAGGGCCTGGGCGGCGTCGCTGATCACCACATGCAACAGGGCGGGCTGCGCCTGTTTCAGGTAATGCGGCGTATGAAATAGCCACTGGCCCCAGGCCTGTCGGGCGCGATCCTCGCGCAGCATGAGCATGGCGGCGGGCAGGGCCCAGGCGCTATCCAGGGCCAGTGTGGCCGTGGCGATGGGCCGGTGTTCGAAAGCCGCCAGGGCCGCCGCCAGATCCCGGCCGTCCGGCGCGCCATCGTCCAGGGTGTCAAGCAGTGGTCCCGGCAGGCGCTTCAGCAGACGATGCGCGCTGTGCGGGCCACAGGCCAGGATGGCGCCATCATATGTTTCCCCTTCGATGACGACTTGGCCGTCCGGCGTCAGGGCCAGGTCGCGGATGACGCGGTGGTGGTGGACCTTGATGCGGCCTTCAGGGTGTTCGGGCTGCATGCCCGCCACGCGTTCGGGCCACAGGCTGGAGAGATCCACGCGGGGCAGTACCAGCCGGCAGGCGGGAGCACCCGCGCCCAGGCTGTCGCGCAGCACATTGGCAAACAATTGCGCACAGGCCTGCGCCGGTGGCGTGTTCATGGCGGCCAGGCACAGGGGATGCCAGAAGCGCTGCTGCGCCCGGGAGCCTTGATGCGTGCCGTCCAGCCAGTCCTGTACGCTGGCGCCCGTTGCCGTACGCCAGCCGGCACGCTGCAGGCGATGCAGGCTGCGCGCCAGGCGCAGCTTGTCGCCGGCACCGAGGCCGCGCGCGCGCAGCAGGCCGGCGACCAGCTGCCAGGGGTGGGGCAGCGCCGGCAGGCGCAGGACAAAGCTGCCGTCCAGCGCACACAGCGCCAGTGGCGCCATGTGCAGGGTGTCTTCGGCATCAACGCCCAGACGCGCCATCAGGGCAAGGCATTGTGTGTAGGCGCCCAGCATCAGATGCTGGCCATTGTCGATGGCGATATCCAGGCGGGGGGCGTGGACGCGGCGGGCGCGTCCGCCGGCAATGGCTGCGGCCTCGAAGACGTTCACCTCGTGGCCCAGATCGGCCGCCTGCACGGCAGCGGCCAGGCCGGACCAGCCGGCGCCGACCACGGCAAGCTTCATGGCGTGTGCGACAGGCGCTGCACCAGGCCGCGCCCGCCGCCAACCCAGGTCTTCCAGGCAAGCCAGAACTTGCGTATCGGCGTGAGCGCGATGCGCTGCTCCAGCACCTGCCATCCATCGCGTTCGATTTCATCGAGCAGGGCATGGTAGATGGCGGCCATGAGCAGCCCGGGGCGCTGGGCGCGCCGGTCGGCTTCCGGCAGGGCCTGCATGGCTTCGCGATAGCATTCGCGCGCACGTTCGGCCTGGAATTGCATGAGCGCCGCAAAACGCGTCGAAGACTGCAGGTCGAGGATTTCGTCGATGCTGACTTCGAAGCGCTCCAGGTCTTCCCGGGGAAGATAGATGCGCCCGCGGCGTGCGTCATCACCCACATCACGGATGATATTGGTCAGCTGGAAGGCCAGGCCCAGCCTGTCGGCATACACCAGGGTTTCCTCCTGCGTATAGCCGAAGATGCCGGCGGACAGCTCACCGACGACGCCGGCGGCGTGCCAGCAGTATTTCTTCAGGCTCTCCCAGTCGGCGTACTGGTGCTGGTCCAGGTCCATTTCCATGCCGTCGATGACGGCATGCAGGCGGGCGGCCGTGAGGCCGTAGGGCTGTACATGCGGGGCGAGTGCCTGCATCACGGGATGGTCCGGCTTCTCCCCGGCAAACAGCTTCTCCACCTGCGTGCGCCACCAGCCGAGCTTGGTGCGCGCCACCGACTCCTCGCTGACCTCGTCGACAATGTCGTCCACTTCCCGGCAGAAGGCATACAGGGCCGTGATGGCGCGCCGGCGCTCGGGTGGCAGGAACAGGAAGGCATAGTAGAAGCTGGAGCCGCTTTGCGCGGCCTTGTTCTGGCAGTATTCGTCTGGAGTCATGGCATGGTGATGGGCGATTGGCGCTCAGAGCGCGGTTCTGCGATGCCGGGCGCAGCGCCATAGCAGGCGCAGCCAGTCGGCCTTGCCCAGGGTGGGGCGATGCACGAACACGTCATAGTGTAATTCGTCCAGGCGTTCAAGGATGCGCAAGCCCCCAAGGACAACCAGGCGCAGCTCGAGACCGATGCGGCCGGGCAGCGTGTCGGCGAGCGGCATGCCCTGGAGCAGCTGGCTGCGCGCCTGCGCCACCTGGCCACGCATCAGCGCTTCCCAGCGCGGGTCCGGGGGCAGGGGTCGGGACGATTGGACGCGACGCCCGATATCCGATTCATCCAGGCCGGCCGCCGCCAGACGGTCCAGGGGTACATATACCCGGCCCTTGTGCCAGTCCAGTGCCACATCCTGCCAGAAGTTGGTCAGCTGCAGCCCGGTACAGATGGCGTCCGAAGCCGCGTGCAGCGCCGGCCTGTCCTGTTCATACAGGGCCAGCATGATGCGCCCCACGGGGTTGGCCGAGCGGCGACAATAGTCGAACAGCGCGGCGTCGTCGCGATAGCGTGTCTGGTGTACATCCTGTTCGAAGGCCGACAGCAGGTCCAGGAAGGGAGTGATGTCCAGCGCATGCCGGCGTATCGTCGCCGCCAGTGGCGTGAAGACGGCGGCCGGGGCGGCATCGCCCGTGACGGGACGGCCATCGGCGATGGCATGCAGGCTGTGGCGATAGGCTGCCAGCCGGGCCAGTCTCTTTTCGGGGCCGGCATCGCCTTCATCCGCAATATCGTCGGCCGATCGGGCAAAATGATAGACATGGCTGACCGCTGCGCGCAGATGCCGCGGCAGCAGCAGTGATGCCACGGGAAAGTTTTCGTAGTGATCGACGGCCATGGGCGCACAGTATACCGGCAGCGGCGTCGTCCGCCACACTGTTCACCCTGGCCCGAAGTGGTTTAGACTCTGGTTTGCATTGGAGAAGCTTGTGCCGCGCCCCATTCGTCTTGATCTGTCGTTTTCCGCCCTCGAGCACAACCTGCAAGAGGTCATCCGGCGTCTGGAGGCGGGCCGCCGGTCCGATGCCGGCCTGCGTCCTCCCGCTTCACGTCCCCCTGTTTCACGTCCTCATATCTGGGGCGTGGTCAAGGCCAATGCCTATGGGCATGGGCTGGAATTGGCCGTCGGGGCGCTGGCTGCGGCCGACGGCCTGGCCATGCTTGATCTGGAAGAGGCCGTACGTGCCCGCCAGGCCGGCTGGCAGGGGCCCATCATGTTGCTCGAAGGCTTTTTTCAGCCACAGGATATTGCCGTCCTGCGCCGGCATGGCCTGTCCGCCGTGATTCATTGCAGCGAGCAGCTGGACATGCTGGAACAGTCCGAACCCGGGCCGGCGCTGGATGCATGGGTCAAACTCAACGTGGGCATGAATCGTCTGGGCTTTGCGCCGTCGGCATATGTTGCGGCATGGGATCGCGCCCGGGCGCTGCATGCTCGCGGGGTGCTCGCCACGGTAGGGCGCATGTCGCACTTCTCTCGCGCCGATGACGATGATGTGGTCACGGCGGCGCAGCGCCAGTGCTTCCTGGACGTGACGCGCGGGCTGGACGGGCCGGTTTCCATCTGCAATTCTGCGGCCACGCTCAATGATGTCTGGCATGATGCAGCGCTGGGTGATTCGCAGTGGGTGCGCCCCGGTGTCTGCCTGTACGGCGGCTCGCCGTTTGCCACGCGCAGTGCGGCCGGGCTCGGCCTGCGTCCGGTCCAGACGCTGCACTCGCAGCTGCTTGCTGTGCACGATCTGGCGGCGGGTGCGCCCGTGGGTTACGGCCATCAGTTCGTTGCGCCGCAGGCCATGCGCGTGGGCATCGTGGCCTGTGGCTATGCCGACGGCTACCCGCGTCATGCGCCCAATGGCACGCCGGTAACCGTCGCGGGTGTGCGCACCCGCCTGCTGGGCCGGGTGTCCATGGACATGCTGGCCGTGGATCTCGATCCGGTGCCCACGGCTGCTGCGGGCGCACCGGTGGTGCTGTGGGGCGAGGGCGGGCCGTCGGTTGACGAGGTTGCCCGTGCGGCCGATACCATTGGCTATGAGCTCATGTGCGCCGTGGCGCCACGCGTGCCGCGTCGCGAAGTCAAATGATCTGAAGAGGATTCAAGGTGAAGAACAAGTGTGTAGTGGTCACCGGTGCCACCAAGGGCATCGGCTGGGCCGTCAGCCAGCTGCTGGCCGATCAGGGCGCTCACGTCGTGGGGCTGGCACGTCAGGTGCAGGATATCGATTTTCCGGGCTATCTGTATGCCTGCGACCTGTCCGATGCCAATGCCACCGAGGATATGCTGCGCCTGATCCGCGAGAAGTACCCGGTCGATGCCGTCGTCAACAATATCGGTCTGGTTGTGCCCGATACCTTGGGCGAGATCGATCTGGCGACGCTGCGACAGGTGCTGGAAATGAATGTACGTGTCACCGTCCAGGTGACCCAGGCCTTTGTGGCGTCCATGAAGGCCAGACGCGAGGGCCGTATCGTGAACATCGGCAGCCGCGTCGCCTACGGGAGCCTGAACCGCAGCAGCTACGCCGCTGCCAAGGCGGCGGTGAACGGGCTTACCTATACCTGGGCCCTGGAGCTGGCGCCGTATGGCATCACGGTCAACACCGTGGCGCCGGGGCCCGTGGATACCGAATTGTTCCGCGCCAATCATCCGGCGGGCAGCGATGCCGAGAAGGCGGCCCTGGCGCGCATTCCCATGGGTCGCCTGGCCCAGCCCGGCGATGTGGCCGGCGCAGTCGCCTTCCTGCTGAGCGACGCTGCGGCCTATATCACGGGCCAGGTGCTGGGTGTGGATGGCGGCAGCACCATCAACGGCCGCTGAGGCGCGGGCGTCATGGCCATCCGGCCCAGGACCCGTTATGTGTGCTCGGAATGCGGCTCCAGCCAGCCCAAGTGGGAAGGCCGCTGTCCCGACTGCCGGCAGTGGAACACGATGGTCGAGACGGTGGATGCCGCCGCCGGCCATCGTTTTGCCTCGCTGGCCGGCAGCACGCCCGTGCAGCGCCTGTCGGAAGTCCAGGCGCGCGAGCAGCCGCGCCTGCCCACCGGCATCGAGGAATTCGATCGCGTGCTGGGCGGCGGCATTGTCCGCGGTGCGGTCGTGCTCATCGGGGGTGATCCCGGCATCGGCAAGTCAACCTTGCTGCTGCAGGCGCTGGTGGCGCTGTCGCAGCGCGCCGGCGTGCTGTATGTGAGTGGCGAAGAGTCTGCCGAACAGGTGGCCCTGCGTGCGCGCCGCCTGGAGGTGCAGACCGACAGGCTGGATCTGCTGACGGAAATCCGCCTGGAAGGCATTCTGGACGCCCTGCGCGAGCACAGGCCGGCCGTGGCCGTCATCGATTCCATACAGACGCTGTACTCGGCTGCACTGCCGGCGGCGCCCGGCTCGGTATCGCAGGTGCGCGAATGCGCGGCCCAGCTGACGCGCCTGGCCAAGCAGACCGGCACCTCGCTGGTGCTCATCGGCCATGTCACCAAGGACGGTGCCCTGGCAGGCCCGCGCGTGCTCGAGCACATGGTCGATACGGTGCTGTATTTCGAAGGCGATGCGCATTCTTCCTATCGGCTGGTGCGCGCCATCAAGAACCGCTTTGGCGCTGTCAACGAGCTGGGGGTCTTCGCCATGACGGATCGCGGCCTGCGCGGCGTCAACAATCCTTCGGCGCTGTTTCTTTCCCATCATCCCGATCACGTGGCAGGTTCCTGCGTCATGGCCACCCAGGAAGGCACGCGCCCGCTGCTCGTGGAGATCCAGGCGCTGGTCGACGGCAATACTGCGCCCAATCCGCGCCGGCTCAGCCTGGGGCTGGAAGGCAATCGCCTGTCCATGCTGCTGGCGGTGCTGCACCGCCATGCCGGGCTTGCCACCCATGATCAGGACGTGTTCGTGAACGCCGTGGGCGGCGTGCGCGTCACCGAGCCGGCGTCCGATCTGGCGGTGCTGCTCGCCATTGTCTCGTCGCTGCGTGACCGGCCCCTGCCGCGCGGGCTGGTCGTCTTTGGCGAGGTGGGGCTGGCGGGTGAAATCCGGCCGGCGGCACGGGGCCAGGAGCGGCTGCGCGAAGCGGCCAAGCTGGGTTTTGGCACAGCCCTGATTCCCCGCGCCAATGCCCCGCGCCAGCCCATAGAGGGTCTGGAGATCTGGCCGGTGAACCGTGTGGAATCGGCGCTCGAGCGTCTGGCATGACGCTTTTCATCCTGGGCGCGCTGGCGGCGGGCGGCCTCATCGGTTTCATCGGCGGTCTGCTCGGCATTGGCGGTGGCCTGCTGGCCATCCCGCTGCTGGGACTGGTGCTGGGCATGGACCAGCATCTTGCCCAGGGTACGGCGCTGGTCATGGTGCTGCCCGCCGTGCTCCTGTCGATACGACAGTATCACCAGCGCGCCCGCATCGATCTGCGCGCCGCAGCGCTCGGCGGCCTGGCCAGCATCATCTTCACCTGGGTGGGCGCCAGGATTGCACTGGGGCTGGATGCCTGGCTGCTGCGCCAATGCTATGCCGGCTTCATCCTGTGCATCGCGCTGTTCTATTTTCACCAGAGCAGCCGGCGCCCGCGTATCATGGCCCGGCGCCGGCGCCGGCAGACGGCACTGACGCCGCCCCCCGGCTGGTTTGCCGTGCTGGGCATGGTGGGCGGGCTCACGGGCGGGCTGTTCGGCGTGGGCGGTTCCGTCATAGTCGTGCCCGCGCTCACGCTCTTCCTGCGCTATTCCCAGACGCGCGCCCAGGCGCTGGCATTGAGCATGATAGTGCCCGGTACGGCGGTCGCCATGGTGACGTACGCCGCGCATGCGCAGGTGGACTGGGTTGTGGGCCTGTCGCTGGCCCTGGGCAGTATCGTCATGGTGCCGCTGGGTGTGCGCCTGGCCCATGGCCTGCCCGAACCGCGCCTCAAGCTCATCTTTGCCTGTATGCTCTTGCTGATCATGGTCATGCTGCTTTTCAGGGTCTGAGTGGATGGATTGGCTGTATTTCTTTCTTGTTGCGGGTGCGCGCGCCCTGCGTCGCGACTGGCGTTCCGGCGAGTTGCGCCTGCTGGCGCTGGTGATTGCCGTGGCGGCAGTCTCCAGCGTCGCCTTTCTGGCCAAGCGCGTCGAGCATGCGCTGGATCGGGATGCCAGCCAGATGCTGGGCGGCGACCTGGTGCTGGGCAGTGGTCAGCCCCTGCCGCCGGATTTCGCCCGGGAGGCGGCCAGGCTGGGTCTCGCCATGGCCACGACCATGGAGTTTCCGTCCATGCTCATGCAGGACGAAGACAGCCAGCTGGTGGCTGTGAAGGCCGTCTCGGGCGACTATCCATTGCGCGGCAAGGTGCGCCTGCAGGACGTGGAGGCGGGTCGGGGCGGGCGGGCCGTCGATGGCGGGCCGCCATCCGGCGAGCTGTGGGTCGATCCGCAGCTGCTCGGCTTGCTGGCCCTGACGCCGGGCGACACCGTCATGCTGGGCGAAAGCCGCTTTCTGCTCGCGGCAGGGCTTGCGCATGAGCCCGATCGCAGCCTGCGTTTCGTGAATGTGGCACCGCGTGTCCTCATGAACCTGGATGACCTGGCGGCGACCGGCCTGCTGGGGCCGGGCGCCCGCGTGCGCCATCAGCTGCTGCTGGCGGGCGAACCGTCGGCGGTATCGGCATTCGAGCGCTGGGTGGCGCCGCAGCTGGCATCCGGCCAGCAATTGCAGACGCTGGAAAACAGCCGGCCGGAACTGCAGAATACGCTGGATCGGGGGCGGCAGTTCCTGAGTCTGGTGGCCCTGCTGACCGTGATGCTGGCCGGGGTCGCCGTGGCCCTGGCCGCCCGTCGTCACTATTTGCGCCAGGGCGATGGCATGGCGGTGCTGCGCTGTCTGGGTGCATCGCGCGGGCGGCTTGGCGCCATGGTGCTGGGCGAAGGCGTTTTGCTGGCGATGCTGGCCTCCGTACTGGGCCTGATGCTGGCGGGCGGCATTCAGGCCGGCCTGTCGACGCTGGTGCATCACTGGCTTGACGTCAGTCTGCCGGCACCCGGCTGGCTGCCCGTGCTCCAGGGGCTGGCCACCGGCTTGTTGCTGCTGCTCGGGTTTGCCATGGTGCCGCTGCTCGCGCTGCGCCGGGTGGCGCCCCTGCGCGTGTTCCATCGCGATGCCGCCAGTCTGGCCGGTCAGCGGCGCCAGACGCTTCTCGCTGGCTTTCTGGCCGGCCTTGCACTCCTGCTGGTGGTGGCCGGTGACTTGCGTCTGGGGCTGGTGCTTGCCGGCGGCTTCTTGCTGGCAATCGCCGTCTTTGCCGTGGCGGCGGCAGCCCTGCTGGGTGTTGCAGCCCTGGCACGTCGTCAGGTGCAGCGCCATGCCTTGCTGCGTCTGACGCTGGCGGGGCTGGCGCGCCGGCGCAGCCTGACGGTTGTACAGGTCTGCGCCCTGTCCCTGGGTCTGGCCATATTGCTGCTGCTCGCACTCACGCGCAATGATTTGCTGCGCGGCTGGCAGGCGACGATTCCCCCGGATGCGCCCAATGCCTTTCTCATCAATGTGCAGGACGATCAGCGCGAGGATCTGGCCGCCATACTGCAGGCCCGCGGCCTGGGCGATCCCGTGCTCATGCCCATGGTGCGCGCCCGCCTGCTCACCATCAACGAGCGGCCGGTTTCGGCCGATGATTATGAGGACGAGCGTGCGCGCTCCATGGTGAACCGCGACTTCAACCTGTCCTGGCGTGACGATCTGCCGGCGAGCAATCGTCTGGCGCGCGGCCGCTGGCTGGATCCGGCGGCGGCCGAGGCGTCCATAGAGTCGGGCATGGCGCGTACCCTGGGCCTGGCCGTGGGCGATCATCTGCGCTTCGAGATCGCGGGCCGCATCCATGATGTGGAGATCGTCGGCCTGCGCGATGTGAAGTGGGATTCCTTCGAGGTCAACTTCTTTGCCCTGCTGTCGGAGTCGGTGCTGCGCGATGCGCCGGGTACCTGGCTGACTTCGCTGCGCCTGCCCGAAGATTCGGCATCCCTGCAGCGCGAGCTGCTCGCCCGCTTCCCGAACGTGACCGTGTTCGACATCGACACCATACTGGCGCAGGTCCAGGCGGTGCTGGATCAGGTGATTCTTGCCGTGCAGCTGCTGTTCCTGTTCACCGTGGCAGCGGGCCTGGTGGTGCTTTCCACCGCGTTTCTGGCCAGCCGTGACGAGCGCATGCACGAGATCGCGCTGCTGCGCACACTGGGTGCCAGTGCGCGCCAGCTGCGGCGCAGCCTGGATCTGGAGCTGCTTCTGCTGGGCTTGCTCTCGGGCTTGCTGGCTGCCGGTGCCGCCATAGCACTCGCGCAGTTGCTGGCAGGACAGGTGTTTGATTTCGAGTTTGACCTGCCCTGGTGGCCGTGGCCCCTGGCGGGTCTTGCAGGCATGGGGCTGGCGGTGCTGGGCGGGCGGATAGCCCTGGCAGGCATACTTGCCACGCCGCCCATCAGCAGCCTGCGCCAGCTGGCCTGAACCCGGTTGAATCCGTATGAATACGGCAGACCTGCGCGTACGAGTGGATAGACACTTCGGTGCCGTCCATGACGCCGCCTGCCTGGGCGATGTGGACGAGACGCTGTTCGAGCCGGCCAATGCCGCCCTGCGGGCCCGCCCGGTGAGCGAAGGCGGGCGCCAGGCGGCGTGGTTCGTTCATCTTGATGGATACGGCGGCGGGCTGGACGGTGTCTTGCGTCATTACCGGCGCGGCGGTCTGGTTGCCCGCCTGAGCCGTGAAAGCTATCTGTGGTGCGGCGCACGCGCGACGCGCTCCTTTGCGGAATTTCATTTGCTGGCCGACATGCATGCGCAGGGTCTGGCCGTGCCCCGTCCGCTGGCGGCCGCCTGGTGGCGTGCGGGCCTGTGCTATCGCGCGGCACTCATCACCGCGCGCATCCCGGGTGCCCGCCCCTTGTCCGCCTGGCTTCAGGCGCCGGTGGACGTCTCGCTGGCGCGGGGCGTTGCCCGGGCGATTGCCGCCATGCACACGGCCGGTGTCTGGCATGCCGACCTGAATGCCACCAATATCCTGATCGATGGTGAAGACAGGGTATGGCTGATCGATTTCGACAAGGCCAGGCGCGGGCCGGTGAGCGCGCGCCGGCGACAGGCCAATCTGGCGCGCCTGCGCCGTTCCATGCGCAAGCTGGGCGGGGCGCCGGCCGATGTGTGGTGGAAAGGCGTCAACGAGGCCTATCTGCAGGCCGGGACAGAGAATTTCGTCCGCCCGGGATGAAAAAGCCGTATCATCTTGGCCTTCAATCCCGGGCAAAGCCCACTCCGACATCCTGGGGAGTCCAACATGCTGAATCGACTGGTGCTGACGGCGGCCTGCCTGGCTGTGCTGTCCTCCGTATCCGCGCAAGAGCGGGTGGTCAATATCTACAACTGGGCGGAGTACACCGCGCCCGACACGATTTCCGGCTTCGAGAAGGCCACGGGCATCAAGGCGCGCTACGACGTGTACGACAGCAACGATGCCCTGCAGGCCAAGCTGCTCACGGGCAAGTCCGGCTATGACATCGTCGTGCCGTCCATCAACTATGCCGCGCGCCAGGTCGAGGGCGGCCTGTTCCAGAAACTGGACAAGCGCCGCATTCCCAATCTGTCGCACCTGGACCCCGATATCATGGCGCTGGTGGCCGAGGCCGACCCGGGCAATGAATACCTGATTCCCTGGGGCTATGGCACCAACGGCATGGGCTACAACGTCACGCGTGTGCGCCAGATCATGGGTGACGATGCCCCTCTGGGCAGCTGGGACATGCTGTTCAGGCCCGAGAACGCGGAAAAGCTCAAGGGCTGCGGCATTTCGGTACTCGACGAGGCGGCACAGGTCTTCCCGGCCGTCCTGCACTATATCGGCAAGGACCCCAACAGCAGCGCGCCCGAAGACTATCGCGAGGCGCTGGCCCTGCTCAAGACCATACGTCCCTATATCCGCCAGTTCAGCTCCTCGGGCTATATCGATGAGCTGGCCGTGGGTGACCTGTGCATGGTCTACGGCTATTCGGGTGACGTGAAGATTGCCGCCCGGCGCGCCGGCGAGGCGGGCAAGGACTATCAGATCGCCTACGTGATTCCGGAAGGCGGTGCGCCCGTGTGGTTCGACACCATGGCGATTCCCGCCGACGCCGAGCATGTGGAAGAGGCGCACGCGTTCATCAACTACATCGAGACGCCCGAGGTCCATGCCGCCATCACCAATCACATGTTCTACCCGAACGCCAACAAGACGGCGCGCGACTATGTGGTTCCCGAGGTGGCCGACGATCCCATGATCTACCCGCCGGCGGAAGTGGCCGCCACGCTGTATGTCATCAAACCCCAGCCCCTGCCCATACAGCGCCTGCAGACGCGTCTGTGGGCCGAGCTCAAGTCGGGGCGTTGATCGTGGGGCGGGGCGGGCGACCGGAGCCGGCGGCGGCACCTTCCGGGGATGCGGCCTTCGTGCGCATGGACGGGCTGGTCAAGACCTTCGATGACACGGTGGCCGTGCGCGGCGTCAGTCTGGATGTGCGCCGCCACGAGCTGTTCGCCCTGTTGGGCAGCTCGGGCAGCGGCAAGTCCACGCTGCTGCGCATGCTGGCGGGCTTCGAGGAGCCCAGTTCCGGGCGCATCTGGCTGGATGGCGAGGACATCACTGCCTTGCCGCCTTACCGGCGCCCGGTGAACATGATGTTCCAGTCCTACGCGCTGTTTCCGCACATGTCGGTGGAGGCCAACATCGCTTTCGGCCTGCGTCAGGAAGGTGTGGCGCGGCGCGAGATCCGCGAGCGCGTGATGGAGGCGCTCGCGCTGGTGCAGATGGCGGACTATGCGCGCCGGCGCCCGCACCAGCTCTCGGGCGGCCAGCAGCAGCGCGTGGCCCTGGCGCGCAGCCTTGTGAAGCGGCCCAAGCTCCTGCTGCTCGACGAGCCCATGTCGGCGCTGGACAAGCAGATCCGGCAGAAGACGCAGATAGAGCTCGTCAGGATTCTCGAACAGGTGGGCGTCACCTGCATCATGGTCACCCATGATCAGGAAGAGGCCATGACCATGGCCGGCCGTCTGGCCGTGATGTCCGACGGCCGCATCGTGCAGCACGGGACGCCCTACGAAGTCTATGCCGTGCCCAACTCGCGTTTCGTGGCCGGCTTCCTGGGCACCACGAATCTGTTCACCGGCGTGATCACCGTGGACGAGGCCGACCATGTGCGCATCGAAAGCCCGGCGCTGGCGCGGCCGCTGCACGTGAATCACGGCGTGAGCGAGGCCCTGGGCATGCAGGTGCATGTGTCCATACGCCCGGAGGATATCGAGGTGTTGCGCACGCCGCCCGAAGGCGAGGTCAACTGGGCGCAGGGCGTAGTCAGCCATGTGGCCTGGCTGGGCGGCACGGCGAGCTATCAGGTGCGTCTGGCGTCCGGGCAGGCGGTCATTGCCAGCGTGCCGGCGCGCAGCCTTGCCCACGCCGAGGCGCCCGGCATGCAGGACGAGGTCTTCCTGTCCTGGTCCTCCGACGCCGCAACGGTGCTCTCCTCATGAGAGCCTGGCTGCGCGGATGGCATCTGCCGGCCGGGCGCACGCTGGCCATTGTGCCGCCATTCGTCTGGCTGGTACTGGTGCTGCTGCTGCCTTTCGTGCTGGTCTTCAAGATCAGCCTGGCCGACCTGCGCTTCGGCATCCCGCCCTATACGGACCTGGCCGTACTCAAGGACGAGACGCTCACGCTGGTGCTCAACCTGCGCGGCTATGCGCTGCTGTTTTCCGACAGCCTCTACCTGTCCACCTATCTGAACTCGGTGCGCATGGCGCTGGTCACCACCGTGATATGCGCGCTCATCGGCTATCCCATGGCCTATGTCATTGCACGTGCCCATCCGCGCGTGCGCAATATGCTGCTGCTGGCGGTCATCCTGCCGTTCTGGACGTCGCTGCTGCTGCGCGTCTATGCCTGGGTGGGGCTGTTGCGCAATGACGGCCTGATCAACAAGGCGCTGCTGGCCCTGGGCCTGATCAGCGAGCCGCTGGAGATGTACCGTACGGATTTCGCGGTCTATGTCGGTCTGGTCTACGCCTACCTGCCGTTCTTCATCCTGCCCCTGTACGCCAGCCTGGTGCGCCTGGACATGCGCTTGCTGGAGGCCGCCTATGACCTGGGCGCACGCCCGTGGCGTGCCTTTCTGGGCATCACGCTGCCCCAGTCCATGCCCGGGGTGACGGCCGGCGCCATGCTGGTGTTCATCCCGGCCGTGGGTGAATACGTCATTCCCGAGATGCTGGGCGGTGCCGACACGCTGATGATGGGGCGCGTCATGTGGACCGAGTTCTTCAACAATGCCGACTGGCCCATGGCGGCGGCCGTGACCTGCGTCATGGTCCTGCTGCTGCTCGTACCCCTGGTGCTGTTCCAGTACGCGCAGATGCGCCAGTTGGATCGCGGCGGGCGTGGCGGGCGCGGCGGGGTGCGCAGGCCTGGTGCGGGCAGGAGGGCCTAGGCATGCGACAGAACCGGTGGCTGCGCGCGGCGGTGATCATCCTGGGCTACGGTTTCCTGTATGTGCCCATTTTCTCGCTGATGGTGTTTTCCTTCAACGATTCGGCCATGATGACGTCGTGGACGGGCTTTTCACTGCGCTGGTATGCGGCCCTGTTCCAGGATCAGGCCCTGCTCGATGCCGCCCGCCTGTCGCTGCTCATCGCCGCCATGACGGCCACCGCCGCCGTCACCATTGCGACCTGGGCGGCCACGGTGCTGGCACGCATGCGGCCGTTTCGCGGCTTCTTCCTCTATCTGGGCCTGCTCAGTGCACCGCTGGTGTTGCCCGAGGTCGTGCTGGGCATCTCGCTGCTGCTGCTGTTTGTCGAGCTGGGCAGCCTGCTGGGCTGGCCGCGGGGCAATGGCGTGTTCACGCTGTGGATAGGCCACATCACCCTGTGTACCGCCTATGCCGCCGTCATCATCCAGTCGCGCCTGCGCGAGCTCGACCGCTCGCTCGAGGAGGCGGCGCTGGATCTGGGTGCCACGCCGCTGCGTGTGTTCTTCAGCATCACATTGCCGCTGATTGCACCGGCGCTGATGGCGGCCTGGCTGCTGGCCTTCACACTGTCGCTCGATGATGTGGTCATCGCCTCCTTCCTGTCGGGGCCGGGCACGACCACATTGCCGGTTGAAGTCTTCTCGCGCGTCCGCCTGGGCCTGAAGCCCGAAATCAATGCGCTGGCCACGCTGTTCATCGTAGGCGTGGGCGTCTTTGTGATCATTGCCAATCGCCTCACCTGGCGTCGCAGCTGAGCACAGGCGCGCCGGGCGGGGCCTTCGGTTATCAACTGCGTTGTAAAACTCCGCCATTCATAGCGGGGATATAAGACGCGAGCCGCATAGCGGCTCTTGGGTTGTTTTGCCTGTATAACTCTGTATCATATTTCGATATGCAACGGCTCCAAGCTTTCAAATACGAACTGATGCCGAACGGCGACCAGCAGCGCGACATGCGCCGCGTCGCAGGGTCGTGCCGGTTTGTATTCAACAAAGCGTTGGCACTGCAAAAGGCATGGTGTGAGGCGGATGCGAACACCAAATTCAGCTACGCCAACTTTTTCGCCAAACGAGCCGACTGTCCGCGCTTCAAGAAGAAAGGTCGGTCAGATAGTTTCCGCTACCCACAGGGTGTGAAGCTTGACCGGGGAAATAGCCGCATCTTTCTGCCCAAGCTCGGCTGGGTGCGCTATCGCAATAGCCGCGAAGTACCGGGTGTGGTGAAGAACGTTACCGTGAGCCAGTCCTGCGGCAAGTGGTACGTGAGCATCCAGACCGAGCGCAAGGTGGAGCAGCCCATCCCCGACGGTGGCGCGGTCGGCATCGACATGGGCATCGCCCGCTTCGCCACGATGAGCGACGGGAGTTACCTTGAGCCCCTCAACAGCTTCAAGCGGCATGAGGCAGCACTGCGCAAAGCGCAGCAGGCCATGAGCCGCAAGATCAGGTTCAGCCGTAACTGGATAAAGGCAAAAACCCGCGTCCAGCGCATTCATTCCCACATCGGCAACGCCCGTCGCGACTTCCTGCACAAGACCTCAACCACGATCAGCCAAAACCACGCGATGGTGTGTATCGAGGACTTGCAGGTAGGGAACATGTCCAGGTCAGCGGCAGGAACGGCAGATGCGCCGGGAAGAAACGTTCGGGCCAAGTCCGGCCTGAACAAATCCATCCTCGATCAAGGCTGGTTTGAGTTTCGCCGTCAGCTGGACTATAAACTGGCGTGGAAAGGTGGCTGGCTCATTGTTGTGCCGCCGCAGAACACGAGCCGCACCTGTCCGTGCTGCGACCATGTATCGGCGGGGAATCGGCAGACACAGGCGCGGTTTGCGTGCGTCGAATGCGGCTTCGAGGAAAACGCCGATGTGGTCGGCGCGATCAATATTTTAAGGGCGGGACACGCCCGGTTCGCCTGTGAAGTGAGCGGTGCGGTAATGCCGCCAGCAGCAGGAACCCACCGAAGCGACTCATTTTGGCTCGATGCCGGGGTGAGCGCCGTAGGAATCCCCCGGCTTTAGGTAGGGGAGGATGTCAACATCCATTCAATACCGGCGTAAGCCCGTTGTTTACTCATTCTTGCAGGCAGCAGATGTCCGATCAGGATCAGCTCAAGCGCAATGCGGCCCAGGCGGCATTGCAGCATATTCTTTCCCGGCTCGAAGATCAGGCCATCATCGGTGTGGGCACGGGCTCCACAGTGGATTTCTTCATCGAAGGGCTGGGTGCGCATGCGCATCGCCTGCGCGGCGCCGTGTCCAGTTCCGAGCGCAGCAGCGCCGGCCTGCGCGCGCTGGGCATCGATGTCCTGGATTGCAACGCCGTGGCCGGCCTGCAGTGGTATGTGGACGGGGCGGACGAGATCGAGCCCGGCCTGGCCATGATCAAGGGCGGGGGCGGGGCGCTCACGCGCGAGAAGATCGTGGCGGCCCTGGCGCAGCAGTTCGTCTGCATCGTCGATGAATCCAAGCTGGTGGATCGCCTGGGAGCGTTTGCCCTGCCCATCGAGGTGATTCCCATGGCGCGCAACCATGTGGCCCGCTGCCTTCAGGCCATGGGCGGAGCACCGCGCTGGCGCGAGGGTTTCGTGACGGATAACGGCGGCCATATCCTCGATGTGGGCGGCCTGCAGGTCGATGGCGTGCAGGCGGCGCAGCTCGAGGCGCGCATCAACGATATTGCCGGCGTCATCAGTTGCGGATTCTTTGCCCGGCGGCCGGCCGACCTGGCGCTGGTGGCCGGTGCCGGCGGCGTGCGCACCCTGAAGCGGGATGGTGTTCGGCCTGATGCCCGTAGCCATGAGGATGAAGCATGATATTCGAGCACACCAACAAGCAGTTCCATGCCGATATCGAGGCGGCGCGTTCGCTCTTCCTGCAGATGGGCGGCCTGGTCGAGGCCATGCTGCGTGACGGCATGGAGGCCCTGGCCACGGGCAGCCTGGACAAGGTCGAGCAGGTCAGGGCGCGCGAAAAGGAAGTCAACCGGCTGGAAGTCGAGATCGACGAGCGCATCATCCTGCTGATTGCGCGCAACCAGCCCACGGCCATCGACCTGCGCCTGCTGCTGTCCATCTCCAAGATGCTCACGGACATGGAGCGCTGCGGCGACGAGGCGCACAAGATCGCCAAGGTGGCGCGTCGCCTGCACGAGGCCGAGGCCGGGTATGAGCCCGTCGTGGAGCTGCGCCACATGGCGGATCTGGTGGGCAACCTCATCCACAGTGCCCTGGATGCCTTTGCGCGCCAGGATGCGCTCAGCGCCGCCAGCGTGGTGCGCGCCGACAAGGAAGTCGACAAGGAGTGGAAGGCCTCGCTGCGCCACATCATCACCTACATGATCGAGGATCCGCGCACCATATCGCGCTCCATCGACCTCATCTTCATCGCCCGCGCCCTGGAGCGCATCGGTGATCACGCCAAGAACATGGCCGAGCGCGTCATCTTCATGGTGCGCGGCACCGATGTACGCCACGCGGGCGTACGCCATGCCGAGCGCATGGCGCGGGGTGAGGAGGTGGATGAAGTCTAGGCGTCATCAGGCGGCGGCACATAGCCGCGCGCCTCGACATCAGCATCCTCGAACAGATAGTCTTCCATCTGCGCAGCCAGCCATCGCCGGGCGCGCACATCCGCCAGGTTGAGGCGGTGCTCGTTCACCAGGCGCGTCTGTATCTCCATCCACTGTTCCCAGGCGCGCTGCGAAATGGACTTCCAGATGCGCGCACCCAGATCACCGGGGTAGGGCGGGTATTCCAGGCCTTCGGCCTGCTTCTTCAGCTTGACACAATCCACCATGCGGCTCATTCGATGATCTCTTTTTCCAGGGTCTGAAAGATGCCTATTGTAGTGACTCCGGCAAGCGCTTCACAGGCGCTTGATCAGGATGATGCTGTTGCGCGAGCGGTTGTAGTGGGCGCGTCGCTCCCGGGGCAGGTCGGCGACGCCGCCCTGCACGAAGCCGCGTTTCATGAACCAGTGCGAGGTGCGGGTGGTCAGCACGAACAGGCGCCGCGCACCCAGGGCACGGGCGCGCGATTCGGTGTGGCGCAGCAGCATCTCGCCTTCGCCTTCGCCCTGCCATTCGGGATGCACGATGAGGCAGGCCATTTCCGCCATGCCGTCCTCGAGATAGGGCTTGAGCGCCACACAGCCGTAGATGATGCCGTCGTGCTCGAGCACGGTAAAGTCGGCGTACTCCCGTTCTATGGTGGCCCGCCCGCGGGGCACCAGCGTACCGTCGAGTTCCAGCGGCTCGATCAGTTGCACGATGGCACCGATGTCGTCCATGGTGGCCGGGCGCAGGTCATCCAGGCTGTCTTCGACCACCATGGTGCCCACGCCGTCGTGCGTGAAGATCTCCAGCAGTACGCTGCCATCCAGGGTGTAGGGCACCAGATGCGCCCGGGGCACCCCGCGCTTGACCGCAAGGCAGGCATGCGACATGAAGGCCTGGGTATCCTCGTCCAGTGTGCCGCTGGCCAGCAGCCGGTCAGCTTCCTCACGCGCGAGCTCGGTATCGACTTCGCCGGTGGCGGAACAGACCACGCTGTCCTGGGTCAGAAAGATCAGCTTCTCGGCGCGCAGCGTGATGGCGGCGTGGGTGGCCAGATCTTCCATCGCAAGATTGAAGGCTTCGCCCGTGGGCGAAAAACCCAAAGGCGAAAGCAGCATGATGATACCCTGATCGATCACGCTGCGCATGATCTCGCCATCCATCTTGCGCACCTTGCCCGTGTGCTGGAAATCCACGCCGTCGACGATGCCCACGGGGCGGGCGGTGACGAAGTTGCCCGAAATAATGCGGATGTGGGCATGCGACATGGGCGTGTTGGGCAAGCCCTGGCTGAAGGCCGCCTCGATATCCAGGCGGATTTCGCCGGCCGCCTCCTTGGCGCACTCCAGGGCGGCCGCCGATGTCGGCGCCGTACCCCGGCCAAACTGCATGGCCTGGCCCTTGAGCCGCAACTGCTCGTTGACTTGCGGGCGCGAGCCGTGCACCAGCACCAGCTTGATGCCCAGTGCCGAAAGCAGCGACAGGTCCTGAATGAGCGCGTTGAGGGCGCCGTCGCGCACCAGTTCGCCCCCAAAGCCGATCACGAATGTCTTGCCGCGAAAATCGTGCACATAAGGTGCAACCGTGCGGAACCAGCGCACGAATTGTGCGTTGCTGCCGGCGTCGCCGGTGTCATCGCCGGGCGCTGGATCGGGACTGATGTTGCTCGTCATTGGAAGGTGTCCGCTCGCTCGTCCATGATGGACCTGAAACCAAAATTATAATGAGAGTACCCGCAATACCCAGAGCCTTGATGCAAGATACCGAGTTTTCCAGTCGCCGTCGCCCCCGTCACACGCCAGAGGCGGTGCCCCTGCGCCCCCTGCCGACCATCGAATATCCCGAAGATCTGCCTGTCAGCCGGCATCGCGATGCCATTGCGCGCGCCATCGAGGCGCACCCCGTCGTCATCGTGTGCGGCGAGACGGGTTCGGGCAAGACCACGCAGCTTCCCAAGATCTGTCTGGCGCTGGGCCGGGGCCGGCGGCGCATGATAGGCCACACCCAGCCCCGGCGCCTGGCCGCCAGCTCGGTGGCCAATCGTATTGCGAGCGAGCTGGGTACCGAGCTGGGCGACTGGGTGGGCTATCAGGTGCGTTTTCATGAACGCAGCTCGCGCGGTACGGCCATCAAGCTGATGACCGACGGCATCCTGCTGGCTGAGTCCCAGCGCGATCCCATGCTGCGTCGCTACGACACCATCATCATCGACGAGGCGCACGAGCGCAGCCTGAACATCGATTTCCTGCTCGGCTTCCTGCGCCAGCTGCTGGAGCGCCGGCGCGATCTCAAACTGATCATCACATCGGCCACCCTGGATGCCGGGCATTTTGCACGTCATTTTTCCATGAACGGAAAACCTGCGCCGGTGATCGAGGTCAGTGGCCGTCTCCATCCGGTGGAGCTGCGCTACCGGCCCGTGCAGTCCGATCGTGACGAGGCCGAGCGGGACTTGACGGATGCCGTTGTCGACGCCGTGGCCGAATGCCATCGCCATGGGCCGGGCGATGTGCTCGTCTTCCTGCCGGGCGAGCGCGAGATCCGCGAGTGCGCCGAGGCCCTGGAAGACGATCCGGGCTGCCGGGCGGATATCCTGCCGCTGTTTGCCCGGCTTTCGCGCGCCGAACAGGAACGTATCTTCAGCACCGGCTCGGGACGTGCACGCGTCGTGCTCGCCACCAATGTGGCGGAGACTTCGCTCACGGTGCCCGGCATCCGCTATGTGGTGGACAGCGGCCTGGCGCGCGTGAAGCGTTATTCCTGGCGCAACAAGGTCGAGCAGCTGTGCCTGGAGCCGGTCAGCCAGGCGTCGGCGCGCCAGCGGGCGGGTCGCTGCGGGCGCATCGGGCCGGGCGTGTGCATCCGCCTGTATTCGGAAGACGATCACGATGCGCGCGATGCCTTTACCGATCCCGAGATCCTGCGCTCGTCCCTGGCGTCCGTCATCCTGCGCATGAAGTCGCTGGGCCTGCAGGATGTGGAGGCCTTCCCCTTCGTTGACCCGCCGCCCGGCCGTGCGATTGCTGACGGCTACCACACGCTGCAGGAGCTGGGCGCGCTCGATGATGCGCGCAAGCTGACGGCTGTGGGCCGCGATCTGGCCCGCCTGCCTGTGGACCCGCGTGTGGCGCGCATGATTCTTGCTGCACGCGAGCAGGACTGCCTGACGGAGCTGCTCGTCATCGCTGCGGCGCTGTCGGTGCAGGACCCGCGCGAGCGACCGCTGGAGCGGCGTGAGGCGGCTACCCAGGCGCATGCGCGCTTTCGCGATCCGCGTTCGGAATTCCTGGCCTGGCTGAAGCTGTGGCAGTGGTGCGAAAGCCTGGCGCAGGAAGGAAAATCGCGGCGTCAGCAGACGAGTACCCTGCGTGCAGCCTTCATCTCGCCGGTGCGATTGCGCGAATGGCGCGAGGTGCACGCCCAGCTGCTTGCGCTGGTGCGCGAGCAGGGCTGGCGCGTGGGCCAGAGCGAAGCCACCTATGAGCAGATTCACTGCGCCCTGCTCAGCGGCCTGTTGAGCAATATCGGCCTGCGGGGCGAGCAGAAGGACGGCGCGTATCAGGGCGCGCGCGACCTGCGCTTCTACATCCATCCCGGCTCCGACCTGGTGAAGAAGGCGGGTGCATGGATCATGGCCGCCGAGCTCGTGCAGACTTCGCGCCTGTTCGCCCGGTGCGTGGCGCGTATCGAACCCGCCTGGATAGAGCGTGTGGGCAGGCATCTGCTGCGCCGCAGCTGGTCCGATCCGCGCTGGGAGAAGCGTGCCGGGCAGGTGGTGGCCGGCGAGCAGGGCACGCTCTACGGCCTGACCATATACAGCGGTCGCCGGGTGCACTATGCGCGCATAGACCCCGACGCCGCGCGCGAGATCTTCATCCGTGATGGTCTGGTGGGCGATGCGATTGCCGCGCGCCTTCCCTTTCTGGAGCACAACCGGCGCGTGATTGCCCAGGTCGAACGTCTGGAGCATCAGGCACGGCGTCCGGACATCCTGGTGGACGATGCCCTGATTGCGGCATTCTACAAAGACATCATTCCCGCCAATGTGATGCAGACCGCCAGCCTGGAGCGCTGGTATGCGCGCCTGGACGAAGCCGGACGCCGGCGCCTGCTGCTCACGCGCGAAGACCTCATGCGCCATGACGCGGGCGGGGTAACCACCGATGTGTTCCCGCGCCGCGTCGCCTGGCAGGGCGTGGAAATGGCCCTGGACTATCACTTCGAGCCCGGTTCGCTGCGCGATGGGGTGACCCTGTCCGTGCCCCTGCTGGCGCTGGGCCAGATTGACGCCCGGCGCTGCGAATGGCTGGTGCCCGGCATGCTCAAGGAAAAGGTCCGGCTGCTGCTGCGCTCGCTGCCCCAACGCATGCGGCGCCACTGCGTGCCATTGCCCGAGTATGCCCGGGGATTTCATGAACGCTGGTTCGACAGGGCGTGTGATCCGGATATCGGCTTGCTCGAAGCCCTCTCGCAGGACATCGCGGACACCCTGGGTGTGCGCGTGACGCCGGAGGATTTCCGGCCCGAGACCCTGCCCGCGCACCTGTTCATGAATTTCCGCGTCATCGACGAGCACGGACGCATGCTTTCAGGCGGGCGCAATCTTGAGCAGCTGCGCGCCGAGCATCGCGAACAGGCGCAAAGCCTGCTGCAGGAGGCCGCCCAGTCACAGACCGTGTCGACGCTGGATGTGGAGGGTCAGGCGCTCACGGGCTGGACTTTCGGCACCCTGCCCGAGATTCTGGAGATCCGCCGCAAGGGGCAGTCCTTCATCGGCTATCCGGCGCTGATCGATGTGGGCCTGCATTGCGAGATCACGGTCTTCGATGACCGTGAGGAAGCGCGCCAGGCCCATCGTCGCGGCCTGCTGCGCCTGTTCCAGATTGCGCTGCGGCAGACGCTGCGCGGCCTGGAGCGTCAGCTGCCGGGACTGCGCGAAACGGGTCTGCTCTTCGTCGGCCTGGGCAGCCAGGAAGACCTGCGCGACCAGATACTGCTCAAGGCAGTGGAGCAGGCCTGTCTGGCCGATCCCTGGCCTCGGGATGCGGCACAATTCGAGGCGCGCTGTCGCGAGGGCCGGACACGGCTAGTCCTGCTCGCCCGGGAGCTCGTCCGCCTGGTACAGCAGATTCTGCAGGAATGGATGGTGGTGCAGAAGAAGCTGCCCCAGATCCGTGCACATACGGCGGGCCTGCGTGACATGCGCGAACAGCTGGAGCGCCTGATGACGCCGACCTTCATCCGTGACGTGGCCTGGGAGCAGCTGCGCCACTACCCGCGCTATCTGAAGGCCATTGCCCTGCGCATCGACCGTCTGCGCAGCGATGCCGCGCGCGATGCGCGCTGGCAGGCGGAAGTCCAGGCCTGGCAGACACGCTACGAGCGCGCGCTGGCAGCGCGCAAGGGCATCACTGATCCGGCGCTGGAGGCTTTCGGCTGGATGCTGCAGGAGCTGCGCGTGGCCCTGTTCGCACAGGAGCTGCGCACACCCATGCCGATGTCACCCAAGCGGGTCCAGCGGGCCTGGGAAGCCCTGCAACGCTGAGGTCGGGGGAAGCACTGAGCGAGGTGCCGAACAAGTCCCCGGGCAAGTACAATCCACACATGACCGAAACTGCTGTCGTCCCTTCCGTTCCCGGCTTTGTCCATCTGCGCGTCCACTCCGAATTCTCCGTCGTGGACGGCATTGGGCGCATTCCCGATCTGATCGCCCGTGCGCGTGCCTGTGGCCAGCCGGCGCTTGCGCTGACGGATCTGGGCAATATGTTCGGGCTCATCAAGTTCTACCGTGGCGCACGCAAGGCCGGCATCAAGCCCATAGCCGGCGTGGATGCCTGGCTGGAAAACCCTTCGGATCGTGACCAGCCCCATCGGCTGCTGCTGCTGGCCAAGAACCATGAGGGCTATCTGGCGTTGTGCGCCCTGCTGTCGCGTGCATGGCTGGAAAACCAGTTCAAGGGACGGGCCGAGTTGCGTCGCGAGTGGCTGGACGGCACACAGGGGCTGATCATACTGTCGGGGGCGCGCCAGGGTGATGTGGGGCGCCTGCTGGAAGCCGGACGCATGGAAGAGGCGCGTGCACTGGCGGCAGACTGGAAGGCGGCTTTTCCCGATCATTACTATCTTGAGCTGCAGCGCCTGGCCACGCCGGCCGACGAGGCGGCGCGTGACGAGGCCCATGTCCAGGCAGTCCTGGCGCTGGCCGACGCGCTTGAGCTGCCTGTGGTGGCAACCCACCCGGTGCAGTTCATGCAGCGCGAAGATCACCGTGCTCACGAGACCCGGGTGTGCATCGCCACCGGCGAGCGGCTGGGTGATGCCGGGCGCACGCGGCGCTTCAGCGAGGATCAGTACTTCCTCGACAGCGAGGAGATGACACGGCGCTTTGCCGACATTCCTTCGGCGCTGGAGAACAGCGTGCAGATTGCGCGGCGCTGCAGTCTGGAGCTGGCGCTGGGTCAGGCACGCCTGCCGGACTTCCCGACGCCGGACGGCATCCCGCTGGACGATTATCTGCGCCGGCTCTCGCAACAAGGGCTGGACGGGCGTCTGGTCGAGCTGTTTCCCGATGCCGGGGTCCGCGCCGAACGTACGCCCGAGTATCAGGCGCGGCTGGAGCGCGAGTGCGAGACCATCATCGGCATGGGTTTTGCCGGCTACTTCCTCATCGTGGCCGACTTCATCAACTGGGGCAAGGCCAATGGCGTGCCTGTCGGCCCCGGGCGGGGTTCGGGCGCCGGCTCGCTGGTGGCCTATGCCCTGGGCATCACCGATCTCGATCCCTTGCGCTACGACCTGCTGTTCGAGCGTTTCCTCAATCCCGAGCGTGTTTCCATGCCGGACTTCGATATCGATTTCTGCCAGGACAACCGCGAGCGCGTCATTGAGTATGTCAAGGAAAAATACGGGCGCGAGGCTGTGAGCCAGATCGCCACTTTCGGTACGCTGGGCGCCAAGGCTGTGGTGCGTGATGTGGGGCGCGTACTGGAAATGCCCTACAGTCTGTGTGATGCACTCTCCAAGATGATTCCCTTCAATCCGGCCGATCCCTGGACGCTGGGCAGGGCGCTTGCCGACGAGGCGTCGTTTCGCGAGCGCTACGACGAGGACGAAGAGGTCAAGGCCCTCATCGATCTGGCACGCCCGCTCGAAGGGCTCACCCGCAACGTGGGCATGCACGCCGGCGGCGTTCTGATTGCACCCGGGCGGCTCACGGATTTCTGTCCCCTGTATTGTCAGCCCGGCAGTGATTCCAGCGTGGTCTCGCAGTTCGACAAGGACGACGTCGAACAGGCCGGGCTGGTGAAGTTCGACTTTCTGGGCCTGCGCAACCTGACCATCCTCGACTGGGCGGAACGCCATGTGCGCGCCTTCAATCCGGCGCACCGCGATTTTGCGCTGAGCGCGCTCTCGCTCGATGATCCCAGGGTCTACCAGCTGCTGGGCGAGGCGAATACAACGGCCGTCTTCCAGCTGGAATCGCGCGGCATGAAGGAGCTGCTGCGCAAGATGCGCCCCAACAGCTTCGAGGATCTGATCGCCATACTGGCCCTGTTCCGGCCCGGCCCGCTGGAGTCGGGCATGGTGAACGATTTCGTGAATCGCAAGCACGGCCGCGCCGAAGTCGATTACTTCCATCCCGATCTGGAGCCGGTGCTGCGCAGCACCTACGGCGTCATCGTCTACCAGGAACAGGTGATGCTGATCTCGCAGATCATCGGCGGCTATACGCTCGGCGGGGCCGATCTGCTGCGTCGTGCCATGGGCAAGAAGAAGCCCGAAGAGATGGCCCAGCATCGCGAGCTGTTCGAGAAAGGCGCCATCGACAAGGGCTATGACGCCGGTCTGGCCGTGCGCCTGTTCGATCTGATGGAAAAGTTCGCCGGCTATGGTTTCAACAAGAGCCATTCGGCCGCCTATGCGCTCATTGCCTATCAGACGGCCTGGCTGAAGCATCACCATCCCGCCGAATTCTTCGCCGCCACCCTGTCGTCCGATATGGATGACACCGACAAGGTGCAGATTTTCTGGCTCGATGCCCTGGCCAACGGGCTGACGGTACTGCCGCCGGATGTGAATGCTTCGGGCTATCGGTTCGAGCCCGTACACGATGCTGCGACGAAGGAGGGCAGGGCGCCCCGCACCCTGCGCTACGGTCTGGGAGCGATCAAGGGTACGGGCCAGTCCGCTGTCGAGGCGATCGTCGCGGCGCGTGAGGAAGGCGGGCCATTCACGGGCCTGTTCGATTTCTGCCAGCGCGTAGACCGCCATCAGGTCAATCGGCGCAGCGTGGAAGCCCTGGTGCGAGCCGGGGCGTTCGATGCGCTCGAACCCAACCGGGCTGCACTGCTGGCCACCATTCCCCAGGCCATGGAAGCGGCCGAGCAGGCCCAGCGCAGCGCGCATCAGGTGTCGCTGTTTGATGATGATGCCAGCGCCGTCGTACAGGATCAGCTCGAAAGCGTCGCGCCATGGAATCTGCAGACGCGGCTGAAAGAGGAGAAGACCGCCCTGGGTTTCTTCTTCAGCGGCCATCTCTTCGACGCCGTGCGCGAGGAAGTCAGAAACATTGTATCTACGCCGTTGCAACGGGTAGAGGCGCAACGTGATTCGCAGTGGCTGGCCGGCATCCTGACGACGATGCGTCCCGTGAACACACGTCGCGGGCGCATGGTCTATCTGGTGCTGGATGACGGCTCCGCCCAGCTGGAGGTGGCGGTATACAACGAGCTGCTCGAGCAGCATCGTCACCAGCTGCGCGAAGATGCACTCATATTGCTGCAGGCGCGCGTCAGCCACGATGAGTATTCCGGCGGGCTGCGCATCACGGCGGAAACCATCATCGACTTGCAGCAGGCGCGCGAGGAGCGCGCGCGCTGCCTGCGCATGATGGTGAGCGGGCGGCTGGACATTTCCGGCCTGCAGGATCTGCTGCACGGCTATCGGGCCGATCCGGAAAACGGGCGCCCGGGTGTGCCGCTGGAAATCGAGCTGTGCCGTCCGGAGTTTCGCTGCACGCTGCGTCTGGGCACGCAGTGGCAACTGCGCGTGGCGGACGAGCTGCTCGACGCGCTGCATGCGAACGTGCAGCCCGACCAGCTCGAGCTCTGTTATCCGTGATATCCTTGAGGCCGCTGCGCATCGTCCACTCCGAAGCAGCCACCAGCTTCGGCGGCCAGGAACAGCGCATCTACAAGGAGATGCTGGCCATGCGCGCGCGCGGCCATCATCTGGAAGCCATCTGCCAGCCGGAAGCCCTGCTCGCCGGCCATCTGCGCGATGCGGGTTTCACGGTGCATACGCTGCCCATGGATGGCGTGCCGGCCTTCCTGCACGGCATGCTGAAGATACGCCAGGTGCTGGTGCGCGCAGATATTGACGTGCTCAATACCCACAGCCGGCGCGACACCCTGCTTGCCGGCCTGGGTGCCCGGCTGGCGCGTACACCACTCATCGTCCGCACACGCCATCTGTCGCGCCCGCCGGGCTCACTGCTGTCCTATACGCGCATTCCCCATCGGGTGACCACGGTCAGCGAGCATGTGCGCCAGAACCTGATCCGGCGCGGTGTGCCGGCCGGCCATGTGCACACGGTCTATTCCCCCATCGTGCTGCCACCGCGGGTAACGGACTCCGGACTGCGGAGCGAGCTCGGCCTGGGTGCAGACGACATCGTCGTCGGCTGTGTTGCCGTCATGCGGGCGGCCAAGGGCCATGCGGATCTGGTCGAGGCGCTGGCGCCGCTCATGCACGAAGATGCGCGCCTGCACGCGGTCTTCGTCGGCGGCGGCTCGCCCGTGTTCGAGGCGGTGCGTGATGATATTGCGGCGCGCGGCCTGCAGGGACGCATCCATCTGCTCGGCCAGCGCAACGATGTGCCCCAGTTGCTGGCAGGCATGGACATCTTTGCCCTGGCCACGCATCATGAGGCCTCGGGCACGGTCTTCGTCGAGGCGGCGGCCGCCGGTCTGCCCGTGATCGGCACACGCGTGGGCGGCGTGGCGGAAATGATGGAGGAAGGGGTTACCGGCCTGCTGGTGCCGGCGCACGATCCGGACGCCATGCGCGAGGCCTTGCGCCGCCTGATTGCCGATCCGCAGCAGCGAGTGCAAATGGGACAGGCGGGCCTGCGCGCCGTGCGCGATTCGGCGCGTTTCGAGCCCGCGACGCTGGCGCGCGAGACCGAGGCCTGCTATCGCCGCTGGCTTGCGGAGCGCTCATTGTGAAGAAGACATCGTATTCGGTGCCGGTACTCATGTACCACCATGTCTCGCCCAGCCCCGGCGCCATCACCTGTACGCCGGAACACTTCGAGGACCAGCTGCGCTGGCTGCGCAGGCGGGGCTATGTCAGCCTGGATACGGCGCGTTTCGCCGGCCATCTGGCGGGCAGCCCGGCGCCCGAACGTTCGGTGCTCATCACTTTTGATGACGGCTACCTGGACAACTGGGTCTATGCTGCGCCCCTGTTGGCGCAATATGGTTTTTCTGCTGTGCTCTTCATCGTGACGGGCTGGCTGGGGCAGGGCGCGCCGCGCGCACGCCTGGGCGATGCGCGCCTGCCCGAGACGCCGGACCATGAGCGATGCAAGGCCCTGATCGAAGCCGGGCGGGCCGATGATGTCATGCTGCGCTGGAGCGAGGTGCGCGCCATGCGCGAGGCAGGCGTGTTCGAGTTCCACTGCCACACCCATACGCACACGCGCTGGGATCTGGGGCCGCAGGCGTTTGCGAAGAACGCGCATATGCGCGAGGAACTGATGCAGTCGCGCATGACCCTGGAGCGCGAACTGGGCGGCGTGTCCGAACATCTGTGCTGGCCCCAGGGCTATTTCGACGAGGACTATATACGCATCGCCCGGGAATGCGGCTTTCGCTATCTGTACACCACCCAGGCGTTCGGGCAGAACCGGATCGGCAGTGATCCTGCACATATCCATCGCTTTGCCGTACGCAATACCACGGGTGCTTCGGTCGGACGGCGCATCCGGGTGGCCGCCCATCCGGTTCTGGGCCCCATATTCAATCGCTGGAAGCGGCTGCGCCGGCGTCTGCGAAACCGCTGAGTGCCCCGGTTGCCATGAAGCTTTCCGTCATCATCATCACGCTGAACGAAGCCGCTCATATCGGCGATTGCCTGGATTCGGTTGCGTTTGCCGACGAATGGATAGTGGTCGACAGCGGCAGCACCGACGCGACGCGCGAGATTGCGCGCAGCAAGGGTGCAACAGTGGTGCAGACCGACGACTGGCCGGGTTTCGGGCCGCAGAAGAATCGCGCACTTGATCTGGCTAGCGGGGAGTGGGTGCTGTCCATCGATGCCGACGAACGCGTGACGCCCGAGTTGGCCCAGGCCATACAGGCGGTGCTCGAGACACCGGCGCACGACGCCTATGAAGTGGCGCGCCTGTCCAGCTTCTGCGGACGCTGGATACGCCACAGCGGCTGGTGGCCCGATCCGGTATTGCGCCTGTTCCGGCGTGGCACGGCGCGCTTCAGCGACGCCCTGGTGCATGAACGTGTGCTGCCGCAAGGCAGCACAGGGCGGCTGGATGCCCACTTCCTGCACTACCCGTACCCCGATCTGGAAAGCCTGCTCAGAAAGGTGAATCGTTATTCCACTGACGGTGCGGCCATGATGCATGCGCGCGGACGGCGCACCGGCGTGACCGGCATCATTGGTCATTCGGTATGGACGTTCATCCGCATCTACATCCTGCGGCGCGGCTTTCTGGACGGGCCCGAAGGCTTCATCCTGGCGGCTGTCGGCGCGGCCGGCAGTTTCTTTCGCTATGCCAAGCTCTATCTGCTGTTGCGGCGCAAGCCGGGGCAATAACGGTTCTGCAGTGAAGATTCTCTATACCAATTTCCATCAGAATGACGGTGGCGGGCATGTCACCTACATCCTGCATCTGGCGCGTGCGCTGGCCGGGCGCCACGAGATCAGCATTGCGACACCCGCCGGCAGCCGCCTGTATCGTTATGCCGCAGACGTGGAGGGCGTGCGCCGCATCGCCCAGATCTATACTTCGCGCGCCGGCCCCATGCTGGGCGAGGTGCGCCGGCTGCGCGCGCTGCTGCGCGAGGGTGGTTTCGATCTTATCCATGTGAATGGCTCGGCCGATCATCGGCATGTGATGCTGGCCTGCCTGGGTCTGCGCCAGCGGCCCGCCATCGTCTGGACCAAGCACAATGATCACGGCATCGCCAGCCTGGGCAACCGCCTCAGGGCACGGCAGGCAACGGATCACGTGATTGCCGTGAGTGATTATGTGGCGGGCATGATTGCGCAGTCCCCCTATGCCGCCCTGCCGCGCACCACCATACGTCACGGCATCGATACGCAGCGATTCGCGCCGCCTTCGGCCGAAGCACGCGCGCGCGCCCGGCTCGCCTTGCTGGGTGCCGGCCATGAAAACACCATTGTCCTGGGCAGCACCGGCGGCACGAACACCGACAAGGGCTGGTTCGACCTGCTCGAGGCTGTGGCACAGCTGCCCGAAGCCGACAGGGCGCGTCTGCGCATCATTATCGCGGGTGCCTTGCCCGATGCCGCCAAGCGCGCCCGCGTGCAGGCACTGGGACTCACGGATCAACTGGTCTTCCCGGGCCTGATCGATGATGTGCTGCCGGTGCTGGCGGCCAGCGATATGGGTTTTGTGCTGTCCTGGCGCGAAGCCCTGTCCTACGCCTGCCGCGAAGTGATGGCCATGGGCCTGCCGGCGCTGGTGAGCGATGCCGGCGGCTTGCCCGAGAACCTGGAACATGGCCGTGAAGGCTGGATTGTGCCCGTGCGTGATTCCGCGCGCATACTGGCCGTGCTGCGTGATGTGCTGGCTGCGCCGGCATGCCTGCAGACCATGGGCCGCGCGGCCCGTGAACGTGCCGCGCGCGAGTTCTCCCTGGCGGGCTTTGTGGCACAGACGCAGGCGGTCTATTCCGGGCTTTGCCCGACGTTATAATTCGCGCATGATTCCCATCCTGATGTATCACCAGGTGGGCCAACCCGCGCCGCGCGGTACGCCTTACCGTGGCCTGACCGTTCACCCGGGCGATTTCCGGCGCCAGATGCGCTGGCTGCATCGGCTGGGCTATCGCGGCCTGTCCATGGCACAGCTCATGCCCTATCTGCGCGGCGAGCGCGAAGGCAAGGTCGTGGGCATCACCTTCGACGACGGCTATCGCAATGTCTTTGAAAATGCCCTGCCGGTGCTGCTCGAGGCGGGCTTCACGGCCACGAACTATTTTGTGGCGCGCAAGCTGGGCGAGGGCAACAGCTGGGATTATGAAAAAGGCATTCCGCATTCCGACCTGATGTCGCTCGAGGAGGTGCGCGCCTGGCTGCGTGCCGGTCAGGAAGCGGGCTCGCACACGCTCGATCACGTTCATCTGCCCGAACTCTCGCCCGAGCTGGCGGCCTGGCAGATCCGGCAGTCGCGCCACGAACTGGAGCAGGCGCTGGACACGGAAGTGAGCGCGTTCTGCTATCCCTATGGCGATGAGTCTCCCGCCCTGCGCGCCATGGTGCTGGAAGCGGGCTACACCAATGCCACCACCACCGAGCGCGGGCTGGCGCGTTCCGATGATGACGTGTTCGGCCTGCCGCGGGTCACGGTCGCGCGCTCCACCCATCTGCTGCGCTTTCTGCAGAAATGCCTGACCTCGCTTGAAGACCGCAAGCGGCGGGCACGCGGCTGAGGCCTCTGTGAAACCCCTGCGCATTGCCTTCATCGCCGATCGTTTCGGCCGTCGCTTCGGTGGCGCGGAAGCCTATGGCGTCTCGCTGATGCGCGAGCTTTCGCAGCGCCACCAGGTCACGGTGTTTGCACGCGAATATGACGGCGATTGCGGTGTATCCCTGCCCTGGGAGCGCATGCCCGGCTGGCGGGCATGGCCCAGCTGGATACGCGTGCTCTTCACGGCCCGGCTGGCGGCCCGGCTCACGCGCAGCGGATTCGATATCGTGCATTCCCACAGCAATGGCTGGGCCGGTGATGTGGAAGTCGTGCACGTCACACCGGTGCGCTACAACTGGCGTTGCCGTACGCTGCCGGCGGGACGCCGGCTGGCCTCGGTGCTCAGCCCGCGTGTGCAGGCCTATCTGTGGCTGGAGGCGCGGCGGCTGGCACGCCGCCCCGCCCATGCGACGGTTGCGGTATCCGGGCTCATTGCCGACCAGTTGCGCCGGGCCTATGGCGCAGACCTGCCACTGGCGGTGATTGCGCCGGGTGTGGATCTGCCGGGACCGGGCGCGGACGGTACACGTGCCGCGACACGCGCGCAGCTGGGCGTGGGTGACGATGGGGTGCTCGCCATTCTGGTGGCACGCAATCCCTTGCGCAAGGGGCTGGAAACCGCTGTGCAGGCCTGGCAGCATCTGCCTTCACACGTGCATTTGCTGGTGGTGGGCAGTGATGCCGCCGCCGAACAGGCCATCCGTGCGCTGCCCGGCCATGCGGCCGTGGCCGACCGGCTGCATCTGGCCGGTGTCTGCTCTGATGTGAGCCCCTGGTACCGTGCCGCTGACCTGTGCATACACCCCACACGCAATGACAGTTTCGGCATGGCACCGCTGGAGGCCATGGCCTTTGGCCTGCCGGTCATCGTCAGTGCCGCGCCGCATTGCGGCTTTGCCGCCGAACTCACCGATGGCAAGGATGCGCTGCTGCTGCCCACGCCCACCGATGCGCACGCGCTTGCCGCAGCCATAGTGCGCGTGCTGGATGATGCCGGATTGCGCGCCCGTCTGGTGGCGGGTGGCCAGATGCAGGCGCGCGCCCGGGCCTGGCCGGTGGTCGCTGCACAATATGAGCGCCTGTACGCCGGGCTGATGGCGCAGCGCGCGGCGGACACAGACTGAATCAGACCCAGCCGCGCAGCCGGTACACGAGCAGGCCGGCGTATTCCTTGATGATGGAGCGCGCGGCAAACAGGGTGTGGCTGTCCGGCCGCCACGCTGAAAACCGGCTGTCGCCGGGGCGGCGGACCTGGGCGGGCAGGGCGGCCGGTATGGCGTCCATGCCCAGCTTGCGGAATACCGCCATGGCGCGCGGCATGTGCAGGGCGGATGTCACCAGCAGGATACGTCCGAGGTCATGCCGTGCCAGCGCCTGCTGCGTATAGATCGCATTTTCATGGGTGGTCAGGCTATGCGTCTCGAGGATGAGGTCATCTGCGGGCACACCGCGTGACTGGAGGATGCGGGCCATCATCTGTGCTTCGCTCATCTGGCCGTCCAGTGCCGCTCCGGACAACACGATGCGGGATGCCCGTCCGGCTTCATAGAGCGCTTGCGCCATGTCGACACGCTGGCGGGCATTATTGGCATCGTAGGCTTCGAACCAGTTGTGGCGGCCGCGGGCGATGTTGCCGCCCAGCACCACGATGGCGTCGGCTTTCGGCAGTTCGGCCGCCGGTACGGGGGGATAGCGGTGCTCGAGCTGTCCGCCCAGCAGCAGGCTGGTTGCGGGCAGCGACCAGGCAATCAGCCAGCCCAGGCCGATCAGGCCGGCCAGCGCCGCCATCCGGCGCCGGCGCAGCACAAAGAGCAGGCTGCCCAGCACGAACAGCACCAGGGCAAGGTTGAAGGGGACCAGCAGAGGTGTCAGGTGTCTGGATAATTCCATGCCGTAACGTGTGTGCCGTCCTGCCCCAGGATGTCGCGGATGGCCTGGCGGACTTCGTCCCGGGAGGGCCATGCCTGGGCGGAACCCAGGCAGTGGGCCAGTGGTGACCACGGGCCGGTGCGCCGGCGGTCGGTCACGCCGAACAGCGTGATCTGGCGTGCTCCGGCTGCCGCTGCCAGATGGGACACCCCGGAGTCATTGCAGACCACCAGCGCCGCGTTTGCGGCCAGTGTAGCAAAGGCAGTCAGCCCCAGGGGCGGCAGGCACAGGGCGGTGGGCGCGTTGCGCCGGGCCTGCAGTTGCTCGGCCGGCGGCGGGCACATGACGACGGTGTGACCGTCGGCCTGCATATCGCGAACGAGCGCATCGAACTCCGGCCAGACCTTGTCGCGTCCGTGGTGGCGGCCCACTGCGGTGGGCGCGATGAGCATGAAGCGTCCGGGCGTGATGCCGGCGTGCGTCATCACGCGATCGCAGGCGGCCCTGGCATCATCCGTGAGGCGCAGGCCCAGTGTTTCCGGTACCCCGGCCGGATGAACGCGGTATTGCCAGCCTTGCAGCGCGAGGCCGGCCAGGCGGTGCCAGGCCTGTACCGCGTGCAGCGGCTCGGCTGATTTGGCGATGGGCCAGCGCAACAGCAGGCTGCGCCCGTCATCGCGATGCCCTGCCGAGGCAATACCTGCCAGGCGAAAGGCCAGGGCGCTGGAAAGTGAATCCGGCAGGAGGATGCCGCGCGCACCGGCGTGGCCGTGGCTGCGGTGATGGTGCCGTATGCGTGCGCGATCCTGGCGCCAGCCTCCGGATAGCGGCACAAAAGCCGACAGCGGGTAGCCGGCGAGCAGGTCTTTCGCCCAGGGGCGGGCGCATACGACTACAGGAACACCGGTATTGAGCACGATTTCAAGCGCCGGCAGACTCATGCAGGCATCTCCCACCCAGTTGGGCAGGCGCAGGTAGATGGCAGGCAGGTCGGGCATGGCGGATGATGTCGGCACAATGGGGTTTATTGTGCCACGTTAAAATACGGCAGTCGTCCTAACCGTCGCCCATCATCGAGGCCAGCTTCTTGAGCAGAAAACCCGTGTTTTCCGAATCCCACGCCGAGCCCGTCAACGCCGGGCTCTGGCGCCGCGTCTACAGCCGGCTGGGACCCTACTGGAAGGCGGTGGTGCTGGCCGTGATCCTTGTCAGTGTGGCGGCGGCCACCCAGCCCACGCTGGCCGTCATCATGAAGCCCCTCCTCGATAACGGGTTTTCGGGCGAGCACCCGCATTATGTCTGGGCCATACCGCTGGCCGTCATCAGCCTGATCTTCCTGCGCGGGCTGGCGAGCTATTTCAGTGCCTATCTGTTTGCCTGGGTGGCGAACAATATGTTGCTCGGGCTGCGCCGCGATATGTTCGAGCGTCTGCTGGGCCTGTCGGATGCCAATTTCCGCCGGGCTGAAACCGGCCGGCTGCTCAACCGCTTCACGGTGGATGCGGGCAATGTCACCAATCTGGCCACCGAAGTCATCACCGTGCTGCTGCGCGAGAGCCTGGTGGTGGTGGCGCTGGTGGCGGTCCTGCTCTATATGTCCTGGCAGCTCACACTCATTGTCATCGTCATGCTGCCGGCGTCGGCCATCATTGCCCAGTATTTCATCCGCAGGCTGCGCCGCATCAATCGCGACACCATCTCCATGAATGCCGAGCTGACGCGCGTCGTGCGCGAAGCCATCGACGGCCAGCGGGAAATCAAGCTTTTCGACGGTTTCGGGCGCGAGCGCGAACGCTTCCACTATGTGAACCGGCGACTGCGCCGCTTCGCCATGCGCGCCGCGATTGCCGATGCGGCACTTTCACCCCTGGCCCAGTTCACCGTGGCCCTGTCGGTGGGCACCGTCATCGGGGTGGCCCTGTATCAGGCCAACACCAGCGCGCTGACGGTGGGCAGCTTTGGCGCCTTCATGGCTGCCCTCGGCCAGATCTTCGATCCCATCCGGCGTCTCACCAAGGTGGCGGGCAGCACACAGAAGATGCTCACTTCGGCCGAGAGTGTTTTTGCCCTGATCGACGAGGCGAGCGAACCCGACGATGGCCGGCGCACGCTGCCGCAGCCCGTGCGCGGGCACGTGCGCTTCGACCGCGTGAGCCAGCGCTATCCCGATGCCCATGCCGATACCGTACGCGAGGTGTCCTTCGAGGCGCTGCCGGGCCAGACGGTGGCGCTGGTAGGCCATTCAGGCAGCGGCAAGACGACGCTGGCCAACATGCTGCCGCGTTTCGTTGTGCCCGACTCCGGGCACATCATGATTGACGGCGTGGACGTGCGCGAGCTGCGCCTGAGCGACCTGCGCAGTCATTTATCGCTGGTGAGCCAGAATGTCGTGCTGTTCGAAGGCAGCATTGCCGACAATGTGGCCTATGGTGTGCATAACGGTGCCCACGCGGCCGTCAGCGAGGAGACGCTGCGTGGCGCGCTGGAGGCGGCCAATCTGCTTGAGTTCGTGGATGGGCTTCCGCAAGGGCTGGATACGCCGGTGGGCCGCGACGGCAGCCAGTTGTCGGGTGGCCAGCGCCAGCGGCTGGCGATCGCCCGTGCGCTTGTCAAGAACGCGCCCATCCTCATCCTGGATGAGGCAACCTCGGCACTGGACAATGTATCCGAGCGCCAGGTCCAGGCCTCGCTGGAAACCCTGATGAAAGGGCGCACTACACTGGTCATCGCCCACCGCCTGTCTACCGTACAGAAGGCCGATGTCATCCTCGTGCTGGACCAGGGGCGCATCGTCGAGCAGGGTGATCATGAGACCCTGCTGGCGCACAATGGCCGCTACGCCGCCCTGTACCGAATGCAGTTCGAGACGACTTGATAGGATGTTGACATGAGCCTGGTCCCGGGAGTAAGCGTGATGAAACGATGGGTCGCCCTGTTGCCGGTGTTGCTGCCGGCCCTGCTGCTCGCAGCCTGCGCCACTGGACATTCTTCCGATGATGCGCATCTGCGTGACCTGCGCGATCCGGGATATCTCCGGACCGAACGCATGCTGAGCATGACATTTCCGCAGATCCAGATGGCCTTGTTCCGCCATGACAGGGTCTGTGGCAACGGACCTTCGTTCCGCATGCGCGAGGGCGAGGCCAGCTTTGCCGGCATCGTCGAACACGGCAGCGACGAGCGTCCCTGGAATGCACAGATCGTATTTGACCTGACCTGGCTGAAACCCAGTCTGCGTTACGACACGCGTACGCGTGTGGAAGTCTACAGTTTCTATTCCGACGCCTCGGTAAGGCGGCGCATCGAAGCCGTGTTCAACGCTATTCTCAATCCCGACGTATGCCCGGACGTGCCGGCATCTACATGAGCACGATGTCGTACTGTTCCTGAAAGTACTGGCCCTCGACCTCGAGTGAAATCGGCTTGCCGATGAAATCTTCCAGCATGGCGAGGTGCTGGCTTTCTTCTTCCAGAAAAAGGTCGACTACCGCCTGGGAGGCCAGTACGCGGAATTCCCTGGGGTTGAACTGCCTCGCCTCGCGCAGGATTTCACGCAGGATTTCATAGCACAGGCTGCGTGCCGTACGCACGTTACCGCGGGCCTGACAGGCGGGGCAGGGTTCGCACAGCTGGTTGCTGAGTGATTCGCGCGTGCGCTTGCGCGTCATCTCCACCAGCCCCAGTGCGCTGTAGCCACCCATGGTGACACGTGTGCGATCCCTGGACATGGCCTTGCCCAGTTCATGGATGACTGCCGAACGGTGCTCGGCATTATCCATGTCGATGAAGTCGACGACGATGATGCCGCCCAGGTTGCGCAGGCGCAGCTGGCGCGCCAGGGCGACGGCCGCCTCGAGGTTGGTCTTGAAAATGGTGTCGTCGAAATTGCGTCCGCCCACGAAACCGCCGGTGTTCACGTCGATGGTGGTCAGGGCCTCGGTCTGGTCGATGATGAGATAGCCGCCCGATTTCAGATCGACGCGCCGCGACAGGGCACGGGCGATTTCTTCATCGACATTGGCCGTGTCGAACAATGGGCGCTCGCCGCTGTAATGCCGTATGCGCTCCATTACCGAGGGCGTGTAGGTTGCCGCCCATTCCTGCAGTGTCTGGGTGGTGCTGCGTGAATCCACCAGAATGTTGTCGGTATCCGGACCCACCATGTCACGCAACACCCGCTGCGCCAGGCTCAGGTCGACGTAGAGCACCGAGGGGGCGCCCTGGCGTCTGGCCTTGTCCTGAATGGTTGACCACAGCGTGCGCAGATAGGCCTGATCGGCCAGCAGTTCATCATCGCTGGCGCCTTCGGCCTGGGTGCGCACGATGAAGCCGCCTTCTTCTTCCTCGCCCATGATCTGTTGCACGCGCTCGCGCAGCTCCTGGCGCTCCTGCTCGTCGTCGATCTTCTGGGATACGCCCACATGCGGCTCATGCGGGAGATACACCAGCATGCGGCCCGCCAGGCTGAGGTGGGTGCTCAGCCGGGCCCCCTTGGTGCCCAGGGGATCCTTGATCACCTGCACCATCAGCGACTGGCCTTCGAAGAGCAGCTTCTCTATGGGGGTGTACTGGGCGCCGTTTCCGCGCTGGCCGCGATTCTGGCGCAGGTCGGCCACGTGAATGAAGGCGGCGCGCTCCAGGCCGATGTCTATGAAAGCGCTCTGCATGCCGGGCAGCACGCGCGCAACCTTGCCCAGATAGATATTGCCCACATGGCCGCGCTGAATGCTACGCTCGATGTGCAGTTCCTGGACCGCCCCCTGTTCGACCAGGGCAACGCGGGTTTCAAAGGGGGTGACGTTGATGAGAATGTCTTCGGCCATGGCGCACAGTATACGCCTGTGCCGGGACGGCCAAACGGGCTTCCGGCACGGCTTTCAGCAGCGCTCTCAGGGTTGATTTGCAATGTCCGAAAACCCTGTGCTATAGTTCTGTTCTTCGCGGGGCACAGCACTGGGGTTAACCCGGATTTGTTGGGGCAGACCACAGGTGCAGGACCCGCAGGAAAGCAGTACACGAAGTTGTGCAAGTGGTGGTG
>Ga0265293_10000311_pt1 | contig 119596 bp, 125 predicted proteins | sample Munlanlewell138R_FD_192505 | JGI IMG/M metagenome (GOLD analysis project Ga0265293, IMG submission 192505) | Leachate microbial communities from a municipal landfill in Southern Ontario, Canada - Leachate well 138R | ecosystem: Engineered > Solid waste > Landfill > Unclassified | place...
ATCGCTCTTCTGTTAAATTTTTGTAGTAAAAAATTATAACTTATCTGAAGTTTGATTCAACTTTTTAAAATTTAAATCAGCTTAAATTACGGGTTGTTTTTTATAATCTGCAAGTGGCTCTATAGTTAATCGTTTATTTATGCCATTAACCAATAACCATCAACTAATAACTAATTTGCTATAATGCGGTTATTATACATCAAGGAAAACCCATCAAAGCATTTGAAACTCTACACTTATCTCAAGAGATTATAAAAGCCTTACATGAAGAAGGTTACACGCAACCTACGGATATACAACAAAAAGCCATTCCCATTGCACTTAAACGTAAAGATGTGTTAGGTGTGGCTCAAAGTGGAACAGGTAAAACGGCGGCTTTTGTCTTACCCATTATTCAAAACTTAGCTCAAGAAAAAGTTGACAAGCAGACGGTATTACGTTCTTTAATTGTCGTACCCACACGAGAATTAGCGGCACAAGTAGCCAAAAACATCTCTCACTATGCACGATATTTGGATATAACTCAAGGGGTTGCGTACGGAGGAGTCAGTGCCAAAGAACAAGCCACCAAAATTCAAAAAGGCATTGATATTTTAATTGCGACGCCCGGTCGATTGTTGGAATTGTGTGAAAACAAAAGTATTGATTTAAAAAGTGTCAATACTGTGGTTTTAGATGAAGCCGATACCATGCTAGAGATGGGGTTTTTGCAAGATATTGAGAAAATCTTTCCTCAAATTTCTCCCAAACGACAAATTATGATGTTCAGTGCAACACTGAGTCAAAACATCAAAAAACTCGCCAAAGAGTTTTTAAACGAACCGGTAGTTATTGAAGTGAGTTCTCAACGTTCCAGTGTGGATATTATTGAGCAACAAATTATTAAAGTCGATGAAGATAAAAAACTTGCCCTGCTTTCATTTTTTATTGGTTCTAAAAATCTTCAAAAAGTGTTGGTCTTTACCAATACCAAAGCCAATGTCGATTTGATTGTACATACACTTAATTTAGATGGCTTAAGTGCTTTAGGTATTCATGGCGACATTAAACAACCCGCACGAGCACGAGCATTACGAAAGTTTAAAACCGATGAAATCCGTGTTTTAGTAGCAACAGATATTGCAGCACGAGGGATTGACATCGAAGAGTTACCGTATGTGATTAACTATGATTTACCTCAAAGTACCAGTGATTATACCCACCGTATTGGACGAACAGGACGAGCAGGCAATGCAGGAGTTGCGATTTCATTGTTGTGTGTTAAAGAGTATAAACAAATGGAAGAGATTCAAAAAGATTTGATTATCACTATTCCTACAACCATACTTGATGGCTTTGAACTCACAGAAAAACAACCCCGTACGAAAAAAGTGGTCAATACAAAACTCAGTGTCAAAAAAGGGTTAAAAGATAAAAAACCCAGACCAAGAACAGCACCCACAGCAACCAAACCCAAAAAATCTAAAAAAACAACCAAACGTGATGCCAATCGAAAGTTTGGGAAAAGGTAAATAATGGAATCGATTTTAAACGAAGACGATATGATTGTCGGTGCTACATTTGAAAATGGCACCATTCAAGACTATGTGGATGAAAATAAAACCTATGGACTCATACGCATTGAAGATTCCACGTGCAACTGGTTTTTGTACAACAAAGAAGAATCCGCCAATGACATTCAAGCGCTCTATCGTAAAGTTACTTCATCATCAAATCATTTTGTAGAAAATGATTTTGGAGAAGAGATTGTTTTGTTTAATAAAACAGGCAGTGTTGAGTTTGAAGAGTTTTTACAAAAAATCAATGAATATTTGGACGATGAATTTTCTTCATTTATCTAAAGGTACTTGCTAAAGCGTTGTAAACGTAAGCAACGCTTTAGCAATCACACGCACTTCTTCTCTTTGATAAACCAAATGCTTAAATAAAGGGTTAATAGAAACAAAGAGTTTTTCCCCCTCAAGCTCTTTGGCTTGTTTTATCCACATCTTATCTTCATAATAAACCAAATAAATGGCATCGTGTATAAAATCTTTTTGGGACAAATCAGCTATAACCAAGGCTTGGTCATTGATTTTGGGTTCCATGGATTTGCCCTCTACTTTGATGACAAATAAAGAATCTACGCTGTAGGGTTCTTGCAACAATGTTCTTGAAAACTCTAAAAACTTTTTTTCAACTTTTCCTTTATCATTTTCATGATACTCTAATTGAATAGTTGACATAGCTTCATCCTTTTAATAATCTCAAATGTTTTACTCACATCATACGTCGCACTGTGGTGTTTGTTTTCATCAAACTCAATGCCATAATAGTAACACACTTCATCGAGGGTGGGGTTTTTAATTTGCCCATTTTTATTGGTGGCTTTGACCAAGTGTTTATTCTCTTTCATTGTACAAAACGTTTTCTCAAAAGAAACAATATTGCGCAAGTGACGCAGTTCAAAACTGACGTTATGCGCAATTAACGTTTTACTTCCTTGACAAAATTGGGCAAACTCTTCATCTTCTTTAAAATAACGGGCATAATTGCACCCTTTTCGCACTTCTAAAATAAGCTCAGGAGTGAGTTTATGCACCTCATACGAATAGCGATTGACAGGATAACGTGAGAGATAATACCGATGAAACAACTCTTTTGCCACCCATTGATTTTTTTCAAACTCAATTTTAACGGCGGCGGCTTCTATAACATCGTGTTCATTGCAAGAGTTGGTTTCAAAGTCTAAAATAATCATGGCTTTTGCTGACGTATAAGCTCTTTAAGTTCTTGAACCTCTTTTAAAAGTAAATCAATTTTTTCATGGTCTTCATGGATTTCTTGTTTCATATCGGCTTCTTGCAGTTTTTGCATCTCGCCAATAATAACTGCCACAAATAAATTGAAAAAAACAAATGCCGCAATAATAACAAAGCTGACAAAATAGACCCAAGCCCAAGGATACACCTCCATGGCTTCATACATCACATCTGTCCAATCTTCAAAGGTTAAAATTCGAAATAACGTCAGCATTGAAACCAAAAAATCGTTCCAAAGACCTGAGGGCATATCTTGAAATACGAAACTGCCAATGATGGCATAAATATAAAAAATAATAAACATTAAAATCACAATATCAATAATCGAAGGAATGGCTCGAATGAGCATATCAATAATTCGTTTGAGTTCAGGTCGAGCAGTAAACAATCGTAAAATTCTAAACACCCTCATAAGCCGTGCAATAGCGGCAAATGAACTGTTTTCTAAAGGGATAAGAGTCACTGCGACAATAAAAAAGTCAAAGTTGTTCCAACCACTTTTAAAAAAGTGTGTCCATTTATCTTCTGCTGCCATTTTAATAGCAATTTCGATAATAAAATAAACGGTAATAATCCAATCAAATATATGCAAAATATTACCATAGGGTTGTGCTGCTTCATCGAGCGTTTTAAAGCCTAAAACTGAAGCATATACAATAATAATTATCGTGGTTAAATTTGAAAACCATCGTGAATCTCGAATGTCCTTTATGGTTGCAATAAATGTACTTTGAGGCATTGCCTTGTTGTTCCTTTGTTGGTAATTTTTTGGAATTTTAATCTAATTTGAGTAAGGTTTGGCTTTATTGTTAAAATTATTCTTCAAATGCTTTGGGTTGTGAGAAATAAAACCCTTGAGAGTATTCAATGCCTAAAGATTTAATGGTATCATAAATCTCTTTGTTGCTGACATACTCTGCAATGACTTTGATATTGGCTTCTTTAGCGAAATCCACAATGCTTTTAACGAGTAAAAAAGATATTTTATCCTCTAATATATTTTTAATAATTGCTCCATCAATTTTGATAAAATCGGTTTTGATTTGAGTGAGGTAAATAAAATTGGAGTATCCGCTGCCAAAATCATCGATAAAAATCTTATAACCCCATTGCTTTAACATCAATAAATTATTTTTGGCATCTTTACACGTAATTAAATCTTCACTCTCAACAATTTCTATGCCCAAACGATTGGCAATATTGCTTTGTTGGGCGTACTCTTTTAAAATATCTAAAATGGCTTCATCAACAATGTCTTTAGGATTTAAATTGACATTAATACAAACCGTAGGATGTTGAGATAATTTTTCATGACAAAGAGCTAAAACACTTTTAGTAATATTGCGTAAAATAAAAGTGCCTTTAATCACGGGTAAAATTTTATCAGGAGTTACAATATTGCCTTGCTTATCAACAATTCGAAGCAAGGCTTCATAGTGTGAAACTTTTTGAGTAAAGGTATCCACAATTTTTTGATAAAAACAAATCACTCGATTCTCTTCAATGGCTTCTTTTATCTCATTAATCGACATCAGTGATTGATTGTGATGATTATGTATTTCATCATAAATCTCAATGTTATTTCGACCTTTATTTTTGGCATTGTATAAAGCAATGTCAGCGAGTTTAAACGCTTCTGAAAAGGTGCGCGATTTATGTGGCACTAAATTAACCCCAATGGAGACCGTAATATTTAAATAATCTTTTTTATTGATATAAAAATGATTCTCTTGAATATTTTTAAAAATTCGTTCAATCACATTTAACGCACTTAAATTATCACCTCGTTTGATTTTAGCCAAAATAACAAACTCTTCACCTCCGTATCGAATGATAATATCTTCATTGGTTCGAACCGTCAGTAAAATCATATTCGCCACTTGTTTTAAGATTTTATCTCCCACATCATGCCCATACGTATCATTGACCGTTTTAAAATGGTCAATATCCAGTGTTGCGAGTAAATAGTCATTTAAATTAATAAAATCTTCCGATTCTTGCAGATAGTTTCGGTTATACACATGAGTGAATTTATCAATATAGGCTGTTTTTTTGATTGCAATATAACGTAATGTTTGAATCAATAAAATGATTAAAAAAACAATTACCACCAAAATAATTGCCAAAATAGCATTTTTCATTAAGGCAATAATAGTATTAATATTTTCAACTTTTGTAATCGAAAAATCAATGGCTAAAACCATTTCTACTTCATTTTCACGCAAAATAGGCACCAAATAACTAATAGAAAGTTGCTGCAAATACTGATGTTCTATCATAAGGGGCTTTTTGGTGTGGAACACTTCAAGCCATTTGGGGTTATCAATATCAAACTTTTGATTGATAAACGCTTTTCCCTCTTCTTTTGCCCCATCGGCTAAAAAACGAAATATCCCTTTTTTATCCCTATAAAGCAAATAGGAGTATTTGATATTTTGAGTCAATAAAACCGACAACTTTTTCTCAATTGTTTGATGTAAGGCTTCATTGTTTTGAATTTGCTCTGCAAAATGACTTGTTAGCTCCAATTTATTTTTAATAGCCATTGCACTGTTATGAGCAATTGCCATAACATCAGAAGTTGAAATCTCAATCATTCGTTTTTCGATTTTTTCTTCCAGTTTTACTGTCGTATAAAGCAATATAACCAAAACCAAAGTAATGGCAAGCGTTGAAAGAATCAAATACAACGGATTTTTAATAAAAAACTTTTGTCTCACTAAAAGTCCTCAATAAACTGCTCATACTCATGAGGTAATGCGACTTTTTTATCTTCTAATCTCTCTTTGATAAAAACAATATTTGGACGACTTTTATTCCAAAAGAATGCTCCAAAATATCGGTTATCCAAAAGCAGTTTTTGATAATTATTGGTAAAAAAGAGTTTATCTTCTTTTTTACACTCTTTGGTGACATCCACGCTTTTTTTCACAAAAACAAAATTGGCATTTTCACAATTTGTTGAGAGTTTAAAAAATTGGGAGTAAATCTCTTTTTCACTTTGAGAGATTTGTGGAATATACAACATTGGCTCTTTTGTCTCCAAAGAAGAGCGAGCAATTTTTGAAACAATTTTGGCTTCGAGTTCAGTTTCTTTATCGTATTTATTCACTAAAAAGGTGTATTGGTTGCCTAAAGCCATAAGAGTAAAGGTAAAAAACAGTACTAACGCTCTCATTAGAACACCCACTTCATGGTCAAACCAAAGTTTCGATCACGGTCTCGAAACGTTACATCGGTTCCTTTATCACTATAAACCGATTGTGTTGATTTATCAAAAAGATTTTCCCCTTTAAGACTGATACTCAAATCAGGGGTAATATAATATGTCACTCCCAAACTCATGTCCACACTGCTTGAAACTTTTAAGTCCCCATAATAATAGGAATTTCGATAAATCAAGGAACTAAAATACTCAAAATTATTATACGTCCCCATATATTTAAGATAACCACCACTTTCTGAATTACTTGCTGTTTGATTAATGGTTGTGGCAAAATAGTTAAAATGAAACTTATCGTCATTGGCAAATAAATACTCATAATCAAAAATAAACCCTTTGGTTTTAATTTGATAATCAATATTTCGAAATCCTACGGGAGTTAAATAGATGAAATCTCGTATTCTTACATTGTTATACTGTAAACTGCTTTTAGAACGATTGGTGGTATAAACGGCCTCAAAAGTATAAAATCGATATTTTTGAGACGTTATTTCTTTGCCGTTTTGCTCAAAAAAATCCACATTATAAAACGTGGGAGGAACATAGGTTTTATTGTAGAATCCTTTAAAACCTAAATGGGGCGTGGGTGTATAAATTAATCCTGCTCGATAGAGATTTTCAGTCGAGTCTTTAATAACACCTTTACGTTCATACTTATCAACTTTCACATTTCCAATTAAAGAGAGTTCCTCAAAAGCTCTGTATTCATCTTGAAAAAGCAAAGAGTAAGTATGTTCTTCATCATAATCATAAAAGTGTCCCATTGAATAATGTGTAGTTGTGGAAGAAGGAATAAATGTTTCTGTGTATTCTCTGTTTTTTACTTTATAGGTTTTTTTTGAGTAATCAAATCCTGCTAACATATTATGATTACCCCATGAAGCTGTTTTAGACATATAAAGTTTTGTTTTTTCTAACTCTAAATCTTCTGTATAAAATGAAATATTTGAATTGGTATTGTATGGATTTGCAATAGGAACAATGGCAAGTCCTTCATCATTACTCTCTTCATAAAAACGGGTATTAATATCATACGAAGCATTGAATTTCAAAGAGTGATCGTCTAAAAAGTATTGCGTCAAATTGACATACAAATCTTTAGATTCAATTTCTCCGTCATTGGATTGTAAATCTTTGGACATTCCAAAGTAACTCTCTTTTTTCACCTCACTGTAGCCCACATTAATGGATGTCGCTTCATTGCTTAAATCCAAAAAAAGATGGTGTCGTTTTGAATCATTGTTGATGCTTTTGGTGCTTATTTTGGCTTCATCATTTTCACTGTTACGTGAAGCAAAGAAAAGGTACGACCACCCGTTGTCTAAAGTTTGGGAGTGTAAAATATTTTGTGCATTGGAACCGTGATTATTGACTCGATATACAACGGCTCCGCCGTTGGTTTTATTGGCTTTTTTGGTATAGATTCGAATAAATAAATGCCCGTTTCATTGCCCAAAGAAAAAGAACTCTCTCCGTAATATACTTCCACATAATCCACAAAATCCAAAGGGATATTCCCCCAAGTCAATGATGACGATTGAGTATGAACTGAACTGATTTCATGGTCATTAATAAAAAAACGAAAAAATCCACTTACACTCGTACCGGTTCCTGAAAGGGTAGAGGTATTGACTCCATATCGGTTTTTATTGAGATTTTTTCTTGGTAACTCTTTTAAAATATCATCGAGGGTATTGTATTGCATTCGTCTGATGTCTTGTTGAGAATAGACCACGACATGCCCCATTCTCTCATCAAGGGTATGAAGAGATTTTTCACTGGCATCTTGATACTCTTGAAGCAAATCATCCAAAGATTGAGCAAAGGTAATATTTAATAATAGAAGAAAAAATAGAACAATTATTTTCAAATACTTCCTTTATCTTAAAAGAGAGTATTATAGTGAAAAATTTTTAAAATTGTTATTATTAAATCACTTTTTTTAATTATTTTCAAAATTCCTTACTCGTCACTTGTCACTCGTCACTTGTTACTTTTTTTATTAAGAGAGTTTTTTCAAATCGGCTTCCCAAAAAAAGTCAATCCAATGAGGTGCCTCTTTTACCGTAAAATCAGGTTGCAATAAAGCTGTTTCTTTATAAAACAACGATGCGAGTTTAAATTCACACATGGGGAATTTCTCTTTTAATATTTTAAAGACTTCTACCATGGTTTCACCGCTGTCAACAATGTCATCCACAATTAATACTTTAGAAGCATTGATTAAATTGGGAATATTAAAAATATTAAACGTATCGAGTTTTCTTACTCCATCATAATGAATGGAGTTAATCGTAAACACATTACGAATATTCAACGCTTCTCCCATAAAATGAGAAATCGTTAATCCTCCTCTTGAAATGCCCAAAATGACATCACATTCATAGGGTTTACACTGTTGTATTAAAACATGCACATCTTGTAAAAATTCATTGTATGAGTAGTAGTGTTTTTTCATCATTATCCTTGTAATATAAATGCTAATAGACTAATAAGTGTGATTAAAACAATCCCAATGTTTAAATCACTCAGCTCTTTTTTAACCAATTTAATCAATGTGTACATCACAAAACCTGCTGCAATTCCATTGGTAATAGAAAAGGTTAAAGGCATCATCAATACAATAAAAAAAGTGGCTGAGCTTGTTGCAAAATCCATTTTCTTGAAATTAATTTTTCCCAGTTCTGTAAACATCAAAACTCCCACAACCACTAAAACAGGGTAGATGGCATTGGAAGGAATGGCTTTAAAAAGAGGTAACATAAAAAGTGTTGTAACAAAAAAAAGTGCGGTAAAAACCGCTGTTAATCCTGTTCTTCCACCCGCTTCTACACCACTGGCACTCTCCACAAAACTTGTTGTGGTAGAAACTCCCAATAAACTTCCTCCTACGGTAGCTATTGCATCAGCTTCAAGTGTTTTTTGAAGACTTTTATCCTCTTTATTTTTTTCATCTTGAAATAAATTGGCTCGTGAACCTACTCCCGTAAGGGTTCCTAGAGTATCAAACATATCCGTAATTAAAAACGTAATAATCACAGGAAAAAGAGAAAGGGTTAAGGCACTGGCAATATCCAATTCTAAGAAAATAGGAGAGATGGAAGAAGGAAAACTGACAATCTCTTGGGGTAAAGATTCAATGGCAAATAACCAAGCAATAAGCGACGTTAAGGCAATGCTGTAAATAAATGCTCCTTTGATTTTATACGCATGAAGAGCAAATGCCAAAAGCAAACCCACCAATCCCAGTATTACTTGTGGATGAGAAAAGTCACCCAACTTAACCAAAGTTGCTTCACTGCTTACAATCATTCCCATCTGTTTTAATCCAATAAACGCAATAAACGTCCCAATTCCAGCACTAATGGCTCGGCGTAAATTCAACGGAATAGAGGTCATAATCCAAACTCTAAAATTGGTAAAAGACAACACCACAAAAATCACACCCGATAAAAAGACAATGCCTAATGCGGTTTGCCAAGGTATCTTCATACCTAAAACCAAACCATAAGAAAAATACGCATTTAATCCCATGCCCACACTCATGGCAATAGGAGTATTCGACCAAACCCCACTAAAAAGTGTTGCGAGTATGGTAATTAACGCCGTTGCCGTAACAACCGCATCCATAGGAAGCCCCGCATCACTTAAAATAAAGCCGTTGACGGGCACAATATACAGCATCGTTAAAAAGGTGGTAAACCCTGCTGTGAACTCTGTTTTTATGTTGGTTTGATGCTGTTTGAGTTTAAAATATCCCAATGTGTATCCTATTTTTTGTCAAAAAATTGATGAAGTTTTTATTTTTTATGCTTTAATAAGTTTTAAAACACCATAATAGCAAAAAATTTTTGAGAAAAGAGAATTATGAATATAACAAAAGATTGTGTGAGTTGCATTGTAGGACAAATTGATAAAGCCATTGTTCATCTTAATTTAGATGAACACAAAGCCAAAAGTATTCAAGAAGAGGTCTTAAAAAAATCTCAATCGTTCGAATTTGATAAGACCCCTCCGTATGTTGCACGTGAAGTCTATGAATATTTAGCCCAACAAAGTAATTGCAGTGACCCGTTGGAGCGATTAAAACAAGAATCCATACAAAACGCACTGGAATATGTCCCTTTTATTGAAAAAAAAATACGACAAGAAGAGGACAAACTTTTTACTGCCATTAAAGCAGCCGTTGCAGGCAATGTGATTGATTTTGGTGCCAAAGAACAGTTTCATTTAGAAGATGAAATCAACAAAGTATTTCACACCAATTTTGCCATTGATCACTATGCCAAACTGGCCAAACAAATTGAAAATAAAGAGAATATTTTAATTCTTGCCGACAACGCAGGGGAAAATGTTTTTGATAAAATTTTAATTAAAATCATTAAACGACTTTATCCTAATAAAAACATTACTTACGCAACAAGAGGTAAACCCATTATCAACGATATTACCACCAAAGAAGCCTTACAAATTGGTATTGATAAATTTGCCAACGTTATCAGCACGGGTGTAGATACCCCAGGTCTTGAACTTTCGCGAGCCAATACCACGTTTAGAAATATCTTTGAAAAAGCAGAACTCATAATTTCAAAAGGAATGGGTAACTTTGAGTGTTTAGAAACACTCAAAGACAAACGAATCTTTTTTGTGTTTAAAGTCAAATGCAATGTCGTAGCAAGTGCTATTGGCAAAGAAGTGGGCGATATTATTTTAAAGCAAGGGTAATATTTTAGTGAGAAGTGAGGAGTAAGAAGTAAAAAGTAAATAACAAAGTCACATTGCTTCACCACTCACCACTCACCACTCACCACTCACCACTCACCACTCACCACTCACCACTCACCACTCACCACTCACCACTCACCATTCATTTGTTCAACAATAATCCCCTGCACTTTTTTAAGTGCTTTCTCTTTTTTCTCTTGGGAATCAATTGTCCAACAAAGCAGTGGTATTTTTAAAAATCGACAATATGAAACAATAAACGTATCCAATAAGGTATAATCCAGTGAGACAAAATTGGGTTCACTTCGATCAAAATAGTATAAAAACTCTAAAAAATCTTTAAAACCATAATGAGCTCTATCTCCAAAATTAAGTCCTCTTAAGATGTTTGGGCGGTGTTGCGAAAACCATTTAATACTTTGATAATTAAAAGAGCATACCGCCACTTCACCCTTATACTCATCTAACATTTGAGCAAGTTTTATTTCGATTTTTGTGTCAAATTGATTATTTTTAATCTCTATTAAAAGAGGAACTTTCCCTTGCACTAAGTTAAGCACCTCTTGAAGCAAAGGAATTCCTTCTTGTGTATCCAATAGTTTTAACTCTTTTAGCAACGCATACGATGTGGCTGAAACATCAAAACTTTGATTGGTCAGTCGAAAACTGTTCTCATCGTGAAATACAATTAACTCTTCATCGTGTGTCATTTGCACGTCAAGTTCAATGCTGACATTCTGTGCAATGGCATTGCTAAATGCACTTTTTGAGTTCTCACAAACTGTTGCATTGTATAAACCTCTGTGGGCAATCTCTTTGTCAAATAGCCATTGCATTATGTCTCCTTTATACGTATGTACTTATATCTACCTCATCAATTTGATCTTCTTTTAAATAGGCTTTTGCATAGGTTAAATAGACACCACTTTGTAAAAAGAGTTTAAAAATATCTTCATCTAAGTGCTGATCTTTTACCATAAAACTCAATATTTTAATCGATTCAGAGAGTTTTTTGGCTTCTTTATAAGGTCTGTCTGCTGCGGTTAAGGCTTCAAATACATCAGCAATTGCCATAATTCTTGCGGGAATTGACATTTGTTCTTTCGTAAGTTTTCGTGGGTATCCTGTACCAATTAAAGTTTCATGGTGTGCGGCTGCATACTCTGGAACCCGTTTTAAGTTTTCAGGGAAAGGAAGTTGTTCGAGCATTTTTATGGTCATCGTCATATGTTCATTGATTTTAAATCGCTCTTCAGAAGTTAATGTTCCTTTTTGAATGCATAAATTATAAATTTCGCCCAAATTGTATAAATCCTTAGGAATATCAACTTTAAATCCATATTTATCGTAATCCGAAACACTCTTTGGACTTCGTGGAATTAAATGATGGGGTTTATTGTCTAAAAGATGCTCTACTTTAGACTCATTTTTAACGTATCGAACTTGCTCATCATGGAATAAGCCTAACGCATCATCAAAATACGCTTTCCATTGTCGTTGAGCAATCTCTTTGATTTTTTCTTGATCTTCTTGCGACATAAACTCTCCGTCTTTATTGGCATTGGCAATAAACTCAAACTCTTCTTGCAGTATTTGTTGCTCTTTTTCAAGCCATTGTTTTACACTTTTTTCATCTTCTCCTTGATTGATTTTTTCATTAAAGGGTTTTAAAATCTCATATTCTGGGACAAAAATTGATAAATAACTGTTACTCTTAGAGTTCAAATAATAGCGTGAAACAAAATACTCTTCATGGTTGATGGTCATCGTATTATCGTTATTTTTTAACGATTGAGCTAAAATGGAATCGATGTTTTTAAAATAAGCTTTCTCATCACTTATGTTAGATGCAATGACACGATTGTGTTGGTCAAAAATATATAAATGACTCTTTTGTACAATTTTTTGAGCTTCTAAAAAAGAGGAAAAACTTCGTAAAGAGACATCCAACCCCAACACATTATTTGTTTGTTCAATTTTTTGAGCATAGGTTACACCCATGCCATCTAAATTGGCAAAAGAATACGGTGCAGTAACAACTGCTTCTTGGGAAGTTAAAGCTTTTTGATACCACGGACGTAATGTCGGGTTATAATCAACTTTTTTTTGAACACTTCTTACAATGTGAAAGTTTTTATCTAAAAATTGCTCCAAACGTATGGGAGTTGAATGGTGTTTAAAGATTTTTACGACAAACCATTTCTCCTTATTTGAGGCACTAAACTTAACACGCAAAGAATCATCAATATCTAAATTAATGACTTCATAAAAATCACCGTTTTCAAAACCAATATACAAAGCATACACATAAGGATTGTTTGAAATCGCGGTTGTAAAGGTTTTAAGAAACTCAAAATTTTGTTCTTCTTTGGGGTGTTGCAAAAGAGTATGCGAGTATTGTAAAACAGAGAGTAAATCATAATTTGATTTGTTAAAACTCTCTATTTTTTGTTGTGTTTTTTCTGAAATATGTTGTACCGATTCTTCAATAGAAGCAAATGCCAACTTTTTTGAAAAGTAGTATTGGATTCCCAGTGTGGTTAAAACTGCAATACCCACTAAAAGGGCAAAAACAAACAAAACAGTAGGACGAATTTTTATTCTAAAATTAATCATATCCAACCCTTTGTTATGACACTGAAAAATTATACTATAAAATATTCACTTTATGATGATTTTAGTACTCCCACTTACTTTTTACAGGAGTATAATTTTCAATTTTATCAAGTAACTCTTTGGGATTATTAGAAACAATAATCATATCCACAAAACGTTCATTAATAAATCCTTCTTTGGAACAATGATGCAAAAACTCAATGAGTTTGTCGTAATATCCATTGATGTTATAAAACGCACACGGTTTGCCATGATGCCCCAATTGAGCTGCACTTAACACTTCAAAAATCTCATCAAAGGTTCCATAGCCTCCTGGCATAGCAATAAACGCATCGGAGAGTGCTTCCATTTTATTTTTTCGTTCACTCATGGAATTAACTTTAATCACCTCCGTAATGGCTTCACTTTGTATCTCTTTGTTAATTAAACTGTAAGGAATAACTCCTGTAACACGGTTGCCTAAACGCATTGATTCTTGTGAAATCACCCCCATCAACCCTTGAGTTGAGCCTCCATAAACCACATTTATATTTCTTCTGTACAATTCAAATGCCAACTCTTTGACACTGTTTTCATAACTTATATCATTGCCAAATACTGAACCACAATATACTGCAATATTCATATCATCCCTTTTTTAAAAAATAACCTTAACCATAGCATACTAATAGTTTAAACTCTGTTAAATAATATCACAAAAGTGAAATTGATTGGAATCATGGCATTAAAAAATAATTTATTTTACACTGTCAAAAACTTTTTACAAGGAATATCATGACCTATTTAATCGTAAAACTTATTCATATGTTTTCTGTTTTTATCTATGCAGGATTTTTATTTACCGATAATCTCTTTTTGGCTCGAATCAAAAACGATTTAAGCTGCGAGGAGCACTCAAAAGTGCGAGAATATTTTATGCAATATGTTCGAAAAGTTGTACCCAAAGCACTCATCGTTGCTGTGCTTTCTGGTCTGTATTTATTTTATATACATTTTGGTTCAATTGATGACAATGGGTTAAGCAACTATCAAATTCTTTTAGGAATTAAAGCCTTTTTAGGATTGTGGTTAGGGTTACGAGGTGTCTTGCAAGTATTTTTTAAAATTCAGCCATTAGTCTTTAAAAGTCATATTTTTCCTTTTATTTTAGTGGTTATGATCATCTTTTTATCACAAACCATGCTGCACGTTTAACTCTTATTTTGACACATTAGTGTCATGCTATAATATTATATTTAAACCTTATAGTATATACTTCACAAAAACAATAAAGGTTTACTTATGAAAATAGCCATTCCCGTAAAAGATGAGAAATTAACATTTTTCAGTAACGCTGGGCACACACCTAAATTTGCCATTTACAAACTCAATGGTTCAGGAATGTTCCGTTCTTTTAATTTAGAAGCCATCATTCAAAATCCACGAACGGATATTGACCATGATCATGCCGAAGAAGAACACGATTGCAATCATGCACACGACGATGAAGAACATATTGCTCAACACAACAAAATGGGAGCAGCGTTAAGTGATTGTGCTTATATTGTGGTTCAAAAAGCGTGTAAAAATACCGCCAACTCCTTTACATCGCAAGGCATTAAACTCGTTAAGTACAACGGAAATGCTTTAGACGTAGGAAAAATACTGCAAGAAACCTCCTCAAAATTTATTTAAACACAAAACAAGGATTCCTCCTTGTTTTACTTCATACACTTTAGTTTGAATTTAGCTTCTTTATGTGAAACTTAACTTAAGGATTTTTTAAATCAAAACCACAATAAGGAGAATGTCATGGGAAGCGGTAAATGTCCAATTACAGGGCTAGGAGGAAATCCAGCAGCATCAAATCAAGGTACCTACAACAAAGATTGGTGGCCAAATCAGCTCAATTTAAAGATTCTTTCACAACACTCAAGCAAAGTTGACCCTTTGGGAGAAAATTTTGATTATGCCAAAGAGTTTAGCAAACTGGACTATGAAGCTTTAAAACAAGATTTGACCGCTCTTATGACAGACTCACAAGAGTGGTGGCCTGCGGATTATGGTCATTATGGTCCTTTGTTTATACGAATGGCTTGGCACAGTGCAGGAACCTATCGAACAGGAGATGGTCGTGGAGGTGCATCAACAGGAAATCAACGATTGGCTCCTTTAAACAGTTGGCCAGATAATGCCAATTTAGATAAAGCCAGACGGCTTTTGTGGCCGATTAAACAAAAGTATGGCAATAAAATTTCTTGGGCAGACTTAATGATACTTGCTGGAAATGTGGCATTGGAGTCCATGGGACTAAAACCTTTTGGATTTGCAGGAGGTCGAGTCGATGTATGGGAACCCGAAGAAGATATTTATTGGGGAAATGAAGAAGAGTGGTTAGCCACCAGCGATAAAAAAAACAGTCGCTATAAAGGTGACAGAGAACTAGACAATCCTCTTGCTGCAGTTCAAATGGGTCTTATTTATGTCAATCCAGAAGGTCCCGATGGAGAACCTAATGTCTTAGCATCAGCTAAGGATATTCGAGAAACCTTTGCCAGAATGGCAATGGGAGATGCTGAAACCGTTGCTTTGGTTGCAGGGGGACATACCTTTGGAAAATGTCATGGTGCAGGTGATGCTTCAAATGTAGGAGCAGAGCCAGAAGCTGAAGGCTTAATAGCACAAGGGCTTGGATGGTTAAGTAAATTTTTAAGCGGAAAAGGCGATGATACGATTACCAGTGGTATTGAAGGGTCTTGGACAGCAAACCCCACACGATGGGACAACGAATACTTTGATATCTTATTTGGTTATGAGTGGAATTTAGAAAAATCTCCCGCAGGAGCTTGGCAGTGGACACCTATCAACCCTAAAGAAGAGCATTTGGCACCCTCTGCTCATAATCCCAATAAAAAAGTCACAACCATTATGACCACAGCTGATTTAGCCATGAGAATGGACCCTATTTATGGACCCATTTCAAAACATTTTCACGAAAATCCCGACGCTTTTGCCGATGCTTTTGCTCGTGCTTGGTTTAAATTAACTCACCGTGATTTAGGCCCAAAATCACGATATTTAGGACCAGAAGTTCCCAAAGAAGATCTTATTTGGCAAGATGTGGTTCCAAAAGCAGAAGGAGAACCTATCAATGAAAGTGATATTGAAACCTTAAAAACTCAAATTTTAGCTTCCAATCTTAGCGTTTCACAACTGGTCTTTACAGCATGGGCAAGTGCCTCAACCTATCGAGATTCAGACAAACGAGGTGGGGCTAATGGCGCAAGAATACGACTTGCCCCTCAAAAAGATTGGGAAGCCAACCAAGGAACAGCCCCTGTTATTGCCCAATTAGAAACCATTCAAAAAGCGTTTAATGCCTCTTCAAATAGAAAAGTTTCATTGGCAGATTTAATTGTACTAGCAGGGTGTGCTGCGATTGAAAAAGGAGCCAAAGCAGCAGGTGTTGATGCCAAAGTTCCTTTTTTTGTAGGAAGAGGTGATGCAAGCCAAGAACAAACACACATTGAATCCTTTTCTCACTTAGAACCCATTGCCGATGGCTTTAGAAACTATCAAAAAAAGAAATATGCCGTCAGTGCAGAAGAGTTGCTTATCGATAAAGCTCAATTGCTTGGTCTGTCTGCTCCTGAAATGACCGTATTAATTGGGGGTCTAAGAGCCATGGGTGCGGTTCATGGTGATTCTAAAAAAGGCGTATTGACTCACAGAGTTGGAGCATTAACCAATGATTTCTTTGTCAATTTACTCGATATGAACCATATTTGGAACAGCATCAATGACGAGGAAGAGGAGTTTACGTGCAAAACCAGAACTTCGAGCGAAGTTAAATTTACAGCCAGTCGAGTTGACCTTGTATTTGGTTCAAACTCACAACTAAGAGCCATAGCAGAGGTCTATGCCCAAGAAGATGCAAAAGAAAAATTTGTTCATGATTTTATTGTTACTTGGAATAAAGTGATGAATGCCGATCGTTTTGATATTAAATAAAGCAAAGGGGATTTCCCCTTTTGCTTATGTCTCTCATCTTTCAAACTCAAAAACCCTATTGTGCCCCTAATAGCCCTAATATAAGCTCTAATTTGATAAAATACACGACTTACAAGAGTATCCAAATGCAAAAGGTTGAATAATAATGAGTGAACATAAAGATTTTTTACGTGCCATCGTTGAAGAGGATTTAAAAAAAGGCAAATATAAAAAAGTTGTAACACGATTTCCTCCTGAACCCAATGGCTTCCCACACATTGGACATGCAAAATCCATCTGTATCAATTTTGGTATCGCAAAGGACTATAAAGGGCATTGTAACCTAAGAATGGACGATACCAATCCCACAACAGAAGACACCAAATACGTTGAAGCCTTAAAAGATGCCGTTAAATGGCTTGGATTTGACTGGGGAGATACGGTTTATTATACCTCAGATTATTTTGAAAAAATCTATGACTACGCCATACAACTTGTCAAAATGGGAAAAGCGTATGTGGACAGTTTAAATGAAGAAGAGATACGTGAGTATAGAGGAACCGTCACACAAGCTGGACGAAGAAGTGTCTATGCACAACGTTCAATTGAAGAGAACCTTGACTTACTTGAGAAAATGAGAAAAGGTGAATTTAAAGAGGGAGAACATGTTTTAAGAGCTAAAATTGATATGAGTGCAGCCAATATGAAAATGCGTGACCCTCTTTTGTATCGTATTCGACATGCCCATCATTTTAGAACACAAAATGAGTGGTGCATTTACCCCATGTATGACTTTGCTCATTGCTTATCGGATTATATTGAGGGCGTTTCTCACTCGATTTGTACGTTAGAGTTTGAAAACAACCGTGATATTTATGACTGGTTACTCGATGAGCTGAATTTAACGCCTCCAAGACCATACCAACACGAGTTTGCGCGATTGGGTATCAACTATACGGTTATGAGTAAAAGAAAGCTTTTAGAGCTTGTCAATGGCAATTATGTCAATGGTTGGGATGATCCAAGAATGCCTACCATTGCAGGATACAAAAGAAGAGGATATACACCCGAATCGATTCTAAACTTTTGTGATCAAATAGGAATTGCCAAAGCCAATTCTATGGTCGATGTTTCTTTGCTTGAATTTTGTATTCGAGATGATTTAAACAAAAAAGCCCCAAGAGTGATGTGCGTTCTTGACCCTATTAAAGTCACGATTGAAAATTATGAGGGTGCAGAAGAAATTGAAGCATCGTATTATCCACACGATGTTCCTAAAGAGGGGTCAAGAAAAATTCCTTTTTCAAAAGAAGTGTACATTGAAAGAGAAGATTTCGAAGAAAATCCTCCCAAAGATTATAACCGACTCACACTGGAACAACCTGTACGTTTAAGACATGCGTATATCATTACTTGTAAAGAAGTAATTAAAGATGCCAATGGAAATATCGTAGAGATCAAAGCAGAATATAATCCTAATTCTAAAAGTGGACAAGACACCAGTGGTATCAAAGTTAAAAGTGCCATTCAATGGGTTTGTGCCAAAAAAGCAAAAACCATTGAAGTGCGATTGTATGACCGTCTTTATAAAAATGAAGCGCCAGAAGGACTCGAAGATTTAAACCCTGACTCTTTGCATATTATAAAAAATGCTCTTATAGAGCCAGCTGTTATCACGGATAAAGCCGATGAGCGATTTCAATTTGAAAGACAAGGGTATTTTTATGCTGACCCAATTGACTATACCGATGACCATCCAGTATTTAATAAAATCGTAGGACTTAAAGACTCTTGGGCTAAAAAGACAAAAGAAGCAGAATCTGCTCCAAAATCACAACCAAAAACAGCATCAAAACAAGAAACCCCAAAAGTGCAAGTGGCAGGAAGTGAATCTCCTATGAGTGAAGTGCAAAAAGCACTATTTGTAAAATACACCAACGAACTAAAACTTAACAGTGAAGTTGCCAATATTTTAGCAAGAGATGAGAAACTCTCTTCTTTTTATGAAGAAGCCTTAAGTGTATTAAACAGTCCGGTAAACTTAGCCAATATCATTGCCAATGAAGTCGCACGAGAACTGAAAGAAAAAGAGTTAAAGGAACTCAAATTTACAGCTTTACACATTGCTGAGCTTATCAAAATGGTTGATGATGAAACCATTTCCAATAAGATTGCCAAACAAATCTTTGAAGAGATGGCACAAACGGGTGAAAGCCCAACTAAAATCGTGGAGTCCAAAGGATTAGTGCAAATCAGCGATCCTGCTGTTATTTTACCAATTATCAATGAAATCATTGCAAAAAATAGTGATAATGTAGAAAAATATAAAGCAGGAAACACCAAACTCTTAGGCTTCTTTGTAGGACAAGTTTTAAAAACTACAGGAGGAAAAGCCAATCCTCAAGTAGTCAATGAGTTAGTTGCACAACAGTTAAACGCATAAAAAAGTCGAGAGTTCTCGACTTTTTTATAAAATCTTCTCAATCTCTTCTTGTATTCTTTTTAGCGTTGCGTTCATCGCGGTATCTCTGTTTTTCCAAATAAACTCTTCTAAACCCAAATCGCTTATAGGAACTTGTTTACTAAATTTAACAATATCTTCATCAATGGGCATTCCCCCTATTTTTGTTTGCATTAAATCAATACACAAACAATCCTCTTTTAGCACAAATCGTGCGTAGTTATAATAAACCTTTGCTTCGTCATTAAGATTGCTTAAATTAAGTGTTTCTGTTCGCAATGAGGTATAATCCATCCGCCCTTTTGATTCGATTTGGGTAAAAAGATAATACGGTAAAAGGTTGGGGTCAATCTTTTGAACAGAGGTTTGTTTAACAAAGCTATCATTAACAAGTTTAACAAAATAGTTTGGATTCATTGTCCCAATCTCTTTTAATACTTCACAGTTTATGTACTCAACAATATAAGGGGCGTTTTGTTTTATAAAAGTTTTGAGTTCTTGCAATTGCATTTGCTCTCCATGTAATTTCATCTTTTATAGTATTGTAAGTCTTCTTAAATAGTTTATCCAGTTGGTTATTAATAGCAATAATTCTGTAAACTGTTACTTGAATTTACCAGAATTCTCATTTTTACATTAAAAAAAACTTGACATCAACAAAAGAGTTGTACTATAATACTATAGTATTACAAAGGAGTACATAATGGTAGCAATTAGAGAAACAACCAGTATAAAACTAGACAAACACACAAAAGAAGAAGCAAAAAAGATTTTTACTCAATTAGGTATCAGTATGGGTGATGCTGTCAATATGTTTTTAACACAAGTCACTTTAAACAAAGGGATACCTTTTGAAATAAAAATACCCAACAAAGAGACAAAATCTGTGATGAAAGATATTTTAGAGAATAAAAATATTGACAAACTAGACTTAAATGAGCTAAAAAACAAATGAATCTTTTTCGTCATAAAAAATTTATTAATGATATAAAAAAAGCAAACTTATCAAACTCTCAATTTGAAAAAATGATTACATACTTTAATTTATTATTAGAAGACAAAGAATTGCCCAAAGAAGCCAGTGAGCATCCACTCAATGGTGAATGGCAAGAATTCAGAGAGTTTCACTTAGGTGGCGACATGTTAGTCATCTATCATAAGACAGAAGATACAATAACCTTAGCAAGAATTGGAACACATAGCCAACTTTTTAAATGAGGTTGCTTTTTTTTCTTCGTTAATTAGTATACTGTCCCCAGAATTTATATAAGCAAAAATACATGGTACACTTTTTGTATATTAAAAAATAAACACAAGGGAATCACATGGTTTGTAAATTTCAAGATATAAGCGATTTTTTTCATACGTACTCACAACTTTTAGAAGGTATTGAAGAACAAGAGTTAAAAGAGCTATTTGAAACATTTCCACATGCATGTAAATTTGTAAAAACACTTGATGAAGATATTGTTAATTGTAATGATTTGGAAGTAGTATCACAAAAAACACTAGAGTTACTCAATAATGCCTACGAACATGAATATACAAAAGAGGATATTTTAAATTTTGCAAGTGTAACATGTAAAATATTTGATATTGTAGGTGCTCCTAAATACCATGTTCCATTTATTCTAGCTATCTTAGCAAAACTCTGATAGTTATTTGATACTCTAGCGATAAATAAACAAGACACTTTTTTTGTCTAATTAATCATAAGATAGAATTTACTAAATTTCTTCCAAATCAATTTAGTGAATAAGATTTTGAAAGAGTTCGAGGCAAATTAATTTTTTGGTTTAGGATTTACCGTCGGGTAATGAGTAAATTAAAAAATTGATTTAACGCTGAAATATTTTAAAAGATTGTTTAATAAATTGATTTTTTTGCTGAACGCAAAAATGTGGCTCCGGCACCAGGATTCGAACCTGGGACCAAGTGATTAACAGTCACCTACTCTACCGCTGAGCTATGCCGGAATGTGTATTTATAAAAAGCTTAAAAAAGTTGCGTTTGTGGCTCCGGCACCAGGATTCGAACCTGGGACCAAGTGATTAACAGTCACCTACTCTACCGCTGAGCTATGCCGGAATCTACATCTTTGTTAAGAGGTTGGAATTATAGTAAATATTTCTCATTTTGTCAAGGCGATTTTGGGCGATTTCACAAAATTTTATAAAAATCAACGCCACTGCAATTTATGAGTGAAATTTTATTGATTTTGACCAAAGAATTAAGCAAATTTCGACTTTCTTCGTCAAACATGTTTTCAATATCTTCTAAAGTCAGTGGTCTTCGTTTGAGCATGGTGATGATTTCTTCTTCACTAAACTTGTGGGTCTGTTTGGGACGATTTTTATAAGCAATATTGACATTTAACCCTTTAAACTGCATTGCAATGGCTTCTAAAGCTTCATAGCTTACTGGTTGTACTTTATACGCAGGAGGTCTGTCTATCGTTCCTATATCCACTCTGTGAGGATTAATATGAGTTAATGCTTGAAACAACAGTTCAATCTCTTCTTGTGTGTCATTCATATCTTTGACAAACAGGACTTCAAGCACCAATGTATTTTGACTTTGTAGCCTAAATTGTGCCATGGCTTCTACAATTTTTTGGCAATCCACACTGGCATTGATTCGGTCAAGTTTTTTGAAACATTTCTCACTGATGCAATCCAAAGAGAGTTTCACCGTATCAAACTTCAATAAAGCCTCAAAGACCTCTTTTTTATAAATGGTACTTCCATTGGATAAAATCAGTGTCTTAGCGTTTTTTTTAATGGCATTAATACGTACAATTAACTCATCTAAGAAAGGGTAAAGTGTGGGTTCACCATTGGCTGTTACGGTTATGACATCAATGTTTGGATGCTTTGCAAATGACTCTTCAATGGCTTCAATCACAGCTAAAACCTCTGGGTATTCACTCATTGTTGAAACTGTTTTTGCAGGTTTTAATTCACAGTATAAGCAATCAAAGTTGCATTGTTTAGAATCGGGCGATAAATCCACCCCTAAAGAGATACCAAAACGCCGTGAAGGAATTGGACCAAAGGTTAATTTTGAATGTTGAATGTTGAATTTTGAATTATTTTCAGGCATATTATCTTTCATTCAAAATTCAGAATTTAACATTCAACATTAAGAGTTAGTGCTTTGCACTAACTCGTTTACACTCATTAACAAAATGAATCGCATTTTCAACAGGCACATCGGGTAAAATCCCATGTCCTAAGTTAAAAATATGCCCTTCTCCTTGCATGATTTCTTGGATTTTTTCAACGCATTGAGTTGTAGCTTCTTTACTGTACAATCGACACGGTTCCATGTTTCCTTGAAGAACATATTTACTTCCCAATTTCTCTTTGGCTAAACTCATTGGCGTTCCCCAATCCACACCAAATACATCGAAGTTTCCATACACTTTATCTAAAAATGCAGGAATTCCTTTAGGAAACATAATCACAGGAATATGAGGGTATTTTTCTTTTAAGTATTCAGCAATTTCAACCATATATTTCCATGAAAACTCATCGTACATACCTGGTTCAATAGCTGCTGCCCAAGAATCAAAGATTTGAACCACATCCGCACCTGCTTGGATTTGTTTTTCCATATAAAACTTAATCACATTTGTAACTTTTTTAAGTATCTTATGCAATAGCTGTGGATTTGAATACATCATTTTTTTGCAAATATTGTAGGTCTTTGTCCCTTGCCCTTCAATCATGTACGTAGCCAGTGTCCAAGGTGCCCCTGTAAATCCAATCAGTGCTTTATCTTGGGGCAATTGCTCTTTTAACAGTTTAATGGTTTCATACACATAAGTCAATTTATTTGCCGCTTCTTCGCCACCAATGAGTGCATCTACATCTGCTTCTGTAACGATGGGATCTTTAAAAATGGGACCTTCACCTTTGATGAAATCTAAGTGCATACCCATTTCATTGGGTACGACTAAAATATCTGAAAATAAAATTGCCGCATCTACACCTACAATATCAAGGGGTTGGATGGTTACTTCACACGCCAATTTAGGGTTGTGGCATAAGTTTAAAAAGTTGCCTGCTTGGGCTCTTACTTTCATATATTCGGGTAAATATCTTCCTGCTTGTCGCATCATCCAAACAGGGGTATACGGTGTTGGCTTTCGGAAACACGCATCTACAAAAATTTTTGACATACAATAACCTTTATTTTATTTTTTTCCCACTTTACCTAAAAAGTAAAGTCCAACAGCCAATGCAGTGACTGCCAATGCAAAATACAACATCTCTAACGCACCATTGTATTTTGTGTGTAAAACTCTTTGAAAAAAGTTTACAACTAAAACCATCACAATAACCTTGGCTATTTTATCTTTTAATTGATCCAATGAAGTAATCGACAATATTTTTTGGTCATCTTTGGCTCGTTGAATATGATCAATAGGTGAAATAAAAAGTTCATATACACCAAAAGAAAAAATCAACATAACCACCGCAATCAAATATAAATCGACTGCGCCAATAATTCCACTGACAATATCTTCATGAAAATCTTGAGGATGTGCTCCTGTTGTTATGGTGATAAAGGCATACTTAGCAACACCGAAAATATCCATACTCGCAACAACAAAAAGCACCAATGCTCCAATAAGTCCAAAAATAACAGCCAAAATTACTAAAAATCTTGTCTGCCACATAGCACTTTCAAAGAACTTTTCTATCATTAAATATCGCTTTCTAACTCAATCCACTTTAAAGCAATTCGCACTGAATTTGTAGCAGCTCCAACTCGTACTTGATCTGCAACGTTAAAATAGTGAACTACATTGTTTGCATATATATCTTTTCTAATTCTACCTACATAGGTAATATCTGTATCCGTCGCAATAATTGGCATTGGGTAAGCATTGTTTTTCAAATCATCAATAACTTCAATATTTTCAAACTGAGCTAAAGCTTCTCTTACTTCTTCAACATCAACCGTAACATCATCTTCAAATGTAACAGTAATTGATTCACTGTGACTTCGTAAAACAGGAACTCGTACACAAGTAGCTGCTAATTGAAGCTCTTTGTGCATAATTTTTTGAGTCTCTTTGACCATTTTCATCTCTTCTTTGGTAAACCCATTTTCTTGGGCTACATCGATTTGAGGAATAACATTCAAAGCAATTTGGTGTGCAAATGCGTTGATTTCAGTTTCATCCAATTTAAAAGCAAAAAAATCCTGCATTTGTTTGACTAACTCTTCCATCCCTTTTTTACCTGCACCTGAAACGGCTTGATACGTAGAAACATCGACTCGTTTGATTCCATACAACTCATCAAGTGGTTTAAGTGATAACACCATTTGAATGGTTGAACAATTGGGATTAGCAATAATTCCCGTTTGTTTCCATAATTCGATATCTTCAGGATTGACTTCTGGTACAACCAAAGGAACGTTTTTGTCCATTCTAAAATGACTGGTATTATCAATAACCACAGCCCCTGCTTCAACTGCATACTTTGCAAACTCAGCAGAAACACTTCCCCCTGCACTAAAAAAAGCAATTTCTACTTCATTTTCTTCAAAACACGTAGGTGTTAATTCTAAAACCGTGTACTCTTTGTTTTTATACTCAATTTTACTTCCAGCACTTCGTGAACTGGCCAATGGCACAAGGTTGTTAATTGGAAAATTGTACTCTTCTAACACTCTAAATAGCTCTTCGCCTACAGCACCAGTTGCTCCAACAACTGCTACATTAAAACTTCTCATTCTTCATTTCCTTTGTCATTATTTGGTAAATCTAAATTGTAATCGTTTAAATCAATTCCATCCATCATATCGGCACTCTCTATATCCAATTCATCGTCATCTTCTTTTGGACATTTTGCAATGCTGACAACTTTGTCATCTTTATCCACATTAACAATAATTACTCCACTGGTGTTTCTTCCCGCTTTTCGTATGGTGTTCATATCGACTCGAATCATTTTTCCAATGCTGGTTAATAACATTAAGTCTTGGGTTTCATCCACTAAAACGGCACCCACAACACTACCTGTTTTTGCACTTAATTTCATTGATATAACACCACTTCCTGCTCGATTGGTTTCTCGATACTCTTCAACGGTTGTTCGTTTACCAATTCCTTTTTCTGAAACGGTTAATAACTCTTGTTCAATATTATCCACAACATTGGCATCAACAACAAAGTCGCTGTCTATTTTAAACTTAATACCTCGAACCCCTCGTGTACTTCGTCCTTGGTCTCGTGTTTTTTCGATGTCAAATCGGATACATTGTCCTAAGCTGGTGAAAATCATCAAGTATTGAGATTCAACGGTGGTGATTTTTGCTGTTACGATTTCATCTGAATCATCTAAAACAATGGCTCGAACACCATTGCTTCTGATATTTGAGAATTCACTCAAACTTGTACGTTTAACAATACCATTTCGTGTAAAGAATGCCAATGATTTAGACTCATCAAAATCAGTTGTTGGAATAATTTCCATAATTTTTTCATCGGCTCGTAAATTAATTAAATTCACCACCGCTTTACCTTTAGCCGTTCGTGAACCTTCAGGAATTCTGTACACTTTTAACCAATACAGTTGCCCCATATTCGTTACGAACATTAAAGTATCGTGGGTATTAGTAACAAAGAATCTTTCAATAAAGTCATCGTCATGCGTAGTGACAGCCACTTTACCTTTTCCACCTCGTCGTTGTTTTTCATACGATTTAATAGGAACTCGTTTGACGTATCCATTATGTGTAATAGTAACCACCATTGGCTCGTTTGGAATTAAGTCTTCAATGTCGATTTCATCGTATGAATCTTCAATTTCAGTCAATCGTTTGGTTGAATATTTTTCTCGTACTTCAATTAACTCTTCTTTGATAATTTCGTTGAGTCGTTGCTCTGATTTCAAAATCGCTTCAAGCTCTGCAATAAGTGTCATAAGCTCAGTATATTCTGCTTCTAGTTTTTCAATTTGAAGACCTGTTAATCGTCCCAATCTCATATCTAAAATGGCTTGCGCTTGGATTTCACTTAATTCAAATCGCTCTCTTAATTTTTCACGGGCATCGGCATCGTTTGAAGAAGCTCGAATAATTTTGACCACTTCGTCAATATTATCCACCGCAATTTTTAACCCTTCTAAAATATGCGCTCGGGCTTTTGCTTTTTCCAAATCAAAAATGGTTCGTCGAATAATGACCGTTTTTCGGTGAGATAAAAAGACACTTAAAAGCTCTGGAAGTGTAAATACTTTTGGCTCTTTGTTATAAACAGCTAAAAGAATAATCCCAAAAGTGGTCTCCATGGGTGTTGATTTGTATAAGTTATTTAAGACAATCTCACTCATTGAGTCTTTTTTAAGCTCAATGACAACACGGATACCTTCTCTGTCTGACTCATCTCTTACTTCTGCAATTCCATCAATTTGTTTATCTTTTGCCAACGTAGCAATCTGTTCGATTAATCGTGCTTTATTGACTTGGTAAGGCAACTCATCTAAAACAATGACCTCTTTTTTCCCTCGAGTTTCAATATGATGTTTGGCTCGAATTCTTACTCTTCCACGTCCTGTATTATACGCATCAACAATCCCTCGTCGTCCAAAGATGGTTCCTCCTGTTGGGAAATCAGGCCCTTGAATAAACTCCATAAGCTCATCGGCTGTGGCTTCTGGGTTATCAATGGTATATAAAATGGCTTCAAGTAACTCCCCCAAATTGTGCGGTGGAATTTTTGTTGCCATACCCACGGCGATCCCTTCACTTCCATTGAGTAACAAGGTTGGAACTCGTGTAGGAAGAACCGAAGGTTCTCTTACCGTGTCATCATAATTGGGTATGAAATTTACAGTGTCTTTGTCAATATCTTTTAAAATATCTTCTGAAATTCGAGACATTCGAGCTTCAGTATATCGCATTGCAGCGGCATTATCACCATCGACTGAACCAAAGTTTCCTTGCCCATCAACCAAAGGTGCTCGCATAGAGAAGCTTTGCGCCATTCTTACAAGAGCATCATACACCGAACTGTCACCATGAGGATGGTACTTACCAATAACATCCCCTACAATTCTCGCTGATTTTTTATACGACGCTTTTGAACTTAAATTCAAATCATGCATAGCATACAAAATTCTTCTATGAACAGGCTTTAAACCATCTTTAGCATCGGGTAAAGCACGTCCTATAATAACACTCATTGAGTAGTCTAAATACGATGCCTTTACCGAATCTTCGATTTTAATATCAACAATATCTCGGTCTTGAAAAAGATTTTCCATGAAATTTTACCTTATACATATAAATTGGGTAGATTTTACCTAAAAAAGGCTTAGTCTTCATTGTAATAACAAAAATTATTTCAAAAAAGTATGGGAAGTAGACCAAGAGGAGAAACCCTCTTGGATTTGATGTTACAAATTATTATCTTTTTTGTATTTTAAAATAGCAGTGTGAATATCATCTTTTAATTTGAGCTTCTCTTTTTTCTTTTTTTCAATCTCAAACTGATCGGCATGATTTTTCTCTAATTGGACAATCTCTTCGTCCATTTCATTGTGTTTATCAAACAATTTTTCAAAATATTTATCTTGGGCTTTGATTTTAACAATAATATCTCGGTATTCATGAAACATATTGACTCCTTAAGTTAATAAGATACATTATAACCAATCTGCACTTAAGGATTTTTTTTAAGTACGATAATCGGCATTGATTTCGACATATTTATAGCCCAAATCACACCCATACGCCGTGAAACTCTCTTTGCCTTGCCCAATATCACAAACGATTTTAAACTGATCATTTTTCAACACTTCACCCGCTTTGGCTTCAACTTCTTTGTTAAATAAGATTTTGCCTTTTTCAAATACCACCACGTCGTTGTATGAAATCACTAACGTCTCTTCACTACATTGAATTTGACTTGCCCCAATGGTTGAAGCGATTCGTCCAAAGTTTGGGTCTTCACCAAACAAAGCTGTTTTAACCAACAACGAGTTAGAAAGTGCTTTGGCTGCTTTTTGAGCATCTTCTTGTGTACTTGCATTTTTCACTTCAAATGCCACCGCTTTTTTAGCTCCCTCCCCATCGGCAACCATCAACATCGCAATGTCGTGCATAACCAATCGTAAGACTTCTTTAAATGCTTCTTTGTCATACGCATTTGATTTTTGATTGCTTAAAAGCAATACCGTGTCATTGGTTGATGTATCGCCATCAACGGAAATGGCATTAAACGTGGTTTCAATATTGGACTGTAATGCCTCTTTCATATCCTGTTTTGGAACATTTGCATCGGTGCAAATGAAACACAACATTGTCGCTAAATTAGGGTTTATCATCCCTGCGCCTTTTGCTACTGCGCCTATTTTAAAACTGCTTCCATCGTCAAGCTTGACTTCATACATTGCTGTTTTTGGATACGCATCGGTTGTCATAATCGCACGACTTAACCCTTCACCGTCTTTGGCATTTAAATCAAATCGGTTCGCACCCGCAATGAGTTTTTCCATAGGAAGTTGATTTCCAATAACACCTGTTGAACTCATAATAGGATTGGTCATATCAAAGTTTAAAGAAGCAAACAATTTATTGATATTATCAATGCCCTCTTGTCCTGTCATGGCGTTCGCATTTTTTGAGTTAATCAATACAAAGTTGGTTTTAAAATCTTTGGGATACTGTAAATAGTGTTTTAAAGGAGCCGCTTGAAATTTATTTTTAGTAAATACGGCTTCCACCTCACATAAACTGTCACTGTATATAAATCCCATATCATTGGCACCGCTTGGTTTTAAACCTGCATGCAGTCCACCACAATAAAATCCATCAATTTGGTCAAAATAACCTTTTATGGGAAAAATTGAAAACATTGTTATAAATCTCCTGGTCGTGTTGTTTGTATAATAATTCGTTTGGCGCGTGAAATCCCTTTTTGATTTCCCACTAAAAGCAATTTACACTTCTCTTTAATCACTGTTTGAGCACTTGGCATTTGAATAAATCGCCCTTTTTCTTCGGTAATTCCTACAACGGAAACTTTCATCCGATCACGCAAATGCAAATCTTTTAACGCACGATTCACTGCCCATGAATCTTCGGGAACATAGACTTCTTCCATATCAATAGGTGTATCGGGTTTATATAAAAACTCTTCAAGTACGTTTTCCATATCGGGTCGAATCGCCATTGCACTGACTCTTTTTGCCATCAATGCAGGTGGAGCAACCACTTTATCTGCACCCAGTTTTTTGAGTCGCTCTTTATCGTATTGTGTTTCTGCATTTGAAATAATTAAAAAAGGAGTTCTTCCTAACTCTTTTTCATACAATCGCACCGAAGCAATCAGCGTAATGTTGTCCGAAATGTTTTTTGATAATGAAATCGCGCCTTTTGCAGCACTTAAATGTGATTTTAAAAAAGCAACTTCTGTAAATGCTTCTTCTGAAACATAGTAAGGGTATCGGTGTTCTTTTGCAATCTCTTCCATATCTTTTCGTGAGTCAACAACCACAAAAGGGATGTGATTGAGTCGAAATTGACGTGCCAATTGGGCGGTATATTCATTGTGATGAAAAATAACAAAATGATTTCGTAATCGTGCGATTTTATAAAGCATTTTTCTTTCCTTTAAAAGTTCAAGCAGTGAGCCATTTGAAATTGCATCTATAACAATACCAATAGAAAACGTCAAAATAGCAAATCCTGCCAACATAAGCGTGACGGTAAAGACTATTCCTTCATTACTAAAATTACTCTCATTTAATGAACCAAATCCCGTGGTTGTAAAGGTATACGCGGATTGAAAAATTGCATCCATAATGGTGTAATCTTCTAAATAAACATAACCTAAAGCACCAACCATCAAAATGGCTTGGATTAAAATAAGGGGTAATCGAAAAGGTTTTAATTGGGAGTATATTGCGGGGTTTAAATCGTATTCGGGTTTGTTAGCTCTTATTTCCCACCCGAGGGCTCTTTTTAGCTTTACAATAAAGCTCATAAAAGCACTTTCAAGTGCCTTATGAGTTTTTCTTAAGAGTTCTTAACTCTTTAGCAGAAATTTTTAGTTTCATTGTTGATCCATCTTCAAGTGTCACTCGAACAGTTCTTAAATTGGGTAAAAATCTTCTTCTAGTTCTGTTTTTAGCATGACTTACGTTGTTTCCAGATAATGGACCTTTTCCAGATATTGCACATCTTCTTGCCATTGTAGTTCCTTCTGTTTTTAAAAATATTCGCGTATTATATCTTCTTTTTCTTAAATTGTCTTTAACAAACTTAAGATTTATTTAATACTTTTTGATTTTTGCCAACAAAGAAAACATCACCTCTTATGTGTGAATGAGATGTATTCATACTTGTTTTAATCTTTTATTCTCTTACTTTCTTTAGCAATTCAGGATTTAACTCTTGTTTAATCTGTTCTATTGGTTTTTCCATAACGGCTTTTAAAAGCTGATGATTCTCTTTTTCTTGATTTGATTCATATTTCATATAAATCAAAACAGTTAAGACTATGATTATCAAAAAAAGTGTTTTCTGAGATATTTTTCGTTCGTTCATCTTTTTATCTTATCCCACCAAAGATTGAATCTCCACTTTCACTTTTAATTTTTTCAATTAATATATTGAACTTTTCAAGCTCTTTTTGCACCGTTAATTGTTTGGCAATTTTATGGTTTTGTTTTTTAATGACTTTTAAATCTTCATTTCGACTCAATAAGGCGTCGATTTTAAAAGCCGTACTTGGGTCATTGGGCAAATTCATGGTGGCAAAGACATCGACGATTTCACTGCTGTGGTTATACGCTGTTACAAAAACAGCGGTTTTGTAGTACATGGCTTTTAAAATATTTACAGCAAACGCTTGATTGTGGGTGGGTAAGACAAAAATATCTGCAATGGCAAAAAGCAAATCCATGTTCTCAAAGTTCTCATACAAAAGGACTTTGTCTTCAAAATTATATTTGGCAATTTGGAACTTTAAATTAGTAATTTGTTGAGTATCAGAAGCAATAATGACTCGAAAATTGATGCTGTTTAATTGCAAAATCGTATGGATAAACTCTTTAACTCCACTGTTTTTTAAGTTATTTGCCGTAAAAAGAATAATTTTATTTTTTTTATCCAAATTAAGCTGTGCCAAGAACTCTTTTTTGGAGGCTTTGATATCTATTTCTTTAGGAACAAAAGAGGGGTAAATAACTTCTATTTTATTGGCTTGCACCTTGGCTGTTTCAATGACTTGAGCTTTAATGGCATGAGAATTTACGATACATATTTTACTGTGTTTAAAATTATCCAAAGCATCATTGTCAACTCTGCCTTGATGAAAATAAACATCCGGGTACTCTTTGGCTTTTAGAGTCAGTTTTTTAAAGAGGGAGTGAGGTTTTAAAGGTTCAAAAGAGTCATTTTGAAGCAAAGCTTCAATAAAAGGTGTTTTGGTTTTATATCCGAAAGTTATTTTTGTCATAGCATTTATCTTTGTGTTTCTACAATCGCCAACACATCTTTTGCAGTTATAAGTTTCATACAGTTATGATGTTGCAAAGGACACACCCGTTTCATGCACGGAGCACACTCTAAATTTTTAGAAATGATGTGTTCATTGGGATTGTTCCATTGGTTTGTTTCTTTAAATCGCGTCGGTCCAAAAACAGCGATGGTGTTGATTTTATACGCTGCAGCAATATGCATAGGACCTGAGTCGTTGGTTAAAAAAACATCTAAGCCAGCAATGTGTTCAATGAGCTTTGGAATGGTTGTTTTTCCTGCGAGATTGGTGTAATTACTTATGCCATTTTCTTTGAGTTCTTTTTCAATATCATTGGCAATATCCACTTCCCCTGGCCCTCCAAAAATCACTATATCATACTGCTTTGCCAGTGCGATTGCCACATTTGCAAACTCTTTTGGATACCATCGTTTGGCACTTCCATACGTTGCTCCAGGGTTAATACCTAAAGTGGGGTTGGCAAAAATATGAGGAGTGTAATAAAGTTTTAAATCCCCAGCAGGAAGATTGGTTTTAAAGGAGTAATTGACAAAATCATTGTAACGCAATACTTGATGAATCTCCTCTTTGGTTAAACGTTTGTATTGATACTTTTTTTTCGCTTTAACAAAAAACATCATAAATTTTGAAGAGATACTTCGTCTAAAAGATAAAGCGATATCAACCTTACCAATACGTTTTGCCAATTTAATTAAATTGAGATATCGGTTTCCACTTTTTTTGGTTTCATCAATTAAAATATGTTCAACATTTTTAAAGCCTTGAAACGCTTGTGTTGATACAAAAGAACCCAACAGAGTGATTTTGGCATCGGGATAGGTTTTAATAATATTTTCAACCGCAGGAGTTGTCATAATTGCATCTCCCAACCAAGTGGGAATTTCAATAAAGATTTTATTTATGGTAGGCATAAATTGGCTTCTTAGAAATTTGAATCTCTTTTAAAAGTTGTACCCCATACATATCATAGACTTCATGGAAATTGGTCAATTCAACACGGTGTTCACCATTGACCCAAATGACATCAAATTTTCTGTTCTCTTTTTTGCACGTTAATACATACAACTCTTTTGAGTGAGAAAATCTCAACACTTCACACCCTTGTAAAAAGGCAATCATGGTTTTGTATACATTAAACGCTTCTCGCTTTTTAATCCCATCTCGATTGTCAATCAACCCATAACCAGGGGCAATAAGCTGATGCCAAAAAATTGTTTCTACCTTTTTTGTGCCCAATGCCAATAAATAGTATCGAAGCATATAACACGCGTAGGTTTCTAAACTCACACACTCCTGTTCACTCGTAGGTGCATAAGGTTTGGTATTTGAAAGAGGCCAATTAACTTCAGAAATAATCAACTTATTGCTCGAACGCTTGGATAAAGAAGCAATGGCATAGAGCAAATCAATCTTTTTGCTTGTATCGTAAGAGATGAGTTGTGTGTTTTCAGGAGAACCACGTCTGTCCACATAAAGCAATGCACTGACTTTATCAAAATAGATAGTGTATTTACTAAATAACGCTCGAATAGTATAGTGATATTCAAAGTCAATCACACTAGGACCGATAAGATTATACTCTTTAAATGAATTGCGTTTGATGTTATACGCCACTTCATAAAAGTCCAAATACTCTTGAACACTCGCAAAACCCCATTTTAAACGATTGATTGCATTACCTATTTGAAAATTTTTTGCAATGCCTTTAAACGCAATAAAGATATTGGTCAAACTCTCTTGTAACATCATTTTGTGTTCAATATGCGGACGATCTTGTAAAATATTGACGGTGATCTCACAGCCATGAAAATATTTAGCAAACTCCACATAACTCTTTAAATTGGCAATATCATGTAAAGGAACTCGAATTAAGATATTTTTGCACCCCAACTCTTCAATAAGTTCAACTTGTTCTAAGCCTTTATCTAAATTCACACTCATTCCAAAAAACTTTGTCGTATCGACATTTTTTGAACGAAATAAAGGCGTTGCCAATACGCTAATGGGATAAATAAAAAAATTAATCACCAGCAATTTAACATAATCAAACCAGTGCTTCTGACGCATCATTTTTTTAAAATTCTTATCTTTTATCACATGAGGTTGATCCGAATAATTATCCCACACAAATTGTCCTTTTTTCATAATACCTCTTTTAACCGTTTTTCAATGTTTTCATAAATATCTCTGCCATAATTTGCAGGAACACAAAAGTTATTTTGTTTTTTTTCATCGCTCATCGTGCCCCAACGTTTGGCACTGGCAAACAGACTCTCTCCAAAAAAAGAGAGGGTTTGGGTATTTGTCGCACCTGCAAGATGCATGGGACCCGTTGAAGTACTGACAAACAATTCACTGTTTGCAATGTATTGCATAAATTCCATAAGCGACACTTTAGAGTCAAAAATTGTTGCTTCAAAATCAAGATGCTGTTGTATATACTCTTTTGAAGTTTCATCATCAGGACCAAAGCTAAAAACAATCTCATACTCACTGTTTTTAATACTGCGTGCCAAATTGATATAATCGTCTAAGGTTAAGTTTCCATCACTGCTGCCACCAAAACCTGCATGAAAAATGACTTTCTTTTCTTTAGTGAATGGTAAGTGGTGAACGGTGAGTAGTGGCTTTGAAAATTCTAACTTAATATCAGGGAAAATTGCTTTTCCTAAATCCAAGTTATACTCCCACTCTCTTTTTTGCACTTGACTTCTTCGTTGCACGACTTTAGCATTAAAAAAAAGTTGAGCAATTTTAGTCGCAGGTGCAACTCGTTTTTTAATGCCTGCTAAAAAAAGTAACCACCCCAACCTTGTATCAATAAATGCACTAATTGAGGCATCAAACTTTTGGGCTCGAACTTTTTTTAACATACTCCAAAAATCTTCTTTATCGTATAACATCACCTCATCAATAAACTCAATATTTTGTGCAAATTCAAAATTCACTTTTGAAACAAGTACGGTAATATGCGTTTGAGGATATTGCTCTTTAATGGCTTTAATTAAAGGCAAAGTTACAACAAAATCCCCAATTTTATCGTGTCTGGTAATGAGCAGTTTCATTGTTTTGACTCTTTATTGGCTTCATAGAGTTTAATATATTTATAAAAATTGGTCACCATATGTGAAAATGCAATCACTAAGCCTACATAACCATCTAAAAATCCTCTTTTTAAAATATAGGTTCTAAAAAATGAGTACATCCCATTAAAAAAAGCTTTAGTGGGGCTTGACGATTTTTTGCCAACATTATTTTTTGCAAACAATGTTGAATAGTAGTCAGCTTTTTGTACAAATTGTGAAATCGTATGATAACTGTAATGCTCAACATTTCCTTCTAAGAGTTCAATTTTAAATCCCTCTGTCATAATATCCTCGTGGACATCATTGCTGTTATACCCCGTTTGTGTTTTGTTGTACAATCGTTTGATTTTTTGATTGTTCCAACCACAAAATTTGACTTGAATATCTTTATAAAAGGCTTTAAAATTGAGTTTATATACAGTTTTTTCATCCAATGTTTTTGTTTTTAACACTTCTAAAAGTTGTGTATCGACCACTTCATCACTGTCAATGATTAAAATCCAATCATTTTTTGCAAAGCTTGCCGCATGATTTTTGGTCCAACCAAAACCTTTAAACTCACCTTGCACCAAATTGACATTATGAAAACGGTTTACAATTTCGAGTGTTTTATCTATTGAACCATTATCATAAACGACAACATCGTCAAACTGTGTTAAACTTTTTAATGTTTTTTCTATGGTATTTTCATTATTTTTTGTTAATACAACCACACTGATATTCATTTTTTACCCAATCTTTTAATTAAACCTTTTATTCTATACTTCAAAAGTTTTTTAAATGTAAAGAGCTCATTAGCACTTTTTAGATTATCCCCATCGACTCTATAAATAGCCCCATTAATACCACTAAAATCTTGATGAATGGCATTTCCAATTCTAAACGCATAGGTATAATGCTTTAATGTCTCTTTTAAAATCTCTTGATTGTATTTACCAAAAGGAAATACAAAACTATTTACCTTAATGTTGAGTTTCTCTTCTAAAATATGTTTTGATACAACTAACTCTTCTTCTAAATTGACACCCTCTTGAAGTAAGTTGACATGAGAATGAGAATGCGATGCAATTTGTACTAAACCACTTTCAAGCATCTGTTTTAACTCAAAAAAAGTACAAAAAGTGGCTTCTTTATAATTTGCAAATAAATCATTGTGTTCAAAATTTAATCGACTGATTTTACTGTTATTGGTATTGTCTAAAATGTATTGGGTGGGTACGGCTAAAAGGGCTTTTAGCTTGTATTTTTGCAATAATGGGAAAATATAATAAAAGAAGTCCGCATAAGCATCATCAAATGTCAGGCAAACACTTTTTTGTTGCACTTTCTCCCCAGGAAAAAGAGAAGTAAAATTATTGGCAATATAATGCAAATGCTGTTCAAATAGTTTTAAATCGTTACTGCATCTGTCACTGTTGACATGATGGTACATAATACTAATCAACAACTTCAATCCCTTTTAATCGTTTTTTAAAATTAATTTTAGCTTTGTGTTTATGAGAAAAATCTAATGCCATCTTGACACACTCTTTTTCATCTTTTTGTATCAACATTGCATACTCATGTACAATAACAATTAAGTCCTCATCTTTTGCCCACAACTTTGCAAAGTTTTTGAGTCGTTGTTTTAGCGTTAGACTAAAAAACTGCATGCGGTTAATATCTACAATTTTAAAAATATAGTTTTCGCCCTCTTTTTTAATTAAAATATTGCCCGGACTGTAATCATGGTGAAAAATATTGGCTTCATGCAGTTCGTAAGTAAATTGGGCAAACGCTTTTAAAATAACCTCTTTATCTTTAAACTCATTATCTAATAAGGGTTCTCGAATCGTAAAATCATAATCAAACTTTTGGGCAATAAAATAGCTTTGAGCCAATAATCCCAAAGAAAAAAACTCCACATACGCAATGGGGTTAGGAGTAAACTTACCGATTTTTAATGCATATTCATACGATTTTTTCGCTTTTGAATCTTTAAAAAAAGTATAGACCACCCTATTGATAAAATGGGGGATTTTAAACGATTTTACCACCACTTGAGTATGATTAAAATCAATCACTTTTAATTCGTTTCTGGCTTTGTGTATGGTTTGATGATTTTGTTTAAAATAGGTTTGAATATCTTTTACAAAAGGTTCAAAGGCTTCAAAAAGGGTGTTGATTTTATATATCATTGAATATCGCTTCTTAGTTAAAAATAATCTATATTTTGTTAAAATTCAGACATTATAACAAAAGGTGCCTTATCAATTGAATAAAAATATTTTAGAAATTTGTTTATCTCGTGATTTAGGTGGGCTTGAACTGCATGTAAAAAACATATCGCACTATTTAAATTCCCTGTGCGTAATTAACAATACCTCAAAACTGGAACCTTTTTTTAAAGAGAATTCTCATCCTTATGAAAAAATCGGACGATATAGCTTTTTAAAACTGGCAAAAATAATTGATAAAAACCAAATCGATGTGGTGCATCTGCATTGGACAAAAGATATTCCTGTTGTTGTACTTGCCAAACTTATTTCAAAAAGAAAACCCAAAATTGTACAAACAAGACACATGCACATGACCCGATTTAAAAACGATTTTTATCACTCTTTTTTATATAAAAATATTGATACCATGATTGCAGTTACACATATGGTTAAAAATCAACTTGAAAAATTTATTCCCCAAACCGTTCGACCGAAAATCAAAATGTGTTATATTGGGGCAAATACACCAAAAGTTTTAACCCAAGAAGAAAAAACAGTTCTTAAAACCTCATGGGGCTTAGACAATGAGTTTGTTGTAGCTATTGTGGGAAGAATTGAAGAAGCAAAAGGGCAACACATTGTTTTACAAGCTGTAGCAAAGCTACGAGAAGTTGGAATCAATGCTAAGACTTTAATCATAGGTCATGCTATGAATGAGAGTTATTTAGAAAATTTAAAAGCAACTTACAAAGAAGATATTTTTACAGGCTTTGTCAATAATGCCAGCAATTTAATGCAAATTGCCGATTGTTTAGTACTGGCAACAAAAAAAGAGACCTTTGGACTGGTTTTAATTGAAGCCATGAAGTGTGGTATTTGTATTCTAGGAAGCAATCAAGGAGGACCACTTGAAATCATTGATGGTGAAAAAGATGGACTTCTGTTTGAAAGTATGAACAGCGATGATTTATACGAAAAACTTTTAGAGCTACACAATAACCCTGTTAAAAAAAAGCAACTAGCACAGTTAGGAAAACAAAAAGCAACTGAAGTATTTGATGAACAAACGCAATTTAAAGAATTTAAAACCATTTTGGAGAACCTATGAAAGTCAGTGTGATTATTGCCGTATATAAAGATATCCAAGCCCTTGAACTTATCATAGAATCTCTAAAACAACAAACTTATAAAAACTTTGAAGTCATCATTGCGGAAGATGGCCAAGATGAACAGATGAAAGATTTTGTGGATTCTGTAACTGGTTTGGAAATCAAACATACTACGCAAGAGGATTTGGGCGTACGTAAGTCCCATTCACAAAATCAAGGGATTAGAGCTTCTAGTGGGGAATATCTTATTTTCATAGATGGCGATTGCATTTTATACAGTGATTTTATAGAAAAACATTTAAGTGTAGCTACACCTTTATATATTGTTTCAGGAAGACGGGTTAATTTAGGTCCTAAATACTCTTCGATGTTAAGAGAAAAAATCATCACGTCAAATTGGCTGGAAAAAAACTTTATACGAAAATATTTTGATATTGCTAACGATGCAAAAGAAGAAAAACATACAGAAGAAGGATTAAAAATAAAACCATTTGGTTTAATCCACAAATTATTACTATTAAGAAAAAAAGAGTTACCTCTTTTAGGTTGTAATTTCTCATGTTATAAAAAAGCCATGTATCATATTAACGGTTTTGATGAAAGTTTGGGTAACTCTGCCTATGCAAGTGATACAGATCTTGAGTGGCGCTTTAAAGGGTTAGGATACAAAATTGTTTCTGCAAAATATATCGCCAACCAATTTCACCTCTTTCATAAACGTAAAAAAGGTGTTTTTGAAAGAGGGATGTTGGAACAAATTAAAAAGAATCAAAAGAAAAAAGTGTATCGTTGTAGCTTAGGGATTAATACCATTTAATTTTCTCAACTCTTTTAACTTCTCTTCTATATTCTCTTTTGTTAAAATCATGCCAAAATCATTTGGCTCAACAATTAAACCACTGACCTTTTTTGCTATAATATCATTGGTTTTAGTGTAGGCATGATTTGAGTCTGAAAAATACTCTATATAATTCTTAGAAATGGTATTTAAATACATAAAATGATAGACTTTATCAAAAACTCTAACCAATTCTCTTAACCAATTTTCATAATTATGATATTGATTCAAAAGTATTAACTCTAAAAACAGTGGTTCTGAAACGGGTGTTGTATAAATAATAAAATTTTTATTCCTAAAAGTATCTCTAATATTAGATAATATATTTTGATAATCTTTATTTACCCTTGAACTGTAAGATGTTTTTGAATAGTTTTTTACATCTTTTTTAACTTGTTCCTTTGTATGATAAATATAATTCCTTACTTTTACTATATCTCTATTATATCTATCATCTGTACGATTTTTCTGATAATCTCTCAAATTCTTAAAACTATTATTTAAGGCATCAAAACTAAATAATGTCTTCCATCGATAACCAATAGATTGTGTTGTTTCTACAATCAAAGGTGCATTATCAAACATAAATAAGCCATACATATAATACCCAAAAAAATCCATACCGATAATTATATTTTCTATAGGCTGTCGCGTTTTATTAACAACAAAATCAATATATGTATAATATTCCTTTGGTCTCATACCTGAAGCAGAAAAATTAAATACTTCTAAATTTACAAAAGAATTTCTATTCATATATGTTGTTCTACTACTACCAAGCAATAATGAATCATATTTTTTATCAGAAAAATAAATATGATTTGCTTTTTGCTGTCGTTCATTAGTACCTTTTTGTAAATTATTATATTTATGGCTGTGAGAAAATGTCCAAAAAGGATCCATAAAGAAATTTAAACTGCCAATGAATAATAAGCTTACTATTAATAGTATCCCATAAAATTTAACCCATTCTTTATACATCAAAACCCTTTAAAAATTAAAATATAAAAATTCACTGATTTTTGTAAGATTCAAAATTCCACTTAAAATGAGAATCAGAAATAAAACTCCAAAATACGAATTAGCTTTAAATTTTACAAAATATTGTGAACTATTTTTAAAAAGCAATACAATTATAAATCCAGCAATTAACCAAAAAGTAAGTTCACTTCGTCCTTCTATATGAAAAAACACTTCTCCAAATGTAACATCATTTAAAAATGATAGTTTCTCTGAGTATTTTTCAGGTAGGACCATCTCTCCACCAAACATTGCCCCAAGAACCTTAACCGCATCATCCCACTCTTTGGCTCTAAAAAACACCCACGCAATATTCACAAAGTTAAATGTAATCAGCCATGCCAACCAACTCCACATCTTAAGCCCTAAGTTACTCCATGCTCTATGAATAATGAGTGCCATTCCATGCAAAAATCCCCAAAAAACAAATGTCCACCCTGCTCCATGCCAAAGTCCACCAATTACAAAAGTGGCTAATAAGTTTGAGTAGGTTCTAAAGCTTGAAATTTTATTACCACCCAGTGGAATATAGACATAATCTCTAAGAAATCTTGATAAAGTTATATGCCATCTTCTCCAGAAATCTTGTATATTCAAAGCTTTATAGGGACTATTAAAGTTTATTGGCAATTTAATATTAAAAAGCAATGCTGCTCCTATTGCCATATCCGTATATCCTGAAAAATCAAAGTACAATTGAAAGGTATATGATAGTGATGTAGCCCATGCTTCTATTAAATTTAAAGTTGTCGCATTATCAAAGCCATTGGTTGCCCAAACTGCAAAGGTATCTGCAATAACTACTTTTTTAAATAATCCAATAGAAAATATAAACAAACCTAATGCGATATTTTTATATTTTTTAACCAAATTATATGTACTTGCAAATTGTGGCATCATCTCTTTATGATGCACAATTGGACCAGCTATTAATTGAGGAAAAAAAGTTACAAACAGTGCGTAGTTTAAGAAATCATACTCTTTGGTTAAACCTTTATAACTATCTACTAAGTAAGCAATTTGTTGAAAGGTAAAAAAGCTTATTGCCAAGGGCAAGAGCAGATTAAGAGATTCTATATTTCCACCACTGAGAAGATTTAAATTCTCTATAAAAAAATCTGCATATTTAAAGTAACCTAATAAACTCAAGTTTACAAGAATACCTATGGTTAGAAGAGCTTTAGGGTTTATTTTGGTTTTTATATTTTTATTTGATTGATTTTGACTCTTTTTATTTAAGCTATTTCCTACAACATAGTTAAAAAGCATACTAATGAGTATCAAAGGTAAATATGCAATATTCCACCAGCTATAAAAAAACAAACTGGCAAATACTAAGAAGCCTTTGGCTCCTACGATGAGCCTTTTATTTAATAGGAAAAAATAGATAAAAAAGGTTAGAGGTAGAAAGGCAAATATGAATTCGTAGCTATTGAAGAGCATTTAGTTGGATTCCTTTATATTATATTGTTTGTTTATATAAATATCTTTAAGAATCATATCTCCTAAAGATTGTTTATAGTGAACATTATCAACGAAATATTTTAAATTATTTCGATAGTTTGTATTTTCCATAATGTTATAAAAAGAGTAGATATTATTCATAGTCTTAATAAAATGATTATAGCTTTTTCGCATTTTTGGGTGTTTTTGAATTAACTTATACTGATAATCATATACAGGTGTTACTATTACTTTTAAATTAATATTATACTTTATTACCATTGTTAAAAAATTTTTGTACCAATTGATTCTTCTCGAATCAAGTTCATATTTTCCATCGGAATATTGTGTTTGGAAATAATTTTTTGATAACTCTTGAATACGTATTTCTTCTGCCATTTCATCTGGACCTATAATTAATCCAAATTCATTAAAGTAGTGTGTTGGTTTTTCTTTTTTCAAATGAGCTTTTAAAGTTTTAATAGAGGATCTTATTGTATCAATAGAAAGAAAATGTTCTATTGCAAATTGTTTTGAATCTCTGCTTAAAAAATTCAACTCTTTTGAGTTTAAAAAATTATCATGTAAATCATTATTGCTATTAAAGCCATTAAAATCTAAAGCCAATAATATATTTTTTGGTAACTTATTTTCTTTTTCTAAATATAATAGTAACCCTAAAAAATCTTCAATTTTTCCACCACCCACTCCAAAGTTATAACTCACTCCACCTAAACTTTGTGTTAAAATTTCTGGATTAAGAGTTTGGGAACGACTACTACCAATAATTAAATTATCAATTTTATCCATTGAATTAATTTGACTTATTTTAAATTCTCTATCATCACGCGTTAATTTATGTTTAATATTAAAGACATTGATTCCATACTTATTATAAGGGTCAATACTTAAATTAAAAGCAAGAATACAAATTAAAAGCAGTAATACTAAGACCAAAAAGCGCTTTATAAAAGCTTTATACATTAACATTCCTAAAAATTAAAATACAAAAATTCACTGACTTTACTCAAATTTAAAACTGCAAAAATAAAAATAAAAATCATAAAAAATAGATTACGTTTTGTAGCATAAAAACTATTTAAATAACTATTGCTATTTCTAAAAATTAATATGACAATAAAGCCTAATATAATTGTCGGTAAAATATAACTGTCCATCCCAATCGAAGGAAACAAATGTTTTACCTTTTGAATTTCAATTAAAGGAACACTTGATACACCAAACATTGCCCCAAGAACCTTAACCGCATCATCCCACTCTTTGGCTCTAAAAAACACCCACGCAATATTCACAAAGTTAAATGTAATCAGCCATGCCAACCAACTCCACATCTTAAGCCCTAAGTTACTCCATGCTCTATGAATAATGAGTGCCATTCCATGCAAAAATCCCCAAAAAACAAATGTCCACCCTGCTCCATGCCAAAGTCCACCAATTACAAAAGTGGCTAATAAGTTTGAGTAGGTTCTAAAGCTTGAAATTTTATTACCACCCAGTGGAATATAGACATAATCTCTAAGAAATCTTGATAAAGTTATATGCCATCTTCTCCAGAAATCTTGTATATTCAAAGCTTTATAGGGACTATTAAAGTTTATTGGCAATTTAATATTAAAAAGCAATGCTGCTCCTATTGCCATATCCGTATATCCTGAAAAATCAAAGTACAATTGAAAGGTATATGATAGTGATGTAGCCCATGCTTCTATTAAATTTAAAGTTGTCGCATTATCAAAGCCATTGGTTGCCCAAACTGCAAAGGTATCTGCAATAACTACTTTTTTAAATAATCCAATAGAAAATATAAACAAACCTAATGCGATATTTTTATATTTTTTAACCAAATTATATGTACTTGCAAATTGTGGCATCATCTCTTTATGATGCACAATTGGACCAGCTATTAATTGAGGAAAAAAAGTTACAAACAGTGCGTAGTTTAAGAAATCATACTCTTTGGTTAAACCTTTATAACTATCTACTAAGTAAGCAATTTGTTGAAAGGTAAAAAAGCTTATTGCCAAGGGCAAGAGCAGATTAAGAGATTCTATATTTCCACCACTGAGAAGATTTAAATTCTCTATAAAAAAATCTGCATATTTAAAGTAACCTAATAAACTCAAGTTTACAAGAATACCTATGGTTAGAAGAGCTTTAGGGTTTATTTTGGTTTTTATATTTTTATTTGATTGATTTTGACTCTTTTTATTTAAGCTATTTCCTACAACATAGTTAAAAAGCATACTAATGAGTATCAAAGGTAAATATGCAATATTCCACCAGCTATAAAAAAACAAACTGGCAAATACTAAGAAGCCTTTGGCTCCTACGATGAGCCTTTTATTTAATAGGAAAAAATAGATAAAAAAGGTTAGAGGTAGAAAGGCAAATATGAATTCGTAGCTATTGAAGAGCATTTAGTCTCTTTTTATTTCAATATTTTCATAATATTCTACTTTTAAAAGAATCGATGTAAAAAGAACAAAAAAGACCATTGAAGTATTTAAGTGTAAGGTTAATCCTACCATTGACCAAAGAATATATAATCCAATAAATAATAGTTTTAAATTAGCATAAAGCCATGATTGGATTTGTAGCTTTAAGATAAAATAAAAAATACTTAAAAAAATAAGAAAACCAATTATCCCCAATTGAACAAGATATTGAACAAAGGCATTATGATAATCCACATAATAAAAAGTTCCATTGGTACTTACAAAATATTCTAAATCATATTTTTTAATATCTTCTTGAGAATAGTGAGCTTCATCTCCAATGCCTGTACCAATTAAAGGAGAGTGTAAAAAGTTTTCACTCCCTATTTTCCACATCGCAATTCGTGCTGACAAAGAACCGGTGTAATCATCTTGTAAAATCATTTTTTGAACATCGAGTAATGTATAATCCATACGACTTTTAAAGACTGGACTAATAGTGTATGCTCCCATAAAAAAGAGTATTGCACCCAACAGAGTAACACCTATAGCTTTAAATTTACATCTAATATTTAAGAATCCAATAATAGTAATTCCCACAAAAAATATAACTTGCCCTGTCCTTCCTCCATTAATAAATAAATTAGACACTGCCGTAAAAAAATATAAAAGATAAAAAACTCGCCATTTTAAATTTGTTGTCAACATAATTTTATACATTAAAATAAATGTTGTAAATGCCAATAGAGTACTATAGCTAGTATGGTCTAAAAAAGGGCTAGGATCATGAGGTGATACTCCTTCTTTTGTCCAAATTTCAAAAAAAATCCCATAAGAGATGATTTCACTTATTAGCATTGCTACTAAAAATGCTGAAAAAATATGCTTAATATATTTTTCTTCCAAAGAAGTATAAATAACTATAATTAAAAATAAATGCCAATACTTTTTTAAATAATCCAAAGCAAATAATGTATCACTGCTCCATAATATAGATAACATACTAAATCCAACAAATGCAACTATTGATAAAATTAACTTATTCTCTTTGATTAATTGATACTTTACTTTAAAGTTAGCTTGTAATAGCCAAAATATAATAAGCAATATTCCAAACAATGAAATACCTGCTTTAGAAAGGGGTAAACAAAAAGCATATGCAATAATAAGACTGTTTAATACTTTTTTATACTCAATTATTGGCTTTCTTAATATTAAATTCAATTCTTATCCTAATTTTATGATTCCATTTTTACAAAAAAACAACTTCGCTTTTTCATTGGCATACATAATCTTTCGATTAATTTCACCTATTTCATGATTAAACCTTTTTTCATGATAAATATGTGCAATATTAGCAATACATCGGCATGATTCTAACTCCACACCAGCTAATCTAAATCGCCAACTGGGGTCTACATCTTCACCCTCGCTTGGATGTACAAATGTTTCATCAAAACCATTAATTTTAAGTAAATCTTCTTTATAACAAGAAAAATTACACCCAATAATATGTCTTACATATCTCTTATTGACCAGCTTTGCAATAAAACTTGTATGTCCAAAAGGAATTCCATCTTCAGGATGTCTTGCTTTGTCTTTAACAAGCGCAGGCAAATACCAAAAAAAGTTTTTTTCTATTTGTGAAACTTTTAATTTTTTTTGTTTAACTTTTAAACTAAATTTCTGACCTAACTCAATTCTTTTACCGCAAAGAACAATATTTTTTCTAGCACAATTTAAATGCGATTCTATAAAATTACGGTAAGGGACACAATCACCATCAATAAAAATCAAATATTCATTAGAAGCAAAAACGATTGCTCTGTTGAGTGCTCTATTTTTTCTCCATCCAATATCTTCTTGAAATAAGTGTTTAATATTAAGTTTTTCATATCTCTGTCTTGCAATATTTACATAATCCAAAACTTCTTTACTTTCTCCATCTTCTGAGATAATAACTTCATGTGGAAGTATCGTTTGTTCAGATAAACTTTCTAATATCAAATCCAAATTATCAATATCTTTATAGACAGAAATTACTATACTGCATTTAACTAAATTATTTTTCATATTTCTCCAAATACCATTGAATTGTTTTTACTATCCCACTGTCAAAATTTTCATTGGCTTTCCAACCCAATTTATTTTCTATTTTTGTAGCATCTATTGCATATCGTCTGTCATGTCCTGCTCTGTCTTCAACAAAAGTAATCAACTCTTTGTAAGATTTAAGTGAGTGGTGAGTAGTGGTGAGTGAATGGTTTTTTTCTATTGGGTATTTTTTATCAAGAATTTCACATATTTTATCTACTATTTGCAAATTGGTTCTCTCATTTCTTCCACCAATATTATACACCTCACCCTTTAGTCCTTTATGATAAGCTAAATCAATTCCTATACAATGATCCAGTACGTACAACCAATCTCTTATGTTTCTTCCATCTCCATAAATAGGAATAGGTTTTCCTTTTAACGCATTTCTAATAATTGTAGGTATAAGTTTTTCATCGTGTTGTTTAGGTCCATAATTGTTTGAACAATTTGTTATGATGCAATTCATCCCATACGTTTCAACATAACTTCTTACAATCATATCACTGCTTGCTTTACTAGCACTGTAAGGTGAATTAGGAGCATAAGGTGTAGTTTCACTAAATAACCCCGTTTCCCCTAATGTACCATACACTTCATCAGTTGAAATATGATGAAATCTACAATTTTCATATTTATCTTTATACATAAATGGTTTATTCATCCAAGATTTATAGGCAACATCAATTAAGGTAAACGTCCCATTTACATTAGTTTGAACAAACACAGCTGGATTTTTAATGCTGTTATCCACATGAGACTCAGCTGCAAAGTGAATAACACCTTGAATATCATATTCATTAAAAATAAACTCAATAAGCTCTCTGTTACAAATGTCCCCTTTGATAAATTTATACCGTGGGTTTGCTTCACACTCTTTTAGATTTTCTAAGTTTCCTGCATAGGTCAGTAAATCTATGTTTAACACACTATAGTTTGGGTATTTTTCTAAAAAATAAGTTACAAAGTTTGAACCTATAAAACCTGCACATCCTGTTACTAAAAGAGTTGACATTATAAACCTCTTTGTTTAAAAAATCTTTCAAAAACTTCAAAAACATATTGATATATCTCTTCATTTAATCCAGGCCAAACTCCAATCATAAATGTATCGTTTGTAATTTTCGAAGCATTATCAAGAGAGTATTTAATATTAAAATCAAATTGTTTATATGCTGGATGATCTAATAAGTTTCCTGCAAAAAAATTTCTTGTTTGGATTTTATTTTCTTCTAAAAACTCAACAATATCTGCTCGTTTAAAAGGTGCGCTTTCTCTTACTGTTATAGGATATGAAAACCAAGAAGCATCTGTTCCGTCAGGTGCAGTTGGTAAAATAAAATATTGCTCATATTTTTTAAGAAATGGATTTAAACAATTATAATTATCTTTTCGTCTTTGTGTTAAGTTATCCAGTTTTTTTAATTGTGCTAATCCCATAGAAGCTTGAAGTTCCAAAGGTTTAACGTTATATCCAATTCTATCATACACATATCTGTGATCCGTTACAACACCTGTACCTAACCAATCTGCAAATCTTCGATTACATGCTCCAGTTGAAGAAAGTACATCTTTACCTGAACAAAAACATGCTCTTCCCCAATCTCTAAACGAACGTGCTACATTAGCCGCATTTCTTTGAGAAAATGCTACCATTCCTCCTTCACCAGTTGTAATATGATGAGCAGCATAAAAAGATAATGTTGCAGCATCAGAATATTTTCCTACAAGATCACCACCGTTATATGTTGAATCTAAAGCATCACAACAATCTTCTATTAAAAATCCACCTTTTTGTTTAATCAATTCATAATATTTTTTTGTATTTGCAACGGGAATCCCTAAAGGGTGAGCATACATTATTCCAATCACATCTGTATCATTTAATGCATCTAATACTTGCTCTTCTTTTAAATTATATGTACCCAGTTCAACATCTACAAAAATGGGTTCAAATCCAAGTTGTAAAATTGGATTAACTGTTGTAGGAAATGATGCGGCTGTTGTAATAATTTTATAAGTTTTCTTTTGTTTACAATAAAGTTCTTTCATGGTTTCAAGAGCAATCAAATTTGCAGATGACCCTGAGTTAACATAAACCCCATAAGTTTTGTCAAGTCGTTTCGCTACTTCTGTTTCAAACTGTGAAGCTTGTGCTCCAAGACCAAACCAACCATCTAATACAGTACCAATAATAGCAACATATTCGTCTTTATCAATTGTTGGACCAGTATATTGTACAACGGTTTCACCTGGGATAAATTTTTTTTCTTGATTATTAACAAACTCTTCAACTAATTCTAAAATTCTTTCTTTCATTTCTTGTTTTCCTTATACAGACTAAATGTCTCTTCTAGTGCCTCTTTTATTGAGTACCTAGGTACCCATTGCAGTAAATTTTTTGCTTTTGAATTATCTATATATGCTTCAAAAATTTGCTCACAAGGGTACTCTTTTTTACACGTAATTAATGTATTTCCATCTATTTTATTTAATATATTTACAATTTCTTTAACTGAGGTTTTTTTACCCATTCCTATTAAAACCTCTTCATAAACCGTTCGTTTACTTTTTAAAATAAATTCTATGGTTTTTATAAATGCACTCACGACATCTTTAACATAAATAAAATCCCACTCTTGCTCTCCTTTTTCTAAAATCACCTCTTTATTATCAAGTAAAGAATTAATTAAAAAAGGAATTAATTTTAGATTGTCGTTATAGCCAAATGGAGCAGATAACTTTAACGTCATAATATTCAATGAAGAATTTAAAGCATAATATTTTAATACGGAATCAAATCCAATTTTTGTGGAGGCATATAAGTTAAAAGGTACTATTTGACTCAATTCCTTAATAGGATTACTCATCATACTATACTCAAAAAAAGTTCCTGTATTAATAAAAAATTGACTTTTATTTTGACTGGCTAACTCTACAAGCTTTGTTGGAAAAGTAATATTAGAGGTAATCATCTCTTCAATATCATGAGCTTCATGTGTCTTTTTATAATATGTTGCTAGGTGAATAATCCCTGTAATTGAGTTCTCTTTAAATATCTGTTCTAAACTTATAGTGTCAATATAATAAATTTTACACTCAGAGAGTAATGATTCAATTCTAAATCGATTAGATTGACTTCTCAGCAATACAATAATGTTAAACTGATTAAGCAATAGAAGCTCTTTTAAAAGATAACTGCCAACAAATCCTGATGCTCCTGTTATAATAATATTCTTTTTCATCTATTCTTACTCAAATAACAATGCTTCATTTAGTGTTGGTAAAGTTTTATCTTTGTGTGATATTACTATCAACTCTTTTTTGATAGGTAATTGTATATTTAAACTACTGTCAAATACATTTAAGCCCATATATGAATCAGGATGATAATACCCATCTAATTTATAGTGCATAACTGCTGTATCACTTAAAACTAAAAAACCATGGGCATACCCTTTAGGTATAAAAAGTTGCTTATTATTTTCATCACTTAATTCAATTACAATATATTGCATAAAAGTTTTTGAACTTTTACGAATATCCACTACAATATCAAGCACTTTTCCATAACTTACGCTGACTAATTTTGATTGAGCATAAGGTTCAAGTTGATAGTGTAACCCTCTTAAAGTATTTTGTATAGATCGAGATTCAAACTCCAAAACGAACTCTAATTTTTGATTTAATGCTTCTTCTAAAATATTAAGCTTAAAACTTTCTGCGAAAGAACCTCTTTCGTCCTTAAAAATATGAGGAGTAATTTCAAACACATCAGGAAAATCGGTTGGTTTAATTTGCATAATATTTCCCTCTATTAGCTTTACTAATCAAATACTGCCCATATTGATTCTTACTTAAGGGTTCAGCAAGTTTTAAAAGTTGTTCTTTTGAAATATATCCCATTTCATAAGCAATCTCTTCTAAACAAGCCACTTTAAGTCCTTGTCTTTTTTCAATTACTTCTATAAACTGACCTGCTTCAAGTAAACTTTCATGAGTACCTGTATCTAGCCACGCGTATCCTCTTCCCATTAACTCAACTTTAAGTTGGTTTTGTTTTAAATAGGTTTCATTGACCGTGGTAATCTCTAATTCACCTCTGTGACTTGGTCGTACATTTTTGGCTATTTGTACTACAGTGTTAGGATAAAAATATAACCCTACGACGGCATAATTGCTTTTTGGTTTTTTTGGTTTTTCTTCAATACTAATGGCACGATGTTCTTCATCAAACTCAACTACACCATAACGTTCTGGATCATTAACATAATATCCAAACACAGTGGCTTTTTTTTCATGTTTGACGTTATAGACTGATTTTTTTAACAGTTCAGTTAAACCATGACCATAAAAAATATTGTCCCCAAGCACTAAACAAACATCATCATTTCCAATAAAATCTTCACCTAAAATAAACGCTTGGGCTAAGCCATCGGGGCTTGGTTGTTCTACATAAGAAAATTGCATACCCAAATTGCTTCCATCGCCTAAAAGCTCTTCAAATCGTGGTAAATCATGTGGGGTTGAAATAATTAAAACTTCTTTTATCCCTGCTAACATTAGCACAGAAAGTGGGTAATATATCATGGGCTTATCATAAATTGGTACAAGCTGTTTTGATACCCCTTTTGTAATAGGATACAACCGTGTACCACTTCCGCCTGCTAATATAATACCTTTCACTCTTTTTCCCCTATAATAAAGTTATTTATTTTATACTATTTTTGCTAAAAATCATTTAAATAATACTATTTCTTTAATAATTCTTCATTTTTAGCATAGGTCCATTTGCCTCTTGGTTTATCTATATATTGAAAATACTCATTGGTAAAACTACCTTGAATACACGTATATTTATAATACCGATGGTTCACTTTATCATCTCCGATTGAACGATTTAAAACAATAGGACCAGTAAGAGAATAAACCCCTTGTGCAGTATTTTTTTGTTGAATATTTTCAACAATTAAATCAATGGCTTTTTGAAGATATTGATTATTGGGTGCACTGGCGATAAAGTAGTTGGTATAATGTTCTTTATTAAGTAAAAAACAGTATTCGTCTTCTTCATTAAGCATATCAGAAATACTCCATACTGCATGTGCGTCAATATCCATATAAACACCGCCATAGTAATTTAACACAAATAACCGCCATAAGTCAGCTTGAGCAGCACCATCCGTGAGTTGAGAAAAAGCATTCGAAACTTCTTTTGGTGCATATTGTTTGATAAACTCTTCTCTGTCTTCATGTCCCATATATCGGTACTCAAAATCTGGGCTTATCCATCGATTAAATAAATAATTAATATAAACAGGAAGACTCACTTTGTTTGTATAATTGGTTTGCCAAATAATTTTTGGAACTTTTGTTTGCTTGGTGGCTTTTTTCAAAGGATTGCTTTGCTTAGGAATCGTAAATCTTTTTTTCGGAAAAAGATAATGAAATCCATACGAAAAACCTTTAATTATTGCTCCCAATATTTTTGCCAAACGGTTCACCATAACAATTTTAAATGACATCATCTTTCCTTTTTTATAATTTTTTAAGTGTTTTAAAAAGGACAAAAAAGCCTTTTACATCACTACCAAGTAATTTGTTAATCCATTTAATTTCACTTAAATAAATTAAAAATGAGATCTTATTGGCTAATTTTTTTAAGTTGCTGCTTATTTCTTTATTTTTTGTCAAGGCAACATATTGTTGAATGATATACTCATAATCCAACTCAAATGATGCTTTAATTTTAACAAACGAAAGTAATAGCAGTAAAAAATCTCTGAATTTCAACGTTTCAATATCAATGCTACTTGTAAAACTCTCTTCTAAATCAATGGCAAAAACCTTTCCCTCTTTATAGGTAAAATTACGAGTTTGGGCTCCTCCATGAAATTGATTTTTATTATGAATGGTAGCTAAAAGTTCAATCACTTTATTAATGTAATAGTACATCTTTTCTTGAGTGATATGTTGATTTCGAATTAGAGCATGAATAGCAACTCCTACATCTTCTAAAATGAAAAAATCATCACATTGAAAGACCACTTTAGGTACATTAATTCCTTTACTTCTAAACAATTCCAACTTAGCAGTTTCATGTACTAATGCCTCTTTAGCACTTTTAGGTAAGGAAGGCATTAACAGTTCAAAAGGTAAAATTTGGTAAAAAAACTTTTGTATTTTATTGGGTTTTGTAGCTCTGGCTTTTTTGAGCCAATATTTTTGATTTTCAAATTCAATACTAAAAATTTCACTCTCATTTGAAAGTATCTGCGCACAAGCAATTTCTTCCAAACTTTTATACACAAGTTTCCTTTGTATAAATATCTCCATGATATTTCTTAAATCGTTTATGTTGCCAAAACCAATCATCGGGTTTTTCAAAAATCTGTTTTGAGATAATATCGGTTTGCATTTGAGTCAATTCTTGGATTTTATCATCTGTTTTAAACTCTATTTGGGTCACATCGATTGGTTCACACACTTTTATCGTATAATTTCTAAAGCCGTTACAAAGAGGAAAAATGGGGATAATAATGGCATCAAATTTTAATGCCAACCGTGAAGTTGAATCCGTTGCCATATCTTTTTGTCCTAGAAACTGCACTTCTGCTCCATTTCCAATATGTTGGTCAATAACTACGGCAACGGCTTTGTTATCTTTAAAAGCTTTAATCATTCCTTTGGCAGCAACTTGTTTTTCAAGCATGGTAATATTATTATTATCTCTGGCTTTAGCATAAAGTTTTTGAATATGAGGATTATCCATTTTGCGATTGACAACAGCTAATTTCCCAAACTTTAAAGCAATATAAGGCAAGGCCAATTCCCACCCACCATAATGTGCCGTAATATAAATAATTTTTCGTCTATTTTTAATGGCTTTTTCTATAATATCAGCATTTAAAATATTAGCTTTTTTATACATTTCTTCTTTAGATGTCGTTTGATTTTCCATAAACTCATACATATTAAAAATGAGTGATTTATAAGAGTTATAAATAATTTCATCTTTTCGTATATGTGATAATTTATCTTGGTACACTAACTGCAAATTTGCATACGCAATTTTTTTATGCTTTTTATTCAGTTTGAAGGCTAAAAAAGCGATACATGTCAAAATATTTTTCATCAAAAATCGGGGCGTTATAAAAAAAATAAATTGAAAAACTCGATATAAGAAATATCGAAAATAGTCTTTAATTTTTCTGTTCATACAAAAGCCCTTTTGCTAACTCTATAATTTTTTGTTCATCAATTTTATTAATCGATAAATCGCTTTTATCGATTTTAAAAGGATTAACTTTACTTTGGGACTCAATAATTTGATTCATGGAAGTCACATAAGTATTTCGTCGTCCTGGGGTATTTCCAAAAATCGTAATAGAAGGAACATTCAATGCCCAAGCAGCATGTGTGGGTCCTGTGTCATTTCCTATGACCAAATTGGCTTTACTGATAAGTGCTTTTAAACTGTTCAAATCCAATTTTGGCAACACTCTGGCTTTTGAATGAGCCGCAATATATGTTGCCACCGTTCGTTCAAATTCATTGCCCCAAACAATCAAAGCATTTTCATCTAAGGTATTGATGATTTTGACAAATTTATCTTTGGAATACATTTTACTGATCCAACTTGCCCCTATAACAAAAACAATATTGTTTTTGTTTTTTTGTAAATACTCCTCGATAACAGGATTTTCATCCTTAAAAAATAAAAAGGGTTCTTTGGCATTTATTTCTTCATTGGTAATTTCAAACCCCAAAGGAGAGGATAAGACTTTCGCATTGCGAATAATGGCATTTTTATCGTAAGCAATATCGACTTTAATTTTATAAAAAAAACTGGCAAATTTTTCTCGAATAGAATTTTTACTAAATCCTGCAATATTTTTGCCCAACAGCTTGGATACAAGTGCAGATTTAACTAATCCTTGTGCATCAATAATTAAGTCATAGTTGTTTTTTGAATACTCTTTAATGCGTGCAATTTGGGAAAAGATTTCACTTTTTTTATTTTTTATACGTTTTAAATTGACACAATAGATGTTATTGATATGGGGATTGTTTTCCAATATTCCACTAAATGCACTTTCCACAAACCAATCAATACGTAAGTTAGGATAGTGTTTTTTGATGAATTGTAAAGCTACCATAGCGTGAATAATATCACCCATTGCCGAAAGTTTTACTACGGCAATTTTTTGAATGTTGTGTTTGTTCATAATCTCTTTTATTTAAAATAGTTGTAGTTCTAAATGGCTTGGTAATTCAAGTTTATCTAAACTTGATTGTACCAAATAAGAGATTTCATCTGCTTTAATTATTAGGGTGTTGTTTTTTAAAATGTATTCATATTTTAAACGTGAATAGTCTTGATTTAAACAAAGATTTAAACTGATCATAAAACTAAGCCATTGCAACTCTTCTAAAGGAGGCAGTAACGATTCATATTCTGCTATATCTTTTTGTTTAGGTAATGTTTTTTTTGAGAATTTGATAATATGAGCAACCGTAACTCGAGACGTGTGTAAAAACTCATAGTTGAGTCCATTTAAGATAAAATCAAATGTATTGTCATTGGATTTGTAAAAGTTTAGTGTACTTCCAATGGAGTGCAACTTTGAAGCAATGATTAAAAAAATTCTATTTTTTGGACTTAATTGGTGTAAAGGAGCCAAAGCATCAAATATTTTACCTGCATTGTTGCCAAAATAGGCCGTTTGTTTTGAATCAAGTTCAAATCGGTCCAACAAACTTTTGACACTGGGATTGAAATTGGCAGGAAATCGGTAGTTTGAGGTTCGCAAAATATCGGTTAAATAGACCCCCTCTCGAACACCTACACCCGAAGTAATCACTTTTTGAATGCCCAAATTCTTTAAAATCGTATCAAAAATAAAAGTTCCCTCACAAATCGTATCGAATCGATCTTTTTTGATGCCCAACTCTTTTAATTCATCGGTATGCTTAGCCTGTATAATTTGGTCAAACAAACTCTTTTGATTCTCATATTTATAAGTAAAGCCATGAATTACATCTAAAGGATAAGCCTCTTTTTGCATAATAGCTTTACCCAAAGCTCTGACGGTTCCACCAATGCCAACCGCAACAAAAGGTATCTCAATATTTAATGCTTTGAGTTCTTGAAGTTGTTTTTCAATATACGCGTTAGCCCCTCGCATATTATGTTTACTAAAATAGAGCTCTTTTATTCTGACTGTTCCAATATTTAAAGAGATACTGTGTACTATTTTTCCCTCTTTAATAAAACAAAACTCTGTTGAACCTCCACCAATATCAATGGTAACAAACTCATTTTGGTGCAGTAAATTAACCGCTGCAACGCCTCCATAAAAAGCCTCTTTTGTACCATCAATGACTTTAATATTTAAATTTAAATCATTTTTAACACGAGTTAAAAACTCTTTGGCATTGGGAGCATCTCTTAATGCAGAGGTGGCAACACAGATAATTTTTCGAGATTTCAGTGCTTGAGATATTTTTAGAAAAGATTTAAGAGAATTATACGCACGATTTAAAGGAATTTCTTGAAGGTTTCCACCATTTTCATAACACCCTTCAGAGATTTTTACCCGACTTTTGGTTTCGTTGAGTAAATGAAAGGCAAATCGGCTGCTTTTTTGAAATACAACCATTCGCATTGAGTTAGACCCAATGTCGATGATAGTTGTAATTTTAGCCATATATTATAGCTCTTCTTCTTGAAGTTGTTCAAATTTAAATTTTAACTCTTCCATTGTTTCTTGATTGTCTGGGTCAATAATAATACAATCAACTGGACAGACTTCAACACATGCAGGCTCTTCATAATGCCCTACACACTCTGTACATCTGTCAGAATCAATAATATAAATTGGGTCCCCTTCTTCAATCGCCATATTAGGACACTCATCTCTACAAGCATCACACGCAATACATTCATCCGTAATTATTAAAGACATATTTAGTTCCTAAGATAAAAATTATTCATTGGATTTATAACCTATTGTTTATTAATTATTCTTTAATTATTCTAAATTTAGAAATATTTTTAAAAAGAGTCGTAAATGTAAGAAAAAAAGACGTAGTATATATGAGCAAAAGTTGCTCATATATTGTATATTATTCTAAATTTTTAATGATTTCTTTCGCCGCATCTCGTCCATCGGCTGCAGCAGTTACAGCTAAGTGAGCGCCTCTTTGGCAATCTCCACCTGCATAAATTTTTGGATTTGAAGTTCTGAAGTTATTTGTAACGATTCCACCCCAAGAATTTGTTTCAATCTTAGAATCACTTAAAAACGCAGGGACTTCTGGAGAGAATCCTAATGCTAAAATCACAACGTCAGCCTCTTCAACAAAATTGCTGTCTTCTAAAATTTCCACTTTTTGTCGTCCATTGGCATCGGGTTCACTCATAACTGTTTCAAGCAACTCAACCCCAACAACTTTTCCCTTTTCAACTTTAATCTCTTTTGGGCTTACGTTAAACATAAATTCAACGCCCTCTTCTTTAGAGTTGATCACCTCTTTTTTACTTCCAGGCATATTGGCTTCATCTCTTCGGTAAAGACATTTAACACTAGAAGCACCTTCTCTTACAGAACTCCTTACACAGTCCATAGCAGTATCACCACCACCAATAACTAAAACCGTTTTGTCTTTTACATCAACAAAATTAGGGGTTTGTGCCCCAAAATTTCTTTTTTGAATTTCGGTTAAAAAGTCGATTGCTAAATGCACATCTTTCGCATCTTCACCTTTAATTTTTGCATAGTTACTTTTTGTAGCACCAATACCTAAATAAATGGCATCAAACTCATTTTCTAACTCTTTAAATGATTTATCTTTCCCAATTTCACAATTTAAATGAAGTTTTAAACCGGCTTCTTCAAGCCATTTAACTCGTCTGTCAACGGCAGTTTTATCCAGTTTAAATCCGGGAATACCATAGGTTAAAAGTCCACCTGCTCTATCAGATCGTTCAAACATTTCAACCGCAATTCCATTTCGTAAAAGGAAAGTTGCTGCTGAAATTCCAGAAGGTCCCGAACCAATGACTGCCACTTTTTTCTTTGAAGTTACTCCTGGAAAGTTAGGTTTCATTCCTGCTGCAAATGCTTTTTCGTTGATATGAGCTTCAACTGCTCCAATCGCTACTGCACCATGACCTGTATTTAAAGAACATGCTCCCTCACATAAGACATCGTGTGGGCAAATTTTTCCTAAAATTTCAGGAAAAGGCGATGGCTCATTTGAAAGTAAAAAAGCCAACTCTAAATTGTCTTCAGCTCGTTGTTTTAACCACGCTGGAATAAAGTTATGTAAAGGACACTTTGAGTGGCAATAAGGATCACCACATTGCATACATCTCTCTGCTTGTTCTTTACTTTTATTTCTTCCGAAAACTTCATATACTTCATCATAATCTTTTAACCGCTCTAATACGTTTCTCTTATTAGGAGTTGCTCTGTCTATATTTATAAAGTTTAACATTTTAATCTCCCTGCTCTGGATTAAGAGGTAACACTGTCATATTTTTAGGTTTTACCATCCAGAAGTTTCTAATTTCTGATCTATAATTCTCTAGTATTTGTACGGCTTTTTCGCTTTCTGTTTCATTAACATAATCAATTAATAATCGTTTTAAGAAAAGTCTTTCTCGTTCCGTATCATCGGTGTCAATTCGTACGGCTTCTATGAGTTCTTGGTTCATTTTATCCACAAAGATTTTATCTTCATCATAAACAAAAGCTAAACCACCCGTCATACCTGCACCAAAGTTCACGCCCGTTTTACCTAAAATAGCAACAATACCACCTGTCATATACTCACACGCGTTATCTCCTGTTCCTTCAACCACAGCAGTTGCTCCTGAGTTTCTAACAGCAAAACGCTCACCTACTGCTGCACGAACATAGAGTTTTCCACCCGTAGCTCCATACAAACAGGTATTACCAGCACCTCCGAATTTTTCACCTTGGTGCATTGGATTAATGATGATTTTACCGCCATTCATTCCTTTACCCACATAGTCATTTCCTGAACCACTAAGGTATAAGTTCATCCCTTTTGACAAAAATGCGCCAAAAGATTGTCCTGCAATTCCATTAAGGTTAAACATAATTGAATTATCCGGTAACCCTTTATCGCCATAATATTTAGCAATTTCACCTGAAATAAGCGTTCCAAAACTTCGATTAACGTTTCTTATGGTTTCATTGATTTTAATAGGACTGTTTGGTTTTTCAATGGTTCTGTGTACTTTTTTAAGTAAAGCTTTTTCAAATTTATTGTCATCAAAAGGAATATTACTCTCTTTTTGGCAGGTATCTATACCATTGATTCGTCGCAATACATTACTAAAGTCAAATTTATGAGCAAACTCATCGTCAATTACTTTAAGTAAATCACTTCGTCCAACGATGTCTTCAATTCTTCTATACCCTAAAGTTGCCAAAATTTCTCGTACATCTTGTGCTAAAAAGTCAAAATAAGAGATAAGTCGTTCCACCGTTCCAGTAAAATGCTCTCGTAAAAACTCATCTTGTGTTGCCACACCCACTGAACACTTATTGGTATGACAAATTCTTAAAATTTTACATCCTAAAAGTGTTAAAGCAGCCGTTCCAAATGCGTATGATTCAGCTCCTAACATGGCAGCTTTAATAACATCAAGACCTGTTTTTAATCCCCCGTCTGTTTGAACATGAACAAACTCTCTTAAGTGGTTTGCTTTTAACGCATTGTGTGCTTCAGAAAGTCCCAGTTCCCAAGGGTTCCCTGTATGTTTGATTGAAGTTAAAGGAGCCGCTCCTGTTCCCCCATCGCTTCCTGAAATAACAATTCTATCCGCATACGCTTTTGCCACACCAGCAGCAATGGTTCCTACACCAATAGTCGATACCAGTTTAACTGTGATTTTAGCTTCTGGATTGATTTGTTTTAAGTCAAAAATCAATTGCGCTAAATCTTCAATCGAATAAATATCATGGTGTGGTGGTGGTGAAATTAGGGTAACACCTGGTACAGTATGCCGCAATGTTGCAATAAGTGGCGTAACCTTATGTCCAGGAAGTTGTCCCCCCTCACCAGGTTTTGCCCCTTGTGCCACTTTAATTTGAATCTCAGTAGCACTTCTTAAATATTCAGGAGTTACTCCAAATCTTCCCGATGCCACTTGTTTGATTTTTGAGTTTTTAATCGTACCGTATCGTTTAGAGTCTTCTCCCCCTTCACCTGAGTTACTCATACCACCAATAGTATTCATAGCAATTGCCATAGCTTCATGTGCTTCAGGTGAAATTGATCCACATGACATCGCAGCCGTTGCAAATCGTTTGAAAATTTCTTCTTTTGTTTCAACTTCACTGATATCAATGGCATCTTTGTCTGAGTTAAACTCAAAGAAGTCTCGAATAAACTTTTTATCTCGAGTTTCAATTAAATTTTTTAATCCGGTAAAGTCCGTAATATCTTCTTTTTCAACGGCTTGTTTATTGTGCATTGCTCGTGTAATGGCAGGACCATAATCGTGATATTCTCCCCCATCAATGTATTTGTAAAATCCACCCATATCTAAAGGAAACATATGTTTCTTATCAAAAAATGCGTTGAAATGTGCCTTTTCAATTCGTTTTTCAATGTCTTCATAGGTTAATCCACTTAAATCGCTGTGAGCCCCTTTAAAACACTCTTCAACAATGTCATCATGTAATCCTAACACATCAAATAATGCCGAATTTCGATATGAAGCAATGGTTGCAATACCCATTTTTGACATAATTTTTAAAATACCTGCATTGAGTGCTTTTTGAGTATTTTTTAATACCCGTTGCATCTCAAATTTAGAGATCTCTTTTCGTTTGTAAAATGCTACGGTAGTAGCGTACATCATATAAGGATAAATAGCCGTACATCCAAATCCAATTAATACTGCCGCCATATGGGGATCATACACTTCTCCTGTTACGCAAACAAGTGAAGCATTGTGTCGAATCCCTGCTTTTAAAAGAGCTTGATTAACATGTCCTACTGCCATTGCCATAGGGATAAGTTTACATTTTTCATTGATGGCTCGATCGTCTAAAATTACAATAGTAATGTTATCTTTACTCACGGCTTCAATGATACTGTTTGAGAGTTTTTGCAACGACTCTTTTAAATTTGAAGTAAACGTTGTAGAGAACGTTCTGTTTCTGTAATACTCTTCAAATCGTGGATTTCTCTCATCTCCAAAAGATTTTAACACTTCAAATTTCTCTTGCATTAAAATAGGGCTAGATGATTTTAATCGTCTTGCATATTCGGGTTTTTCATCTAAAATATTATGTACTTGTCCAAATCCTGTCTCTAAAGACATCACCAATTTTTCTCGGTACGGGTCAATGGGTGGGTTAGTAACTTGAGCAAATTTTTGTCTGAAAAAGTCAGTAAAGTTTCTGTTTACGGTTGAAAAAGCTGCCAATGGAGTATCATCTCCCATTGATCCAACGGGTTCTTTCCCATCTTTTGCCATGGGTTCAATCACTTGATCAATAACTTCATAGGTGATATTAAACAGCTTTTGTTTTTTCTCTAATTCTTCAATTTTATACTCTTTAGTATTCATGAATGATTCATCGATAAACTCTTGAAGATATTGCATATCTTTATTGAGCCATTCGGTGTATTTTTGAGCCGATTTCAGATAATTATTGATGTCGTCTTCTTTTAAAACTTGACCATGTTTTAAATCCAAACCAATCATTTGCCCCGATTGTAATCGACCACGCTCGATAATATCTTCTTCATTTAAGTCAAGCGTTCCATACTCAGAAGTAATATAAAGTTTATCTTGTTTAGTAATGATGTATTTAGAAGGTCGCAATCCATTTCGGTCAATCAAACATCCAATGTGTCGTCCATCGGTTAATGAAACAGCCGCTGGTCCATCCCAAGCTTCCATTGCTGTTGATGTATACTCATAAAAGGCTCTTAAATCCGAATCCATATGTGGTGCATTTTGCCAAGGAGCAGGGATAAGTCCACGTGCCGCTTTAAAAAAGTCAACCCCATTGACAATCATAAACTCAAACAAGTTATCCAAAGAAGCCGAGTCTGAAACATTTTCTTGTAAAATGGGAAGCAGTCTTTCCAACTCTTTTTGTGTAAAGACTTCTGATTGAAGTTGTTCTGATTTGACTTTGACATTAAATCGATTGGCATCAATTGAGTTAATTTCACCGTTATGGGCAATGGCTCTAAAGGGTTGTGCTAATTTCCATTGAGGAAGCGTATTGGTTGAAAAACGTTGGTGAAACAAGGCAAATGATATTTTAAAATCTTCATCTCTTAAATCTTTATAAAAGTGTTTAATATGCGTAGGCATTATTAAGCCTTTATAGGAAATCACTTTCGATGAGAACGAAGGAATATAAAAATCTTTATGGTCAATAAGTTTATGTTCACACTCTTTTCGTGTTAAATACAACATGGCATCAAATCGTTTTGATGACATCAATGCATTGGGAATAACAAAAACTTGAGTGATAAGAGGAAGACTCTCTAAAGCTTGAATCCCTAAAGCATCTGTATCGACAGGAACTTCTCTTGTTAAAACCACTTTCAAATCGTTCTTTTCACAAAATTTTCTGAATATTTTTATCTCATCGACTTCTTTTGCAAAAATCATAGCAACGGCATATTTTTTAGGTAAATCAATACCATTTTCATGTGCTACTTTTCTCATAAAAAAGTCAGGCATTGATAAAAGTAAACCACTTCCATCGCCTGTTTTTCCATCAGCAGCAACTGCACCTCTATGCATCATTCTCTCTAATGAAGTTATCGCATCTTCTAAGTTTGAATGACAAGGTTTGTTCTTAAGATGTGCGACTAAACCAAAGCCACAGTTATCTTTGAAAGAAGTTAATAAATCTAAATTACAACCCATCATTTTCCTTTTTATAATTTGTTTACTAGGTCAAAAAGTAGCAGATAGTATCTAATTTTTGATTAAATATTGGTTAAAAGAGCCATAAGGCGTTGGATACACTACTCATTATAATGGTTAAAAAAAATTAATGAAATCTTTTATTGACATTTATGAAACATCCTTTTCAAAATTGTAAATAAATTTCAAAAATTTATTTTTTATACACAATTACTACATAACTTTCCATTATAATTTTTTAAACCCAAAAAAATTCAAAGGAGAAAATATGAAAAAATTAGTACTAGGAGCTGTTGCAGCAGCGATGTTAGCCTCGTCAGGTTGGGCAGCAGAATTTACATTAAAGTTTTCACACGTAGTAAGTGACAATACACCAAAAGGTCAAGCCGCAAGATATTTTGAAACACGACTTGAAGAGTTATCAAAAGGAAGAATTGATGTTCAAGTCTATCCTTCTTCACAATTATATAACGATGATACGGTTTTAAAAGCACTTAAGTTAGATACCGTTCAAATGGGAGCTCCAAGTTTCTCAAAATTTGGTAAAATCATTCCTCAATTGGCACTTTTTGATTTACCTTTTTTATTCAGAGATGTTGACCACTTACATAAAGTTCAAGATGGTGTTGTAGGAGAAAAACTTAAAGCATTGGTTGAGAAAAAAGGATTTATTGCTCTTGATTATTGGGATGCAGGATTTAAACACTTCTCAAGCTCTAAAAAAGCCATTATTAATCCAGAAGATGCCCAAGGTCAAAAATTCAGAATCATGAGTTCTAAAGTATTAGAAGAGCAAATCAAAGCCGTTGGTGGAAACCCACAAGTTATGGCATTTTCAGAAGTTTACTCTGGTTTACAACAAGGGGTAATTGATGCAGCTGAAAATCCAATTTCTAACATTTACACTAAAAAATTCCATGAAGTTCAAAGTCACTTAACGCTTTCTGACCATGGTTACTTAGGATACTTAGTTGTAATGAGTCCTAAATTTTGGAAAAAATTACCACAAGATTTAAAAGACAATGTAAGACAAGCGATGAAAGAAGCAACAGCGAAAGAGAGACAATGGTCTTTAGAGTTAGATGTTGAGCAATTAAACTTAATTAAAGAGTATGCAAAAACAACTGGTAAATTAGAGATTCACACTTTAACTGAGGCACAAAAAGATGCTTGGAGAAAAAAAGTTGAAGTTATCTACCCAATGTTTTATGACGAAGATGTTGTGGGTGAAGAGTTAATTAAAGAAACCATTAATACCAAATAACGAGAAGTCCATGTTTTCATTTTTAAATAAATTCGTAGGTTTTATCAATCAGTCTATTGCTGTACTTGGTATTACTGCAGGAGTTGCCCTGTCATTTGTTAATGTTGTTGCACGATATGTTTTCGACGCCTCATTAACGTGGGCAACTGAACTGACTATATTTTTATTTGTGTGGAGTGCCTTTTTTGGAGCAGCGTATTGCTTCAAAAAAGATGCGCACATTGCCATTGATATAGTTTTAACCCTTGTTCCTTCACAATTAGCCAAAATTATGCTTTTAATTTCTCATGTTGTCACATTAATATTTTTATCAGCCATTTCATTTTTCGGATACCAATACTTAGAACTTGTAATAGAACTTGAAGAGATGTCAATTGATTTAGCTATTCCAATGTGGATACCTTATTTAGTTATCCCTATTGCCTTTTTTCTTGCAGCGTATCGAGTTGCTGAAAAAATTGTTCACATCATTAAAACGCCTCATGCTGAAGTATTAGGTGAAAGTGAAGTTGAAATGATTATTGCCAGTATGGGTGTTGCCGGTGAAAATAAATTTAAAAAATCTCCTGAAGAATTAGAGACTTTAGTTAAAGAAACGCATAAGAAAACAGGAGGAATGTTATGAGTATAGCGGTATTATTTGGTCTATTTTTTCTTTTAGCCATACTGGGCACTCCCATTGCTGTTAGTTTAGGTGCGAGTACATTTATTACACTTCTTCTGTTTACTGATATTTCTCCTATTGAAGTATCAGCAATGATGTTTACCAAAATTGAACACTATTCACTTATGGCAATTCCAATGTTTATTTTAGCAGGGAATTTGCTCAGTAAAGGAAGTGCCGCAAGCAGAATTATTGAATTTGCCAAATCAATTGTAGGACATTTACCCGGTGGTTTACCTATTTCTGCTATTTTTGCGTCAATTATTTTTGCTGCGGTTTCAGGAAGCTCACCTGCAACGGTTGTTGCCATTGGTTCAATTATGTTTGGTGCCATTATGCAAGCAGGATATCCTAAAAAATATGCCGTAGGAACGATTGCAACAGCAGGAAGTTTAGGAATTTTAATTCCACCTTCTATTGTTTTAATCGTTTACGGAGTAACTGCTGAAGTCTCTATTGGTAAACTTTTTATGGCAGGGGTTGTTCCAGGAATAATGCTTGGAATTATGTTGATGGTTGTTACGTATATTGGTGCAGTGCGATTAGGTTTTAAACGAACCGAACCACAACCGTTTAAAGAAAGACTGAAAAAAATGAAAGAAGCCTCTTGGGGCTTAATGACCATTGTAATTGTAATTGGTGGGATTTATGGTGGGATTTTTACCCCAACAGAAGCCGCTGCAGTTGCTGCTATGTGGGCATTTTTTATCTCAGTATTTATCTATAAAGACATTAAACTCAAACAAATTTTTAGTGTCTCTTTAGAATCAGCTAAAACAACGGCAATGATTATGTTTATTATTGCCAATGCCATGATTTTTGCACACTTTTTAACCATTGAAAATATTCCTCAAATGATTACACAATCACTTATATCAGCCAATGTTGATAAAATTATGTTTTTATTGTTGGTCAATATTATTTTAATTGTTGCAGGTTCATTTATGGAACCAAGTGCCATTATTATGATTTTAGTGCCACTGCTTTTACCTGTGGCCGTTGCATTGGGTATTGACCCCATTCATTTTGGTATTGTTATTACCATCAATATGGAGCTTGGGATGGTTTCCCCACCTGTTGGTCTGAACTTATTTGTAACGTCTGGTTTAACCGGAATGAGCATCAAAGATGTTATTGTCGCCGCATTCCCATGGACAATGACCATTTTAGTAGGATTGTTACTTGTAACGTATATTCCTGAAATTGCGTTATGGTTACCTAACTTAATGTATGGCAGTTAGTCAATAGTGAATAGTAAATGGTGAGTGGTGAGCAGTAGTTTCACCTCTCACCTCTCATTACTTCCCTCTCACTTTTTTACTTTTTTCAATTTTTTACAAAAAATATCTCAAATCTCGCGCCATTATTGACATTTTTAACTCTTAGTTTGCCTTTCATATTTTTTTCTATAATAATTTTTGACATATAAAGCCCTATTCCTGTGCCATGAGCTTCATCTTTGGTTGTAAAATAGGGTTCAAATATTTTTGACTTGGGTCGAACTTTGATTCCTCCTGCGTTATCTTCAATAGTGAGTTTGACAAAGTTTTCATCTTCAAGTGCAAAAATATTGATTTGTGCATTTTCAATCTTTTCATGAATTAACACATCTTTGGCATTGGAAATAATATTCAAAATAACTTGTTCACACTCATTTAAATACGTATGCAATTTGATCTTTTCATCAATATTAATCTTCACAATAATATGATTCTCTTTTAACACACTGCTTAAAATGTTCATTACACTTTGCACTGAATCATATAAACGAAAATACTCTTTCTCTTTTTTTGGCATAAAGAAATTTCTAAAATCATCAATGGTATGGGACATATACTCAATCAAGGTATCTGCTTCTTTCACCTTTTTTTGCATAAACTCAGACTCCAGTTTTCCCATTGAATGTTTAAATTTAATTGCCATGAGCACCGAAGAGAGTTCAGATAAAGGTTGTCGCCATTGATGAGCAATATTTGAAATCATTTCACCTAACGCAATAAACTTAGATTTTTGCACCAAAATTTGCTCTTTTTCTCTGTTTTTAGATAACTCCTCTTTGACTCGACGTTCAAGATTTTTATTTAACTCAAGTAAATCTTGCGATTTTTTTTGTACGGTTTGTTTGTATTCATTAAAAAACTCTTCAATCTTTTGACTGACCAAAATAGAAAAAGCAATGGCAACAGAAAGAAAACCTAAAAAGATAAAAATCGTTTGTGCCACACGCTTTTGTACTTTACTTTTTAAAAGAACTTTCTTGTTTTCAATGTCTTTTTCAATATCATCCAAATAAATTCCCACTGCCACAATCCAATTCCACTCCTCAAAATATTTAAAGTAAGAGAGTTTTTGTTTCACTTGCGCATCATACGGTTTTTTGTACGCATATTGAGTAAAAGAGTCTCCTGTTTTGCGAATGTTGTCTAAAAACTCTTCTCGAAAACGCTTTCCGTTTTCATCTTGATAATTTGTGGAGATATATTGTCCGAGTAAATCGGGGCGATTGGGATTGACCAGCATCACAGCAAACTCATCGCCGCCTTGCATATTTTTAACATCATACACAAAAATATAATTGCTTTTACCCTCTTGAAAAGAGATATTGTGCAGCATTCGAACCACTTCTGCTTTGATTGGTTCTTCTGTTTGAGAAGTTGCAATTAAAGCATGATATTTTATAATATCCAATACAATCTCAACCTCTTTTTTAATGCTCTCTTTTTGCGTATCGTAATACTCTTGTACAAATTGTTCCATATCTTTATCAAAATCATCGTACGCATTTTGAACATAATAGTAAGAGATGGAAGCCACCATTAAAGACATAATGATAATAAATAAGTAGATAATAAACTTAGCAACATTTTTTTCAGTAATAATTTTCATTGTATTCCGTTCGTAAATTTGTATTAGGTATTATTTTGGTATCATAACATAACTAAATTTTTGGAGTCATAAAGTGTTGAGCAAAGAATTAATAGACCAACTCTCAAATTTTACTTTATTGTATGTTGAAGATGAAGATGGTATTCGAGAAAATATTTGTGAAATTTTGCAAGATGTTTTTAAAACCATCTATGTAGCTAAGAACGGGGAAGAAGCGTATAATATATTTGTAGAAAAAAAACCCGATTTGATTATGACTGATATTAAAATGCCCAAACTCAATGGGCTTGAACTCGTTGAAAAAATACGACAAATCAACGCCAAAGTTCGTGTGATTATTCTTTCTGCTCACACGGACTTAGACTATATGCTTAAAGCCACGGAACTGCATTTGGTCAAATACATTATCAAACCCATCAACGAACAAAAACTCATTGATGCACTTGAAGCTTTTATTAACAGTTTTGAAAATTCAAAAATCTGTACTTTAGTTCCGCAATGGCTTTTTGATGAAGGAAGAAGCACCATAAAAGGACCCCAAGAAGAGTTTATTTTAACCAAAAAAGAGACCAGCTTTTTAAAACTTTTACTCAAAAAACATCGTATTATTACCTATGAAGAGATTGAAAATCTCATCTGGAGCCATGAACATGTTATGACTCAAAATGCCCTTCGATTGTTTATTAAAAACTTCAGAAAAAAACTTCCTCCTGATATTTTGAAAAACGTTCAAGGCATTGGTTACCAACTGCTTGTTTAACTCAAGCGTTGGGTATATCCTTCATTTTTGCTTCTCGTAACTTCTTTAATTCACTCATATATCCGTGTCCCAAATAAATAACATAAAACACCGTTGAAAAAAGTACAATAAACGGAATCATAGAGATTAAATACAACACCATGGTTTTAAGGTGAAAATGGTTTCCTTTTTTGAGATGAATTATCGCCTCTTCTTCTTTGGTCATAATCGTAGAGGTAATATCAAAATTTAAAAGCTTGTAAAAAAAGTAATAAAAAGGAATATTTAAAATAAAGATATTTAACACAGGAATAAAATACAAAGGAATCAGTACAATCAACAGCAGTACCATTATCATAAAACTTTTGATTAAAATCCAAAATGTATTAAACAGATTTCCATACCCTTGTAACTCCAAAGTAGGATAATGTTTTTTTTGAATCAGTCTTAAAATCCAAGGGGTCAAAAATCCTACTACTATCAACGTAATAAACAATGCAAACAGCATCACAAATATGGTTCCTAAGGTATACACCAAAAAGCCTACAATCCATGAGGTAATCGAAAATTGCAGTAAAAACTCAATAATTTCTTTACCAAAATAGGTCTGTGTCGTAATATCAGAGGCAATTACTTCCCCGTTTTCGATTGCTAATTGCTGTTGTTGTACTTGCATCACATGATGTTGCAATCCATCAAGTCCCCAATCTGCTGCAATAAAAAATGCCCCATACATAATACACAGCGTAATAAAAAAGGGATATAACGCGATTTTTAAGAAAGGTCGAGTAAAAAAATCTCGTAACGCTTTTAAAAAAAGTTCTGCTTCATTCATTGATTATCCTTTCCATTAAGTTTATCATTAAATTTGGTTTTATATTCACACTTTTGGCATAACTCTTGCGTAGCTTTATGCTTTAAAAAACCTTGTTGTATGGCATTGACTTTTTGAGAAGTTAAAATCTGTTCTAACGACTCTTTTTTGACATTGCCCAAATTAATTATCCCATCTTTATCCAAACAACAAGGCACAACTGTTCCTGAACTTAAAATACCAAAATGAGAACTCAATCCATGACAAAATCCATTCTCTTCACAATAGTTACTCTCTAAAGAGGGCCAAACAAAATAGTCATCAAAATTAAAAAAAACTTTTCGCGCTATTTTTATATTTTTGGGTTTTAAGGCATACATGGCATCAACATCCAATTGGGCATTAAAAAAAGTATTGGCTTTTTCAAAAACGGCTTGATTGAAGAGTTTGGCACTTTGAGTTTGATCCAAATTCCAAATACGAAAATTGATAAAGACCTCTTTTTTGTGTTCAAGTACAAACTTTACAAACTCAAATAAAGGGGTCAAATACTCATCCAAACTCTTTTTATGGCTATTAGCCTGATAGGAATTAATCGAAAAATTAATTTGTTTAACGGCTTGATGCGTTAAGGTGTTAAAATCTTTTTGAGTTATTTTATTGCCTGTTGTGGTTAAATTAACTTTTAAATTATGCCGTAAGCTGATATCCAAATAATCCCTTAAATTACTAAGAATCAAAGGATCACCTACAATATGATAAGCCAGTTCTTTGGTGTACGCTTTGACTTCTTGATTGATTTTTTCAAACAGCTCTACACTCATGGTTTCATTGGGTAAGGTTTTAGGCGGACAAAAAGAGCATGATAAGTTACAAATATTGGTAATTTCGATATGAACTTTTCTGAATTTTTTAATTATGCGTCCTTTTAAAACAGATTATTTAATGGGGGATTATAGCACTATTTTTTTAAACTATAAGTATATTTGGTGTATGATTAATCACATTAATAATTTATTTACAAAGAGTTTATCATGGCATACTATACCGCACAAGGTGCAGCAATGGAAGTTACAGGTTCTTGTCATCACTTAAAAATTGGAAAAATTCAAATTCTCATAGATTGTGGAATGTTTCAAGGAAAAGATGAAGAGTTAAACTACGAAGAGTTTGGATTTGACCCCAAAAAGATTGATTATTTGATTCTCACGCATGCCCATTTAGACCATATTGGACGAGTGCCTTTATTGGTTAAAAAAGGGTTCAATAAAAAAATCATTTGTACTAAAGCCACGTATGAAATTGCTAAATTGATGTTAGCAAATTCAGCCAATATTTTACAAGAAAAGCCCAAACCCTTGTACAACATTGGCGATGTTGAACCTGCTTTAAAACTCTTTGGTGCGTTTTTGGAATACAATGAAACCATGACACTCAAAGAGGGAATTAAAATTGGCTTTAAAAATGCGGGTCATATTTTAGGAGCTGCGAGTGTTAAAATTAAGTTTAAAGAAGAGAACATCAAAAAGAGTGTCGTTTTCTCAGGTGATATTGGACAAGAAGCGCGTATTATTACTTCAAAAGTCGATTTTTGGAAAAAAGCCAATACCGTTTTTATTGAGTCAACTTACGGTGCCAGTTTACATGAAAACATCACCTTATCAACTAAAAAATTTAAAAAACATATTTTACAAACCCTTAAAAACAAAGGAACCGTTGTGATACCCTCTTTTGCTCTTGAACGAACACAAGAGATTCTTTTTTTACTCAAACAAATGAGTCAAAAAGGTTTACTGCAAGGTATTCCTGTCTATTTAGACTCTCCTTTAGCGATTAATGTGACTAAAGTATTTGGAAACTATCCCAAACTCTTTTCCAAAAAAGTGCAAAAAATGATTGAAGCAGGAGAAAACCCTTTTGATTTCCAAGAGTTACAAACCACCTATTCCAAAGAAGAATCAACACAAATTAATAAAGTGAATAAACCTAAAATCATCATCGCAGGCTCTGGAATGTGCGAAGGGGGTCGTGTCAAATATCATTTGGTCAGACACCTAAGCGATTCTAACAGTTTAATTTTATTTATAGGGTATCAAGTACAAGGAACTCTGGGGCGAAAAATTATTAATCATAACGGTGAAATTACCATTGCCGGACAACATCTCAAAATTGAAGCACACATTGAACAAATTGATGGATTTTCAGCCCATGCTGACCAAAAAGGGTTGCTTAAATTTATCAATAACCTTAAAGGCTTAGAGTGTGTCTATTTAATTCATGCCGATGAACCAAAACTTGAAGCTTTTAAAGAAAAAATCAAAGAGACTTTGCATCAAAAAGTTCACATCGTTAAACGGCACGAAAGCATTTATATTTAATGCCACTATATTAATAATAATATTTTAGATATATTTAACAAAAGGGCTCAGATATTACACTTTTGTTACGAATTTTATTATATAATTTCAATTATTATATTATTGCCTCAACAAAGGCGTAAAGGGACTTAATGTTTTTACATACTCATACCAAAACTCGAATTTTTATCAATATGGCAATCACTCAAGTGGGGTTTGCCCTTATTAGTGTTGTTGCCATTTTGAGTGACTATAAACTTGCTGCTATTATTGCCGTTAATATCGTTTTTGGACTGGTTGTTGCCTATACCAATTATGCTGCCATGAAGCGTATTGTAGGAGGAATTGAACGCCTTAAAAAATATCTTGATGATTTAATGGATTTTGTTTTTTTCAGAACCAATCGTATTACCAAAGCACAATTTATTAAAAACGATGATATTGGCTTTATTTTAAGAGAACTCAATAAATATGTGGATAAATTCGATGCCATGAGAAAAGAGGACATGCACGTTTTAGGTGAAGTGGTTATTGCTTTAAATAAAGTCTCTCAAGGAATTTACACCGCAAAAATTCACTCTACTTCCAATAACTTTATGGTCAATGCGTTACGAAAAGTAGTCAATGATATGCTTGAAAAAACAAGTGAAAATATGGAAGAGTTGGTCAATATTGTTGAAAAATACACCCAACAAGATTATCGTTCTCAAATGAAAATCAACCCCATTTTAAAAGGGAAAATGCTCATTACCATGCAACGAATCAACCAACTGGGTGCTGAACTCAATGAAAATGCCAAACAAAATTTACGCAACGGTGAATATTTGGAGAAAAACTCTATTACCATGAATCACTCGGTTGAAAACCTGGCTTCAAAAGCCAATGAACAAGCGGCTTCTTTGGAACAAACGGCCGCTGCAGTTGAAGAGATTACCTCCATTACTAAAAACAATACACAAAATGCTTCTTCGATGGCAAATTTAAGTAAAGAGGTTAAATCGTCGGTTTTAGTTGGGGAAAAACTTGCCCATAAAACAGCCATGTCAATGGATGAAATCAATGAAAAAGTAGAAGCCATTAATGAAGCCATTAATGTCATTGACCAAATTGCGTTTCAAACGAATATTTTAAGTCTGAATGCAGCCGTTGAAGCAGCCACAGCAGGTGAAGCAGGAAAAGGGTTTGCTGTTGTTGCCCAAGAAGTAAGAAACTTAGCAAATCGAAGCAGTGATGCCGCCAAAGAGATTAAAAACTTAGTTGAAAATGCCACACAAAAAACCAATGAAGGCAAACAAATCTCTAATGAGATGAGTCAAGGGTACGATAATCTTAATCAACTCATCTCACAAACCGTAGAACTTATTCAAAATGTCAGTGTCGCATCTCATGAACAACTCACAGGAATTGAGCAAATCAACCATGCCATTTCAATGTTGGATAAAGTAACCCAAGAAAATGCCAATGAAGCCAATAATGTTGCCAATATTGCCAATGAAACGCTTCAAATGGCACAACTTCTTGTCAAAGATGCCAAAAGTAAAAAAGTAAGCTAAAAGGAATAACAATGGAAAAAGAGACCGTATTAGATGATTTTGCATTTTTAGTCAGTGAAACCGATGAAAAAGGCAAAATTATTTTTGCCAACGATGATTTTTGTAAGATAGCGCAATACAGTGTCGATGAACTCATCGGTCAACCCCACAGTATTGTACGACATAAAGATATGCCTAAAGTCGCTTTTAAAGGATTATGGGATACGGTCAAAAAAGGTGAAGTGTGGACAGGTTATGTTAAAAATGCCACCAAATCGGGAGGCTACTATTGGGTTTATGCCACTGTTTTTCCTACTATTACCTCAGAGGGCAACAAAGGGTATTTGTCGTGTCGAAGAAAAGCCAGTCAAGAAGAGATTGACGAACACGACAAACTCTATAAAGAGTTAATCGCTTTAGAAAAATAGTAACACAAGAACCTCTTCTTGTGTTACCCTTCCTCTTCTTCTTACATATTTCAAGATTATTAAAATTATTTTAAAGTTATACTATAATTAATGATTAAGTATTGTTTTTAATAAAAACATGTTAAATTTCTTAAATAGGAGTAAATTTGTCCTATTTGAAAAGGATTTGATTATGAGTAAAAATAAACAATTACAAGAGTTTATTAACAGTGATTATGCTTTGGGTTTTGAAACCTTAGTTCAAAGCGACACATTTGCACAAGGGTTAAATGAAGATGTCATTAAAGCTATTAGTGCCAAAAAAAATGAGCCCGATTGGCTTTTGGAGTTTCGACTCAGTGCCTATAAAAAATGGCTTACAATGAAAGAACCCACTTGGGCAAACTTACACTACCCTACCGTTGATTATCAAGAGATCTCTTATTACTCTGCTCCTTTAAAACCATTGAACTCACTTGAAGAGGTTGACCCTGAAATTCTTAAAACCTATGAACGATTGGGCATATCATTAGAAGAACAAAAACAACTCGCAGGCGTTGCCGTGGATGCCGTTTTTGATTCGGTTTCAGTTAAAACTACCTATCAAAAAGAGTTAGAAAAACTGGGCATCATTTTTTGCTCTATCTCAGAAGCAGCGAATGAACATCCCCAATTGCTCAAAAAATATTTGGCATCGGTTGTTCCCAAAGGGGATAATTTTTTTGCTGCTTTAAATTCAGCGGTATTCACCGATGGAAGTTTTGTCTATATTCCTCCTAATACCAAATGCCCAATGGAACTCTCTACGTATTTTAGAATTAATGCTTTAAATACGGGGCAATTTGAACGCACCTTAATTATTTGTGATGAGGGTTCATATGTTTCATACAACGAAGGCTGTTCAGCTCCTTCAAGAGATAAACGACAACTTCATGCGGCTGTGGTTGAACTTATTGCCTTAAAAGATGCCCAAATTAAATACTCTACGATACAAAACTGGTATCCTGGAGATGAGGCAGGAAAAGGAGGGATTTTAAATTTTGTGACCAAACGAGGTTTGTGTCAAGGAGAGAATTCCAAAATTTCTTGGACTCAAGTTGAAACGGGTTCAAGTTTAACATGGAAATACCCCTCTTGCATTTTAAAAGGAGATAACTCCGTAGGAGAGTTTTATTCCGTTGCCATTTCCAGTCGTGCTCAACAAGCCGATACGGGTACGAAAATGATTCATTGGGGCAAAAACACCAAGTCAACCATTATTTCCAAAGGAATCTCCGCCATGCAAGGAAGCAATGCTTACCGAGGGTTGGTGCGTGTGGCTAAAAATGCCGATCATGCCAGAAACATTTCACAATGTGACTCACTGCTCATTGGCAATCAATGCAAAGCCCATACTTACCCTTACCATGAAATCAAAAATATGAGTGCCAAAGTGGAACACGAAGCCACCACTTCTAAAATATCCGATGAACAACTTTTTTATCTCAATCAACGAGGCATCAATGAAGAAGATGCCATTGCCATGATTGTCAATGGTTTTTGTAAAGAGGTGTTAAAAGAGTTACCCATGGAGTTTGCAGCTGAAGCAAAAGAGCTATTAAGTCTCTCTTTGGAAGGAAGTGTAGGATGAAAACAATAAAAGAGGATACGATGTTAAAAATAAACAATTTACAAGTCAATATAAACAATAAAACCATTTTGGAAAATCTTAATCTTGAAATCAAAAAAGGAGAAGTTCATGCCCTTATGGGGATGAATGGCACAGGAAAATCAACTTTAGTTAAAACCATCAGTGGGCATTATGATTGCCAAGTTATGCAAGGCAATATTCATTTTAAAAACAAAGATTTACTGCAAATGGACGTTGCTCAAAGAGCCAATGAAGGGATATTTATGAGTTTTCAAAACCCCATTGAAGTTCCGGGCATAAACAACAGTTATTTTCTCAAAACCGCGTTAAACGAAAAAAGAGTCTATGAAAACAAAGAGCCTTTGGATGCCATGGCATTTTTAAAATACGTTAAAGAGAAAACCAGCCACTATGAAATTGACCAAAAACTCTTACAACGGGAGCTTAATAACGGCTTTTCAGGCGGTGAGAAAAAAAGAAATGAACTCATACAATTGCTTTTGCTCAATCCCGATTTGATTTTGTTAGATGAGATTGACTCAGGACTTGATGTGGATGCCATTAAAACCGTTGCCAATGTGATTAACGGGATGCTTGATGGCAACAAATCGGTTTTGATGATTACACACTATGATCGATTGCTTGAACTGATTAAACCCGATTTTGTACATATCCTTCATCAAGGTAAAATTGTCAAAACGGGGGATTATACCTTGGCACTGGAAATTGATGAAAAAGGCTTTGAAGCCATAGGAATTAAAGATGAAACTCATTGATGTATTGGGCATAACTTTGCCTGAAAAAAATAACGAAACATTTAGAAAAATTGAGCTTGAAACGTTGTATCATTTTGATTTTAAACACCAACAAGCCATTGCTTCTTCTGCTGCTGGTGTGATACAAACGCAAACGCTCTTTTCTTCTTCAAAAAATATTGTGTGGAATATCGCTCAACAACTCAATAACACACAAGAGGTTCTAAGTATTAATAAAAGTCTCAAAGAACCGCTTGTGTTAATTTATGAGATGAAAGAAGATGAAACACTCTATTCAAATCAACTTAAAATAGAGGTTAAAAAAGGCATCAAAGCCACCATAATTGAGATTGTAAAAAGCCAAAAAAAGGAGAGTGCCTTTATTTTTAATCGAGAAATATCTTTAGGAGAGAATGCCTCTTTGGAGTATGTTAAAATTCAAGAAATAGAAGAAAATAACAGCATGATATACAATGTAATGCTTCATCAAAAAGAAGCCTCTTCTTGTCAAATGCACGCTTTTGAAAAAGGAGAAGGATTTGTCATCAACAGCTACGACAACGCAATTGATGAAAAAAATGTTCACTACACCCTTAATGGTTTGGTCACATTACAAAAAGAAGCGTATGTTGCCAATATCATTCAAACCATCCACAACAATGAACACTCCATGAGTCATATTAACATAAAACACACCCTTAAAGATAAATCAACCGCCATCTTTAAAGCCAAATCCATCGTCAATGAAAATGCCCTTTATACCAAAGCATTTCAAAATGCTCATACCATATTGCTGAGCAACAATGCTACGATTATAGCTCAACCTCATCTTGAAATATCCATTGATGAACTTGAAGCCTCACATGGGACAACCACAGGAACACTTGATGAAGAACAATTGTTATACTTACAAGCCAGAGGGATTTCAAAAGAATTTGCACAAACCCTACTTTTGAATGCTTTTGAAGCGCAAATGTATGAAGCGATTGAAAATGAATATCTCAAAGAGTATGTTAAAACTCATTTAGGAGTTTCTTATGTTTAAAAATGATTTTCCCTATTTTAACAACTCCAAAGTGGTCTATTTGGACAATGCAGCAACAACACAAAAACCTCAAGCAGTCATTGATGCGCAAGTGAAATACTACACACACTATTGTGCCAATACTCACAGAAGCAGTTTTAGCGATGCCAATAAAGCCACACAACAATATGAAAATGCCAGAGCAACACTGAAAAACTTTATCAATGCGTCAAAAAATGAAGAGATTATTTTCACCAAAGGAGTCACTGAATCCATCAATTTTGTGGCTTCATCGTTTGCAAAAAAGTTTGACACAATAATTATTTCAAGCTTGGAACACCACTCCAATATTGTGCCTTGGCACATGCAAGGAAGAGTCTTAAACAAAGGTTTAGAAGTGGTCAAATGCACACCCAATTTGGAGTTTGATTTTGAAGATTTTGAACGCCTTTTACAGCAACATCGTAATGCTTTTGTCTCCATTACCCATATTTCAAATGCCTTTGGAACCATTCATAACATCAAAGCCATAATACAATTAGCCCATAAGTATCACACTCCTGTTTTAATTGATGGTGCGCAAAGTTTAAGTCATATGCCAATAGACGTGCAAGATTTAGATGCGGATTTTTTTGCCATTTCTGGGCATAAAACCTTTGGACCTACAGGCGTAGGTGCGTTATATGTCAAAGAAAAACATCTCAAAGAGTTAGCCCCCTACCAAACAGGAGGAGCTACCATACAAAGTGTGGATTACTTGGGTTCTGTGTTGCTTGATTCTCCTTATGCTTTTGAAGCCGGTACACAAAATATTGCCGGAGTGATTGGTTTTGCCCAAGCATTAGAGTATCTTAATCATTTGGGGTATGATTCCATACAAAAAGCCGAAAAGCAATGGTATGAATATTTGGACGCTCAATTGCATACCATAGAGGATATTGTCTTTTACAACACCACACACCATGCTATTGGTTCACGAAGTTTTAATATAAAAGGGATTATCCACGATGATATTGGTATTTTACTTGATAAAATGAATATTGCCGTGCGAGTCGGGCATCATTGTGCGCAACCTATTATGAAGACATTAAACATCAAAGGAACCATTCGGGTTTCACTTGCCTTTTATAACGATAAAAAGGATATTGATGCCTTTATTAACGCTCTTAAAAAAGCCATCTCCCTGTTAAAAGGTTAAGCCATGAGTATAAAAACAAAGATTCAAGCATTTAAAGAGGATTTGGATTTTTTTGAAGATGAATTACAAAAATATGAATTTATTATTGATTTGGGCAAAAAGCTTAAACCTTTTGATGAAAAATTGCAAATTGATAAAAACTTAGTGCAAGGGTGTACGTCACAAGTTTGGCTGGTGTGTGAAAAAAAAGAGGACAAACTCTACTTTTATGGAACCTCCGATGCCATTATTGTTAAAGGTTTGGTCTATATGATTTTGGAAATCTTTTCAGATGCTACCATTGAAGAACTGAATGCCATTGATATGGACATTATTAAAGAGTTAAATCTCAGTGAAGTTATTACCCCCAATCGACAAAGTGGTCTTACAGGAATGATAAAAAAAATTAAAACCTATGCCAATGAATATAAGGAGATGCGATGAAAGCCACATTTGATATTCCCACCATTAAAACTAAGGTCATCGAAAAACTCAAAAGTGTTTATGACCCAGAAATTCCTGTCAATGTCTATGATTTAGGCTTGATTTATACCATTGAGTTTGAAAACAAAGAGAACTATCTTTTTTGTACCATTGAAATGACATTGACAAGTCCTGCGTGTCCTGTGGCAGAAGCTTTACTCGATCAAGTTCAATATGTGGTACAACAAGTTGATGAAATCGATGAAGCCAAAGTCAATTTAGTTTTTGATCCTCCTTGGGATATGAATAAACTCACACCGGAGGGAAAAGAGATTATGATTTTAAATGGAGCGGCAATATAAAGAACAGAAGTCAACCTCTTGCTGTTTTGTCAATAAAATGTCAAGAACTCATGTATAAGTATATTGACAATTATCGTATATAATTTGACATTTGATAACAACAATTAAGCCTTTATTTTAGCAGGAGTTTAAATGAAATTGTACGCACCTTGGGAAAAAGCGTTTAAAAAAGTCTCTACCCCCTTTGAAGCATTTTTACATGCCCAAACCACAACCGGTCTGATTTTAATGATTATGACCATAGTGGCATTACTGTTAGCAAACTCCCCTTTGTACGAAGCTTATTCGCACTTTTTTCATATGAATATCGATTTCAATGTTGGTTCGTGGGCATTATCTCATTCACTTCATCATTGGATTAACGATGGTCTTATGGCAATTTTCTTTTTTATCATAGGTTTAGAGATAAAAAGAGAGATAACCGCAGGAGAACTCTCCAATATCAAAGTAGCTCTTCTGCCTATCTTAGCTGCCATAGGTGGTATGATTTTTCCCGCAATGATTTATTTGAGTTTAAATTATAACACGGCAGGTGTCAACGGTTGGGGTATTCCTATGGCAACAGACATTGCCTTTGCCATTAGTGCCTTGGTACTCTTAGGAAAAAGAGTACCCACCACTTTAGTGACCTTTTTAGTTGCTCTTGCTATTGTTGATGATTTGGGTGCAGTTTTAGTCATTGCCTTATTTTATACTGATACCATCAATATACTTCCTTTGGGTTTAGCAGGAGCAATGTTTTTACTTATGCTTGCGTTTAATCGCTTTGGTATTCATATGATTTTGCCCTATTTTATTGTGGGATTATTTATGTGGTTTTTTATGCTTGAATCGGGTGTTCATGCTACCATTGCGGGAGTTCTTGCTGCATTAGCCATTCCGTCCACACCCAAACGTACCCCCAAAAGTTTTACTCAAGATACCCAACATTTAATGTATGAATATGAAAAGTACTCTGTGCAGGAAACTCACACCATGACAGAAGAACAAAAAAAGATATTAACCACTATAAAAGATAAAATTGATGAAGTGGGAACCCCCGCTGCACGATTGGAACATGATCTTCATTTGCCCGTCGCTCTTTTGGTTATTCCTATTTTTGCATTGGCAAATGCAGGGATTAGAATCGATTTTAACTCCATTGGTTCAACGCTTCTTGAACCCGTTTCTTTAGGTATTATTGCCGGACTTATTTTTGGAAAAGTCATTGGAATTTTTGGCGTTTCTTGGTTAGCTGTTACATTAAAAATAGCTCAACTTCCCAAAGGCAGTTCTCTCTCTCAAATCTTTGGCGTAGCCTTTTTAGGAGGTATTGGCTTTACCATGTCTATTTTTGTTGCCGATTTAGCTTTTGTTGGAGATGCTGAACTTATCTTTCAAGCCAAAGTGGGAATTTTGAGTGCTTCTTTGTTTTCAGGTTTATTTGGTTATTTTTGGTTAAAATCAATCTCAAAAAAGAGAGGCAACGCGTGAAAAACAAACAGGTACTTTTGATTGAAGATAACCTTGAACTGCAAACACTTATCAGTAATTTTTTACAAAATTATCACTACCAGTGTAAAGCGTATTCTCAACCCTTAGAAGCACTCGAAGAGTTCAAGAAAAATCACGTTAACTATGCCATTGTGATTTTAGATTTGGGGCTTCCTCGAATGGATGGATTTGATCTTTTTAAAAAACTCAAAGAGATTAGAAATATTCCCATCATTATTTCAACCGCCAGAGATGACATAGGCAATAAAATATTTGGGTTTGAATTGGGTGCAGACGATTATTTAGCCAAACCGTATGAACCCAGAGAGTTGGTGCTTAGAATTGATGCAACGTTAAAACGATATCAAGATGACGATGAAATCCAAATAGGCGATTTACGCATTGATTTGGATAAAAAAAGAGTCTTTTTAGACAATCAAGAAATTGAGTTTACCAAAATCGAATCCGAAATTTTTTTTATGTTTATGAACAATATCAACAAAGTGATTTCAAGAGAAGATATCGTCAATCAAACGTCACTTAAAAACGATACCAAAAACAGAACCATCGATATGCACATCAGTAACATTCGATTTAAAATCAATGATGACTCAAAAGAGTTTAAATACATTAAATCCATATGGGGCATAGGATACAAATTTATCAATGACAATTAGACAAAAACTTTTTATTTCATTCTCTTTGATTTTACTCATTACTCTGTTAATCATAGGAGTCTTTTTTTACTCCATATACAATCTCAATGAAGTGCATATGTCTCAAAAACATCGATATGACCAAATCCGAAGAGTTGAACAACTCAAAGAGTACAACAACGATTTTTCGTGGGTTGTTTTAGACATTATTACCGATTACGACAAAATTAACGTCGTCAAAGAGCGTTTGCATAAAGCCGATGAATTCTTTAGAAGTTTACTCTCACAAAAACAAAAGACCATACAACACTCAGAAACCCAAAGTGAAAAAGAGAATCTACAACTCATCTTCTCTTATTTTGATAACATCAAATCCTTAATTAGCTACGAATTGTATGCGCTCATACTCACTGAAACCAAAGAAAAAAACTTCGATAATTTTAATCAAACGTTTGGAAAAATCAGTTATGAAACCCAAAAGCTTATTATCGAAGAAATTGAGTATCTTCAAAACAGACTGAATCAAACCGAAAGAAAAAGAAATCAATTTATCGATATGATTAAAATCGAACTGATTGGACTGCTTTTTATTGCCTTTATTGTATCGTTTGTTATCTCATCAAAAATTATAAAAGAGATTAAAGAAAAGTTAGATAAATTAAATCAAGGGGTCTTACACCTTTTTAATGATGACGATGAAAATACCATCAAAGTGGATATTGGCAAAAATAATGAACTCAGTGAAATCACCAATAACTTAAACTCTTACCTTGAAAAACAAGCCGATATTATTCACTCTCGAGAAGAGTTATTAAGAAATATCAGCCATGAGCTAAAAACACCCATAACCAAAGGAAAGTTTTTACTTGAAGATTTTAAACACACTCAAAATGAAGATGTTATCATTAACATCAACAGCGTATTTGTTGATATTGAAGAACTTACCAGTAAACTGCTGCAAAGAGAGAAACTCAACTTTGCAACGCTTAATCTGTCCCATTTTAAAGTAAGCAGCCTCATCCTTGAATCCTTATCAAAACTTTTTCTTGACGATGAATCCAAAATTGTACTGAATATCGAAGAGGATTTTACCATTGAAGCCGATAAATATTATTTAACCATTGTATTAAAAAATTTAATTGATAATGCCATCAAATACGCTCAAGAGTATCCTATAGAGATACATGCACACAAAAATGCCCTGCATATCAAAAATATTGCTCCAAAGCTTTCCAACGACCTTGTTTATTACATACGACCTTTTACACGAGAACCCAATCAACAATCCGGTCACGGCTTAGGTCTTAATATTGTCAATAAAATTTTACAAAAACATCGGTTTACCCTACACTATACCCATACTGCACCTCATAATATCTTCTCTATCGTATTTTAACAGTGGTATGTCAAGAAAATGCAAAGAACTCTTACATTTCAAAATTGACACCAATTAACTATACTTTTAACAGTTACAACATAAGGGCACCTCTAAAAATTGAAGGTACTCATAACATCTTTAGCTTTTTCTTAGGCTAGGCACTTACTTGAAGGACTAGCCGTAGCTAATTCGAAAGTGAGTAACGACGCATAAGGGAAAGCTAAAGATGCCCAAAGGGTGAAGTTTACAAACGCAATCTTTCACAAGATATTTGTTCAATTTAGCTATGGCTAGATCTTCTCAAATCTCTTGCAAAATCTTACATTTGTAAACTTCATTATGTGTATCTTCAATTTTTAGAGGTGCCCTTAAATATAAACGAAAAAGGATGTATCATGGAATTTGTAAGAAACGTGGTGATTTTAGTTGTAGTCTCTTTTGTTACAATAGGGTTAATCAGTTCCAGCTTTTAATCTGCTGTTAGTGGAGCGGGAGACGAGACTCGAACTCGCGACAATCTGCTTGGAAGGCAGAAGCTCTAGCCAACTGAGCTACTCCCGCATGAAAAAATTCTATCAAAACAAAACTTATTTTGCTATTAAAAAACCTCTTTTAAGCTCTTTTCTCTCTTTTTTGAAGACAAAATTAACTGCTTTTTTTTTCAAAGTTGCATATTGTGCAACTGTTACAAACTAATCAAAAAATAAATTACACATTAAAACGTAATGCTATACCATTATTTAATTCATAAAAAGGAGAAGTTATGTCAAAAAAGATTCTTATTTTAGCAGGAGATTTTGTTGAGGATTATGAAATAATGGTGCCATTTCAATCTCTGCTTATGTTAGGGCACAGTGTTGATGTGGTTTGTCCCAACAAAAAAGCAGGAGAGCAGATTAAAACGGCGATTCATGACTTTGAAGGTGATCAAACTTACAGTGAAAAACCCGGTCATAATTTCACTTTAAATGCTACATTTGATGAGATTGATGAAAACAGCTACGATGCTTTGCTTATTCCGGGAGGACGAGCGCCTGAATATATTCGACTCAATCCCAAGGTGTTAGAAATTGTTCAAAATTTTAACACAAAAAATAAACCCATCGCCTCAGTTTGTCATGGTATCCAAGTGTTAGTGGCAGCTGGTATTGTCAAAGATAAAACGTGTTCGTGTTATCCTGCTTGTGCCCCCGATTTGACAACCAACGGTGGGAAATGGGCAGATATTGGATTTGAAGAAGCGTATGTCGATGGGAATTTAGTCACAGCAGCAGCTTGGCCAGCACACCCTAAATGGCTTGCTAAATTTAACGAACTTTTGGCTTAAAAGATTCAGAATAGAACTGCCTAGGCAGTTCTATTATTTGATATAATAAATCAAAAAGAGTTTTTATGCCCACCATCAAATCATTTGCAAAAGGTTTACTTGTTTATAAAGAAATCATACACTACGATAAACCCATCCTTGCAAAACAGTTGTGTGATAAATTAAACATCGAAAAAAGTACCATGTCCAGAATCCTCAAAACACTTTATGAAGAAGGATTTATTACCTATTTAGAAAAATCGAATGAAATCATCGCCACAGATATGACCAACACCACAAAAGATAAAACAAGAATAGAACTCATCGTACAAAAAACCAAAGCCTTACTTGAAGAAATCTACATCAAAACCGAAGAATGTGCCTATTTAGGTGTATTTGATAACTATAAAGTCCTTTATTTAAATCAAGTCGATAATTCAAATAGAACCCTCAAAACCAGAAATAATATAGGGCTACAAGCTCCTTTGCACACCAATGCTCTGGGCAAATCAATTTTAGCCTTTGGAAGATATGATTTAAACAAAGTCAAACTCAACGCATATACGCACAACACCATCACATCCATACAAAACTTAGAAAATATTTTAAATGATGTAAGAGAAAATGGCTATTCAATCGATGATAAAGAGTATCAAGATGGTATGAGATGTGTTGCTGTTCCTTTGTTTAATCACCAAAATATTCTCATAGGAGCAGTGGGAATTTCAGGAACAAAAAAGCGACTCACCTTAGATAAATCTCACGAATTAGGAAAACTTCTCTTAGATATAGTCAATACACACTCTATTGTGGTTTAAAACCTTGCTGATAAAAAAGTAAATGGGAAAAATGGAGCGGGAGACGAGACTCGAACTCGCGACAATCTGCTTGGAAGGCAGAAGCTCTAGCCAACTGAGCTACTCCCGCTTAAGATAAGTTGTGGTAAAAAAGTGGTAAAAATAAATTTTATATTTTTTCCAAAAATTTCCAAAAAAACTGTAAAAGTACCATAAAATGGTGCTTTCAAGTGGTGGTCATGAAGGACTCGAACCTTCGACCACTCGGTTATGAGTCTTACGTTCTAAAAATTCACTATTATTCATTTTTATTCAAATATCCCTATTTTATGGTACTTTTATGCATATTAAAGTTCTAATAAAATATAATAAAATTCATTAAAATTCACTATTATTTAATAAAATAGTGGGGTAAAAAGTGGGGTAAGATATGGGTATAAGAAAAGAGCTAACAAAAACAAAATTTGCAGGTGTTTATTTTAAAACAGATCAAACAACAAAAGTTAAAACATACATAGCTAGAATTAAAGTAAATGGCATTGACACAGAACAAATTGTTGGCTATTCCAATGATGAACATAAGACTAACCCAAGTATTGCTTTTCAAAGACGTACAGAACTTGTAAACCAATATAAAACAGGTAAATCAATACGTAAAGACTCCCCTACTCTAAAACAATTTTTTGAGGAATATTTAGAACTAAGAAAAAGTTCGATTTCTCAATCTTGGTATGAAACAAATATTATATTTTTCAATAAACATATTCCCATACATTTACAAAACAAAAGACTTAAAGAAATAACCATTAATGATTTTCAAAAAGTGGTAAATACATTAAGTAATACAACTTATACTCAAGGAAAAAATGGTACTGAAAAAAATTACAGTGGAAGATATATTAAAACTGTAAAAGAATTATTTGGTCCTCTTTATAAAAAAGCAGTAGCTCTTGAGTTAGTTGAAAAAAATTTCATCAATAATTTAGAACTTCCAAAATTTGACAATGAAAGAAAGTTTTTTCTACCTGAGGAAAAAGCAAAAGAACTATATCAAGAAGTTTTATCCATAGAAGATAATCAATATAGACTTATGTTTTTATTCCTTTTTAGAGGCAGACGAAAAGGTGAAGTATTAAGCCTAGAATGGCAAGATATAAATTTTAATGATAGCAGCTATGTAGTAAGAGATGAAAATAATAAGATTAGAAAGAATCAAAAATATTTACTTGATGAAGAGTTACTAGAACAATTCAAACTATTTGAAAAAAAAGAAACTGGTCTTATTTTTCCAAGCCAACGTACAGGTCAAAAAATGAGCGATTTTCCACGTAAACTATGGGCTAAAATTACAGAAAAATTAAACATTGAGATGACTTTCCATGATTTCAGACATTTACTTGGCTTTACTCTTGTAAATAACGATGTGCCTCTCGAAATTATCTCAAGAACCTTTGGTCATACTAACATTAAAACAACTCAACGATACTCTAAAATGAAAGAAGAGATGGCAAAAAAAGGGAGTGATATATTTGTAGGTTTATTAAAAAGTTAACTTTTAAAGGTAATAAATTCTAATAGGAGATTTCTCCTTATCAGATATAAATTTATTTTTTATCACCAAAAAAAGCTTTTTGTATTTCCTTATATTCTTCATACCAATTCGTACAACATAGATACTGAACTCCATCAGGTGAACCTAAAAATTTTAACCATTCATCATCTGGATGTTTTTCTTTGAGTTTTACGACTAAATCAATAGCAAATGCTCTACGTTGTTTAATCTCTTCAGATATTGGTAAGAATGGAGTTAAATCACTGATACCTTTTTCATTAAAAGCTTTGATTTCTTCATCAGTAAAAAAATCACATACAGTATCTGTTGCATCTGTACCTGTTCTTTTTTTCTTAGCTTCTAAATCAGAGATATACTGATCATAGTTATAGAAATACTTTAAGTTTTTGATTTTATCTTGATACATAGCTTCACCTTTGGAGTAATAGTATCTTAATTATATAAATTTTTGAGATTATTTGCAACTGCGATTGCATCAAAATAAGATACATTGCGTTAATATAAGATAGTATTGCACCAAAATAAGATACGAATATCTTATTTTGTGTTAAGTTTATCAATAATTTGTACTAAATTATCAGAATTCAAGTTTTTAATGCAATTAATACCTTTTCTGTGTTGTTTATTTTCAACTGACTCAATACACTCTATTTTCAATGCCGACTTAAAAAAGTGCATAATTTTCCCAAAAATAGGAATCACCTTATCTTGATATGTAATCCCCATTAAATTATCAATTCTATAACCTTTTTTAGGTTCGATTAACTCAATAGCCTTTAACCTCAATTTTATTTCAAGTTCAATCAATAAAATTTCACTTTGAATTTTTGTTTTTCCTGATATATAGTTCATCTAATTATCCTTTTTTCTAAATTTTTGTATATATTCCAGTATTCCCAACACTGCACTTAAAAACATCATAACTATAAAACTGATTGCACCTAGTATAAAGCTTTCAATATAGATTGCATAAAACAATGTTGCAGCTGATGCAAACATTAAAACTATTAACCAAATTACTAATTTAACCATGTCTTACTCCTCTTCTTTATGTAAAATAAAGTTTTTATACTTAGCTTCAATAAATGCTTCATGTTTTTTGTCAAGTTCAATCATTTGCGTGTATCCTTTATAAAGTATTTTCCTACTAGGAATAAAAGTTATATGGCTGTAATCTTGCCCTAAGCCTTTTAAAATATCATCACTTAAAAGTTCAGCTTGGTTAGATGCCTGTGTTCTGTTTTCAATATCACTGTTTCCATTCTTATTGCTTGATGTTGTCATATACTCAACACGTCCAATAATTTTTGAAATCATTTCAGTAGTAGCAGTATCGGCAGTTTGAAATATAAATAACTGATCCACAGAGTTTAAAAGTTTTTGAGTAAGTTTTTTATCGTGTTCTGGTACATATTGAACTGCAGGGATCAAACATCCACCACGACTTCGTATAAGTGTGTGTAATGTTGTCAATGTATTTTCATCCATGATTGGTAAAAAAGACAAATACTCATCAAGTAAGAACAGGGTTAACTCTTCTGTACCGTCTTTTGTAACGTCCATAAAAATTGCCACAAAAGCACTCACAAAGCCGTTAAAATATGCAGTTAAATAGTTGCTATAGGTCTGCTTATTGAGTAAAAACAATTTACTATTTTTCTTATGTAAAAAATCATAAATCGTAAACGTCTTTGTATCATGTTGAATAAGATAATTTTGATACTCAAAAAATTCCAAAATTAATTTCATGGTACTAACCACATCTTTCTCACTCTTTGCATTTGGATCATTCTCAATGGTTTTAAAGTATCGATAAATAGAGTTAATAAAAGTAGCCCATGCCTCTTTTTTATTTAGTTCTTGAGCTAATACTTCATTAAATATTTGAATGTATCTATCAGCTGCAGAAGTTGTAAAAAAGTTTTTTTCTTGTGTTACACAACCACTGATTAGGTTTGTAAAAAATGGTTTAACAATTTGTGGATATCTTTGAGCCTCAGCAAATATATCCCACGTTAATGCGCGTCTATCGAATGGGTTTAAAATAATGTCTTTTCTACTGTAGAACTTTTCGACATAATCCCCTTTAATATCATGAATTAAGGCTCTGGTGTACCAATTTTGATGAAGTATATTATTTAAAAACTCTGTTTTACCGGCTCCCATTTGTCCAATAATTAAACTTCCTCTTTTAAATGCAGCAGCTTTAACACGTACCTCTTTTTGTCGTGATTTAACATGAAAATTCATAATTGATTTAAAGTTATTTGCCACTGATCTATCAAAAGTAAACTTATCAATTAATACTCCCTCTTTTTCACTTTTAATAGTGCTGCACGAACTCCATTTGATCCCTGCAGTTGTTTTAAAATAGTTTGCAAACGATGCACACCCAAAAGGAGAGAAAGGATAAACCCTGTTATTCTTAATCTCATATCCAACCATAAGATATAAATAGTACACTACAAAAATAATGCTTCCTGCTATCATCCAAGATACTTCATTGCTAAAATGAGCCTCAAAAATGAAACTCTTCATTGCAACCATAATTCCTATAAATATAATCCATGCCATTTTTTACTCCTTATAGTGAATAGCCATCTGAAATATTCATGCTAATGACATTTTTTTGTGCTGCTTCAAATCTGTTTGAACTTTGCATTGCATTATCATGTAAGTACTCTAAGGTTGAACCTTTCACCTGTTGATTTTGAGTATTCTCTTGAAGCTTTTCTATTGAATCTGTAAAGATTTTGACTCCCTCTTTAGCTCGTGTTACTTGTACGTAAAATGAATTGAGATTTGACATATCAGAGTCAACCATGGCAATAACATTTTGTGCAGTTTGCCCTTGAGATTTATAATCTGTGAGCGCATAACCATAATCAAAGTAGTTGTACTGTTTTGTATCAATACTTAGTTCTTTATTGCCATTAAGTACTTTCATAATATTGTCTTTAATCTCAAGCACTGTTGCAATCTGTCCGTTTTTAATATCAAACTTTTTATCATTCTTTGTAAAGGTGATTTTTTCACCAACTCCAAAACTCTTTTCAAGTGTTGTAAATAAAGATAACTTATTACCCTGTTTGGTTAAATCAACTTCAATCTCTTTGTTATTTGAAAGCAGTGTTAAAATATTGGTTTGATGATTCACACTTTTAATCAAGGCTTCACTTCCTGCTTTTAATCCATCTATAGCTTTGTTAATAAAAACATTTTGCCCCTCTTTGTAATACTGTGCAAAGAATTTTTCAGTATCTTGAAGAGTAATTGCCTCTTTAATTTCCATTTTCACTTCATCTTTAATTCGCTCTTTTAACTCATCTCGAATAAGTTCATTTAGAAGAGAACGGTCTTTATTTTTAGATACTAAAAGAAGTGTCTCTTTTTGTTCTTCTTGTTGTTTGAGATACTCGTTTTTAACCTCTTCAATTTGAGTGGTTTGTTTCACCATATCATTATCATTCAATCTATTAAAGGCATTGACAATATCTTTATTCTTGATATCAGCATACAAGCTTTTCATGAGAACTGTTTTGGCTCTCATTGATTCAGTCATTTCAACGGTTTTTACAAACGCTTGTTTTTGAAGTTGTTCAAATATACCACCAGCACTGATTGTTTGAAACTGTTTAATATCACCAATTAATACAATCTTAGATTTTGTTTCTTGTGCTTTTTGCATCAATTCATGCATCTGTTTTGAACCAACCATTGAAGCTTCATCTACGATGTAGATTTGATTGTTCTTAAACTCTTTTTGAGATAAAAAGCTGTGTAAGGTTGAAGATTTGATATTGGCTTCTTTTTCAATTTCATCAGCAGCTTTACCAGTAAATGATAAACCTTGTAAGGTGTACTTCGTTGAAGATTGATTCACATACTCATTAACCACATTCAACATATATGTTTTTCCTACACCTGCATCACCTTGAATATTTAATATCATGTCATGATTTGTAAGTATCTCTTTAGCAGCTGCTGCTTGACCTGCTGTGAGTGTATATTTACTTAAGGCACTGTTTACCTTTGAGTCATTTGTTTCAATACTTCGATAACTGTTTTGTCCTTGTTTGGCTTGTTCAATAATTTGCTTTTCAATCTCAATCATCTCTTTGGTAGAATAAATATTCTTTTCAAAGTTCACAAGCTCACTGTCAATCTTAATAGCCTCTTCAAAATCATCTTTATTGTATGTTCCAAGTGAAAGCTTCATACTCTCTTTTAAAAGCTCTTCTTTGGTAAATACTGACTCTTTATCGGTTAAGATTGTTTTAGCTTGATTAAGTATCTCTTTTGAGCTTAAAACAGTATGCTCTTGTGATTGATTTTTAACATTTAAAAGCATCTCTTCAATATTGACAATCTCTTTGGCTTTATTGATATTATCTGCTCTTATTACAGTTCTATCCACTGTTTTATCTTTTGCTTTTCGTGAGTCTAGCTTTGCCATTTGAATAAGGTCACCCTCTTTAGCATTTGGGTACTCTTTTTTAAGCTCTTCTAATTTACTTTCGACTTGTTTTGCACGTTGCGAAAAAGAGTCCATAAGCTCTTTTGAAACTCCTTTAACTTCAAAGAGTCCTTGCTTTGCATTAGTAACCTCGATTGAATAACCTAACTCTTTTAATTGTAATGCCAATTCATTACGATAAACTTGTCCTAAGTAGAGTTTATTTTTAAATAATTCATCATTATGCAAAGCTCTCCATTCTCCATTTTCTTTTTGAGTCATATTTAAAACGAATGCATGAGTATGAAGTTGTGGATCTAATTCTCTTGAAGTATCGTGTTGAAATTTTGCAACACATAAGTTTCCTGTATTGATTGTTTCTCGAAACCCATTGAATTGCTCTCTTGTTTGAGAGTAGTTTTCTTCGATGTGTGCAATCGCTTTACTTACTGCTAAATCATGAGCTTGTCTGATTGCAAGTTCATCCTCTTTTGATGATAATTCCATAATCATGGAAACACTTTTAGGTGCAGAAAAGGTTAAATCAGTTCCTGCACGCTTTGAAGTATTCACCAAGACTTCATCACTGTTGGGATTGATACCATGACACAATCTTTCAAATTGTGCGTGGTCAATTGCTCCATTTAATCCCAAAGCCTCTGCAGCTTTTCCTTGCCATTGTCCAATTTCACCATTTTGCGAATAGTAGTTTTGGTCTTGCTTATGGTAATGCGCTGCTTGTTCACTTGTCATGTTTGATATTGATAACATTTTAAGCTCCTTTTGCTCTTTTTGAAAAATTGCCAATTAAGTGGCGTCAGGTCTGATTGTTTTCGTGTTCTTATTATGTGCCTGTAATATACCTATGGTATTCCTACATATTCCTATGACATACCAACCCCGAACCTGTCGGGGTTGGTACAATGAAAATCAAGTAAACTGTTTAATCTTGATTTTTATGCTTTGAGTGCGTTAGCAAGTCTTGAACCGAATGGTTTTTTAACGCCATTTGCTTAAATCTTTCAAGACTTGAACCTGTACTTGATGAACTGTGAGTTTCATCTTTTTTAGTTTCTACATATGAACGTTGTTCTTTTGTAGTTACAGTTTGTTGAACTTGTTCAACTTTTTGCATAGCGTTTCTTTGAATCCATGCGTTAAGATTTCTCTCTTTTGCATCCACTCCAACACTATTTAAATATTCACAAATTTGAGGTGTTGAATATCCCAACTTTTTAAGCTCAAAAATCTCTTCTTTGTGTTCATAAAATCGTGAACGTTTTACTTGTGTTTTTTGAATAAATTTTTGTAGCTTTTTGTTCATTTTATTGCTCTTGATTTTCTAAAATAAATTTTGCAAGATGCCATGCAATTGTTGATTTACCCACCCCACCTTTACTTGAAACTACGGCAATATTTCTTTGCGTTTTAATTTTCTTAAACTGCTTCAAAATTTCATCAAGGTATCTAACAGATTGAACTGATTGTGTCCATTTATTTTTCATACGTTTAAACTCTGCTCTCTCCTTAGATTCTTTGTATAAGATATCTAAAGCTTGAGCTTTATCTAGTCCATGCGAAAATTGTGCTAATTCATTAATCGTAATGCCATCAAGTGCAGCCAACTCAAAAAGTGGTGTATATTTAATGATTAGTGCATCCGATTTTACAGTTTGTGCAAATGATTCAATTCCCAATTCAACATTTCCAAACCAGAAAGGAAATTCATTTTCTAAGTTATCTAAATCATGTACTCCATTTAGTGCAAAAATTGTATTTTTAGGATCACCTATTAGATCATATGTAGCTTTTGCATTTTCAAGCTGTGCCATTGAACTACCAACGGGTACTATATAAGTAAAAGGGACACCTGTATCTTTAATGAGCTCAATTGTTGCTGTTGAGTCATTACCACCGCCTGCATCTACAACAATTTGGTCTTTTTTATCAAAGTAGTCATAGATTAAATCCGTTAATGCATTATCACCGTTTTTTACTTTCACACTTTGTCCGTCCACTTCTTCACTGTGTTGGAATACGTTACTGTTATTGTTATCGTCAATCTCTAAAATTTTAATCATGTTTTACTCCTTGTTTTTGATTAATCTTTTTTTCAAAAAATGGGCTCATCGCCTCAATCATGCTGTCAAGTTCTTCAATCTTAACAGCATCTTGATATTGAAATTTTTCAACATCCTTGTTTCCTAATCGTTCAATTTGTCGGTTAATGCGACAAAAAAACTGCTCTATTTTTTTTACATTTTTTAACTTGTACTCACACATTTCTCCTCCTTTTTTAAGATTAAATACCTCTATTGGTTTTATTTTCAATAGCATCGCCAAAGCTGTTTTGAACATCAAAATTAATATCTTTGATTCCTAACATTCCAATTATTAAATCAGCACCTTTAAATACAAGATAAAAAGCCATCATTGCAATAATCAAAGAACCAACAATATTCATGAATATCATCACCATTTTGAACATCGTGTAGCTTGTATCAAAGCTTGAAAACATCGCTCTCACGTCTTGAATGTTGAAAGTAATCATGAAATTATTCAAATTCATTAAAAATTCAACTGCAAACATGGCAATGATGATTGATACAACTATCATGAGAGGTTTAAAAGCTAAAATCAAACCAAATCTAAGATACTTTTTTAAGATTGATGTTTGATTTGTGGTAAGTGCAAAACCGATTAAGAAAGGTGCAATAAGATAATAAATCATTACGCTTATTAACCAAAAACCAATGGATAACAGGGAACCTGAAAAGATAACTACTGCCGGTAACAATCCAATAAAAAACTTAACAATTAAAATAGTAAATATTGATCTTGCACCTGCTGTCAGCTGTGGAATGAATTTGTCAAAATATGGAACACTGATAAACTCTTTGAGTTCTGATTTTATAGTCGTTGCAAAAGGTACAAACAAATAAGGCAAGTTATTCAAAATCTCTAGGTCTATTTGAGTCGTATCTTCATTTTCATTCATTTCATTTCGAGCATTGAACCTATCTTGTGATATGGCTTTTACGTTGACTTTCGTTGCATAGTTTTCAATTGCATCCACTTCTTTGAGTGCAAAATTTGTAGATGCTAAAAGTGGCATTGCCATCCAACCAAGTTCTGCAAAATTTTGAAACTGACTTCGAGCTAATATTTCAAGTTTTTTAGCTGTTTGAGTATCACTTTGACTTTTTTGAATAAGCACAATTTGGCTATCAATATCTTTGATTTGTTGTTCTTTCTCTTTCATCTTTTTCCACATAATTCCACAACCACTTAAACTTACAGCACTTCGTTTTTCTGGATTCTCAAACTGTGTGTACGGGTTTACATAATTGCCATTTTTTATTTGACTCTCACTTGTAGGAAAAGGCATATTAATTTTTGAATTAATATTTAAAGAAAGTTTCACTGCATTTAAGTCATATTTTTCAATACACTCTTTTGTTAGATTATCCATATAAAATTGATTCTCATTTTGCAGCATCTTTTTTTGTACAAGCAGCTGTTTTAACGTATCATTGCTGACATAGTTTAAATCAGTCATTTTGTACTTTAAAAATGAGTTCATAGCAGAAAATGCAACGTCGTTCGCAATGTCATTGGCTTCAAACAAAATTGGTCGAAACATATTATGGTACGCCACTTGATTTATTTTATCTTCACTGTTTATTTCAATTTTTCCAACCGAGAAATAGAAAAGAAACAAGGATACAACTGTAAGCAAAGCTTTTTCAGCGTAATCAGTATGATTTCGCACACCAGAGATTTTTTTTGTAACCATTTGTTGTCCCAAAAATAAAAATGCAAACGGTAAGACAGTGATAAACAGATAAGTTTTTAATCGTAAAATCGAGTCATTGCTCTCTTCAAAAAAGTGGAAGATCAATAAAATTGAGTTACTGATCATCTCTTTTGTTGTACTTACAATTGAAGTATTTTCTAGTTGTTTTTCGAGCTCTCTTTGAGTGAAACTATTTGAAGTTGGCTGATTTAAAGTTTCATCACTTTTGAACAAATTTGAATAAAGTGTGTATGGGCTATTAATTTCAACTTTGTTTTTATAAATTGAATTTTTAATGTCAATTATTGTGGGATCAATCGTAAGCCCTGCAATCAGAAACGTTGGTAAATTTAGGTAGTAATCAGTCAGATAATCTCTCTTAAAATTTTTCTCTAAACTATTTAAGTTTGAGATGAGATTATTGCCAACTTTATTATCTTGAATACTGTTTTCCACCTCTTTCTCAAAATTTAATTTTAATGATTTTAAACTCTCAATATTTTCAGGATTTGTATATTTTATTTGATCCAATAAAACACCTGAAATTCCATCAAATACATAACAAGTTAAACTACTATCCCAAAAATTTACGTCCTTTATTCTTGCGAAATATGTATCTTTAAGCAGTGGACATGCAAAGCCTTTTGTTTTTGGTTGCGTTTCAACCAGATATTTTTTTTGCATATCAATTTGAGTTTGTTGAGTTTGTGTTGCTTGTGTTGCTGCAGCTGAAACAAAAGAAACCAAGATAAATAATAAACTAATGATTCGTTTCATTTTGCACCTCATTCTCATTAAAATAGATATAAAAGCCATTTAACTTCACATCAAAATCAAAATTAAAACCTTGTTTTACATGTAAAAACTCACGTTTTCCAAATGTGAATAATGGTCTTTTTTTTCGCTCAGACTTAACTTTGAGTGATTGACTTTCAGTAAGATAATAATTTTGATATGATTTGACTACAAAAGCATCAAAAATCAAATACAAGATAATCAAAGATTGCATACAATAAAACAGTGCAGAATCAAAGTGAATTGGATCTACCAACTGAAAATAAACAAGCAAAAAAGCAATGATTGAAAAAACTAAAATTGATTCTTTTAGCCAATTCAAAAATTTATGAAAAATAAAGCCAAATATAATGGCTAAAGTTGAACCAATGCTAAATAAATAAAGCTCTCCAATGGTGTTTGGAATTGAGCCAAATGCCAATAATAAAATGAGTAATGGCAAATATTTAATTGCAATGATTAAATATATATTTGCATTTTGCAATTTCTCGATATTTTCTATCTCAACAGGATTGTTCAAAAACAAAAAGTAAGGGATAGAGTTTATTTTTGCGTTCATTTTTACTCCTTAATTTCCAAAATTCTGTCACCATTTTCTAGCTCAATTGGCTCAAGCTCAATGGCACCATCTTGAATTTTTTCAGAATCACCATTTTTTTGCCATCTCTGAAGTTCATTTTTTGTTACATAATATTTTTCAGTCACATTGGTTGTGGTTGGTACTTTTCTAATTTGATTTGATAAGTCCTTGTGAAGCAATACAGTGAAAATTAAATTCAAAATAAAACTCCCTAAAATGGCTACTCCAATAATTATATTTTTTTTCATTTTCTACTCCTTATTTTTTAATTGAAAACACCCAATTAGTTTGGGTATCTTTGATAAATTTTGCTTGATTTTTATCGAGATACAAATATTTAGATTCCGCATTTTCAACGACCGTGAAATGTTTTGATATTCCAAATTGATAAAAAATAAAACCAACCAAAAAACCTAAAATTAAACCAACAAAGCTATTGAAAATAAAATTGATAAGCTTGATCTTTTTAAGCTGTTTTATCTTTTCCTCAAGTTGATTTATTTCTTTTGCGATTTCGCCAAATTCAAGATTCTTCAACTCCATCAAACAGTACTCAAGATCAGCAATCGCATCTTTGAGCTCGTGTATATTCATTTTTAACCTCCCTATATGGGCTTCAATTAAGACTATCCCTCACGGGTAGTCACCTGTCATGTGGTTGTTTTACACTGGCATAGCCCGATACGTTTTTGTAATTTGTTGGATACAAAACCGCATCGTGCCCTTGTCTTTTCTTTTTTTTGGTCGGATGTGGCAAACTTTGGTTGGTACTCCAACCAAAGGCAAACACACCGAAAACAAGCGATAGCGCGTTAGGCGTACCCTCTTAGCTCTTTGTTGATTGATTTATTGAGTTCATCCCAATTTATTTCTTTTTTCATTTCTTGAGCTTTTTCCATCATTTTCAAATAATCCATGTTGGTGAGTTCACCTTGATTTAACTCTTTTGATTTTATAAATTGACGATAACTGTTATTTGTTTCTATGTCGTTATTTATCAAAGCTGCAAATATTTTTTTACGCAGATTTTTTTCATTTCTTCGAGCTCTCAATCCACCTGTTTTTAACCAATGAAAAAACTCATCAAAGTCACTTATTTGATTTTCAGTAAAACTCATTTTCCTGTTAATTCCTCTTCGCATCATATACATATAGTTATATGTGTACCGTTTTGGTACGGCATTTAACCTTTTTGGTACTACAATCCCGAAATGGTACAGATGTACCTTAAACTTGTTTTACAAGTTTTAACGATTCAAAATCATCCCACCATAATTTTGTTGTTCTTAAAAAACCTGTTGTTGGATCACGTTGAATTAATTGTTTTTCGAGTAATTTATCGATACTGCGATAACTTGTAGTTCGTCCCAAATCAAATTTTTTTCCTAAAGTTTCAATTTTTCCAAAATACCATCCTTGAAATGGTGAGTCTGGGTTGTGTGATAGCGTAAATATTGCACTTGCGATGCAATAGTCATTGTTCGAAAGTCCATGCTTAACTCGTGGATTGTGTTTTATTGTGGTAAAGTCAGCTATTTTGACTTTTCTTTTTTTGTCAGACACGATTATCCTTTGTCTTGTTTGTTCAATGTATTTGAATAATCGAATTGCAGTATTTGTTAGTATTTGTTATAATGCAGACGATTAAAACCATTTTACTCGTGTGTTTTGATTGCTCTCTCTTTTCAGCGGTCGAAAACTTAAAAGAGGGAGTTTTAAATTGCTTTTACTTCGTTTTTCCGTAAATACTCCTCGATATCTTGCAGCTTATATTTGACTCTACCGGCACATTTTGTATAGGTTACCTTGCGTGCCATTCGAAGTTGCGCCTGTGTTTGCAAACTAACAGTTGGTATTGCAATTTCACCAGTGAATGTTTTCACTACGCCTTTTTCCCAATCATTGGGCGTTACATATATTGTGTTATTCATAGTCTTTACCTCTCTTTGTTGATTGATTTATTGATTTCATCCCAATTTATTTCTTCATACTCTTTGCCTATTTGGGCAATTTCTTCATACTCTTTTTGATATTCTTTTATTTCTTCATAATTTTCATTTTCTGATACACATAAATCATTGACTTCTAGTGCATATTGCCAATGACCTTCTAATCCATTTTCCATATTTTGTTTCCAACTTCCTGAATTACCACCAATGAAAGTTCTCTCGACAAAATAAAATACATCAACTTCTGATTCACAACCAATTCCACTATTTGCCACATAATAATCTGGATTATCATCTTCAAGCTTTTCAGCGATATTTCGGGCTTGATAAATCATTTGATAACTTAACTCATACGAATCATTTTCATAAGTAGTATCGTCAATGTCAAGATTCTTCAATTTTAATGAAATATCTAGTAGCTTTTGTTTTCCTTGTTCGATTGCAAATAAATTTAGATTTTGCTTTTTCATATTTTCCCTTTATTATTTCGATAAAAGAATCTTACACGAAATAATTAATTGTGTCAAGTATTAATCCCTACATATAGCCTTTTAAGAAGATTTAATTCTATTATGTGACTAGAAAATAATTAAATAAAACGTGAAAAAATTTTTAAATTTTATATTGTTTAATATCTTATTTTAATATTTATAATTGATACTTGCTATCAGAATAATATTTTAAAAAAATTTCAAAATTTCTTTTTTTTTCTTTGTTTTTTTTCGTTTTAGAAATATTTTTTTATAAATTTTTAATAAAATCCAAATATTTAAGCTATAATAAAATTAAAATAAAGGAAATATATGCTTGAGTTTAGACCATCTACTTTAAAGGATGTAAATTTTGTTCGAGAACTGTTCAAAATAGGAGTTGTCAATGGACACTATAAAGAAGAAATACTTTATCCTAATCAGATTGAGGCACTTGTACAATCTAAATACAATCTGGCAGATGAAAGTCAACCACAAACACTAATTTGTACACTTGCAAATAAACCTATTGGTTTTATTGTTATTACAATAAGAATTGGTGGTATAATCGAATTTCATTACTTATCATTTGATGAAAAATATCAAAATATGGGTTTTGGTGATTTAACAATAAAGTATTTTGAAGATGCTTGTATTAAACAGTGTAAAGGTGCACCATTATTTATGGTAAGATGTAGAGAATCATCACATGGAATGAAATCTTTGCTAAAGAAAAACAACTATAATGAGAAATTTTTAAATGACTCAAATGTAACTCTTTTTGCAAAATGTACGGATAAAAAATTTTTAACTGATTTTATTAATACAATGAATTAACTGTATGTGATGATATCATAGATATAAAATAAAGTTTTATTTGACAACTATATGCAAAATATACTATAATTATAAATGAAAAAGGATAGAAGTTCTTTTATCCTACTAGTCGACTCTGAATAACTGTAATTATTCGTTGTCCACTTCTATCACACATTAACAACCTTTAATTGGTGTTAAAGGCAACATTAGCGGAAACACACTGTTAGGATTATACTCCTAGCAGTATTTTTATCAAATCCCAAATTACACTTGCCATAAATATTAACAACTGCATAAGTTCATCACCTTTTTAATTAAGCTGCCTCAAACTAAAAGTTTTACACACCACATCCAAAGCTTAATATTTAAAAAGGCTTCCTGTTGCTTTTCATAAATAGAATATCGAAGTGTACACTAGACGAAGTATAATTATTCGATAAAAGAATTTTACTATAATTGATTTAAATTTAAAATTAGAAAGAATTTAAAATGGAGCGGGAGACGAGACTCGAACTCGCGACAATCTGCTTGGAAGGCAGAAGCTCTAGCCAACTGAGCTACTCCCGCATAAAAGTGGGGTAAAAAGTGGGGTAACACTTTTTAACTTTCCTAGGAAGTCCCTAGAAATGGTGGGTCATGAAGGACTCGAACCTTCGACCACTCGGTTATGAGCCGAGTGCTCTAACCAGCTGAGCTAATGACCCGATTTTTTATTAAAATTTTAATGAAACAAATGGCGGACAGAGAGGGATTCGAACCCTCGGTACCGTTGCCAGTACGTCTCCTTAGCAGGGAGGTGGTTTCAGCCAACTCACCCATCTGTCCTTGATTTGAGGGTGTAATTTTAGTAAAGTTTAGTTAAAACAACGCTTAAATTGTCAAAAGAATTTTAGATATTCTCTAAAATTGCTTTGACGGTTTTTGAAGGCTCTACGCTTTGATAAATGGGGCGTCCAACGACGATAAAATCAACCAATTCTTGCTGGGCAAGTGCAACATTGGCAACCCGTTTTTGATCACCTGACTCTTCTCCAAAAGGACGAATACCCGGACATAAAGTAATAAACTCTTGAGAGGTATTTTCTTTGATGACTTTGCTTTCAAAAGCCGAACACACCACTCCATGAATACCACTTTCAAACGCATCTTTTGCAAATTGTGTGGCTTTTGACGCAATGTCTTGATTGTAAACGGCTTGAAAATTGGTTTCATCAAAACTCGTAAGTGCGGTCACGGCTAATACTATGGGCTGTTTTTCACAACCTTGAAGTCGTTGCATGACTTCACGCATGGCAACTTTTCCTGCACTGGCATGAACGTTAAACATATCAACGCCAAATTGAGCAATCTCTTGTGCAGCATCTGCCATGGTATTGGGAATATCATGCAGTTTTAAATCCAAAAAGATTTTAAAATTGGGGTTAATTGCTTTTAATTGAGCCAAAAACGCATATCCATCTCGAATAAATGCACGAAGCCCTACTTTTAACCAAACGTCATGCTCTTTAATTTTTTGTACAAGTTCTAAATTCTCTTTTGCGCTGGGTAAATCTAAAGCCACACACAATTTCATTTATGCACCTTATCTAAAATACCATTGACAAATTTAGGGGCATTATCTCCTGCTAATCGTTTTGATAACTCTATGGCTTCATTGATGATAATAGGCTTATCTAAATTTTCAAATAAAATCTCATACGTTGCTAATCGTAAAATCGATTTTTCAACGGAACCTATATCGTCTAATCCTCTTTTGTCAAGATGTGAAATAATTTCAGTATCAATTGTACTAAGATTATCGATCACACCATTAAACAATTTCAACGCAAAATCTTTTTGCTTATTTCGGATTTTCTTGTCTTCTAAAATTTCATCGACAAAAAGTGCAATTTTTTCATTTCCTAAATCGTACGCATACAACAACCCAATGACAGACTCTCGTGCTTGTGTTCTTGTTGCCAATTTATTTCCCCATTTCGCTGTATAAATCCAGCATCTCAATGATTGTTACCATCGCTTCAGCACCTTTGTTTCCTACTTTACTTCCAGCTCGCTCGATGGCTTGTTCAATGCTGTCTGTTGTTAAAACACCGTTTGCTACAGGTTTACCATACTTTAATCCCACGGTTGCAATCCCTTTTGTCGCTTCTGCTGAAATGTAATCAAAATGAGGTGTTGCCCCTCGAATCACTGCTCCTACACAACAAATAGCGTCATATTTTCCACTGCTTAATGCACGTTCGAGTGCAAATGGAATTTCAAATGCTCCAGGCACTAAAATCAAATCTAAATTGGCTTCATTTCCACCGTGTCGAATAAAAGCATCTTTGGCTCCCTCAACCAATCTATCGGTAATGATATGATTAAATCGTCCGTTAATAATAGCAACTTTTTCGTTGCCTTTTAAGCTTAATTTACCCTCAATTATTTTCATGTTTACTCCGTCCGTTCTATTTATAGTTTGCGATTATACAACAATTATTCATTATTCATTATTAACCACTAATTATTCAAAGCCTCTTTAATGGCAAAAATATCTCCCACTGTTTTATACAAATCTTCAACTTTTAGCATATTGGGTCCATCACTTTTAGCGACCCTTGGGTCAATGTGTGTTTCAAAGAAAAATCCATCCACACCAACAGCAGCAGCAGCTTTTGCCATGCTGGGTACAAATTTAGAATTTCCACCCGTAGTGCCTCCTGTACTTGGGATTTGCACACTGTGTGTGGCATCAAAAATCACAGGAGCATACTCTTTTAATAAAAGTAAGTTTCGCATATCTACGACTAACGCCCCATACCCAAAAGTGTTTCCTCTTTCACATAACCAAACCCCATTTTCTTTGCTTAATTCATATGAAATTTCACTGACACCTCGTGTTTGTAGCACCTTTTCAACCGGATGTTTCATTGAATCTGCGGCTAAAAATTGCCCTTTTTTGATGTTGATTTTGGCTTTGGTTTTAGCAGCAGCAACAAGCAAATCGGTTTGTCGGCACAAAAACGCAGGAATTTGTAAAATATCCACAACCTCAGCGGCAATACTCGCTTGATACGACTCATGAATATCGGTTACGACTTGATAACCAAACTCTTTTTTAACCTCTTCAAAAATTCTCAAACCTTCTTCAAGTCCTGGTCCTCGAAACGAACTGATACTCGTACGATTGGCTTTATCAAACGACGCTTTAAAATAAAACTCTACGCGTTTATCTTCACTTAAAGGTTTAAGTTTTTCTGCAATTTTAAATACGGTATCTCGCTCTTCTAAAACACAAGGTCCTGTTATTATAATCATTTTAATCATCCTTTTTTAAATAGTGTTTTCTCTTCTCCGTTTAACGCATAATGAAATTCATACGGGTTTTGAGCAATATATTCAATGTCGTTTTGTGCATTTTCATCACAGGCAAAAAGAAGTTTATCATCAATTTTCAGTGGTGTGTCTAAACTTGGCAATATCACAATTTCGTCGTCACGTTTAAGCAGTAATGCAATCACATTATTTTTTAAATTTCGATTGTGCAATGATATTTCAAATATACTTAAAGCTATCTCATTGGAAGCTTCAATATACTCACATATTTGATGCGCTTGAGATGAGTTAATGCTCAGTTCAAACAACACAGGATTGGCATCTATATTTTGCACCAAACTTCTTACCAATGACGTCGCCCATTTTTCATCTTTACGTTTAATGGCTCGAGCAAAGGTATCGGCTAATGGGTTGATTAAGGCATTGGTAATTTTATTGACCAAAATTTTCGAGGGCATAAACAAATAATCAATTTGAGCATTGCTAAAAATAGAAACATCTTCGATTTCATCTTCTCTTGCTATGGCAATAATATCGTCATTAAGCTTTTTTGCTGTGGCTAAAATAGAGATATTGGTCGTATCATTATTGGTAAATGCCACTACGGCAGTTGCTGTTTTTATTCCCGCTTTAAGTAACACATTTTTATCATCGGCATCACCAATAATCATTTGATGTAACGATTCTTCTTGAAACTCTTGTGTTTTATTTGGGTCAATTTCGATAAAAACAAACTCAATGTCTTCATTTTTTAAAGCTCTGTATATATTTTTTCCCAAACGCCCAAAACCACAAATAATATATTTGCCCACAGGCAGTTTCACCAAATGAGAGTCTAACGTATCGATTTTATAAATCCATTTTTCAAGTTTAAGTAAATTGGGAGATTTAATTGCCATTTTAAGTTCATTGGCAATTGTTGAAAAAGGATTGGCAATCACATTGGTGTTAATATCTTTTAAATTATTGACACTGTTAGGTGTGGTGGCTTTAATTGCCAATTGAATATTTTTATTCAACAAACGAGATACTATGGCAATTCGTAAATTTAAAGCATCGTCTTCAAACAGGGAAATCACCGCTTTACAGTTTGATTTATTAATACCTGCTTGTTCTAAAGCATTGGCTTTATACGCATCTAAAACCAAAACAGGCACCGTAGGTGTATAGTTTTCCAAGGTCAGAGCATTGGCTTTTTCTTCACTTTTTTCTATCACCACTACTTGCATATCGTTGGCTAAAAGTCTTTTAATGATTTCATTTGTAACATAACTAAAGCCCAACACAATAATATATTTTTTACGAATATTACTGACTTGTCGTCGGAATTTCACTCTGGCAATCTCATTTAAAAACGTTTTATTTTGCAATAAACCAATCAATGTTCCAATACCATAAAGCCAACCAATGACTGTAAGATAAATAGAAAAAGTCACCCAAAGTCGCTGAGAATATGTAAAACTGTAAGGAGTTTCTCCAAAACCAATGGTGGTGGCGGTATAAGAAATAAAATATAAAGCATCAAAAATGGTCATTTTATGCACATTACCATTGGCGTCCATTCCATCAATACTGACTAACCCAATAATGGCAATGGTATATGTTAAAATAATCACAATAAAGGGGATTCGCATTTTTTGTAAAATGATCCAAAGAGAAGTGTTTTGCACCCTATTTCCTAACTTTTTTATTTATCGTTTTGATTTTAAGGTTTCGCCCACATATAATGCCACCGAAGTGATATTTGCCAACAGCGCACCCCCACTTAAGGAGATAATAATCGCAACAATCTCTTTGTCAATCACATACACATAATACGCAATTGCCCACACAATTGCTGCGGCAATGAGTTGTATGTCAGCAACCAAAGAAGTGGCTAAAAGCACTGAACCCATTTGAGTTTTATCACCCAGTTTAAGCGTTGTCGCAATCAAATTTACAATAATCGCAGCAAACAACTCATACTTGCTGTGGGCTTCTAAGGAATCCAAATCCCCGTAGAAAAAACCAAAGTTAAGTGTCATGGCAAGGATAATAAAAAATCCTGAAATCACTTTGTCTAAATTCATAAAACTGTCCTTTACGATTTTACTTTACTGACTAAAACGCCACTGTATACAATCAAAAGTATACCCAAAAATATCCAAATATCGGGAAAACTATCCCCTAAAAACATTCCCAAAATAATCGAAAACACAATATTGGAATAACTGATTGTTCCAATAATACCTGCTTTGGCACTTGAATACGCTTTGGTCATATAAATTTGTGCAAACGTTGAAAACAGCCCCAAAGCAATGATAAAAACAATATCTGAAGTCTGTGGTACGGTAAAAGGAGCTATCATAAAATCAAACGTAGTGGCTTCATAAAATTCAGCCAGTATCATTAAAATAATGGGTCCAATGGTTCCAATGGTCATAAAAGACAACACGATGGCACGGTTTTCATAATAGTTTTTAAGTTCTCGTATAGAGGTATACGCCAACCCTGCACCAACACCACATAAAATACCCAGCCAATCGGTTTTGTTCAAACTGCTTCCATCAAATTTGGTAATAAATAAAATACCAACAAAACCAATAAATACCCCAACCCAGCCTTGAAAAGAGATTCTTTCTTTGACAAAAATATAGGCAAAAATAGCCGTAAAAATCGGTGAAGTTTTCGAAAAAGTCATCGCTTCTGCTAAAGAGATTTGTGAAATATTATAAAAAAACATTAACAACGCTAAAAACCCAGCTACCCCTCTAAAAATAAGCAAAAAAGGTTTGCCTCCTTTTTGATTGAGAGGTTTTTTATAGACCGATAACGCGATTAAAATCACGCCAAAAACATTTCTGAAAAATACAATTTCAACGGAATTCATGGAAGCACTTAGCTCTTTGGCAAAAGCACCCATAAAAGCAAAAAGAAAAGAGGCAAGAAGCATATACTTTATGCCTTGTTTGGTTTCGTTAGTCATATCGAATTTTAATCAGTTTTTTGTTAAAATCCGATTATCTAATGCAAAGGAGAGCAGTTGAACTTTTTAAATAATCCTGATTATCAAATCCCCATCGCTATTGCCATTTTTACCTTTTTTTTAATTGCACGAAAACTCTTTCAAATCATTACTCGTTTTATCGTATTACGAATTTTTAAAAGAACCAACAACACTTTTGATGAAGAGATTTTTGATTCCATTCAAAAACCGTTAAGCTTTTTATTTATCTTTATCGGTGCCAATATTGCGATAAAATTTTTGAATATTCCTGCTGAATTTAAAGAGTTTATTGTCCCTTTAATCAAATCAGGATTTGCCTTTATCATTTTTTGGACACTGTACAATATTTTAACACCATTAACAAAAATACTCAATCGACTTACCCATAAATTAGGTAAAGAGTTAAGCGATGATATCACCAACTTTATCATCAAAACGCTCAAGTTTTTGGTGATTTCCATTGGCTTTGTTGCCATTATGAATGTGTGGGGATACAACATCAGCGGATTTTTAGCCTCTTTGGGACTGGTAGGTATGGCATTGGCATTAGCAGCCAAAGATACTGCTTCAAATCTGTTTGGCTCACTGGTGATTTTTTCTGATCGCCCTTTTAAAATCGGTGATTGGATAATGACGCCCGATGTGGAAGGCATAGTAGAACAAATTGGTATTCGCTCAACAAAAGTGCGAACCTTTGCTCAAGCGGTTGTAACCGTACCCAATGCCGTTTTAGCCAACAGTGCAATTTTAAATTGGTCACGTATGGGAAAACGACGAATTAAGATGAACATAGGATTAACCTACAGCACTTCAGCCATTCAAATGCAAACTATCGTACAAGAGTTACGTACCATGCTTCAAAATCACAAAGAGATTCATCAAGAAACGATTTTTATCTATTTTACTGATTTTCAAGACTCTTCTTTAGGTATTTTTTGCTATTTTTTCACCAAGACAACCAATTGGGGAGAATATATGCGCGTCAGAGAAGATGTCAACTTAAAAATCATGCAAATTGTAGAAAAACATCAAGCCTCTTTTGCTTTTCCGAGTCGTTCAATCTATATTGAAACTCCCAATGAATTGACTCAACCAAAAACAACTGAATTACTATAATAGGAAACAAATGAAATACTTAAAAATTATTGGACAACAACCTTTACAAGGAGAAGTGAAAATCTCTGGTGCAAAAAATGCGGCTTTACCTCTTTTGGCTTCTACTATACTTGCAAAAAACAGTGTCAATATTGATAATTTACCCAATGTGGTTGATATTAATACCTTATTAAAACTGCTTGAAATGCTGGGAAGTTCATTTGAAAAAACTTCAAATAACAGCATTGGTATCAACACTTCCAATATTCATGAAACCAAAGCTACGTATGATATTGTTAAAACCATGAGAGCTTCTATTTTAGTTTTAGGCCCTTTGTTATCACGATTTGGGCATTGTGAAGTTTCCCTTCCTGGTGGATGTGCTATTGGGCAAAGACCTGTGGATTTACACCTAAAAGCGTTAGAACAAATGGGGGCTATCATTGAAATAAAAGCAGGCTATATAATAGCAACCGCCCCTAATGGGCTCAAAGGAGCAACCATAGTGTTTGACAAAATCACCGTAACAGGAACTGAAAATATTGTTATGGCAGCAGCTCTTGCCCATGGAACCACCAAAATTATCAATGCAGCAAAAGAGCCTGAAGTCGTACAACTGTGTGAAGTTCTTAAAGAAGCGGGATTAGATATTAAAGGCATTGGTACAAATGAAATTGAAATTGTAGGAACAGCTCAAAAGTTACTCGAATTTAAAGATTTTAGCATTATTCCTGATCGAATTGAAGCAGGTACCTATCTTTGTGCTGGAGCCATTTGTAATACCAAACTTAAAATTACCAATGTTGTTGCTTCACATTTAGATGCGGTGTTGTCAAAATTTGAAGAGATGGGCTTTTCAATACAAAAAGATGCCAATACTATTACGATTTTACCCGCACAAAAAATTAAACCATTTAAACTCACTACCACCGAATACCCAGGTTTTCCAACCGATATGCAAGCTCAATTTATGGCATTGGCAACTCAAGCACACGGGGTGAGTATCGTTGATGAAAACCTTTTCGAAAACCGATATATGCACGTCAATGAATTGCTTAGAATGGGAGCAGATATCACCTTAAAAGGGCATACTGCAACCATTACAGGAACGCCCAATGAACTGACAGGAACGGATGTCATGGCGACAGATTTGCGTGCAAGTTCGGCTTTGGTTCTAGCTGCTTTAGTGGCTAAAGGGGAAACCAATATCCACAGAATTTACCATTTAGACCGTGGGTATGAAAAACTTGAAGAGAAATTAGAAGGCATAGGAGCTAATGTTGCTCGATTTGATGAGTAACATTAAGTTAAATTTTAATAAAATTGAAAAAAATAATAAAATAAGGTGACGACACATTATGAAACTGGAAATATCACTCTACAAATTTGACGCAAAATCGGACTATTTACCCTACTATACCAAACACTATATTAAACCTAAAAACGAAAAAAATTTGTTGGATATTTTACAAACCATTCATAAAGAATCGCCTTTGGGCTTTGAAAAAAATAAAACCTTTGGTGTTGTGGTAAATGGGCTTTATACGACGCTTGATTTAACGTTAGAACAAATCAAACAAGATTTTGGTTCACATTTACAAATTGAACCCTTAAGTACAGCCCGTGCCTATCATGACTTGCTTATCAATGACGATATTTTTTACGAAAAACTCTCTTCTTTTAGCCAACCTTTAAGCGAAGAGGACAAAGCTTTGTATGAGAGTTATAAACTCTATTATTATGCTTCAAACACTTTAAATTTTAACAAAAATTATATAGGGGATGCGTTTATTCTTTTAGCTCATACCTTACTTCAAAAAGGGTTTGACAAAAATGAGATTGCTGCTTTACTTTTAGATGAGAAAACCGGTATCTCTTTTCACACCAATTTAAGTCATCGTATCTATAACTTTGATGCTTCTGTCGAAGAAAAAATTCAACAGTTACAAGAAGAATTTAACCTCATCAAACCCATTCAAGAACAAAACTTTAAACCCAATAGCACCAAAACAATTGATTTTGATAAAGCGTGTGGAACCTCTATTGTGAAACATTCATTTAAAGATTTTAATATTGCTTATTATACAGGTTTAAAAGGATGTGAAAAAACCCAAACCCTTCTTGACTCTTTGGAAGCAAAAAAGATTTCGTTGCCAAGTTTATGCAATGATTTGGCCATGAATACCTTTCATGCTAACCCCAATTTTAGTTACGCATTAACCGCTCAAGTGATGCTTGATGCTTTTGATAATAACGCTGATTTTATCGTCGTTGATAACATGCAAGCCTTTTATCTTTTGGATTTTAATCGAAAAGAGTTGGAAAAAGTTTCTGGAAGAGAAATCCTATTGCCTGTTATACACAGCAATGAACTTTCAAAACTGGTGTGTGGTCTTCATGATGAAGCCAAAAAAACATTAACCCAACACGCCGTTAATCCAGACCTTGTTTAACAATGTCTGGAACAGCACTTCTTTTTTTACTTACGGCTTTTACTCTATTAGGGATAGTACTCTTTTTATTGCTTCAAAAAAAAGCTCGTAAAAGTTTTGCAACTGCCCATACCAATCTTGATTTTTTAATCAATGAAATCAAAATTTATATCAAAAACACCTATCCCAATATTGTCATTGATTACCAAAAAATTGAAAAAATAAAGAGTAAAAATCAACTTTTAGCCGAAGATATTTTAATTGTTGAAGACATTGTCATGCAGTTTGCTGTGCAAAATATTGATATTATCCCCAAATATTACATCAGTAAAGACCAACTTTGGAGTACCTATGAAGAGTTTTCACTGCCACAAAAAAGTAAACTGCCCAAAGATTTTTTAAAACGCAAAGAGTTGGCGTTGAGACAATACGGCAGTGCTTGTGGGCGATGTGGTCAAAAACTGATTCTATCTAATGCTATGACCTATTTTCATAAACCTCTTGAAGAGGGAGGAACCTATCATTTTGAAAATATTGCTATAGTTTGTAATGATTGTTACAAGGTATTAACCTCTAAAGAAGATAAATCAAAAATCATCTCAACACTGCATATTTATGACTATTTAATCAATAAAATCAATCATTAATGAGAAAACCCATTTAAAATTGCATTGTGTTGTTCTTGTGTCGTGTTATATTTTTGTGGTGTTGTTGTTTCACTTTTTTGAGTTTTCATTTTATTCTTTATTTGTTTCTCTTTATGATTTTCCAAAGCCATTTCCAGTTTATGAGTATAGCTTTGTTCAAGCTGCTTCAATGAACTGAGTTGTTCTCGAATAAAGGTTAAATCTTTGGATTTTGGGATAATATAAGGCGTTACAATAACGACTAAATTGACCTTATCTTTTACCTCTTTGGTGTGTTTAAACAGTTCTCCTAAAACAGGAATATCTCCCAATAAAGGGGTTTTTGTATCTAAGACATCGCTTTTATTTTTAATTAAACCTCCTAAAATCACACTCTCACCATTCGTAACAATTGCCGTTGTTTTAACCTCTTTTTTAGTGGTATCGGGATTGGTTTGATTGAGTTGTAACTCTTTGGCATCTTCTAAAATGGTTTCAATTTCTAAAATAACCCTGTTTTGAGTTGAAATTCTTGGTTTAACTTTTAATGTCAATCCGATATCTTCTCGTTGAAAGGTACTGTTACTGTTGCCTCCATCCGTTACACTTAAGCCTGTTTGAAACGATTTAGTTTCACCCACATAAATGGATGATTCTTTATTATTGACACATAAAACAGAGGGCTCAGAAACAATATCAATGGCTTGATTGGTTTTTAAAATATTCAATGTTGCTCCCAATGCAACGGCCGAACGCAGTGTTTGTGTAGGAATAGTAAATAAAGAAGCCGCTGAACTCTCTAAAGCATTGACTGTTCCACCAAAGTTTGCCCCTAAAGTAAAAATATTACTGCTTGTGGCATTGGCTGCTGTTAAACCATATTTCAAGCCTAAATTCTTGGTTTTATTTTCACTTAATTCAATAATCTTTGCTTCGACATAGACTTGTAATCGATGTTGATCAAGCCTTTGTATGAGAGGTATGATATTTTCAAGATCCTCTTGGAGGGCATACACAATCACAGCATTGGTTTCACTCTCAAATGAGATTAAGGGTTTTTGCTCTTTGTTCTTATAACTTTTGTGTTCATATATCCCTTGAATAATGGGTACGAGCAATTTGGCTTCTGCATTGTGTAAAGGTATCATTTCAAGTATCAATTGCGTGTTGGTTTTTTTATGATTACTTTTTTGAATTTTTAAAAGATTGCCTTGTTCTTCTAAAAAATACCCTTTTGCCTCTATTGTTACTTTTAATACTTCCAAAAGTTCACTGTGTGTTAAGGGGGCATGTGAAACAAAATCAACTTTCCCTTCAATAGGCTCAGTCGATACTATATTCTTATTAAGTACTTTAGACGATATTTCAATAAGTTTACTGATTGATAACTCATTGAAATTGATTGATAAAAGTTCAGCGTGTGCAAACAGTTCTAAGGAGAGTAAAAAAAGCAATACTGTCTTTAAAAAATATTTCATCCGAAATTTTATCACAAAAAAACGACAAAATACCTTTTTTGATTATAAAATTGGAAATTTTTCAAAACAAAACTCAAAGAAATCCTTTTTTTAATATAAAAATCAATACTTAACTTAGAGATAACCAACAGACATAGCTTATAATTGATGTCTTATGCACATACACCTATTTTTTTTAACTTATACTGTTTTGATATTTCTTGAAAGCTTTGCTTCTAACGCATGGCATTGTTCAGCAGTAAGTTCGATTTCTAAGCTTACTTTCGTTGAAAAATCTTTTGATTTTATGGTTATTTCTTCTTGATTCAAAAGATATTCTAATTGCGAGAGATCAGTGTATTCACACTCTAAAATCTTAGAAATAAGTTTTTGATATGCTTTAAATTCACTGATTTTAATCACTTCATTCACACTCTCCCCATACGCTCGAACCAATCCCCCAGTTCCTAGCTTTACTCCACCAAAATAACGTACCACAATCACAGCTGAGTTTATGATTTCTTGTCCTGCTAAAACACTCAAACACGGTTTTCCACTCGTACCTTTGGGTTCTCCATCGTCACTGCTGTTTTCAACAATTTGGTCAAACTCATTTAAATATCGGTAGGCATACACAAAATGTCTGGCTTTGGGATGTTCGGTTTTAACTCTTTTCATAACCGTATTAAAAAGTTCAAAAGGGATTAAATAGGCGATAAATTTTGATTTCTTTTCTTCATATATATGGCTAAACTCTTTTTGAACAAACTTCAACTATAATTCCCCCATGAGATTAGATTTATACTTAACGACAAATTTTAATATTCAAAGCCGAAATAAAGCCAATGAATTAATAAAATCCAACAAAGTTAAATGCAATGGTGCCATTATAACAAAACCCTCTTTTAATGTCGAAGACCATCACACCATAGAGCTTCTTGAAGAGGATTTTTATGTCTCACGAGCTGCGTATAAACTCAAATATTTTTTAGATGAACTTCACTTGGAGTTTAAAAACAAAGAAGCCCTTGATATAGGTTCAAGTACGGGTGGTTTTACCCAAATTCTTTTGGAAAACGGTATTCAAAAAGTCACTTGTGTGGATGTGGGCAGTAATCAACTGCACCCTCTTTTAAAAAATCATCCCAAGATTGAGTTTTTTGAACAGTGTGATATTCGCCATTTCAAACCCAACAAAACCTTTGACATCGTCACGTGTGATGTCTCTTTTATAAGTTTACATAATATCTTAAATGCCATACATGAGCTTTCTTCAAGTGAAATTATACTATTATTCAAACCTCAATTTGAAGTAGGAAACAGCACAAAAAGAGATAAAAAAGGCGTAGTACAAGACCAAAAAGCCATTGAATTAGCTCGATTACGATTTATCGAAGCTACTCAAAAATTACAATGGGAGTGTCTGAAAAATTCTCCCAGCCAATTGCAAGGCAAAGAGGGAAACCTTGAAGAACTTTTCTACTTCAAAAAAATTCTTAGGATAAACAATGATTGATAAAAAAACCATTACCTCAATTGCCATTGGTGGTTTTGATGGTATGCACATGGCACATCAAACCCTATTTTCAAACTTAACCAAAAATGGAGCGATTGTCGTTATTGAAACAGGTTATGCCAATTTAACACCTAAAACTGCTCGTGAAGAGTTTACGCCTTTTCCTTTATATTATTACGATTTACAAAGTATTAAACGCTTTGATGCACAAGCCTTTATACAACTTTTAAATGAAGAGTTCCCCAATATTCGTAAAATTGTTGTGGGGTTTGATTTTTGTTTTGGTGAAAATAGAAAGTACTCAACAGATGATTTAAAACAACTATTTTTGGGAGAAGTGGTTGTCATCAATGAAATTAGTATCAATAATATAGCTGTACATTCACGTATTATTCGCAATTTTTTAAAAGAAGGGGATATTAATACTGCCAATACATTATTGGGTCGAAAATATAAAATTAAAGGATATCAAATCAAAGGGCAAGGGTTAGGCAGTAAAGAGTTTGTTCCTACGATTAATCTGCATGTAGAAGAGTATTTACTTCCCCAAGAAGGCATATATGCAAGTAAAACTTTAATTGATGGCATCAGTTATTTTTCCATTACATTTTTGGGGCATCGTGTTTCAACCGATGGAAGTTTTGCAGTAGAAACACACATTTTAAATCAAAACATTACTTCACATAAAAAAGATATAGAGATTAAATTTTTTAAAAAAATCCGAGACAATCAAAAGTTTGAGACCTTTGAAGCTTTAAAAAAACAGATTGATTTGGATATACTTTGTGTGCAAAATTATTTTAATATAACGAACAATTAGGTACAATATTCCCATGGTAGATAAACTGTTTGAAAAGTCCATTACAAAGCAATTTGAGTTTGATGAAGAGGTCGCTTCTGTATTTGATGATATGCTGAATCGTTCGGTTCCTTATTATAAACAAATGCAACAATTAACCATTGATTTTGCACTGAAATTTTTAGAAGAAAATGACAAAGTGTATGATTTAGGTTGTTCAACCGCATCAACACTGATTGAACTTTCAAAACATTGCAATAAAAAGCTTAATCTTGTGGGCATTGATAATTCACAAGCCATGCTCAATCGTGCTACAAACAAATGCCGTGCCTTTGGTGTTGAAATTGATTTAATCAATGCCGATATGCACCGTGTCGATTTGCATGGGGCAAAATTGATTATTTCAAACTATACCTTGCAATTTATACGGCCTCTTTTGCGAGAAAAATTGGTTAAAAAAATTTATGACGCCTTGAGTGAAAATGGTATTTTTATTTTCAGTGAAAAGGTGATTTCCTCGCATAAAGTATTAAACAAACACTGTATAGATGAGTATTATGCCTTTAAAAAAAACCAAGGTTATTCTGAGTTTGAAATCGCTCAAAAACGCGAAGCCTTGGAAAATGTACTTATACCCTATACACAAGAAGAGAATTTACAAATGATAAAAGATGCTGGATTTTCACACTGTGAAGTGATTTTCAAGTGGGTTAATTTTGCCACATTTATCGCAATAAAATAAAGGAAAAATATGTTAAAAGTAGGAACAAAAGCCCCAGAATTTTGTGCCCCAAATCAAGATGATGTTGAAATTTGTCTGAGAGATATTTTAGGGAAATGGATAGTATTATATTTTTATCCCAAAGACAATACACCAGGATGCACCAATGAAGCGTGTGATTTTACCACTGCCATGCCTGAATTTGATCATTTAGATGCCATCATTTTAGGTATCAGTCCAGATTCATCTGAAAAACACAGAAAATTTATTGAAAAATATGATTTAAGTATTACATTACTTGCCGATGAAGAAAAACAAATGTGCAATGACTACGGTGTTTGGCAATTAAAAAAATTCATGGGCAGAGAATCAATGGGCGTTGTAAGAACAACTTTTATTATCAATCCAGAGGGTAAAATTGCTGCTGTATGGAATAAAGTCAATGTTCGTAAAAAGAAAAAAGTCAACGGTGAAACCATTGAAGTACTTCATGCAAATGAAGTCAAAACAACACTGCAACAATTACAAGCAAATTAAGGAACAAAATGAAGACAAAACTATTACTATTGTGTGCGTTTGTATTTATCGCATTAAGTGCAAATGCCAAAGAGACTGTATGCTACAAAAAAAATTGGGAATCTCCTGCAACCATTCAAAGTGCTTTACTTGATGGAGGAGAGTGTGATTCAAAAAATTCACTCAATGCCATGCAAGAAAAAGGTTGGCGAATCAAAGATATTCAAATTAAAAATGCCGCCAATGGTTTTGATTATACTTATATACTAACTGACGAAAAACCTGTGGAGAGCAAATATGTTAATTTAAAAAAAGAGATAAAAATCCCTTCTTTTGAAACCCTATACACTCAACTGTCTCATGTCCAAAATCAAACTGCTCGTATTGATATTCCCCATTTAAAAATTGGTCAAAGTGGTATTGTAAGACACACCTATGACAACAAAACATCCGTACTTGTAGCCAATGCTCATGTTATAGAAAGTAACGATGTCTATTCAACAGTAGCCTTAAGCAAATTTGATGATTTAACACAAAAAGCGATTCCACAAACTTCCAGAACAGCCCAAGAGGGTGACACCTTAATTTTAAACTATTTATACGATGCTTCACTGCTCATTGCTCCAACTTCACAAAGCTTTACTGTCGTAACTGAAAAATTTAAAAACCATAAGTTTCTTCATTCAGATATTTTTGCAACGCATTTAAAGCTTGAAAATGAACCTCTGCCTTCAAAAGAGACATTTATACAATTTGCCAAATTCCAAAACTTAGGTACGCTCTTTTTTGTTGTCAATAACAAAGTTCATGTGATTGATGCCAAAACATTTCAAGTACTGCATGCGTATGATATTATGTACTCAAATGCACAAGAACAACTCCCTTTTTATACAAGAGTAGCAGAGATTGACAAAGCCTTTTGGGACATTGATTTTAACAAATACATCGAAATCATTAAAAACTTAGTTGCCATTAATGAACAAACCGAAGAAGAGTATTTAACCGAAGATTTAAATTTAAACAATGAGACAAAAACTGAACAAGTTAATTACAATGCTTATTACGAGACCTTATTAGGATTAAAATAATGATTGATTCAAAACATCTTGATGCTTTTGTCAATATTGTTGGACAAGAGAATGTAAAAAGCGATAAGGCTCACCTCATTGCATATTGTTATGATGCCACAAAAAGTCGATTTGAACCCGATGCCGTTGTTTTCCCAAGAGATGAACAAGACGTTTCAAAGATTCTTAAATATTGCAATGAGCATCATATCATTGTAGTTCCTAGAGGTGCAGGTTCTGGATTTACAGGAGGAGCACTTCCTGCAAATGGAGGAATTGTTTTAAGCTTAGAACGGCATATGAATAAATTACTTGAAATTGATATGCAAAATATGCTGGGAATCGTTCAACCAGGACTTATTAACATGGATTTTCAAAAAGCCGTTGAAGAAGTGGGGCTTTTTTATCCTCCTGATCCTGCAAGTGAACAATACTCTACGTTAGGAGGAAATGTCAGTGAAAATGCGGGAGGAATGAGAGCAGCTAAATATGGGATTACCAAAGATTATGTGGTTGCACTTCGAGCAGTTTTACCCAATGGTGAAATCATCAAAGCGGGTAAAAAAACCATCAAAGATGTAGCAGGATACAACACCGCGGGAATTTTAATTGCCAGTGAAGGTACGTTAGCCGTCATTACTGAAATTACATTAAAACTGATTCCAAAACCAAAATTTAAACAAACCTACATGGGAATTTTTCCCAATGTTACAAGTGCCATGAACGCTGTTTTTAAATCACTGGCAAATGGGGCAAATCCTGTTGCCATGGAATTTTTAGATGCATTGGTTATAAAAGCTTTAAGAGAAAAATTTAAACTTGATTTACCCAGCGAAGCAGGGGCTATTTTAGTGGGAGATGTTGATGGAAGTTCTCAAGCAGAAGTTACTTCTCAATTAGAAACTCTAAAAGACTCATTTGCTCACAATGGTTCAACTGATTTTATCATAGCCAAAGACAATGAACAAGCCAATCAACTTTGGTTTGCCAGACGAAATGCTTCACCTGCTGTGACCATTTACGGTACAAAAAAACTCAATGAAGACATTTCTGTTCCAAGAAGCCGACTTCCAGAAGCTCTTGAAGGAATTTATAAAATTGGTGAGAAATATGGTTTCAATGTTCCTTGCTTTGGTCATGCAGGAGATGGAAATATTCATGTCAATGTAATGGTAAAAGATAAAAACAACGAAAAAGAGATGGAAGATGGGCACAAAGCCATTGAAGAGATTTTCCAATTTGTTGTCGATTTAGAAGGTACCTTAAGTGGTGAACATGGCATTGGTTTATCCAAAGCACCTTTTATGCATATTGCATTTACAAATGCCGAAATGGAACTCTTTAGAAGTATCAAAAAAGCCTTTGACCCCAATAATATTTTAAATCCATTTAAAATGGGGCTATAAGCCATGAACAAAGAGGAAATTGTTCAAAAACCTCTGAAAAAGATTATCAGTTGGTTGGATTCATTTTTCAATGATGACACCACCTATTATGCTGCTAGTCTAAGTTTTTTTACAATTTTCTCCATTTTACCGATTATTGCCTTGGTCATTTCGGTAATTTCAAACCTACCTCAATTTGAAAACTATGTTGAAATCTTTGTTCAATATATTTTTGAAATGATTAACCCCACACACTCCAAACAATTTGTAACTCAAATTATGGGATTTATTTCCAATTCCAATAAATTGGGCTATCTGGGAACCATTTATATGCTATTTGTATTTACCATGTTTTTTAAAGATTATGAATACATTGTCAATAAAATACATGAAGCCAAACGAAAATCAATTTACACCTCTTTTTTCTTCTATTTAGGCATGATGATAGCCATGCCCATTCTTTTTGCCATTTACATTTTAACCTTATCGATTTTTGACAACAGTTTGTTTGATTTTCTTATTACATTTTTATACGCTTGGCTTATTTTCTTTTTTCTTTTTAAATTTACTGTCAATAAAACCATTGACAACAAAGCTGCATTTATATCTTCTTTAATAACACTCATCGCTTTAAGTATTACAAAAAACCTATTTGTCTATTATGTCATTTACAACAAAACCTACACCACCTTATACGGCTCATTAGCCACCCTACTCTTTTTCTTTTTATGGATCTACATTTCATGGATTATTTACTTATACGGTGTTAAGTTATGCCATAATTTAAACTTAAAATGGACAAATAACCAGTAACAAGTGACGAGTGACAAGTGGTGAGTAAAAAGTGAGAAGTGAAAGGTAAGTAGTAAGAAGACCTATAAAACCTCGTAACTGGTCACTCATTACTCGTCACTAAAAATAGATACGATATTTGAATCATCCCAAGCATTACACAATCATTTAAACATAGGTATCTTTCTTTTCATTTAAAACATCATTATAATGTTTTTGAATAATAGTATATCCCTCCAATAAATTTTGGTATTGTTTTTTACTGTTTGGAAATTTTGTTTCTGCCATACCTTTTTTTTGTACCTCAATAATGTCTGACAGAAATTGTGAGAAATCTATTTCACTATTGATATTTTCAATTTCATTAAAAGCGGGTCTGTATTCATAATCAAAAGGATCAAGTTCTCTGTTATTTTTTGCTTGAGATAAATTAAAATGTACTGCACTCAATATTTCTGACCTTTCTAAATCAGAAGTCATTTCTCGAGCTGTTCTATACATAGCTTCATTGAAAGTATCATTTTTAGTCATTTGTGTTGCAAATATTGCTCTTGAATTTCCTGTATAATTAATTATAGGCATTTTGAGAAGGTTTTCTACAGAAAGGCCCGGCATATGATTTAAACAATTAGCAAAGCTTTTTATTTCTTCATAAGACAGTTTATCTATTTCCTCTATAGATACTGTACCATCCGCTAATATGTCTTTAAAAAGATTTTTTTCATTAGCAGAAAATCTATCAAAAAGATGATGCTTTTCAAAGAAAGTTACAAGTTCTCCCTCTTCTTTTTTTTCAGGCACCTGTTTTTGTTCATTTAAAAGTGTATCAAAACTGGAAGAAACGTTTTTAACGTCATTATTATTAGTAACAGTAGAGTGGTATGATGGCACGGTTGTATTATTTGATATTTGCATCTTATATCCTTTTTTTATTTATGCAGTTTTTTATTGTAATAAAAATTATAAAAAAGTCATTATTATCTATATTAGGTTAACAATAGCAATATATGCAAAACCATCAAATATAGATATTCACAACAATTCTTTAATTTAGATGGTGCAACATTAAAAAGTGTAACGCCTATTAAATAGAAATTCATGGGACAAAATAAACATCTCATTTGAGATGTTTATTTTGTAAATTTCCCAAACTCTGAAAATATCCTATTTCTTTTTATAATACTCTTCTTTTTGACTTATATCTTTATATATCACCTTTGAACAACCTCCAAAAAATAATATAATGCATATTACATAAAAATGTTTAATCATTAGTTTTTCTTTTACTTAAATATATAAAGATTACACCAGATAAGAGCCATATACTAGCTTCTAAATTTGTTACTTGGTGCCAATGCCTAATATATACTTCACTTAAACTAAATCCAAGTAATCCCTCTACAATATTAATTACTCCAATCAAAAAAAAAGTTAATTTCAAACTCATTCAAAGAATCCTTGTATAAAGTCAATAAAGGGGTCTTTATTGTCATACATATTATAAATCATTCCTACAGGCGTAGTAGCTGGCATACTTGGATTTACAACATCATTAACGAACTCAATAACCCCAATTGTTCCTAAAGGATTTGCTATGACTGTAGTTACCACCACTTCAACAACAGGAACTGCAGTAGTAGCTAAAGTGAATGAAGTAGCAACATATAAAGGAACTTTAGCATGCGTTGGGGCATTGACTAACATATTTTGTGCTCCTTGAACTGCACCCTGTGATGCAGTAACAATATTTGTTGAAATATCATCTCTTCTATCCCATAATGTAGAAAGACTATTTCCTAACCCACTTATTACTCTATCAAACGTACTCGGGCGATAACTGTTATCCAATGCCGTCGTCCCAAACGCATCCAAATACCTTAATGGATTGTTCTAAACATACGCATATAAATTCATCCCATCAATATACCCTTTAGGGTCTTGTGATATAAATCTTCCTAAACTTGGACTGTACATTCTGTTTCTGTAATAATATAAATCGGATTCGCTGTCATAGCTTCTTCCTGTATACGTAATACTGTTATTTACATTGGATTTTAAAATAACATTTGAACTTGAATTTTTCATTGTCAGTATACCAAAACTATTATAAGAGTAAGACTCTACAATATTTCTCAAAGAGTCTGTTATGGCTTGAACAGAGTATTGTCTGTCTTTAAAACGATAAAATTGTTTCAATAGAAATTTTAGAAAAGAAATAGGTGAAAAGTAAGAAGTAAGAACACAGAGCTCAGAGTTCAGAGTTCAGATATATAAAGAGAAAATCGAAAAAAAAGTCGAAAAA